>ENA-UEYD01001466-UEYD01001466.1-human-gut-metagenome-genome-assembly--contig:-NODE-1466-length-16877-cov-5.271012_pt1 | contig 16877 bp, 8 predicted proteins | sample MGYA00242907_ERZ507875 | MGnify/ENA primary metagenome ERZ507875 (study PRJEB26167, sample SAMN06115506) | human gut metagenome | host: Homo sapiens | place: China:Shandong | collected 2015-08-07...
TTTGACGAAGAACCTTTTCAAACTTTATAGAGTCGATTAAGTTTTAATTATTTATTTGTCAGTTCACTATTCAGTAATTATAATTCAATCGCAGCCTTTAAAGGTAATTGATTGGAAGCCGGACCGACAAGAATCTCAAATACCCCCTTTTCTACTACAAAGCGGTGTTGATTCATATCGTAATAAGAAAATGCGTCTTCATTCAATACAATAGAAAGGCGTTGTGTCTCTCCTTTCTTCAAGAACACCTTATCATAGCCTTTCAGTTCTTTCAAAGGACGGGGAACGGAAGATTCTACATCATGCACATATACCTGGGCTATTTCCGAAGCATCCATTTTTCCTGTATTCTTTATATCAAAGCTAACCGTCACCTGATGTTCACCGGTTTTCTCCACAGCTAAATTACTATAAGCGAAAGTAGAATAAGACAACCCATAGCCAAATGGATAAAAAGGTTCTTTACCCGAACGGTCATATCCCCGATAGCCAACAAAAACACCCTCTGAATAATCGACACGTTTAATTTCCGCTTTCAGATTCTCATAATAGCTGTCATGCACCGGATTATCTTCCCATTTCTTTTCGATAGAAATCGGCAACTTACCACTCGGAGAAATCTTTCCAGTCAATATTTCGGCTATTGCCTGTCCACCCTCCTGTCCGGGATACCATGCCATCAAAATCGCTTTTGCAGCCTCATGCCAAGAGGTAAAGTCAACTCCACCGCCAGCATTTAACACTACTACCAGATTCGGATGCAGAGAAGCTACTTTCTGAATGAATAATTCCTGATAATGTAACAGAGCAAACGGGCGATCGAACCCCTCTCCTTCTGTATTGCTATTGAAACCAGTACAGAATACAACATTATCCACCTTTGCCAATCCTTGACGAAGTTTCTCTTCATTCAGCCTGGATGCTTTAAAACGGATAATTGATGAAGAGATATTATCAAAAAACTCGATTCGGAAGCTGTATTCTTTACCTGCCTCAACCGGCAGTTCCACTTCACGGCTTGAATATGAATGATTACCCCAGTCGCCTGTAATATGCTTATCATTCACAAACAGGCGATAACCATCATCGCCACCAATGGATAGTTTTAATAATCCATCCTTTTGAGACATATAACTGGCTGTCCAACGGACAGAAAATCCATCTTCCGGAAAACCTTCCAGTGGTGCTCCATATTGCCAGTCATAATCAACTGATGCTTCTGTACGAATGACCTCCGGTTGTCCCGAAAGCGTTTTATTCTTAAAATATTCGGCTTTAAATCCTTTCGTCTGCCGAGCGGCATCCGCGTAAAATTCATGAAGAATATCCTCATAAATCACATCGTCCGTCAACAGAACGAGGTTCTTTTTTTTCAGTTTTTCCAGTCCCTCACTAACAGATACCGTAGAAAATGGAGTTACAAAACCACTTCCACCACCCGTAGGAATGCGGTCGGCATTGGGCCCCATCACAGCAGTCTTTCCTTTCAAGGGGAGTAGATTTCCTTCATTCTTCAGTAAGACTACACCTTCGCGTGCCAGTTCTAAAGCAGCCTGGCGGGAAAAAGGATTATCCTGCGCGATGTTACTGTCTTTCTGTTCCTTATCCAGCATGCCGTAAGCAATCAAGGTCTGCAAGATATGCTGCACTTTCAGATTGATGGTTTCTTCTGTCACCGTACCGTTTTTGATAGCAGGTATAAGATTGTCGACATTCATAAAACGTCCTTTCGGCATTTCAAGATCAAGTCCGGCATTAGCGGCTCCTACGGCAGAATATACGGAAGTCCAGTCCGACATTAAGATACCTTTAAATCCCCAGAGATTACGCAAGATATCAATATTCAACCATTTATGTTCGGTAGCATGGACACCGTTCAGAAGATTATAGCTGTTCATTACAGCACTTACATTCGCTTCCTGTACAGCTTTCCGAAAGGCCGGAAAATAAATCTCGTGCAAAGTACGTTCGTCTATGTCCGAACTGGCATGATGACGGCTCCATTCCTGATTATTAGCTGCAAAGTGCTTGATGGTGGCAATAACTCCTTCCGATTGCACGCCTAGGATATATTGTTTAGCCGTTTCACCCGTTAAATAAGGGTCTTCGCCAAAGTATTCAAAGTTACGTCCACACATAGGAGCACGGTAGATATTTACTCCCGGTCCGAGCAGTATATTCACTCCTCTGGCTTTGGCATCCTGTCCCAATCCTTGCCCCAGTTGATAAAGCAGACTCCGGTTCCAGGTAGAAGCGGAAAGTATTCCGGAAGGATAGAGAGTGCTCTTGGGGGCATGATTACGAATTCCCTGCGGTCCGTCCGCCAGTTTTATTTCAGGAATCCCCAGACGGGGGATTGCACGAAGCGAGAAGCTGGTATATCCGGAGATATACTCTATTTTCTCTTGCAAAGTCATTTTAGATACAATTTCCCTGGCACGTTGTTCGGCTTGGGGAGTGATTGTCTGCGCACAGGTTAATATGCTCCATGCAAGCATACATAAACCTATGCCTCCTATTTTCTTTTTCATGGTGATTCTGTGTTAATATAGCATGTGTAAAAAACCAACTTAGCTATCAGCTCTTCACACACTTTTGTTCTTTACATTTTTAGTCTATCAGTTCTATTTTAACGGTCTGTCCTTGTACCAGAATATGATATTCGCCGGCTTCAAGGAAGCGTTTACCATCCTCATTGACAAAACCGAAATCACGTTCCAGATCGATGTCGAAACGGAAAGTCTTCGTTTCTCCGGCTTTGATAAGTTGTTTCTCAAAGTGTTTCAGTTCTTTCACCGGACGGGTGATAGAGCAATAAGGATCGGAGATAAACCAATGAACAGTCTCTGCTCCGTCGCGAGAACCGGTGTTGGTGACAGTCACTTCTGCCGACAGTTTATCGCCGCGCTTCACTTTAGTAGCAGAAGGGGTAACAGTGCCATACTTAAATTCGGTATAACTTAATCCATGCCCGAACGGATATAACGGATCGCTTGTTATATCTTTATAGAATCCTTGATGTCCACGTCCGCTCTTGCGGCGATTGTAATAAATAGGAATTTGTCCCGTTGAATAAGGGAATGTCATGGCAAGTTTACCGGATGGGTTGATACGTCCTGATAATATACCGGCCATCGGCAACGCGCCATTCACACCCGGTTGCCAGATTTCCAGTATAGCATCGGAAATTAGTTCCAGACGATTCAATTCCAACGGACGTCCATTCACCAATACCAGTACGATAGGCTTTCCGGCTTTCTTCAGTTCTGCGGCCAGTTCTTCCTGAATCTGCGGTAATGCGATAGAAGAACGGGAAGCATTCTCCCCACTCCAGGTCATCATCTCACCCAAACAAAGAACAACTACATCAGACCAGCGTGCAGCTTCCAATGCTTCTGCAAATCCTTCTTTGTTATCTCCTTTCGTAGCACAGCCTGCTGCATAACGCAATTCAGCTTTTCCTGCAAATTCAGTAGCCAGTCCATTATAGAGCATGGCAACATCCGTATCTTTTCCATGACCACACCAGGAACCCAACAAGTCCCAACCATTTTTTGCCATTGGTCCTATCACGGCAATCTTCTTTTTATCAGTCAGCGGTAATGTTTTGTTTTCATTTTTCAGCAAGACCATGGATTCCGCCGCAAGCCGGGCTGCAATATCCATACTTTGCGGACGGAAGAAACGTTCTTTCTCACTTGTTGCGGGAGTATAAGGACGTTCGAACAGGCCGAGACGGAATTTCAAAAGTAGAACACGACGTACAGCTTCATCTACTTGAGCTACCGATACTCTGCCCTCTTCTACCAACTCCTGCAAATGGCGGTCGTAAGCATGAGACATCATATCCATTTCAAGACCGGCAGTAAACGCATGCCAGGCTGCTTCTTTTTTGGTCGCTGCCAATCCCTGATTTTTCAACTGTTCGATGGCTCCCCAATCGGAAACAATAAATCCATCATGCCCCCAACGTTTCTTTAATATCTCGGTCATTATGTAAGGATTGGCCGAACCCGGCACACCGCTGATATCATTAAAGGAACTCATCAGTGTTGCCGCACCTGCTTTCACACCCATCTCGTAAGGGAGCAGATAAGTATCCCAAAGAGTTTGTTTGGATATCTCGGTATAGACATAGTCACGCCCGGCTTCGGATGCCCCGTAACCTACATAATGTTTCAGACAAGCTGCCATACGGTTTTCTGCTGACAAGTCATCTCCTTGATAACCTTTGACGGAAGCTGCACCGAATACCCCGTTTGTATAAGGATCTTCACCATAACCCTCTGCCACACGTCCCCAGCGGGGATCACGAGCCACATCAATCATCGGTGAGAAAGTCCAGTCCACTCCCGACATACGCGCTTCCTGTGCAGATACAGCACACGCCTGCTCTACCAAATCCGGATTCCAGGAACAAGCCTGTGCCAACGAAATAGGATACACGGTACGGAAACCATGAATTGCATCGTAGCCGAAAATAATAGGAATACCCAGACGAGACTCTTCCATTGCTTTTTTCTGCATACTATTACGCAGTGCGGGATTTGTTTCGAAGTAAATCAGAGAACCGATTTCTGCGGGCACTTTCTTCACTTCTTCACCTACATTATTCACATTGTTATTCCGTCCCAGGGTATATTGATTAAGCTGCATCACTTTCTCTTCCAAAGTCATGCGGGATAGGAGATCATTTACGCGTTTCTCTATCGGAGCCTTCGGATCTTTATATAGTGCAACATCTTTTTTATCTTTTGCCGAAAGGGTGCATATAGAACCTAGCAAACATAATCCGTAAACCAATACTTTCTTTCTCATCGGTGTTTTCGTCGGTTAATTAGTATATAAATATAGCTTTATCAGACAGCCACAACATGGCTTCTTTTTATCGTCTTTCAGATAAATCAGTCACCTTATACGGATGCTTCACTGCTGCATGAGCAGCTTTCTGGGCAACAGCTTTTCGAGCCTCATCCAGGCTCTCCGGGGCATAAGGATTTCCGATTACATTGCGTTTGAAGATACGTTCGAACCAAGTGCAGGCAGCAGTATAACGTCCGACTTTCACATCCAGATGATGTCCGTCCCGGTTCATATGATCGCCAATGAAAGAGGTACGGGCATTCTGTATGGCAGTGCCCGTAGGGATAATCATCTTAATCTTATATGCCTTACCTGCTTTTTTCACTGCATCTACAATTGCGTGATACATCGTCAGCTGATCGCGGTTGTAGTTTTTAAATCCACCGTGATTGGAAGTGGATGCATAGGCCCAAGTCTGGTGCAGCATCAACTTTGTTTTCTTGGGAAGACGGGCTTTTACATACTCTATGAGCTCGGGAAGAGAGGCTTCATACGTCTCATACATTCCGGAAAAAGTACTTGCCTGTTGCAGGCTGACATAATCCCAGTCTTCATCCGCCAACACCATTTCCAAAGACATCTTGCCTTTTTCCCGTTTCTTTCCATCCGTACCGATTTTCCGGTAGGCATAGGCAGGAGCATTTTCACGTGCATTCTTCACATGGCGTTCCAGAGAACAGCCACCAATAAACATATTGCCGATTATGGTTGAAATGCCTTCGGCTTCGGCAAGTTCATGCAGATATTGCTCAACGGCATCTTGGGAAAAGCTGTTGCCAATGGCAAGTATTCTGACCGTTTTTTGCTGGGCATATGCTCCTCCGGCAAGAAGGAGCAGTATGCACATACAAATCACTATATTTCTATATTGCTTCATTGTAATCAATATGATAAAAAACAAACCTTATTTCGCCAGGCTAATGCATAGTGCATTGATATGTCCTTCCGCGGCACTACCGGTATCAAGCCCTTTCACCTCGACAATGACCTTTCCCTCCGAATCCGGTTCTACATTCTCAAACTTGGCAATGTACTCCTCGAAGTTTGCGGCAGCAAACGAGGCAGCATCCTTGATACCTGTCTTCACTTCTTTAACCGCACTCTCCGTTTTACCTACCAATTTATAAGAAGAGATACGGGCGTCTTTGCTTCCATTGAAACGGATGGCTAAAATAGTGAAATTATATTTCCGGGCTACATCCAGTTGAGAGATTTCTATTCTTCCTGGACCTACATCACCCTGGTTTTTCTCTCCTTTCACTAACAAACCGTCTTTCCATGCAGTCAGAGGAAATTCCACGCCATCCACCGTCACTGGGCTAGCCGGTTCGGAACCGACTCCAGCATGAGTCGCAGTAAATCCGTCAAGCACTCTGACACCAATATTCGTATAATTGTTTTCCACATCTTTTATCCAGCTGGTGGTTGAACTTTCCTGATGAGAAGTTATATTATTCCACGGAGTGGCAGAAAGTGAAGTCGGACCGAAATCAATATAGATGGGGGCTTTCAAGTCGGTGTCAGATATCTCCGGTTGCTTGAAGTCAACCAAATCGGTCACTTCATCAGGTTTCTGCACAGCGTAATGGGCAGCATTTTGTGCAATCTTCACTACCTGCGGGTCAATCGTTTCGGGAGCATACGGGTTGCCAACAACGTTTTGTCCCGTAATCATCTCAAACCAGGTGCAGGCAGCAGTATATCGCCCGTAAGTAACCTCCAGATGATAACCGTCACGGTTGAATGCATCACCCAGGAATGAGGTGCGGCCGTTCTGTATGGCTGTCCCCGAAGGAATCAACAGGCTCAAATCCGTATGATTCGTCATAGCCTGTCGTGCAGCCGTTACGATAGAAGAATACATCGTCATCTGGTTGCTATCATAATCCGGGAAACTTTCATGAGTGGAACTGGAAGCGTATGCCCAAGTCTGATGCCACAGCAGTTTAGCTTTCGGACAACGTTCCTTTATTCCTGCAATCAAATCAGCCAATACCGTATATGTTTCGTATTTACCGGATTTACCGCTCGCCTGTTGCAGACTGATATAATCCCAGTTTTCATCCGCCAATCCCTGTGATAGTTTATAACCGGTTTTACCTACTTTCTCGCCTTTTACTATTTTACGATATTCATAAGCAGCGGCATCCGACTGGAAGTTAGCCCAATGCTTATCCAGGTCACAGCCGCCAATATACATATTTCCGATAATTAACTCATAGCCTGCCGCTTCTGCCAGTTCATACAGATATTGCTCAACGGCATCCTGCGAGAAACTATTGCCAATTGCCAGTATTCGTATAGCATTTTGCTTTACGGTCACCGGAATTGTAGCAACTAGCGGTTTTGTATTTGTAGGACATTCGATAGAAATCGCTGTGCTACCATCCGCAACACCCGTAATAATAATGCTATTATTATCTTCGCTGACAGCTACTGTAGCGATGTTTGCATCTTTGGAAGTACAGGTATATTCCGGTTTCAGCTCTTCTTCACCACCAACCGATACGTTCAGAGTGACAGATTCACCAGTCATGACAGTGACTTCCTTAGAAGCAACCACCATCCAGTTTCCATCTACATATACTATTTTTTCTTCTGTCTGGGTTACAATCTTCTCCGAGTCCGAGCAGGAAACCAACGAACTGCCAACAGAAAATAACGTTACTAAAAAGAATAATCCGCTCAACAGAAAATTATTCTTTATTCTGAAATGCTTTATCATAAGTACTTTTAGTTATTTCTTTTTTTCATGTAATAATCTCTCATCAGATACCATGCCTTCTTGCGCATTCCCTGATCGGATATTAACCCTTTGCGGTTCCAGCCATCCTGATTAGTGGGGTGGAAACGGAACGGAGAACGGAAGTCGAACAGAATCCAGGGAGATACTCCACGCAGGTTAGGGATATTGTCGAACATACGGATATTGTCTCTATACAGACGTGCCTGATACTCTTCACTCCAGGAGCTGACTACATTCTCATCGCCGGACTGACCGTACAGTGCTTCACCACCAAATTCAGAAATAATCAACGGTTTGTCCGTCACTACTTCCCAGATTGCATCTTTCGGTTCAACAGGCCATGGATGATACCAGCCCATATATTTATTGATTGCTACGACATCCAATTGGGAAGTAAAGGAATCTTCCATTACAAAACGCTGTTTCTCACTGTTAAAGCGCACAAGGTCAAAAGCGGCGACATACAGACGGGTAGTATCCAGTTGTTTGCCTGTTTCAAGCAGGGAAGTCAAAAAATCATTCCGTTCTTTGGAAGGCTGTGTTTCATTGGCAACACCCCAGTAACCTACTGCACAACGATTCTGATCGCGCTTTATCATTTCAGAAAGCATCTTCTGTGCTTTCTTACGGGTATCTTTGTCTGTAAAGTCAATGCCTTGCCAAATAGGAATTTCCTGCCAGAGAAGGAAACCCATCTTTTCTGCCAAGCGTACCGTGTATTCATTCTGCGGATAATGTGCCAGACGAATCATGTTCACACCAAGCGCCTTAGCTTCATTCAGCAACATAGCTGCATCGGCTTCCGAGAAAGCACGTCCCATGCGCTGCGGAATCTCCTCATGGAAAGAGATGCAACACATAAATGTCGGTTTCCCGTTCAGGTAAATATCCGTTCCTTTCACTGTGATGTTACGGAAGCCGATTTGTTCCTCCACGCGGTCGGTACTTGAAGAAATGGCCACACCATAGAGTTTCGGTTCTTCGGGCGACCAGCGTTGCAGTTTCTTTGCATTCAATACGGTTTCCGCTTTTCCTTCCGCATCAGTGGTAAGTTCCGCATTGATTTTAAGTTCGGGGATGGCGACTGTCACCTTTTCACCTGCCTTTTTATCAGAAAGACGTACACGGGCAATGATCCGGTCGGGAGCATTTTTATCCAGTTGGATGAAGTAATCTTCTATAAATGTGCGGGGAGTTTTCACCAGCAACACATCTCTTGTGATGCCGCCATAATTCCACCAATCGAACGCCATAGCAGGAATGGCGTCCTTGGTACGACGATTGTTCACTTCTATTGCCAGGAAGTTATCGCCATCTTTCAACAGGTCCGTCACTTCTACTTGGAAAGGGGTGAAGCCACCTTCATGTTCTGCTATTTCTTTTCCGTTCAGGTAGACTTTGCAACGATAGCTGACAGCACCAAAATAAAGAAACTGACGCTTGTCTGCCAGACGTTTGGCATCAAAATGACGCGCATACCATACAGTACCCTCATAATATTTCAGTTCGGGCGACTGCGAGTTCCAGTCTCTCGGGACATTAAGACGCAAGCCGCCTTCGAATGCATATTCGTAGAAATCAGTATTTCCTTTCGGTTGCTGATTTTCATAGATTTTCATTCGTTGTCCCTGATCGTACAGGTCGATAATGGCATTCCATTTACCATTCAGTGAATGAATGTCACGACCGTAGACATTCGTTATCAGTTCTTGTGCCGCAACGCTTCCTGCAAAAGCGATCAGCAACAACAGACATAGATTTAATTTCTTACCTATTTTCATTTATCTATTAGTTTGTGGTATTTATACATTATTCGTTTCTCGATTCATTCTTCAGGAAATTCATCACCCAGTTCCAGGCAGCACTCCACTGCTCTGCATAGGCATAATGGGCAGTCGTTTCGGCCACGAACAACTCTTTCGGAGCATTAATCATGTTGTAAGCCGAATAAGTGGTGGTAGGCGGACAGACCATATCATTATAACCGAAAGTATAGAATCCCGGTACTTTAACCTGCCGGGCAAAGTTGACTACATCAAAGTACTGAATGGTTTTAATCTTCTCCGGTGTCCGGTTCCTTTCATCCTTAAACATGTGCGGCCAACCTCCTGCGCGACCATGAGCATAGCCTGCAATATCACACAAAGCCGGATAGAAAGAAACTAATCCTTTGACACGGTTATCCAGTCCGGCAATCACTATGGAAAGTGCTCCGCCCTGACTTCCACCGAAAGTTGCCAGATTACCATTAAATTCGGGAAGTGTGTAAATGAAATCAATGGCTCTTACACAGCCTGTATAAACCCGTTTATAATAATACTTATCCCGATCGTCCGTATTGAATGAATGGTAATTCTTCAAGGCCCCGTTATAAAGTCGGTGATATACATCCCCCGTCAGGTTGACCGGAATGCCGTGAATACCGATCTCCAAAATGATAAAACCATTTCCGGCACGTTCGGGCTCCCCGTTATATGCGCGGATACCCGCACCCGGTACTTTCAAGATGGCCGGATATTTTCCGGGAGCTTTCGGCACACAAAGGATGCCATACATGCGGGATGCATAGTCATTATTCGCAAAAGAAACATGATATACATTCACTTTGTCCGTACACTTTTCCGGCAATAAAGTCATTATAGGTTCCAGCGCCCACTTTTCAGCGGCTTCTTTGGTGCTCTTCCAGAATTCAAGAAAATCGGCGGGCAACGGAGTAGTCGGTTGTAGCTTCTCCGGATCAAAGCCGACGGTAGCTACACCTTCATATTCACGCCCTTGATAACTGACAAAAGCACGGCAACGCAGGAAACCCTCTTTTTTCATTGTACCTGCATTAATTTCGAGCTTTTCATTCTTCAAAGGTTGTTTACCTGTCTGATGAGGTTTCATCATATCTTCCGAAATCTCATAACGCACTTCCAGATGATCCTGTGGAATATTGCATTTCAGTACAGCTACTTTGAATTTCACTTTTTCTCCCGGTTGATACAACCAATTGGTGTGGTCGGGAGTGACCAGTACTTGAATCAGCCTTTCCGCCGGTTGCCCGTACACAACGAATTGCACGGCAACAAACAAAGCAAGAAAAACAGAACGCAAACTTTTTATCATAATTCCATTATTGTTTATAGTCTTTTCATGGTTTTACCTGGTATTGATAAAGAGTGAAAGAATTCTTATCATTCAACTCGAAACTTACTTTACCCTGTACACCGACTTCAGCAACAAACTTTTTGCCATTTCCCATCAAAGGAGTAAAAGTTACCTTCTTGCCCTCCGGAAGCCAAGTATCAATGGTTCTTTTGGCTATATCATTGTCTTCGCGGTAAATAATGAGATAACCTTGCGTGTCAGAGACTATTGATTGAAATCCTGTCCACGAGCGTCCCGAAGGTTCTTCACCAATGGGTAATATGATGCCTTGATGAAATTGAAGTTGCAAGGGTTGATATTCCTTGAGCAGAGTTGCCGTAGCATAAGCCTCTTCGGGCAGGTTCGAAGCCTCCATCCAAGCCAATGGCTGTGCCGCCAGGGTGATGGCAAAGAGGTAGTCGAAACTATAACGAGCGGGAGCAAATGGATCGGTAGTGCTGTACTTATCGGCATTACGCCATTTATTAAGGAATTCTATCTGCATCTTCTCGGCCGGTACATAGCGAGACAGCATCCAAAGATTACGCAAGGTGCGATAGGGATAATAGTTGCCCCAATCGGTATAACGGTTTTCCAGGAAGATATTGCCATACTCATTCATATAATGATATCCACCGCGACGACCGGCAGTGGCATCGAGGTTGAAAATCACCTCATGGTTGGTTTGTGCTAACACGGCATCAAACAACCGGCGCAAATTCTGTTCGGCTGTTTTAGTAGGTATTTGTAAGCCATCTATCTTGAAACAGCAGATGCCATACTCCTTGTAAAGCCCGATAATGACTTGCGCGTCTTTTTGCCAATCGGCAAAATCATTCTGTATACTAGGATTGAACCATAATCCGATACGAATACCCAATTTCTTTCCTTTCTCTACAATGCGTTTCAGTCCATGAGGGAATTTCGTGGGGTTGGGCGTCCAGTAATCGGCATTTTTCCAAATATCTTTAAAGCTGCCTCCGGCTGTCTTTGAGTTGGGACTTTTTCCGCTCTGCCAACCATCGTCCAGTTGAAAGAGGGTGACACCCAGACGTGCGGCACGATCCAGCTCAGCCAGACAGAAAGCCTCATCTATTTTGGCATCCTGACTACGGTCACCCCAGGTATTGAGCATAATCATCTCATCCTGTGCGGCAGTGTGGTGGCGCAGTTGTTTTTGATAAAGGCGCAATGCTGTTAGTGCTTCTTGTTCATCTCCGGTATAGACACCGGTAACGCATCCATAAACACGAGTCCAGCTATCCGGTTTCACATCATCAGATGCAATGCCCAGACCCACTACCATAAAATCGCTAAAGTCGGCCACGAAGTCGGAACCATTATAATGTAATTGGGTACTGCTGCAAGGAGCCTCTTTCAAGAAAAAGAAACCTTGCCGGGTAGCCACATCGTGAGCAAAAAGCAGATTACCACGATAGGTATTGCGACGGTAAGGAAGCCAGGTACGTTCTGTCACCAGATTGTCGTTCCAATCAGTATAGTCGAAGAACTCTACCGTACGGGCACGCCAATGATTACCGGAGAGTTGCAATCTGTCAATCGTCGGAGTTTTCACCCCCGTAGTCATATCGGCTGTGTGCTCTATATTTTTACGATCGGCATTAGAACGATTGTCATCTTTATTCTGGTAAAGTTCTACTTGTCCTTTCAGATAGGTATCGCAGGCAATGGCGGGACAGTCTGCATAAATGCGATAGCGACGTTCTATACTTAGAGAACCGATGGTGCAAGCCACAGTGGCTTGCAGATAGCTGGCATGTATACCATTCGTTGGAATCTCATTCACAGTGAAAGTAGCAGCTGTAGAGATGCCTTTCACAATCGAGAAGTCGGGCTCTTTGCCTTGAGCCGGGATTATTTTTCCACATAGCTTATCGGTGAGGCTAATGGTGACAGGTGTACCATTATTCCACAGCATGGTACGCTCCATGTAGTTATTGCCCATACGTAGTGTATCACCTTTCAGGAAAGCATAATAGTGTTGTCCCCCCCAAAGCGGCAATCCCAATATGGTTGAGAGAAATATCGTGATAATACTTTTTTTACTCATAGTTTGTCTGCGGTTTGATGTAAGCCGGAGCCTCCAACAATTTGTTGGGTTCGTTGAAACGTTGGTTATCGGGTACATTGTGTTTGCCCAAGCCTGCCTGCATAAGCTGCTTTAATTCGGGCAGATGATGATGATAGATATCACGCGGTTCTACGCCATGCTTATGACAGAGTCCGGCTGCCATACCTACTACTTCGCCCATCATACCAGTAGTACGCATCACACGCACCGTACCCAAGGCTACGTGTGTGCAACTCATATTACGACCTGCCATAAAGAGGTTATCCACATTGCGCGAATAAAGACAACGATAAGGGACAGCATAAGGATGAATCCAACGATGCACCGTTGCCGACTTGAATTCATTATCAGGAAAACGCACACTGTTCACGCTATCGGGGAAGTGGAGGTCGATACTCCAAGTGGTAGTAAACGAAGCATCCTCGTGCGCCACATTTTTGTCTATATCGTCTTGTGCTAACACATAGTCGCCCAGAAGGCGGCGAGATTCACGTTTACCGGAAACATACGCCACCCAATCGAGTGAACGGTTGGCATACTTTTTACGATCCGCATAGTGATTCTTCAGATAGCTCCAATTGGAATATACCACCAAAAGTCCATAGTCGCGTATGCGTTCAGCCTCGGTGATTTGATTACGGTTCATTCCTGTTTCCCATTTCCATTCGCCCATAGTTACAGGCTCGCAATTATCAGCGCCAAAGCGCATACCATATTCGAAGCGGGGGAAAGAGGTCTTCTTCTTCATGTCCTTGCTATACCATTGTACCGATGCGCCCATCACTAGCGAGTCGGGCTGCTCGGGAGCGAGACTTTCGCCATATTCATCGCGGCCTTCACGTCCCATAGTCCAATCGGCACCGGCTAAGTAGCCTATGGTAGCATCGCCAGTGCAGTCACTAAAAAGAGGAGCGGTAAGTTCCGTTTGTTCACCTGTCTCAATGTGTTGAATAGTGACTGATGCTATGCGATCACCCTGCATCTTTACGGCCACAGCACGTTGCGAAGCATAAAGGGTGATATTCTTTTCGGCAGCTATAAAGTCTTCCTTTTTCTGATCTTCATAATAGTCACCCGGTTGGGCATTACCGGAACGTTCATGACCGAATTCGCGTATCATACGACCTAACCCCTCGTTGGGTCCCTTTTCGATAATACCACCCAGGTGTACACGTATCTCCGACGAGTTATTACCACCCAGTACAGGACGATCGTTCACTAATGCCACCCTACAACCTAACCGGGCAGCAGCCGTAGCGGCACACATGCCGGCTACGCCTCCTCCCACTACCACAAAGTCGTACTGATGGGTGGGCACCGTTTGTTGTTGTTGCAAGCGGGCACGAAGTGCAGCTGTCTCTGCCTCGCCCCATGCAGTGGGTTGCGCATTCATATCAGTCGTGAGATAGATGGCATCACAACGACCATTAAAACCTGTAAGGTCTTTCAAAGCAAGGGTAATAGTACCTGCCTTCAATACGACCTTACCGGCGGACTGCCATTGCCAGGAATTACCGGTGTGTCCCAACGTAGTTTTCAGTAACTTACCACCTAAAGCCAGACGAAACTTTCCGGGTCCTTCGGCATCGGTCCAAGGTGAAGTCCAGTTGTAGGTGCGGGCATATACATAGTAAGTGCCCGCCTGGGGAATATTGATTTCTGCCGTAGCATCGGCCACAGGAATACCCATGCCATGTGCCATGAGATAGGGTGAACCCATTTGATCCATGAACTGCTGGTCGAGCACCCAGCCGCCTCGCTGGCTGAAGCTTTCTGCTTCGATGAGCAGTTCTCCGGCTACAGCCACAAGGCTACAGGCTACGGCTATGCATGTCAGTAAGATTTTTTTCATCATAGCACAGCGTTTTTTAATTATTGAATAGTTATATCACCCACTTTCACCCAACCTTTGGAGGTTTGATACTCATCGCGGGCTGAAATTAAGATACCAATGGCATTCTCTTTGGTAGTATCTACCAATCCTACTGCCCAAATGTAATTCCCTGCGGCTACATCAGTGAGTTTGATATTAGTAGTGTAAGTCTTGGGAGCTCCCTTCATCCAAGTGGCAATGTTTGCTTTGTCTTCTATATAGATGCGGACGGGCTCCTCTGTATTCTTATCGAGCAGAGCGATAGCAAGTTTGTACTTGTCACCATACTGCGGCAAATTGGTAGGACAGTAACCCCAACCCAAGTTCGACCAGCGGTGAGTAAGTGATACACTACTGCCACTACGAGCTATAGTAGGAATAGACAGACGGTCGGGATAGAGACGGTAACCACCTTCGGCAATAAACTCCTTCACCAAATGGAAAGCTGTATTGAACCAAGAATGAGTTTCACCTTTGTTCACGTTGGTATCAAAGCGGAGGTCCATCATGTTGACATAACCACCCTTGGCTTCATCATATTCTCCCTGGCGCACCTCGGCAAAATTCTTGTAACCATCGCCGGCAATAGAACCACCGTGTGATGATTCTACCCAACCACCTTCCATAGTAATAGGTACGATACCATGATAGGTAGTACTGATGCCACGCTCCCAATCCTTATAATATTGCTTCATGCCGAAAGCATCGTGACGCAAACAGAAGCCTTTAGCTACGGCACGTTTCACCATATCGGCAGCTACATCGGTATCGGTATCACTAAACTCTTTGCCACTAAGCAAACAGCGATGATAATTAATCATGATAGGCACTTTAGTGAAAAGGCGTGACATTACGTCTGTAATCCATTCAAATACTGCTTGTCTAGGAGCTTCATCACCTGTAGAGTATTTCAGGGTGTGAGTCTCGCCCCATTTGCCTAATCCAAAACCACTCACAAATTGAGTGACATCAGGATCATTGTATTTGGCTGCAAAAGCAGTAAGAAACTCTTCATACTCCCTCTGGAAAATGGGATCGTCCGGATAAGGTGTCCATACGTTTACACTACCGGTAGTAGTGGTAAATCCTTCAGCACCGACCTCTTTTACATAATCGGGACAGGCATCTTCATGTTTGTCACGACTATCACACACAAAGGTAAAGGCGAGCTTCAAGTTTCGTTCTTTAGCTCCTTCCACCAGCATACGAAAACGCTTGGCAGGTTCGGTCTGTACACTTTCATCCCATACATATTTGCCTTTTTCAGGATTAAAGTTACTCCAAAGACCACGTACGTAGAGCGTATTGCCATAGTCAGATACCTTCACAGTACCTTCTGACGACTCGAAGTTATCATAAAGATCCCAGAAATCCATCATCATACCACTTCCAATACCCGCGTAAATGACCCATCCACTCATAGGGTTACGCTGCAGTTGGTAGCGTTCGGGCATGATATTGACGGTCGTGTTGCCTTCAATGTTCCAACTATAATCGGTTATAGGGGCATCATCGTCTGAACAAGCAGTGCCAATGAAAGACGTAGTAGCCAGCAGACACATCGACAAGGTCTTGATGCTGTTTTTTATTATTTTGTTCATAAAATATATCTCGTTTATTGTTATCATTTAAAGGTAGAATAAGAAGTGAAGTGATAAAAGCTCCACCTCTTATTCTTTCATTTTGGATTTATTTAATATCAAAGAGTACAGTGTTGTTCTCCAGGTCCACTACCACATAGTTACAGCCCTCCGGGATGAGGAAATAAGCATAGCGGTTATTGCCCTGACCTGTTACGGCTCCTTCTATCTTACCCGCTGTTACTGTGGTGTATCCATTGTAGCTATTACGAACAGCATCAGCAGTAGAACCAACGAACCATCCGTTATTAGCATATCGCAGCGTGCTGAAGTTCACCCAACCGGCATTTGTCTTCCCATAATTATCCTTATATTCATTACGTGGCAATACATCACCTTTATAAACGAATACTTTCGGATTGGCAACACTCTGAATAAGATTATACTTCACTTGACAGTACTTGAAGCTTTTTCCGGTTTCTTCATCAATACCCGAATCGTAAGCAAAACTATTGAAACCACCATACATGTGCAGTACATTGACTTCCTGACTCCATGGGTTTTTCCCCAGTTCGGTATTGTTGAACGATA
>ENA-UEYD01001469-UEYD01001469.1-human-gut-metagenome-genome-assembly--contig:-NODE-1469-length-16840-cov-35.007159_pt1 | contig 16840 bp, 20 predicted proteins | sample MGYA00242907_ERZ507875 | MGnify/ENA primary metagenome ERZ507875 (study PRJEB26167, sample SAMN06115506) | human gut metagenome | host: Homo sapiens | place: China:Shandong | collected 2015-08-07...
GGAGGGATTCGAACCCCCGACCAGCTGATTACAAATCAGCTGCTCTGGCCAACTGAGCTACATCGGCAAAATCAACCGTTTTGGATTGCAAAAGTAGGCATAAAAAATTTACCAGCCAAATAAATCCCGATAAATTTTCTACTTTTTTACTCTTCTCAAAGAACGTCATTCAGCCGCCGTTATTTCAGGGATGAAATCGGGTGCAAAGATAGGAAAAGTTTTATATTTTACAACAGCTTATCCGAAAAATATCACCCCGGCGGCCGAAGGTTACCACCTTCCCGCCCGGAACGGCTCCGCACCGCACCGCAAGCCCGGGCAAAAAGCCGCCGCACCTATTTATATATTAACAATAATATAAATCACGGGAAATTCGTTATCTTTGGCCGGACAAACACAATACGCCATGAACGCGATCCCCCTGCCCGATGACTTCGGGTTACGCCCGCTCCGTGCGGACGACGCCCCGGACATCTTTACGGCCATAGACACGCAGCGCGAACACCTCGGGCGCTGGCTCCCGTTCGTGGCCGCGACGCACCGCGTGGAACAGACCCGCGAAGTGGTCGCCGCCATGCTGGCCGACCCGGCCAACCCGGTCTTCACGCTGCGCGTCGGGGATGCCTTCGCGGGGCTTATCGGGTTCAAATCGGCGGACAGCACCACCCGCACCATCGAGATCGGCTACTGGCTCCGCTCCGAATATCAGGGAAGGGGACTTATGACCGCAGCCGTGGAAGCGCTCTGCCGCACGGCCTTCGGGCAAATGGGCATGGAGAATGTCGAAATCAAATGCGCCGCAGGCAACCTGCGGAGCAACCGGATCCCGCTGCGCCTCGGCTTCAGGCTCGACCGCATCGAAGTACGCGGCGAGCAGCTCGCCGACGGGGAGTTCACCGACCTCAACGTATACCGGCTGCCACGCCCCTGAAACAAAAAAAAACCGGGAAGGCGGTTCCTCCCGGTTCCAACTCCCGACAACACCCCCGCGCTGCCGGCACAGCCTCGTCCCAGTCCAGGCCAGGGGCGACATACAGGGACTACCCTTCCTTGATCGAAGCGATCAGCTGGGCAGGCGTCGCCTGCAGGTAATTCTTGCAGAAACGGCTGAACTGCGTATAGTGGCGGAACCCATACTTGTTCATCAGCGCCTTCGTGCTGTCTTCGCCGTCGCGTATGTCCGAGAAAATCTTGAGTGCCTTCTGGCGCATCATCCAATGGTAAACGCTATCGTTGAAATGCTCGGCAAAACGACGCTTGAACACCGAAAGGCTCATGCCCGCAAGGGCAGCCAGCTCGGCTACGCCCTGTGCCTTGTCGTAGTTATTGCACACGAAGACACGGAAATTGTCCTGCGGCTGAATCATCGACTGGAAGAAATAGGCATGCTCGGTCGGCGTATAAAGCACCTTGATCATCATGAAAAGCTCCGTAGCCTTCATCTTGTGGTAGCGGGAACAACCGCTCATCTCCGGGATCATGAAAAGCCCTTCGAGCAACCGCTCGATCGACGGATGCATCGCCAGTTTGGGCACGTCCTCATTGGGAATGACCGTATCATAGAGCATCACCTTGTCGAAAATGTCCTGTTCGCAGAATTCGATCCTGTGGATCAGCGACAGCACGACAATATTGGCCTCGTCCTGGGCCGTCGCAACGAATCTTTCTCCGCGTGCCAGGCACACATACTGCCTCGAGGTCACCAGGCACATCGTCTCGCCATGCTCTATCATAAGCGCCCCCGACATGACGAAAAGGATACGCACCATACGGTCGGCAGAGAAAGTCACGCCCTCGCCGGGTGTGAGGGTCATCTGTGCAAAACGGCAATAATTCGAATCGCCGATGCGGCGGAACGGCGCAGGAAACGTAGGACAACTACTACAATCCGCAGGACAATTCTCCTTTAATGCCAGCTCCACAAACTGCGGTTTGATCTGATCCATATATTCGATTGATTGTTTAACTGTTCAAAGTTACACAAAAAAATCATAACCAACAAAAAACAAACACTTTCGTCCACCCTTTTTGCATACAAAAGCACCTTGCTGCCGTAAATTTCCACTTCTACACAGAAGGCTGCAAAATTTCCAACATGCAAAAAAAAGTGCGTAAACCTTGCCGGCAAGGCATATCGGCCCGAAATCCCAGTCCCATGTCACAGTAGCCTCAAACGGCCAAATACTGCCTTTCCACACAAAACAGTCCATCCCTCGAAAAGCACCCGCACACCCGGACGGGAAACGATCCGCAACACAGCCGGACGTATAAAAAACGGGGTGCCGCGATAATTGCGGCACCCCACAGGTACAGCACAGCAAACGAATGCCAGCAGCGACGATATTATTTATAACTGATAATCAAAATCTTCGACGACTCCCAAAAACGCACGGGATCAGTAATAAGCAATTTCGTAACTATTTTATCCTTCTCGCCCCCCGTCACCAGTTGATAGGAATCCTCGGGCTGCGCCGTGACGACGGTCACCTTTTTCCGGCCGACGGGGATCTCGGACAGCAGCCGGGAATCGGCCTTCGTAAAACTCTCCAGGTTATTGGTGTTGTTCACCGTCAGCGTACGCCCGATAAAGCCCTGCTTGTCGATGATCTGCGCGTCGCGGAGTTCTTTTTCCACACCGACGATATAGTAGACCGTGTGGAGCTGGTTCTCCAGTTCGACCTTTTCGCTACTCAGGTTTTCCGCCCGGGCATTCTGCTCGGCGACTTGTTCTGTCAGAACCTCCACCTCGACACCCATCTTGTCCAGGCTCTCCCGCAGGCGGGCGATTTCGTCCTTCTTCTCGGCAAGCTGCGCGTTCAGATCCCCGATCATTTTCTCCAGTCCGTCGATACGCAGGTTCGCCTTGCGCAGCTGGGCCGCAGCACGCTGCAACGAGGCGATCTTGTCCTTGTTCTCCTGCAACAGGCGGTCGATCGCCGCAATATCGTTGTTGATTTCCTCGATGGGACGGCGGCCGCCTTCGCTACCGCCCGCCACAGAAATCAGGTTTTCACGGGTCTTTATCAGCATCAGGTTCTCAGAAATCGTATTGATGTCCTCGAAAACAGCATTTATCAGCGAATCTTTGGCGCTGACGACCGAAACGAGCGAGTCCCGCTGGTCTTCGACCCTGACGACCGTCCCTTTGCTCACGCAGGATGCGAGGGCGAATGCCGCACCCAGCGCCATGACCGTAACATACTTCATAACTTTCTAAAATTTAAGGTATTGTTTGCTTCTCGGGAGGCAAATATAAATATAAAAACGATACCCTGTTCAAAAATCTTCCCGGCACCCGGAAAATCAGCATTATCCGTGCCGGAGCATCCCGGCACAAAGGGCTCGGCAACGGCAAAAACAAAGGCCGCACCTTCCGGTACGGCCTTTAGTCTTGCAGGGAGGGAAGTCTTACTTCGCGCCCTTCTTATCGTAGCGTTTTGCGTAACGGCTCATAAACTTATCGACGCGACCAGCGGTGTCAACCAACTTCATCTTACCGGTGTAGAACGGGTGCGAGGTGTTGGAAATTTCCATCTTATACACGGGATAGGTTTCGCCGTTCACTTCGATGGTTTCTTTTGTCGAAACGGCGGACCGACACAAAAACACGACGTCGTTGGACATGTCCTTGAACGCCACTAAACGATAATTCTCCGGATGAATACCCTTTTTCATTTCGCTGTTTTTGTTTTTAATTGATGCTTAAGCGGGACAAAGGTACTAATTTATTTCCAACAAACAACATCCCGCTCATATTTTTTTACGGGATCCGAGCAGCCGGACACCGCCACCCGGCCGGAATCGGACACAGGGCGCATCATTTTTTTCGCACACGGTGCCCCGAATGGTTGCGCAATCTGAATTGTTTTTTTATCTTTGCAACGCAAAAAGCGCTCATGCGCCATGCAGGACCCATAGCTCAGTCGGTTAGAGCAGCGGACTCATAATCCGAAGGTCGTGGGATCATGCCCCTCTGGGTCCACGACGAAGGCGGGAGGTTGCGAACATCGCAGCCTCCCGCCTTCGTTTGTTCATCCGGCCGCATCGCCCTCTGCCGGCGCCGTATCGTCCCTCCCCGGCAAAAACTCCCGCACAGGGCGGTATGCGGAGCAGGGACATAGCTACCGCCCGGGCGGCGCGGGCTACCGGTTCTCGTCGTCGGCACGGATCGCCTTGCGGCGGATCTTACCGCTGATGGTCTTCGGCAGTTCGTCCACGAATTCGATGATGCGCGGATACTTGTAAGGCGCGGTGATCCGCTTCACATGATCCTGCAACTCCCGGATCAATTCCTCCCCGGCCCGCGGCCTGTATTTCTCCCCCAGAATGATCGTCGCCTTGACCACCTGCCCCCGGATCTCGTCGGGAACCCCAGTGATGGCACATTCGACGACGGCCGGATGGGTCATCAGGGCGCTCTCCACCTCGAAGGGGCCGATCCTGTAGCCCGAACTCTTGATTACGTCGTCGGCACGCCCTACGAACCAGAAATATCCGTCCTCGTCGCGCCATGCCACGTCGCCCGTATAGTACACGCCGTCGTGCCAGACCTCGTGCGTCATCCCGTCGTTCAGGTAATACTCCTTGAAAAGCCCCAGCGGCTTCCCCCGGTCGGTACGGATCACGATCTGCCCCTGTTCGCCGTCTTCGGCCGAACGGCCGTCGGGCGTCAAAAGGTCGATATCGTACTGGGGGTTGGGCACGCCCATGCTGCCGGGCTTGGGCTCCATCCACGGAAAGGTGGCGAGGGTCAGCGTCGTTTCGGTCTGCCCGAAACCCTCCATCAGGCGGACGCCGGTCAGGCGTTTGAACGTGTCGTAAACGGCACCGTTGAGCGCCTCGCCCGCGGTCGTACAGTACTCCAGCGACGAAAGGTCGTATTTCGAAAGGTCTTCGCGAATCAGGAAACGGTAGATCGTAGGCGGCGCACACAGAGAGGTTATCCGGTACTGCCCGATCTTGCGCAGGATGTCGGCAGGCGTAAATTTCTCGTGGTCGTAAACGAAAATGTTGGCCCCGGCCAGCCATTGCCCGTACAACTTGCCCCAGGCGGCCTTCGCCCATCCGGTGTCGGCAATGGTGAGGTGCAGGCTGCCCTCGTGGAGGTTGTGCCAGAAGCACCCCGTGCTGATATGCCCCAGCGGATAGGTGAAATCGTGGGCGACTATTTAAATAATTATATATTTGATTGATATTTAGTGGATTAATTCAATTGTAATAATATAATTTAAATATTTAGTATCATTTTAGTATCATGATATATATCATACTTTTCTGTAAGTAAAGTCATATATTATATTGTATTGAGTTACCAATCTTTCTTGTTTGCATTACGTATTATTATTTTTAAAATCATATAATAAATCATGCAAACCACCCAATTTACTACCAGTATAAAAAAGGAGCGATATGGAAATATATCATAATACGATAACCAGTATAACATTGGAATGAGAATTGGTAGTAGCGTAATATACGCCCTTTTCTTTACATATAATTTAATTATCATTTGTAATAACATAGTCAATGATAACAATATAATACTATAGCGGAACATTATTCCAATCCCTACATCGCATTTAGATATAGGCTTCCTATTTTCTAATATTTCTATCCCTATATCATAAAATATACACAATAATAAATTTGTGATTAGACAATAGAAAACTTTCATCTTCATGTAGTATTTAGATCCAGTCTCATGTTATTACATTTTCCTGAAAATTTTATGCCTTAATTGTCATATATAAGTCTGATGAACCAATTTCCATTTATTGATTTGTAAAGTATGGTATCATTATACTGTTCTTGGTAGATGCTGTTTAGTTCCCTGTTCTCTATTACCTCAAATTGCTTTCCCACTGTAGTTGAATATACAAACTCCTTTGTCGTTCCGCCAACCGAATAACCGGAAACAAAATATTGTACGCATAGTTCCACTTCGGGCATTTCTTTCTCATATTCTTGCCTTCCTGTTTTTACAGCGTAAAATATGCGTTTACACTTTATTTCTCTAAGAAGAGAATCAAGTGCCTGTTGTGTAGGAATTGATATTCCTGCTAAACAGGTTGTGTCATTCGGATGATAGGGGGGATAGTAGGAGCTGTTAGGACGCATAGAGACCAACTCCTTTATCTGATTAAATGCAGACTCATGTGCGTAGAAATGTTGAATCATTTCATCATCTGTTGGAGGGCTTACCGATGTCCCACAACTAACAAAAAGACCGGTGATACATAATATGGTTATCTGTGATATTCGCATTTTGCTACATGTATTGGTTTGTCATTATAGTAAAATGACAGGATTTCGTTTATTATGTCTTGAGAGGTTAAAGCAAACGCTGCTTTACCAAACTTATTGTAAAGACTGAATCCAACCTTTATGGCTTGGGTGTCTTCCGCATCATCAAAACCGCCCAATATGTCTGCATCACCTATATCAACAAAACGATTGACAACATACGCAGTTGTCCATTCCCATAAGGGCTTTTTGTTATCACATATTTGTGCATATCCTGCACCATTGATTAGTTCAAATTCAGTAAAACCTACAAATCTCCCTACAAAACCATAGTGTATATTAGACCAAATATCATACATAAATTTCAGCCCTGTAGTGCTGTCACACGCCCATTTTTGTGAGTTTTGCAGCTGGATAATTACTGATTTATGATCCCAAATCATGTTACCTGCAACAAGAGCTTCCCACTTGTTGTATGCTTGGATGCGCCCATCCACTTTATCAAAAACTTTACCTGCGAGAGGACTGTATGACGGACCCGATAATACGAGAGCACGACCTAATGGCGTCATTTTGTCAAGAGCTTGCTTTTGACTTGTTTGTATCTTACTATATTTTGATGTCAGAAAAATCAGTTCATCTGCAAACGATGATTTTACATTCTTTTTTATTTCCTCGCAAATGTAGTTTGCTGTATCCATAACCGGAGGATATGGATGAGCAAATGGAGATTGTAACGACTTGTTTAATTTTTTAAATCCAGTATTCATTATAGTTAATCCTGCCAAAAATATTTTTTTATTGTATGCTTTTTATAATAACCATTTTCGTCCAAATACACATCCAGTTTCCAGAAATCCATATCTTCTTTCATTAATAAAATATTATGATTTTTAGTGAAGAAAGCTATCTCGTCTTTTCCATCCCAATTCCAAATATGCGGCATCCTATATTGTGAAATATGATTTTTTATATACAATTTGTCAATACTTCCACTAAACGTGGATACTTTTCCCAAGTAACCGGATTCCTTATAGGTATGAAAAATGACGGTTGGGCGAGATTCCTGATACAGGTAAACGGATAATATGACTAGTGTCAGGATGGATAACCACAGTTTTTTTTTATGTTGTCTTATTTTTCTAAACATACGTGTTTTCTTTTACTTTCTGTCATCATTGAAGAATCAAGAGCACTTAAAATATCTTGAGCGGTCAAACCTTCAGCGTATCTTCCGTACTTGTAATAAAGAGCGAACCCTATTTTTATAGAAGTCTTATCATCACCTGTATCTTCTGCATTTCCTCCCTTACTATCGATTACTTGAGCTAAATCCGCACCACCCAATAATGTCTTTTCATCAAATCCAACACTTAACCCGACATATCCGTAATGAATATTTGACCAAACATCATAATAATAGTCATAGTCTTTATATTTGTGCCAATAACTTTTATAAGTTACCATTCTTTTGACTTCAGCGGAGTATTCTGTTCTTTCAACAGCTAAGCCATTAAATTTATCCCGTATCAGTGGTTTGTGATCCCATGGCCTTTTAGCAGCAACTCTTTCTGCCCATAGTATTTTGGCTTTTAAAAGATTCTGAGGCTCTGGCTGAGTTAAAAGTTGTCCAAGTAGAGTTCTTTTCTTCCATTCTTCGTACCTTTTCTCATACTCTTCATATGAGGCATAATATCGTATGCTATCCGCTATTTTACTCCTTGTGTTCGTTTTAATCTCATTAACAATGTACTCTGCAACAATCTTCGCTCCATCTTTATGATTACATTGTATATGCGTTTCCACTCGGACTTTTGGGCTTGGTTGTTTAAGATATGGCATGAGTGATATACTTTTTCCTAACCACTCCCTCTTCATCTCCAATTCTATGGATTCTCCTTTTGAAGATAGCGTTTCCTGTTTGCCGTCAACTTCAATATCCCATTTGACACGCTTTCTATCACTATCGCTTACATTGGGTAAATTATATGATGTTACTTTATATTCAATAACATCATTTGGCAAAGCCTCAGTTTCTCCTGCAGCAGTTCTTACTAACAATGTAGGAGGTGTATAAGGTGCTACAGGAGTAGGTTTGAGGTTTTCTTCAACTTTTTGCACCCACCCAAGATTAATACCGGTATCTTGCCGTTTCACCATCATCACCCGCTTGTTGACTTCCATTTTCATGGGAGATATGACAAGAAATGTGCTCATTGATTTTGGGCCAATTGAACTCATTCTTTCCCCGTAGAAAACTACATATGCTTCTTGGAATGATAATTCCCTGAATATTTCATTTTCCTTGATAAACTGTATTTTCCCGGATACGGCAGCAGGAACAGTAAAAGTCTTTCTTGTACTATTGGCGCTCTCTTTAACCACCTCTTTTTCTGCCATAAGCATCTCCAAAAAATACGTGTCGCCATCGGATGTCATTTCTACGCAGATCTCACCTCCCCATATTGAATCTACAGGTCTGTTATATCGTATCTCCCGGTGAAAACGGTAGTTGTACCTCAATATATCACGTTTGCGTCCATTGATTTCCAATGTCAGTTCAGATGCCATTGTTTGTTGATTTACGTTAATCTTAAATTCATGCTCTCACGTTGTCGCAGATGGTCTGTAAATTGGCACATTGAAATTATTCCACGAATCCAAACATTATAGCAAGATATGTTTGCCAACCTTACCATGATGTTTTATTGCAGGAAAAGAAAGAGGAAATAAAACATCGGACATGACTAATCGCAAATTTACAAGATTAGTTGGTAAAAACCAACTAAATACGCATTTAAATTCCGCACATTTACAAATAAACGGCAAACTACGAAGTTCAACAATTTATATAGGTGCAATCAGACATCAACTTAATCGATATGGAGTCATTTCTTTTTGGGGGTTCTTATTTTTTTCATTTGCCTTTGAAATACAGTCAAAGTGGAATCCACTCCAACAGCATCCACCAGTTCCTCGTATGCCCCGACGGTTACGGCCAGTTCGGGGTACAATTCTTTGAGCATAACCGAAGTAATCTCGTGTTTGGCGGCAACCGTTTTCAGCAGCCTGTTTTCGTCACGGAACTCGTGCCACTTCATCCAACTGGCGGCAAACAGGGCTGTGTACACAAGCAAGGAAACAACACCGGTCCATATATAGGGATTCTTATACCAGCCATTGGGGATTTTATTCCATATCCGTTTGATAATCTTTATAGCCTTATTCGGACGGATTATCTGCCAAAAGCCATGCTTTTGTTGTGCAATTCCTACGGGTGTTTTTTGATTGTCGGCAAGGGTTGTCTGCATTTCCAATATTTTGTGGAGCATCTCACTGATAGTCAGCATTCCATGCTCACGCATATTCTTTTCGTTGGCATCGGTATATTCCTGCATACCCACAATCATTTCGTTGCTCAATGATTTTTTATAGTTCTCAATGGATTCCCGGCTTCCGAAAATTTCACTGATGTTTTTCGGCGTGCTGCTTCCAAAGAAACGTATAATAGGCTCCAGTTTCACTGACAGCCTTTTCGCTGCCTCGTCCTTGTCCGAAGTATCCTTTGCTTCCAGTTTTTTCTTGATTTCCTCGATGTCCTCCGCCAATGCCCCGATAAGATCGACTATGTTCTGCATATTGTCCTTCATCTTCTCCTCCTTCTTGGTTTAAGTTTGTCCTTTTCGTTCTCATTCTCGCCCCAGCCATTCTCGTTTCCTCCACCACCTCCACCGGATGAAACCTTGGCTTGGTACGGCTGTACGCACAACTCCATGAGTGTGCCGATGGTCACTTGGATTATGTTTGAGCCGGATTCAACAGGATTACCGCCGTTGCTGTCCGTTTCCGCTCCGATTGGTGACGGTTGGGGTATAACAGGATTTGTTACACTGCTATCTGTTGCTGTATCTTGTCGGATAGGTTGTGTTCGTTTATCAAAGCCGTTGGACTGCCATTCCATACCTTCGGCAATACGACTTTCAAAAAGTTTGTCCAGCTTATAAAAGCCCATGCTCCGATCTATCCGTGAGCCGCTGAATGACATTTCATTCTTCGTGAACGACACTCCGACTATTTTGCCATTGCGCCTGTCTAATTTGAAATTCACCCCGATACCCTGTTTGGCCAACCTGTCGCACAAACTCGACCAACTGTCACTATGGGGCAAGGTGGCTTTCACGGCATCATAAATTTGGTATTTTACCTTGTCTTTTCCACGCAGGCGGTCACGCTTTACATTCACTTTGCCTTTGGAGAAGTGCAGTCCGTATTCCCTTGTGAGAGCCTTGCATACAGCCACGTTCCGCACATCATCGTTGCTGTCACTGATGGTGTTCCCGTTGTTATCCACCCTGTTGGCTACAATGTGCAGATGCTGGTGTTCCCTATCGGTATGGCGGCACACAATGTATTGGGTGTTCTTTATCCCCATGCGCCGCATATACTCACGGGCAATTTCAGCCATCAGATTGTCTGTCAGCTTGGGCGTGTCCTCGTGGGCGAAGTCCAAAGAGATGTGGTACACGGGATTCTTCAATTTACGCCCCGGCTTGTCATCCGCCTGTCCCTGCATACTGTTTGCGATGGTGGCGTTATTGTCAAGCCTCACGTCCTTGCTGTCAATGAGCCTTGCCTTTTTCGGGTTGTTCACGTAGTTCACCAGTCTGGCGAAGCTCGCCCGTTTCTTCAAATCGCCCATCATATCCTCTCTATGATTTTGTTGAACTCGTCCAACAAACCCATGATTTTAGTTTTCGCAAAAGCGAAACCCTGTTGGTGTGCCAGCTTCGCCAACTGGTTCAGATTGTTACATCCTCCCTCCAGCATCCTTATCTGCTGCCTGTCCTCCTGTGTCCTTGCCGCCTCGACCTTGCCGTGCAGCAACAGTTCACGCAGGAAGTGGGACGGCTTCTTGCCTGCATCGCTTATCCGTTTCATGACCGTTTTCCATTCGGCAAGCGTGAGCCTTGTGGATATGGTCTTTGTCCGGGCCTTGCCCTTTACAGCTTTGGGGCGACCACCCTTGTTTTTAGTCTCTTGATTTGTCATATTCATTTCTATTGTCGGTTCAACTACTCTGTTTTTAGGGCTACAATCAGGGCTTGCCGCTTCCGTGCGGTAGTATCGCCATTGGTGGCGTAGTTTTCGTGGACGAAAACATTAACTTGCCAGCCCTAAAAACTATCCCTCTTAAATGCTATCGCTCGCCACTCCTGCCACTTCATTCCTGTGCAGGTTTCCATTCTTGTGAATCAAACAAGGTATCGCCGTCTGCTAAAACAGGTATATTGTCGGCTTCAATAGAAGTATCTTCTGCTTTGTTTCCGCTATCCATAGATACTGCGTTGGCGGTTTCTGTTACAAGAGGATTGAAAACAATCGGTTTGATGGGCATCAGACTATCCGCTTCATCCACCGATTTTTCTGTTTTCTTTCTTGGCGAACTGCGGCGCAATGTCTCTAATTTTTGACCGTTAAAAAGGAATAGCCTTACTCCTTCGTAAGCCTTGACCGTTTGGCAGTATATTGGATTCTCTATAAGTTTTCCTGCTATCATCCACGACTTCACGCACACCATCTCCAAAATGGATGTCATGGGATTGGAATCAACCTTGATAAGCCCACGTTCCGAGAAATCCTCCAACAGACGGCATACTGCTTTGCGACCGATGTCCCATACCTTAGCCAGTACCAGCATAGAACAGTCCGCCTGTCCGGGAAGGATGACATAGCTCAATCCTCGTTTGGTATTCTGTACTTCTTCGACAGTCATTCTCGATAAAAGGGAAAGAAAAAAGGTAAGATTACACACGCCGTCTGTGCTGCCGTGCAGGAAGTACCACGCTTCCACACTCATTGCTATTTCTACTTTATAGCACGGCAAAACAAGCTGCTTCAAATTCTTCATAAGTACGAATGATTTTGTTGTCCGTTATATCTGTTACCTATTGGAGTTTTTATCTGCGTCCCTGTTGGTGGCTTTCAAACTCTTTATGCGGTCTATCTGTTCTTTGGGAAACAGGACACGCCGCCCGATGCGCTGCCCCTTTATGTGTCCCAGTTTCTCATGCCGCCAGATGGTCGCTATGCTCACGCCCCATTTCTCCGCCAGTTGCTTAATGGTGTAATACTCCGATGCGTCCTGTAGTGTTTGTGCCTGTTGGTATTCTTCAAGCGCACACCTCACGCTTGCGCCGATAAGCTGTTGCAACTCATCGCGTGATACCAGTACCATTTCCGTTTTATCTGCCATAAACCATTGATTTTAAGTTTGTGCTTGCAAAGGTATGGCTGAAACAAATGCCGTGAATTTGTGGTATTATATGAAATGACATCGTATAAAAAAAGCCGCCAAACGATTGATGTTTAACGGCTTGTGAAAGATTATGAATTGTGGTGAGTTGTAACCACTTGTGGATTATGTCATTGTTTTATCATGGGAAGCAGCTCTTTGAGCTTTTCTATAAAGGGTTTCTCTACGTTGTATTTGGCAAGGCTTTCGGGTGTCAGCCCCATAGAACAGGCTGCTGTCGCTCTGTATCCTTTCCAGTCCTTAAAATAGGCTTTGGATAGCAAGATAACGACGCAACGCATCTTGCCTTTCACGCAGTTGGCATATACCATAGAATAGTCCGCACGCATCACGGCATAAAGAAAATCCTTGTCGGAAACAGCGTTGCCGTCCAGTAACGGCTTTCCCTTGTCGGCCCCGCTTTGAACGGTAAAAGTGGTAAGGAAACGATACAGGCGTAAAACCGGGACTTGTACCGTTGTACTGAACGCCTTTCCCTGCATCATGTCTGTGGCAATAAAATCGGAGGCTGTCTCTGCTATACAAGAGGGTGCTGTCTTGGTTGTGCTCTCACGCAGCACGTTTCTTTTGATATATCCCATCGTCAAGGCGATATGGAACATCTTTATTCCTGCCGACTGTGCTTTGACATCGGACTTTTGGGGCAGCAGGGAGAGATGGACGGCTTCTGCAAAATATTCCGTAAAAAGTTGCGCCAAATCCTTGTCGTTGGCATTGACGATATATTCCTTGACGGACTGGATTTTCGCTTTATCCATACCGAAGAGCAGGGTATACATTTCTTTCCCTCTGTTCCCGTCTGGATTCTCCGCACATTTCCGTATGGCAGCACGGATGGTGTCGATGTAATCGGTAGCTTCCGTGCGTGTCATAGGATTGGGCAGGATTTCTGCCGTCACTTTTTGCGCTTCCGTTTCGGGAAAGAAGTATTGCCCTATGACCTCCATGCTCATATAAGCCATACCTGTACGGAAAGCCGCTTTGTTTAAGTCTGTATGCTTTGAACAAAGCTCGTGAAGCCTCTTTGTGTCAGCGTATAGCTCGACAAATTTTCGTGCCAGTTCCCTGTCCTCGTGTTCGGCGATATATTCTCTGATGCTGTCCAAAAGAAAAGGCATGGTCTTCAGGCTGTATTTGATGTTCCTGCAAATCTCTATTTTATTGCCAGAGCCATTGTCGGCAAGCGATTCCATGCGTTTTAAGCTGTCGCCGACCATGTGTGACAACTTGAACAAGTCACTGATTATATCAAACCTTGATTTTTCCATAACTTCCTCCTTATACTTCTATGACACCCTTAAAATCCCTTAACGCAATGACGGCTTTTTCTTCCGCATCCAATTTCAGGTAGCGGCGTAACTGCGCTTCGCTGCTGTGTCCTGTGATGGCTTGGATGGAAGATAGTGGCACTCCTGCCTTGTACGCATTGGTGGCGAAACTCCTTCGGGCGGTATGCGAAAGAAGCATATCGCAGAACCGCCGTCCACGTTTGGGGTTGAGCCGTTTCTCGTCAAAACCACAATCGTGAGTCCAGCCTAATAACAGCCCAAGCGTTTTTGCCAGTTTGTTCATTTCATTGGGGCAGACATGGGGTAACGCTCCGTCATATTTGGCAAGGATGGCTCTCACACGCCTGTCAACGGGAATATAGACTTTCTTTTCCGTTTTCTGCTGGGTAATGAGAATGAACTCCGTACCGCCAATTTCGGTTATCATGTCCTCGCATATTCTTGAATAGTCGGAAACACGCTGTCCGGTCAGACAGCCGACAATGAAAACATCCCTTACGTGTTCCAATGTTCTGATATGGGTAATGCGGCATTTGGATAGCTGCAATAGTTTTTCTTCTTCGTCTATGTTCAAAGATTGCAATCTTTCTTTAACGGCTTCTTTGGTGGAAAGGTCAAGGTCAAGCATTTCCTGTATCTGCTCTGGCGTGAGGTAGATATTATCCACATCTTCCTTTTTCGGGACAAAGTCAGAATGGCAGAAGTCATCGCATTTGGTCAGCTTGTCCTCGTAAGCCGCCTTTGCCACCGTGCGGACATCGGTCATATACGAATTGATGGCGTTGGGCATTAGCCCACGCTCTTTCCAGTAACCGACAAGACTGTTGCGGGTTTCCATCGTCATATCGTCCAATCCGAGTTTGCGGTGCATTTCCTTTTGGTAATTGCGGATCTGTCCCAAGATAATACGCAAACCTTTTATGTAAGCCGGAGAAACTTTCACGGTACGACCTTTCTTGGTGCGCCGTCCGAGTTCCATATCTTCTATATAAGAGGTAAGATAATCCTCGAACAGCATCCTGCCCTTCGGTTTTACCTCCACAATCTGCATCATTCCGTTAAGTACATCGTGTTTCACGCTTTCAATGATACTCTTGGCTTCTTTGGGATTGAAGCCGTCAGCCTCAAATGCCGTTTTTATCCTTGCGAGGACTTGGGCGAACTGTCCGTACTTTATTCCGATGCTTGACATCAGGGCAGACGAGGAGTATTGCAGGGAACGGTATTTTTCCCATTCAAGCTGCTTGATGGTGAAGCCTGTTACGACTTTCAGATTTGCCTTGCCTGTACGCACACGAGCATAGATGGAACCGAAGTCCTCTTTTCCTTTCTTGGACGATTTGATGAAGATGAAATCCATATGCGATATATCTTGATTATGGTGCTACAAAGGTACAAAATATATCCCGAAATATGGTATCAAATAGTACCAATATTTTCTAAAACCGTGAAAATTCGTGAGTATTCAAAGCAAATGAAAATATATGCAAATAACTGATATACAAATAATATATCTAAAATTGAATTTCACTAAATATAAATATTGAATCGTGGGCGACCATCTTCGGTTCGCCCGTCGTGCCGGAGGTGAAATACATCAGCATGATGTCGTCGTTGGTGTTCACATGCTGCGGCCGCACGAAAGGCGCTGCATGGCGGATGCCCTCGTGGAAATCGAGGAACCCTTCGGGAACCTCGGGGCCGACGCTTATCAGCAGCTTCGTGGTAGGGCTTTCCGGCATGGCCGCGGCGATATGGCCGGTTATCACCGGCTCGCCCGCGGCGACGATCGCCTTGACACCCGCCATGTTGCACCTGTAAACGACATCCTTCCTGGTCAGCAGGTGGGTCGCCGGGATGGCCACGGCTCCCAGTTTGTGCAAGGCAAGGATCGAAAACCAAAATTCATAGCGGCGCTTGAGGATCAGCATCACCATGTCCCCCCGGCCGATGCCGAGGCTCTGGAAATAGGAGGCCGTGCGGTCGGTTTCACGCTTCATGTCGGCAAAGGTGAACTGGATCTCGCCGCCCCGGTCATCCGTCCACAGCAGCGCCTTCTTGTCGGGTTCCTCCGCCGCATAGGCATCCACCACGTCATAGGCGAAATTGAAATCCGCGGGGACGCGGATACGGAAATTCCTTATGTAGTCCTCCTGGGAGGTAAATACCGTCCGGGATAAAAATTTCTCCACCATACGCCTACATTATTATCGCCAGGAAACGCACCGGCTTGCCGTCGAGCGCCTTCATGCCGTGCGGCAGGCCGGAATCGAAATAAAGGCTGTCGCCCACGCCGAGCACCAGCTCCTTGCCGCTGACCGAGATCAGCAGGCGCCCTTCCAGCACGTAGTTCATCTCCTGCCCCGTGTGGCAGTTCAGGTGCATCGGGGCATCGGCGGCCGAAGGCTCCACCGTCACGATGAAGGGGTCGGCCCTGCGGTCGCGGAAACCCGAGGCCAGCGCCTCGTACTTATAGGCCGCACGCCGTTCGACCGATACACCCGTGCCGGCACGGGTGATGAAATAGGAGTTCATCTTGGGCTCCTCGCCGAACATCAGCACATCCAGGCTGATCCCGTAGCGGCGGGCTATGGTTTGCAGCACATTGACCGAAATATCGGCATCACCGCTCTCCATATCCCTGTACTCGTCGACCGACAGACGGCAACTGTCCGCCACTTCCTGCTCCGAAAGTTCGAGCACCTCGCGCAATCCGCGCAAACGGGTTGCGATCGATTTAATCGGATCACACATCATTCTATAATTTAAATTATCGGATAGGTTCGGCATTTGCGAAATTCCACCGCGTAAAGTTACGATCCGTAATCGAATCGCCCCACAGCCAGCTTCCCATGCCGGAAATTATCACCTAACAACCTGGGCGTAAAGATAGTAAATATTATTAAAAACTACAACCATCCCCCTTTTCTTTCATTGTCCGCCGGAAAAACGCCCCGTCCCGGCGAAATCCGCAGGCGGCGGTGATATAGCGCAG
>ENA-UEYD01001486-UEYD01001486.1-human-gut-metagenome-genome-assembly--contig:-NODE-1486-length-16675-cov-5.134113_pt1 | contig 16675 bp, 11 predicted proteins | sample MGYA00242907_ERZ507875 | MGnify/ENA primary metagenome ERZ507875 (study PRJEB26167, sample SAMN06115506) | human gut metagenome | host: Homo sapiens | place: China:Shandong | collected 2015-08-07...
CCGAGCATCACCGCACGGGCGACAAATGGTGCATCTACCCGATGTACGACCTCCATGAAAAATGAAAGAAAGTTTTACTGAAAAATTGCTAGGCTGTACTCCTGCTGGTTGGTGGTCTCGTATGGGTCGGTAGATTCCTCCATGTTGTACTTCACGAAAGTACCGTTAGGACCGAATACGTGTTCCATCATTGTCTTTCCATCATCCATCTTCCAGCGGCGCAGGTCGTCGAGGCGGGTTCCCTCAAGTGCCAGCTCCAGACGGCGCTCGGTGCGGATAGCATCACGAAGGGCTGTGCCTGTGGCGGTAACTTCTGGAAGTTGAACACGCTGGCGTACCTTGTTGAGTGCCCACTGTGCTTCACTGTCGTGATTGAGAGCATTCTCTGTCTCTGCATACATCAGCAATACCTCTGCATAGCGGAGCAAGCGGATGTTCAATGGATTGTGAGGTGCATCGTATGGACTAGGGCGCCTGTTCACTGGGATGAAGAGCTTCATGTTGCAACGGCCAGACTTATGCTTGCTGGCTGAAATCACGTATGGGTTGTCCTCATTCCATGTTGGCAAGCCTCACATTCCTGCCATGTCGCTGGGAGGTATGGATATTTTGATGACACTTCACATCGACGAGGCTGTGCAGGCACGCGTCAACTTAAATGAAAGCGGAAGCAATTACATGCTGCTGGAAGGTGGAGGCGACTTGTCGTTCCAGTATCAGCCCGACGGCAACATGCTGCTCAACGGCCGTTATTCGCTGATGAGCGGAGAAATGAAATACGAAATGCCTATCATCCCGCTGAAGACTTTCTACATTCAGGATGGAAGCTACATCGAATGGACCGGAAACGTTATGAACCCGAATCTGAACATAAAGGCTTCGGAACGGGTGCGTGCCTCGGTTTCTTCCGATGGAGAAAGTACGCGTATGGTAAACTTCAACGTGGGAGTGAATCTGACAAACCGTCTGGAAGATCTGGGCTTTACCTTCACACTCGAAGCTCCCGACGACGGTGCCATGCAGAACGAACTCGCTGCCAAATCGGCCGAAGAGAAAAACAAGCTGGCTGTCACCATGCTGGTTACGGGTATATATATGTCAGAAAGCAATACCGGAGGCAAAGGATTCGACACCAACAGTATGCTGAACTCGTTCCTGCAAAGTGAGATAAACAAGATAGCAGGAAATGCACTGAAAACAATAGATATAAACTTCGGTATGGAAACGACCGATGAGGGCGAAACCGGAAATACCCGTACGGATTATAACTTCCAGTTTGCCAAACGATTCTGGAACAACCGCTTCCAGGTTATCATCGGAGGAAAAATATCTACCGGAAACGATGTACAGCAGCAAGACGAGTCGTTTATCGACAACATTTCGCTGGAATACCGTCTGGACAACAGCGGTACACGCTACATCAAGATTTTCCACGACAAGAATTACGAAAGCATACTCGACGGTGAAGTGATAGAAACAGGAGCCGGTATCGTACTGAGAAAGAAAGTGAGCAAACTAAGCGAACTGTTCATCTTCCGCTCCCGCAAAAAGAAACAGCCCGAACAAACAACAGAAAACTGATTGAAGCATAATTACATATCCATGAAGAAATATAAAACATATCATATCCTGACGCTTCTGCTTGCAGCCATGATGGCTGTATCATGCTCTACAACAAAGCACTTGCCGGAAGGGGAAACCTTGTATCTGGGATTGAAGAAAGTAACCATCAACAACGAAGACAAGAGCAAGGCAGGACAAAAGGCACTTGCCGAAGCGGAAGGAGCTATCAGCATTGCTCCGAACAACGCCATCGTGGTAAAGCCCAATATCCGTTTTCCGATACCTTTCGGACTATGGATATACAATCGCTTTGAAAGGTATGAAAAAGGCTTCGGAAAGTGGATATTCAAAAAACTGGCTGCCAAACCGGTATATGTTTCTACCGTAAATCCTGAAACCCGAATAAAAGTAGCGTCCAATCTGCTGCACGACTACGGGTATTTCGACGGGAAAGTAACTTACCGGGTAGACAGTACCCGTAACCCGCGGGCTGTAAAACTGAGTTACGACATCGATATGGGAAATCCGTACTACATAGATACCGTGACATACGAAGGATTCAGACCACAAACCGACAGTCTGATTCATGCACATTTCGACGAACGGCTGATACACAGCGGAGATAATTTCGACGTGACGGTCCTAAATCAGGAACGGCAGCGTCTGATAGACCTCTTCCGCGACAACGGATACTACTACGCAAGAAATGAATTCATCACTTTCCTTGCCGATACAATCATGCGCAAAGGGTACGTCAAGTTAAAGATTGTACCCCGGCAAAGTATTCCCGAAGAAGCCCTCCGCACGTATCATATCGGACATACTTCTGTGTACCTGACGGGATATAACGGTGAACAGCCTGACGACTCACTGAAGCTGCGCAACTTTACCATCTATTACTCCGGAAAGAAGCCGGGCATCCGCTACGGCGTACTGCGCAAGCGTTTCCTGTACCGTAAGGGAGAAGTCTATTCGCAGACCAGACAAAACTATACCCAGGAAGCTCTGGCACGACTGGGTGTGTTCAAGTTCAGCGAGTTTCAATATACTCCCCGTACAGGAGCAGAAAAAGATACACTCGACGTACGCGTGAATGCCATGTTCGACTTGCCCTACAACAGTGAGCTGGAGCTTAACGTCACTACCAAGAGTACCAAGCAGACCGGTCCCGGAGCCATATTCAACCTGTCGCGTAAAAACTTCCGCCGCATGGGAGCCTCACTCAATCTGGAGCTGAAAGGTTCATACGAATGGCAGACCAGCTCAACCGTCGACGGCGACAAGTCTGTCATGAACTCTTACGAACTGGGAGCAGCCCTGTCACTGGAGTTCCCTCGCCTTGTACTTCCATGGGTACGCGACCGCATTGACCCGTTCCGCTTCCCGTCGCAAACGAACTTCAAGATTTATGCCGAACAGGTAAACCGTGCCCGATACTTCAAGATGCTGTCTTTCGGAGGAACCGTTTCGTACAGTTTCCGTCCGTCCAGAAGCATGAAACATACCGTAACACCGCTCCATCTGGCGTTCAATCATTTGCAGCACCGTACGGCTACATTCGACTCGATTGCACAGGCCAACCCCATGCTGTTTCACAGTCTGGACGACCAGTTCATCCCTTCGGTCACCTATACCTTTACCTACGATGATTCATGGCGTCACCGCCGGATGCGAATATGGTGGGAAAACTCTTTCAGCTCGGCAGGTAATGTCACCTCACTTATTTATGCAGCCTTCGGCAAGAGTCTGAAAGAAAGAGAAAAGAAATTCCTCGGAACTCCATTTGCACAGTTCCTGAAGTTCTCGAGCGAGATACGACCGCTTTACTACATCAACGACAAGCAGCAGATTGCCGGACGACTGATGGCCGGAGTAATCTGGGCATACGGTAACAAGACCATTGCTCCCTATAACGAACAGTTCTACGTAGGAGGAGCCAACAGCATACGTGCTTTCACGGTACGTTCCATCGGTCCCGGACGCTTTCATCCGGCCGAAAACGCAGCCTACTCGTACGTAGACGAAACGGGAGATATCAAGCTGGAAGCCAACCTGGAGTATCGCTTCCGCATTTTCTCCAACCTTTTCGGAGGCAATCTGAACGGAGCATTGTTTCTCGATGCCGGAAACGTATGGCTGATGCGGAAAGACGAAGCACGTCCCGATGCGCAGTTTACGTTCAACAAGTTCTTCGACAATATTGCATTGGGAACGGGTCTGGGTATCCGATACGACTTGTCTTTCCTTGTACTTCGCCTCGACTGGGGAGTAGCCCTGCACGTACCTTACGAAACAGGAATCTCCAAATACTACAATATACCGAACTTCAAGGACGGAATGGGTATCCACTTCGCAATCGGTTATCCGTTCTAAAATTAGAACAAACTATATGCAGAATACAGGAAAACCCACTGAATTCTGAAACAATATCCCCAACTTGCTAAATAAGTTGGGGATATTGTTCTTTTATTAACAAAATGTAATATAAATACCTAATTAAAGATAATAGAATTCATAATCTGCCATTCATGACGAGCATCAAGCACAAGCACTCCGGCTGAACTTAAATCGATAGGCTCATCTTCACCATAATTCTGCGATTGACTCTTTTCCCCCATCGTATACAAACGATTACGTACAATACTAAAACAAGTTTCTGTATCAATATTATCGAGTTCGGTAATCACAGTACGTCCGTTCTCTCCATCAGGCAACGATACCAATGTACGGTCTTCACCTGCAGTTTCGTAATTACGTAAAATAATATCCCAATACTTTATCACCCTTCCTTCCGCATCAAGCATCTGCATTTGGAAAGTAGGTATTCCTTCTTCCACATCTCGCTGCGTCATAACAACCGAAACCCAAAAGCTATCACCGAACACCGTACCCCTCGGTAATGAAATCGTCCCCTTAGGATAGGATTCCTCATCAGTCTGCCAATTCGTATCGGCACTATCCAAATAACCATCGTCATTCATATCCAAGGGTAATAGCACGTTCTCCGTATTGCCAGGAAACCACTTGCACAAGTCAATCTCATACACAGAAAACGCATCGTTCACTGCTGATTCTGCCAAAGCACAATCATAGTCCGTACGCGGATTCATACCATTTATCACATTATCCTTATGAAAATCGAAAGCATCGTCCACACTTCTGAATCCTCCGAAGATAATAGTCTGATTACGTTTGGTCGCAACTAGCCGCAGCTTAGCCACACTACTGCCGTTTACCTGCACCGGCACACGGGTAAAATAGCCGAACGTACCCGCTACCTGCCGGCGAGCTACCATCAGTCCATGCTGTGCCTCTGCTTCAGCACTCAGTTTGGAAAGAATCACTCCATTTTCCACCCAAAAAATTTCTGCACCTGCAAAAACTTCTTCAGCATACCCTCCATTAGGGATAGTTACGGTTTCAGTCTGATTGTAATAATCCCCTACTTCTACACCTTTAAACGGCTCATAGCCTCCGTAAGTTCCGCTTTGGTAACCAATTACATATGCCATGTAATTCTTTCCTTCCTCCAGACACTCACTGCCGGTAAGCGTAATCGTGGCATATCGCCCCTGTCCGTCTTCCGTACTCCAGGGATAACTTGCTTTGTTATCTGGATTACTCCAGTTTTCAATCGTCTTTTTATATACCACCTTTGCCGGGCTCTGATACTCCACAATCAGTATACTGAGCTTGTCGAATGTCTGCGTAGGTGTAACGCTCGAAATAGGACGGCGTGATGCGACAGTAGCCGGATTCACCCCTTCTCCACCTTCAAAAAGCTCGCCCACACTTTCTACCGCTACAGTAAACGTCTGCTGCAGTGGCTTCCCATTCTGTCCTTCTGCATCAAGCGACGACGAATCGCTGCAGGCAGAAAGAAGCATCAGGACGATGCCTGACATATAAATCAATCTAGTATATTTCATAAGTTAATCATCCAATTAAGAAACTTCATACCCTTGTAACTACCTTACACAGTGCCAATTGTTATTGCAACACGCCAGAACAGTCTATAGGTTTTGACGGAATCCCCAGACAATAAAAATGATTTGCCTCAATCGGGAAAAGATACTTGTCGAGGTCGTCGATAATACCTGTGCCTATATCAGTTTCGTCTTCGAAATCAAGCCCGTCGCTATTTTGCCAAGGCTTTATCAACCGTACCTTTTTGCTGGAACCTACAATACCGGTCATGGAGGTAGTAACAAACTCCGCTACAAGCGTATATTCGTACAGCTCCCTGTCTGGGATATTGACAGGCAGCATAAATGCCGTCAGGGAACATTTGTAAGCATAATCAGAAACGACTCCTGTACTAGATCCCGGAAGATATAAATCATCCTCTGTAAAGGTCTTATCCATCAGTACCCTGCCCTCTTCGTTGAAAGAATCATTCCCATAAGGGCTGGTAATGAAATCTGTAATTATCTTATCCGTTTCACTTTCTTGGGGGGCACTGGGCAATAGTTTCACTTGTGTATTCTGCGAATTATAAAGCAATATTCTCACGCGCTCTACTTCCTTTGGAATCTGATTCAGGCAAACCTGCAGACCTGCGACCCTGCGCCACAAATTAATCTCACCAATATTCTTGTCATTCTCCGATGCTGGCTTGAAATCTACGTACCCTGTAAAGAATTCCGAATGTGCCATATCAGTCGGAGTTTTACCCTCTTGAAGTGTAATCGGATCAGTCAACTTACTGCCTGTCCGAATAGACTCTGGCAATCCATAGGTAAGAATAGAGTTCCAGCCATCATAATCTTGCATGATATCTTCCGATTCAGCTCCATCTACACCTACCGCTACCAGCCGGTAAGTTTTTCCGACCGTAAATGTATAAGCAAACGTATACCGCATTACTGCCGTTTCATTCGGAAGATTATTAGCTCCAAAGTATTCTCTCCACCCCACATTAAAGCGGGCTTTACACTCACCATCGGTCCCAGCTTCGTCCATTTCGTAAATATAGAGATATACATCCGTAACGTGCTGCACACCACGAATATTATTTCCATAATCTCCATCATAAACCGGCAAGGAAGTACGGGTCTGCAAGTCACTCTGAGCCGCAATGGTAACCGTTACTCCCTCAACAGTCTGTATCGGTTCATTCTCCTTGCTGCATGAGGCTCCCAACAGGAGGAAGCCACACACAGTCAGGGCACAAAATACAGCATGTATGAATTGTTTCATTTTCATAACCTACTTTCCTTTCATTCTTTTACGAGATAGAAACGTCCGTCATTACTCTTCATCGCACCTGCATTTACTGTAAGCGAAGTACCATCCAGCAGGTAGCGCTTTCCTGTCTGCTTGTCAACCAGTGTCCATCCCTTCCAGTTGCTGCCATAGTCCAAAGTGAATTCTGTCTGTTGCGAAGCGTCCTTTACCATGAATCCTAAACCCACACGAGTTGCATTACTCATTTTCTGAATATCGAGCGCACGCTTGTCGGCTACGGTATACACCTTTACCTTCGGCATAAAGTCCTCGTCAATCAGTGAAACAATATCCTCCTTCGCATTGTATGCATCCGATGCTCCGGCACTGCGAAGCAGCGAACAAGAACTTACAGAGTTACCCGATACAGCCGAGATTTTCATTTCGCCTGCTGCCGGAACAGAAGCACTACGGGAACTTCTGGTTGCTGTACTTGCAGAAGGCTGCACAAACATATCCGAGGTATAAGTTATATCAACATTGTCTGAAGCATTATCTCCTGACGCCTCTACATAAAATGCCTGCAACGGTGCAATGGTGTTGCTCTGTTCTCCTGCTACATCAAAGCTTAAATTTCCGTTTTCACTTAAGGAAATTCTGACCAATCCCTCTTCTTCTCCGAAAACATTTTCAGAATCTATGATACGGATAGCTTGAACAGACCGTTTATTTTCTGTTAGGAATGTCTTTATATCCAAATAACTCATAAACGGGTTACCTGCCACAAAATAGGTAGCTCCCTGTTCTTCATTCCGCAATTTAAAAGTAAATGAACGACCTGCATTCTCCGGCTTAAACCCACTCTCTTCATAAGCAAATTTTCCATTCATATTTCTTGCCCCTTCCGGCAAAGTTTCTTCTTTAACCCATCTGCCGGAAAGCGTATAATAATTGTACTCGGTATATGCTTTCGGGAAACGAAGACGATAAGAAGTCCCATCTCCCTCATTTCCAACCATCATCTTGATGCCCTGTGCCTGCTCATACAGCTGAGCCACCGCATTAAACGTACGGCTCCAGTCGGCAGTGGAAGCTACAGTACCGTTAAGATCAGTACCAGAAGTTGCAGTTGTAACCGCACGACTGTACATTTTCTGACGTACTATCGGATTGTGTCGCACTTCACGATAAGTATCCTCCTTCAGCGGAGTAAAGTATGCCGGCATCTCAGGCGAAACAAACATATCGCCCGTAACCATGCCGTGAAGTGGAGTAGAAATCATATGATACATACCGCTTTGTACTTCCATTTCCACGTATGCACAGTCATACTCCAGATATTGTGTATTGAGTACAGCTGCTCCCGGTTCGAAATGAATATTCGCACAATAGTTACCGCCATAGAATTTATCTACACTACCCCAAGCTTTTAAGTTCGGATAACGTGTGGCTCCTGCAGGAATCACCACATTGGTACATCCCCAAGGAGAACCGTCCGTCCAGTTACTCCAGTTGTTCCAGTCGGTATCTGCCGTATTTCTCTTCCAGGTAGTCTTCAGCGGATGTACCTGAGCACGCAGCCCGTTGTAAGTAGACAATCCCGAAATAGAATAATCGCCTACCGGCAATGACAATTCAAAGAAATAGCCCTTATCATCCTGCTGCAATTCAGCCTCCTGTTCTATCTTCTGTCCGTTGCCGTTATACGGATAGCAGGTAAATGTAAGTTTAGTACCAACTTTATCATCCTGAGCATCGACAAAGATACGTACATTGCCCAAATAGGTTGTTTCATCCACACAAACATGTTCGGTTATACTCTTATATGCAATGTCGGTTTCTCCTTGATCATCCGGTTCTTCCGCACAGTCGGGAATACCATTCCCGTTGGCATCCGGACGGATATAGAAACCCGACAGCCAGACTGTTTCGAGCGCATCTGCCAATGAAGGGAACGAAATACGTACTTCATCGTAATCCTGTAAAGGAGTAACCTCCATATAAGCCAGTCCGGCATCGCTTATCACCTCGATGGAAGCCAATCCGCCGGCAGTAGACTCACTTGCTACCGCCTGTCCACCATTGTATGCAGCTATTGTCACATTCTGAAGAACAGACGCATTCAGCACATATCCCGGCGTACGGAGTATGGCACCCAGCGGCTGTCCGCCTCTGATGGAATTAAATTTTACAGCCACGGTAGAACGGCTTATCAGGCTGACTCCAGCTACAATAGAAGCCGCTGTCTGCTGACTGTTGTCGATTACGTACGACAGATTGTTCATGGTAGTCCCTACACTTGCAACCGACGAAGATTTTGTTTCTGCATAGTTGATAGTCGCCCCATGCTTCTGCGCCGTGATCATTTCCATACAAGCCTCCGATGTCCCTGCATACTCTTCGCAAGTAACAGGTTCGTAGAAAGCATAATACAGACGGAAGGTATTCAAATTGACATTCAGCAAGCCTGCAGTCCAAAGCTCCACCTGATCAAATGTCTGATCTGTTTCCACATAAAAACGCAATTTGCTTCCGTCGTTTCCTACCAGTCCCACTCCTACCGCGTCATTTTCTGCCGTCAGTCCGGAAAACACTTCTTCACCATCTTTATACAGTCTGATAAAGAAAAACTTCAAGACATCGGCACCCAGCAGCTGATTATTTGTCTGCATCACAAATCCCACGCGGGTCTTTCCTCCTTGCGGAGCAATGTCTTGAGAAGAATGTACACCAGCCAGACTGCCAAACTGAATCAAGCTCAATACATTGGTAGCTTCTGCATAATTAGTATAATCACCATCAACCAGATTCTGGCGGTTGTTTATCTTATTGAACAAAGAAATACCTCCCTGAGATCCACTGGATTCAACCACTGTATACTGTACCTCATTTCCAGAAGTATTAATCATCATCGTATTACAACCCGCCTCAGCTTCTTTTTTGTCACGATGAATCACCGCATACGACCATGAAGTTTCTTCGCCTCGTTTATATATAGCCTGTACTACATAGTCACCATTTACGGTCATCCCAGTTATGCGGTTGCCCGATATAGAAGGAAATGTAGCTCCTTCGGGATAACTAATAAGTGAATACGTTACAGTACCATCCGATGGTGTCGGGAGGTTGTAATAATCAGTAGAAATGGTATCATTGCCAATGGTAAAATAAGAGGATACGTCTATCTCTACCGGATCGCGGGAGTAGGCGTAATAATAATGGGTGTTACCTAACAGACCTAATATAACATCAAGTAATCCCCCAACCAGTCCAGTATTCAATTTTATCTTTACACCATAACAATCCTCTTTAGCTATGGCACTCATACTTCCATCTTGAGTGCCTAATAAAGATATACCTATTCCACCTGATAAGACTTTCTCATTTCCCCAAACATACTTATTATTTACATCATTATTTGTAAGTTCAAATAAGGATAAGCCAGTTAAATCTATATCAAGTGTTTTGAATCCACCTGTCTTAAAACCGATTTCACTATCTTTTACTATTTTCTCGTTAAAATCTACATATAGTTCATGATGCCCCGCCAAACTTAATTGTTCAGAATTGTCCAGTTCTTCATCTATAAGATTATTAGTGTTTCCTAGTCCTGTTATACTACCCCCTGAATCTGTTTCAGGTTGCTTATAGTATCCATTGTAAGTTGCAATCTTTTCGGGATTCTCCCCCACAAACGCATAGTAGAATTCCAGTCCACTAAGTACTTCGACACTGATGGAAGCACAACCGATTCGTACTTCATCGAAAGGTTTAGTAGTAGTAAATGAAATTTCACTTAAACCTCCAGATACATTCAAGAGATTTAAGTTTAGTAACTGAAATTTATCACCACTTCCTGATGTAGAGGAACCGTCTTGCTCTTTGCCTTTTAAATAAGTCTTTACCCAAAAGCCTTGCAATACATTTAAGCTTAGTAAACCTCCTGGGTCTTTATACAAGAATCCGACCTTAATGCCATTAGAAGAATCGTAGTAAACACGATTGACATCTTTTACAGACAAAATTGGAAGCCCTGTATTTACCTCTGCCAATCTTCAGACTAACAGAGTTATCTAAGTTCTTATCTACCAAATATTCCAACTTATTATCCGAGTTACTTAAAACGCCTACCAAATTCTTGGTTATCTGGTTGATTACTCTTCCTTCACCCACCAAAGGGACACGACAATTGGGCTTATATGTTGCACCATATATTTCATCCTGTACTACATCAAGACCTGAAGTACTTTCAGTTTCATTACGGGTTCCGTTATGTTCTACACTCTGTACCGAGGGAAGTAAATCCTCATCGCGGCATGAATAAAATACAACTGTCAGCAGTGCAGCCAGAAGCAGCGGCACCGATGCAGACCATTTCTTTCCGGCTATTCGACAGGCGGAAAGAAAACTCCTTTGTCTGGATGTCTGGAAAAATACGCTCATTATCTTTAAATTTTATAGTTTTTACAATATTACTTCACTTCCCCGTCGTGCATAAAACAGTACTACCTGCCTGCGGTTTTACGCGATTCTTTCTCTGAATAATGACGGAAAGCTGCCTGGCTCTTGCCTTCGGAATAATAATGAAAGACAGGCAGTCTTCCGGCTCCGATTCGTATCGTTCATGAGAAATCTCACTGTTTCCGGTATCTTGCAGAAGAGCTTTTTGCTACTTGACTTCGGAAATTCAATAAAACAGGGTAAAATAGTATTGCCTGAAAGTCAGGCAATACTATTTGATTTATCGGTCTAAAAATTAGTCCAATTCCATTCCGTGAATCACTTCCCAGTTATCGTTTACTTTCAATACAAGTTCCTGCTTGTTGTTCAATGACTCTGGTTTGTCATCTGGATCTTCTGGATCTGGATCTGGATCAACACCCGGCTGTTCGGGATCTGCTTCATCATTCATTCTGGTACCAATACCATACAAGTGGTTACGTACGAGGCTGTAAGTGCTTGAAGATTCACCAGAAAGAGAAGTACTCCAATCTTTTGCTTCACTATTATTCCAGCATGTAATTGTTTGCTTCAACTGTTCATCACTTGAACCCAAATTCACTTTCCAGCTTCTAAGTACGTCTCCACCTGCATTTGTCAATTGCAAAGTCAAAGTCTGTTTTCCATCTACATGTGCAAACGGGATAACAAATTCACCACCAAAAGCAGAACCTTTCTGGAAAGTAGGATGACCTTCTCCAATTGAAGAATATGGATTCTTCCAATTATCACCCGCATCAATCAAATTATCACCGTCCTCATCCTTAATAGTTGTAAACCATTCATTCAAATCAATAGTGCTGATCACATAAGCGTAGTCTCCATCAGATTTACCACTGGTACCGTTTACTACATATTTTACATTCTCGCCATTACCAGAACCATTTCCAGTAAGATCAAAGCTATTGAAATTACCAAGAACCAATGACTCATTCTGAGCACTTGCCATCAGTTTCAAATACCTGGCACCTTCCATAAAAGGAATATCCTTTACATAAGCAAAAGCACCTGCTACCTGACGGTTCAGTACCACCGGTTCCTTAAAACCTTTTCCTTGTTCAACAGTCAAACCCATCTGTCCGGCAAAGATTTCTTCACCAATCTTATTCGTAGCGCCATCTTTAATTGGCAACACCATGTTTTCCTTGAAAGTACCTTCTTTTGCAACACTTGTTACAGCATCTAAAGTATAATCACTGTTATTGCTATAACCTACCGCATAAATCTTATAAGTACCGGCAGCAAGTTTATCTGCATCCGTCAGTTCGATAGTAGTCTGGCGACCATGACCACCGGTAGTATATACTGTTGAAACTTTGTTATCATTCCACTCAGAGATTTCTTTTACATATACCACCTTACCATCATTATCACAAATCCACAGCTTCACATTTTCAATAGTCTGTTTAGCCTCAGCACTATACAGCGGACGTCCGGCACGGGTAGCCAGTCCGTCGCCACCATTTTCCACCTGAAGTGTGATAATCTGAGCACCGTCAGCTACACTCTCTACGCCTGTTCCATCTTGTACATATACGATCTCCTTGGTACAAGAGTTGAATGACAATGATGCCATCAAAGCCATTCCCAATAAGTAATTTTTCTTCATACTTAAAAATTTAAACTATAAATAATAACATTATCAATAATCGGTCAATCAATCCAGTTCCATACCGTGTAGTAACTCCCAGTTATCATTTACCCGAAGGTAAATCTCGAAGTCGCCCTCACCGCTTCCGCCTTCGTCTACATACACATACTTCAGGATGGTAATCTCGTTACGCCCCATGGTGATGTTTATGTCCTGTGGCTCCAGCGTAGGATAATAAGCAGCTCTGCCCTGACTTCCGGCTGCCGATTTGTCGATAAACATCACACTCAGCGTAGAACCTTCGTACGACGGCGACGGACACATCAGGGTTTCGCTCTTTATTTCACTGCGTATCTCCTGCCAGTCGAGCTCGGTATGTATATCGGTCAGACTAGAATAATGGAAACCATTGTCTACAAAATTGTAAATATCCTGTATATCCTTGGTGGAGAAGTCGATGTTATCGGGGATTCCCTCCGCCTTGATAAGCAAGTTGCCCTTGGTACGCTCCATGGCAAGCGAATGTTCTTCGTTGCCGTAACGATAGTCGAACGTAGCACTTGCCAGATAGATGTCGTTTGCCGCCGCACCCACAGCTTCCATTTCTGCCGTAGTAGCATCTTCTCCCAGCGGTTCATCGCTCTTCATGTTTCCCCATACGGTAAGAGTATATTTTCCATACGGCAACGACTCGGGAAGAGTGATAAGCTGAGTCTGATTATCGTTGTCTACCAGCGTATTTTTCTGCTCTGCCACTACCTTTCCTTCGGCATCGTGTACAATGTAATATAGCGTGCTCACGTAATCGCGAAACGGCAGGTTTTCTGCCTTGCGCTCCATCAGTCCCAGCTTCACGGCATCGTCGATGTTGAAGTAATTCTTATCTTTTACTGTAAGCGTAACCTGCAGCGGCGGACAGGGAGGAATGGAGTCGCGTATGCAACTGCTCCACAGAAGACACACAGCCACCGGCAATACATACAATATCTTTATTCCTTTACTCATAGTCTTTTCCTTCTGTCAATGCTTGAAATGCCGGTGTCGTAAGGTAAGGAAGGAAATCCGGCTCTGTTTGCATTCGTTCCTTCAATCGGCTGTCGGGCAGCGCATGTTCCAGACGGGCTGCTACCTCGTCTGCCTCTTTCTGCATACGTGCAGCCACCAGCGCACGTACGTATTCTGCCAGCGGAGTGTGGTCTTCGCAGCGATCCATAATGGAAGCCGCATGCTGTGTATCGCCAACACTGAGCGATACAACCGCCGCATTCACGTCTTCGTACCCTTGCATCAGCGTGTATGCCTCTTGCAGCTTTCTTTCCTGTGCCTTAAGCAATGCCAGGTTGTAGCGCGCCTGAGGCAGTTCGGTATTGGTCTGAAGCAGCTCAATAGCTTTTTCGTTGTTTCCCTTATATACATATACGGCTGCCTTGGTATTCAGCACCTCGGGTGAATATTCTTTCAACCCGTTGAGCACTGCCTCGGCCTCATCTGCCTTGTCTTCACGCAGCAGAAGTACCGCCAGATTATTGGCTGCCACCTGCGACTGCGGGAAGTAGTGCAGAATGGTACGGTATACCTCCTTCTTCTCTTCGGGAGTCTTCTTCAGGGTCGATACGCGCAACAGCTCTTCTTCATTGAAGGCATCGGGACGCTTGCCGTACATGTCGAGCAGTTCGGCATCGGTAGTGAAACTCTTCAGTGTATATGTATATACGTATTCTACCTTGCGGTCTTTCTGCAAGTAATTGTTTTTGATGTCGTTCCAGCAAGACAGACGGCGGATATAGCGTTCTGCCACATCGTCGTTCTCGGCATTATACTTATCTAATATCTCTCTTACCTTCAGCGAGTCGGGGTGTCCGTCGGCAATCATTGCCTGCAGCACCGGCATCCAGCCTTCGGGACGGGAACCGACACTGAAACGTGAAGCTTGCGACGCACTGATATGAAGCTGGTCTACCAGCCAGTTTTTGGCAGAATTGGCACGGTTGCGCGACAAGGTAGTATTGAAAGCATACGAACCGTCAGCCGATGCCATACCGTAAATGCTTACCCTGTTCAGTGTGGCAAGCGAGTCTGTCACGATTTTCTGCAGCGTAGCAAGCATACGGTTCATCTCGTTGCGGTTATCACCCAGCGAGAGGTTGATGTCGTAACGGTTTATCACGAACTGCAACAAAGCTTCTCCTCTGCCTTCCATAACCTTGGGACGGATAACAAACTCTGGCTCAATCCAGTTCAGTTGAAGCGATTTCTTAGGTTCTATCAGCGTAGGGATATTGTTGATGTAAGCAATATCTACGGTATCGGCAATACCACACTCACCACATCCGTCGGTAGAAAGTACGGCCACAATGCGTCCGCCGTCAATATCGGCAGGCACGGCTACCCGTTCGGAATAGGTTACATCGTACTCCTTGCGGTTGTTTACCTTGCGTGCGACATTTGCCAGTGTATCAACATAGCCGTCGAGAAGTACACGGCGGTTCATTTTCTTACTATAGATAGGAGCATCGAACACCATAGGAGTGTATTCTGCCAGCATAGAGTCTTTCTGCAGCAACTGCGGAACAACAATGAGGCGGGTACGACCTGTAAAGACCTTTTCCGGAATGTGAATATTCACATCCACACCCACAGTAGACATGCTGTCGGGAGTAAGCGTACGCACCGGTGTTACCGCAACTTTCTTATTCATACCCGATGATGCACAGCCGGCTACTCCAAGCCACAAGCATCCAGCCCAGATTAAATATGTATATCTGAATTTCATATTGCAAACGTTTAAAAGATATAAGAAACCGATACAGCCAATTTTGTAAGCCCCCAATAATTTTTGGTCTTGTCTTCATGGCACTTACTGCAAGGAATGCGGGGACTCTCCTTATACCACAGGCGAGCGTATCCGGCACCAATCAGCGCTTCCAGGTTCCAGTGCGACGACAATATCCAGTTGTACCCATAGGTTACTCCCCCTCCGGCCAAGTAACCGTCGTATCGCTTATCACTGAAACCTCCATAATATTGTACTCCATGCAAGTGAGCTCCTACAAAATGACCTTCAAAACTCTCGCAGAACCAGTATCTCAATTCTGGTTGCACAAGCCAGAAACGCATCTTTCTGTCATCCCTAAACGTCCAAGGATTGTATGCCAGCTGCCAGTCGGTAGTAAACTTTCGGCTCAAACCAATTTCAACGCTGGCATTGGGGGTAGTAGCTCCCCAATAAAGAGCATTTGTCTTCAAAGCTACGTTTTGAGCATTTCCGTTTCCTCCGAAACACAGAAAGGCACATAGAAAGAGTAATTTTCTATATTTCCGTATTACACTATCATTTTATTTTTTTGCAAAGGTAAACAGCAACGGAAATACAAAAATCACAAATTCACGTCAAATAATTACAATTTACAATCACCCTATAATTCTAGTCAACCTATACAGTTTTCCAATTGCTTCTTTTCGTATTTCTTTAGGAGTCTTTCCAAAATATTTTTTACAGAATGTACCCAGATACGAGGTTGAAGAGAACTTATATTTTTCGGCAATCTCACTAAATGACAAATTGCTCAAAGCAATATCGCACTTCACAAACTCCTGTTTACGTAATAAGAGCCAGTTTTTAGCTGTTTCATTGAAAGTTTCCTTAAAGCGCCGATTAAACGTACTCTGACTCATATTTGCCTGTAAAGCAAAATTCTTGACATCAAATATCTTGCGGCTATTCATTAATACAAAATCCTTAAATTCTAAATTTTGACCCAAAACGGGATAGAAAAACAAAGCCAGTTCTTCTTTTGTATACACTGAGTTTGGATCTTCTCCTCTATTCTGAGCAGCTTCGGCCAAACCTCTTGT
>ENA-UEYD01001495-UEYD01001495.1-human-gut-metagenome-genome-assembly--contig:-NODE-1495-length-16557-cov-96.388410_pt1 | contig 16557 bp, 15 predicted proteins | sample MGYA00242907_ERZ507875 | MGnify/ENA primary metagenome ERZ507875 (study PRJEB26167, sample SAMN06115506) | human gut metagenome | host: Homo sapiens | place: China:Shandong | collected 2015-08-07...
CGACGGTGGTGTAGGTGAAGGTGTAGGCGGAACCCGCCACTGGAATCATGGAGGCGAATTCGGCGTAGCACATCACGGCGGCGCCGCACACGACGCCTGCGATCAGGAAGCTCAGCACCACCGCCGGACCGGCATGGAAGGCAGCCGCCTGCGCGCCGATGGAGAAGATGCCTGCGCCCACGGCAACGGCCACACCCATGATGGCAAGATCCCACCAGGTCAGATCGCGTTTGAGCGCATGGCCGGACTCACCTGTTTCAGCCAGCGTCTGTTCGACGGATTTCTTGCGAAATACGTTCATGTCTCGTCCTTCTCTTCTTTCCGCCCGCGCGGTTTCACGCTCCACCTTCTAGAGCACAAGGCGCAAGTATAAGTCGTTTTCGTCACATTGACGGCGTGCGTGACGCTATTTAAGATTCATACCGATGACGACCGGCTCGGGCACCAGTCGGATGCCGAACGCAGCCTCGACGCCGTCCTGCACGGTTTTGGCGAGGCAGGCGATATCTTCGGCTGATGCTCCCCCACGATTGGTCAACGCCAACGTATGCAGCGTGGACAGGCCAGCCGGAGCGTTTTCGTTGATTTTGAACCCCTTATGGAAGCCGGCATGGTCGATGAGCCAGGCCGCGGAAGTCTTGACGCCCTGCCCGCCGCCCGGCAATGCCGCGTCGAAGCGCGGCGCGTCTTCGGGAAGCGTCTCGGCCTGCTGTGGCGTGAGAATCGGGTTCATGAAGAAGCTGCCACAACTATGGCGGTTGAAGTCCGGACCGTCATCGCCGTTCTGCTTGGATTGCGATTCAAGAGCGACATCGACCAGATTCGTCTTCTTGGTGCCCTGCATGGCCGGCGACGCATAGCGATGCGCATCTTCCAGCATGCCTTTAGCCGCACGCACCTTCAGCACCGCGTTGCGAATGTCCGCGGTGTTCATGCGATCGCCCACGGCGACGTCCAACGCCTTGGCGAGCTGACCGTAACCGACCACGCCCGTATCGCTGTGCCGCAACGCGAACGTGACGGACAGCACCACGTATCGCGGCGTCGGGAAAAATTCCGCGGCCGGAGTCGCCGGAGCGCTGTACATGCTGGCTTTCAGCGCGCTCATGCGGTAGCCGAAGGCGAGCTGATCGTTGCGCAACGCCTTTACCGCACGTTCCTTACGATCCCAAACCTCGACGCTGTCGACGCTGGTGGCGACCTCCTGACCGTACGCGCCGATGTTCTGCACGACCGACGCGCCGACGGTGCCGGGAATGCCGGACAAGCCTTCGACGCCTTCCAGTCCAAGTCGGACGCAGTAATCGACGAAATCATCCCAGTTGCAGCCGGCTTCGGCGTTCACGTGGACGACACGCCCATCATCCTCGACCGGAGCCGCCTCATCCAACACGCCGATGGAGCGTCTCGCATCGCGGACCACCACGCCTTCGAACGGCGTGTCGGATACGAGCATGTTGGATCCGCCGCCGATCACGCACAATGGCAGTCCTTGGGAATCGGCTTCCTCAACGGCCTCGATGACGCCGATGCGCGTGGTCGGTTCCAGGAAAGTGGCGATAGGACCGCCCACACCGATGGTGGTGAGATCTGCAAAACTTGTCATAACGCTCCAGAGTAACAAAAAACCCGACCAAATTGGTCGGGTTTCGAAAGCTTGATTCCGCTCAGCGGGTCTCGCGATGCACGGTCTGCTTGCCGCAGCGGGAGCAGAACTTCTTGAGCTCAAGACGATCCGGCGTGTTACGGCGGTTCTTCGTCGTGATGTAGTTACGCTCCTTGCACTCGGTGCATGCCAGCGTGATGCCCGGACGAATGTCGGCGCTCTTGCTTGCCATTTAGTTCACCTCTTGTGGTTCGTTGCTATACCGACATTCCGTCGGCCTTTGTAGCGAGAAAGAGACTCGAACTCTTGACCTTACGATTATGAGTCGTACGCTCTAGCCAGCTGAGCTATCCCGCCATGAGAGCCTCGAGTGAGAATCGGACTCACGACCTCTTCCTTACCAAGGAAGTGCTCTACCACTGAGCTATCGAGGCGTGGCGGATAGTGGATTCGAACCACTGAAGCACGAGGCGACTGATTTACAGTCAGTTCCCTTTGACCGCTTGGGAAATCCGCCGTGCTGCCTGTTTGGTTGAACCCCAACCGGCAACCCGTTTAGTATGCCACAGACCGGCCGACTTATGCAAATACGGCGTGTCGCGACAGCCAAAAACGGCCCAAATCGTTGAAATTCCAACGTTTTGCGCAAATCGGTGCCGAACAACGCAGAAACCCCGCCTCCCGAGCCTTGCGAATCGCAATATACGGGAAACGGGGTTTCGACAGCTACGCGCTAGTCTCAGCCGAGGATGGCCAGGATGTCACGAGCGGAGACGATGAGGTAATCCTCACCCTGATAGTGCACCTCGGTGCCGCCGTACTTGGAGTACAGCACCTTGTCGCCGACCTTGACGTCGACCGGGATACGCTCGCCGGCGTCGTTACGACGGCCCGGGCCGACAGCCAGGACTTCACCCTGCTGCGGCTTCTCCTTGGCATTGTCCGGAATGAACAGACCGGAAGCGGTCTGGGTCTCGGCTTCCGCCTGCTTGACGATGATCTTGTCTTCCAACGGTGTGAGTGAGATCGACACTGTGGACCTCCTCTTTCTAAAGAGAAATCGATACTTACCGCGCCGGGACCCGCTAGCAAGAGGCTGACGATCACTTACGGCGTCGTCCTTTCGCGCTGTGACTTATCCTAGCGCGATTATTAGCACTCTGCCAACTCGAGTGCTAACGCTCTGAGAGAAATTATCAAAAAAGCCTGAAACCATGCGGTTCCAGGCTTTGTAAAAAACGGTTCAAGCGTTTCGTCAGGCGCTACGACGGGCCAGAATGGCCTCCAGGCCGGTGCCCAGAGAGTCCGAAGTCACATCCGGAGCCTCCACATCGGCACGTACTTCGGCATCGTGGAATCCCGGAACGTCGACCTCTCTGAGGTGCACGCCCTCATCCACGCGGGCGGCGGCCTCATCGGCATCCATGCTGCCCATTGCGTCGCCTGGCGGAATCAACGGCTCAGCTTCGTCGGAAGGCGTTTCGACGGGCACGGCCTTGGCCACTTGTTTGGTGGATTTGATCTCCATGCTTTCCGGAGCATCCACCTCAACGTCGGCACCGTCGCGAGGCGCACCCAACGAGAAGGAAATCAAGTCCTGCGTGGACTTGACGGCAACGGTTTTGGCTTCTTCGGCCATATTGCCTCGCTCATCGTGGATGGACAGTCCCACTTCCTTGACGTCAGCGGGCGCGGCATCCGCACGTTCGGCTGTCTGGTCGACGGCCTTCTCGGCAGTCTGCGTCTCTTCCTTGGAAGACATCTCTTCCTTGCGCCGTTTCACCGCGGCGTCCCGATCGGCCTTGCCGCGGGCGATCGCCTGGCGAATCTCCCCCTCGGAAACGACATCGGTCTTCAACTGCTCGTCGGCGACCTTGCGGGCCTCGGCCAGCTCCTGCGCGCGCAGTCTGGCACGTTCCGCCTGCTCCGCCTGCGCACGTTTGCGTTCGGCGGCGGCACGCTTCTTCACCTTGGCATGGTATCTGGCGACCTTCCGCTCCCACGCCACGGCCTGCTTGGACGCACGCACACCCAACGCGAGCACCGCGGCCAGCAACGCGGCCGGAATGAGCGCGAACAGCGGGCTGAAGTGCAGTACGAACGCACAGACCAGCACAACGACCGTGATTGTCAGCAATGAGACGGCGATGGCGCGCCTCCTGCGGACCGCGGCGTGACGAAGGGCGCGAATTTCCGCGATCCGTTCTTCGGATGTTGCGCCTTTGTGCGCCTCTGTGGACTGCATCAGTACCCCTTTCGCCGCCGCGACGGTCTCATCGGAAAATCGCGTTCCGCTGTCGGCATCCACCAGATGCAACGACGGTGAAAAGCGGTCCTCGCGATGTTCGATCACCCTCTTCATGCCTTTAATCGTCCGTCTGGGCAACCAAATGAGCATCAGGATGACAACGATCGCAAGCACGACCACCGTGCTTAACGATTCATAACCCATATGTCATAAGAATAGGTGACATTCCGACATTCGAGGCGAGTCCTCCCCGGCGTGTCGAATCAGGAGGGTGAATTCCCTGTCATCAGACGCGCGGTGAAACCGTTTGGCGCGTCCTCGGCCATCAATACGTAGCTTTCATGATCGCGCCATTGGCCGTTGACGTACATATACGCGCGCCGTACCCCCTCCAACGTTGCTCCGACCTTGCGTGCGACGGCACGGGACCGCTTGTTTTCCGGCAAAATGTCGATTTCCATGCGATGCAGTCGAGGTCCGGTCGGGTCGAACATGGCCCAATCCGCCAACAGCGCCACCGCCATCGGCGCGTAGCCACGCCCGGCGCAACGCTCGTCCACCCAATAGCCGACCACGCCGGAACGCATCGCGCCGTAGCAGATCGCGCCCAACGAGATCTGCCCGACGATACGGCCATGCTGTTCGATGGCGAACACGGCACCGGTACTGGCCCGTTCGTTGCGCCGCAGTTGTTTCATCCATTCCTTGTAGGTGATGGGCGCGCCGTGCAGCGGATCGCCGGATTCCCACGGCTTGAGCCAGGCATCGTTGCGCCAGCGAACCTCGTTCCACTCGTCATAGTCGGCACCCGTCAACGGGCGCAGACTCACCGGGACGCGCATGCTGTGCGATTGGATGAATTCCGGCATTTCAAAGGAAATATTCCCCGGACGACGCATCATGTCGCTCAAGGATTGCAAAATCGTCACCCTTCCATTGTGCCCCACCCATACCCCATGTTCCGTTTTCCACGCAATCGAACCGTGGTACAACGAACGATATGGACATGTATAAGCAACAACGCGAGCTGAAACGGCATTGGCGCGCGGCTGCGATCGAACGACGAAAGCGGACGTCCGCCGACCAGCGTCGCGAAGCGGGACGGCTGCTTGCCGAACACGCATTGGAAGCGTCGTTGATTCGACCGCGATCGACCGTCGCGGCCTTCGCCTCGATGGGCAGTGAAATATCGATGATGCCGTTGCTCGAAGCGATGTTCGACACGGATTGCCGTGTTTTGGTGCCGCGTCTGGGTGCTGGCATGGAAGTCGGCTGGAGTGAGCTGAACGGTCTTGACGATCTGCGCGACCAGCGCAATGCTGATGGTTCCATCAACACACATCGCCCGCAGGAGCCGGAAAACGCAGCGGAAGGACCGGAAGTTCTCACTTCGGCCGAGCTGATCATTGTGCCAGCGTTCGCTGTGGACGAACATGGTTTCCGATTGGGGCGCGGCGGCGGTTGGTACGACCGCGCTTTGGAGCATCGTAGCAGCACCGCGCGCGTGGTCGCCGTTTGCTGGCCTTGGGAGCCGACCGACGAGACCGTGCCGCATGAGCCGCATGATATTCCCGTCGACGGCGTGCTCACGCCGGATGGTTATGCCGATGTCCGAGGATAGGACGGTTGCGGGGCCGTCTCAGGGAACGTACTAGGATATGTCCCGTTAAGAAATTTGGGATTGTGCGTAAAGCGAGGATATCGTGCCTACTTACCATTACCGTTGCAAGAACTGCAACTACGACTTCACCGAGCAGCAGTCGTTCACCGACGATCCGATCACCGTATGCCCGGAATGCGGCGAGGAGCAGGTCCGCAAGGTTTATTCCGCGGTGCCGATCGAGTTCAAGGGGTCCGGCTTCTACCGCACCGACAAATCCAAGTGACCCACAGGCGCGGAATCCAACGCGACACGCCGGAGATTGTGGATAACTCCTATTCTCCGACCACAACCCCGGATTCCGCTTGCCGTGGTCATAACAATCAGGTCATCATGCATGCATGATGACCTTTTTTCATTCCTTGATGGACCGCCGGCCACATTCGAGTTTGCGCACATCGACGACTTCGGAAGGACGGACCGCGCGCACGACGCGTCTGCAACGAGACCGTCATGGTTCGACTGCCGCATCGTTGGAAGCCAGACGAAGCAACGCACGCCTGCATCGGTTCCTCGCCGCATTGTGCGCTGGCCTGACGGTATTCGCCACGCTGCAATGCGTACGCGCAGCCATCGCCACGCAGCCTATTGTGGTCGCGGTGCGGAATGTCGCCAAAGGCACGGCCATCACACGCGAAGACGTGGAGTTACGTGAGGTGCCGAGCGATGGCTCGCTGAGCAACGCCTTTCATACGCTTGACGACGCCGTCGGCTTGATCGCACAGGTGGGCATCGGCGCGCACGATGTGCTTATGTCGGGCATGGCCCGTGCGTCCCCCGTTGTGCCGCAGGGCCATACGAGTATCGAAGTGCGTTTGGCAAGTGTGGCCGGCGGTTTGATTCCCGGAGACAAGGTGACACTTTCCAGCGCCACCATGACAGATGCTGAGATGCAGTCCGGCACACCGAATGTCGCGGATATGCCGAACGGTACGGAAACGCCGTCCGGCATGGCTAATGATATGCCGGACGGTGGTGTGGATGCGCAGTTACGCACGATCTGCGCCGAAGCGCTGCTGACCGGCAAACCGGCTAAGGATGCGCAAGGCAATACCATCGCGGTGTTCGCCATGTCGCCCAATGAGGCGGCCGTCGTGTTGCGGGTTCAGGAATACAGTGCGGTCATCGCCACCATCAATTAATGGCTGATAATCCTAATCGATAGCTGGCACCCGGCTGGACGTATCAGCGGCCGCGTTCGGAGAAGACCGCCCAATGTGGCGGAAGCTCGTTTAGGATGCGCTTGTCGTCATCCGCCTCGCGTTGGCGCTTGGTGAGCACGTCCGAAGGTTCGAGTTTGACGCCATCGGCATCGAACAGTTCCGTACCTTGGCGGACCACGCGCTTATGCTTGCGTGCGGTCCGCCGCGTGGCGGAATAACTGGGTGTGGAGTGCGTCTCGGACTGGGTCTGCGAATCGTCATGCTCCATGACGTTTTCGATATGCTCGGCGCTCACCGTTCCTCCCGGTACAGGCTTCCCAGTCGTGCCACGATGCGGTCGACTTCCTTATCGGGGTTCACGAACGCGCCGACGCTCCATACCGTCATCACCGACCAGCCAAGCGATTCGATGTCCTGCAGCAGCACGCGATGGCGTTCCCTGGTGGATTGCAGTCCCATGAACTGCGCGTCATCGGTGAGCACGGCCAAAGCGAACGGCTCGCCTTTCAGACCAACCACCAACGGCAGTTTGAGTCCGTCATCGAAACCGTAATCGACGGCCACGTCCAAGCCGCGTTCGCGGATCCTCTCGGCGAGATCGTTGAAGAGCACGTTCTCTCCGGACTCCTTGATCGCCGGGCGGACCATGCTGTCATCAAGCTGTTCGGCCCAACGCAGCACGGTTTTGAGCGCCTTCGGACCATCCTGATGCAGTCGCTCGTCGTCCATATCGTCGGATGCGAAGGACGAGACGATGGCGAGATGACGGTCCGGTACCGCCAAAGCGTCCAGCAGCATGCCTCGGCCGCCGTCGGATTCCAGCGCGCCGAACTGCTGCAGCAGCCTGCCGTGCGAGGTCTTGGCGTAGCACATCGCAAGAATCGCGTCGGTGGCGTGGGCGCCGGCCACATCGACGATGTCCACGATGCGCACGTGGCGCAGGAACATGCCCATGGCCTTGTCTTTGTTGGCAAGCGACTTGAGCTCGGCACCCAGACGGATGCGGAACGTGTGCGTGAGCGCCACCACGGTAAGCACATACGATGCGGGAACGATGGTGAAACCGGCCGCGCGCTTGCGGATGATGCTCACCACTTCGTCGATCTCCTGCTGGCTTGATTCGACCAGGCCGGAATTGATGACCGGCACACCGTTGGCGTCCGGCACGAAATGGTACGCGACTTCGCCTTGGTATCCTTCACGCGCCACATCGCACGGCACGGAGCCGTATCCTTCCGATTCGAGGAAGGCGTTGAGCTTCGGCGCACGGCGAACCGGCCTGTCGGTTATCTTCACGCTTGGCAGCAGTGCGATCAGTCGCTGCAGGCCATCGGATGTGACGGTCTTGCGGTGCGCGATCACCACGACCTGCTTCGCGCGGGCGATGATGCTGAGCAGCTCGATGGACGGAATATGCGCGGCCGTATCGATGATGACGGTATCGGCAAGCGGCGCCGGGTCGGTGATGGCAGCGAGCGTGGCTGGCGTTGCCACCAGAATCGGCTTTGCCGCGGCCAAAATCTGCGGATGCTCCCTGCGCAGCCTGTTCAACGGCACGTTTCGGGAACCGGCAAGCGTGGTATGCAGCAGATTGGCTTCCTGCGTGCGGGAGAAAAGCATGTCGCACAGACGGCGTACGGACTCTTGGGCGACCATCGGTCCGATGGAACGCACGTGTTCGACATCCACCTGGGTGAATCGGTCGGCGGCGCTTTGCATGGCGGAGCCATCCTGGTTGGAAATGATGGCGGAGGACTTCACGATGTCTTCGAAAGCCGTGGTCCACCACGCCAGCTGCAGTTCTCCGGCCACGGCGTCGTTCGGCACGCCGCGGTTGCTCAGGTCCGCCACAAGCTCATCCAGACCGGCCGAATGGAACTCACGTTCCAGACGGGCGCGTTCCGGCAGCGTATCCAACGCCTGCTTGTCGTCATACAGGGCCTTCAGACGCTCTTCCACCTGGTTGAGGTCGACGGTGTCCAGATTGCCGCCCTGCGGTGTGGTGGCGAGCGCCACGTTCAACGCGGTCATATCGTTCGTCAGCTGGTCCTGCGTGTTGATGATGTCGTCGAGTTTGGCGGGCAGCACCGGCCATCCGCCGTGAGGAACGAACATGTGCCACTGTTCGGCCTGCTTGGCCACCACGAGCAGCGCCTCATGCAGGTTCTCCACCTGCGCGCCGACGCGCAGCATCGACTTGGCCTCCTTGATATGGCGGCGACGTTCCCAGAATCCCATGGAGCTGCCTTCGGCCTTGCGCTGGGCCTTGGGCTTGGTGGCCTCGATCATGGAATCGATGTCGCGTTCGAAGATTTCCGGCTGGAAGACGTCGAGCACGCGGCGCAGGTTCTTGAGCACCATGACCTGGCGTCCCCACTCCTGCGCGGTGGTGGGAATCGGGAAGCCGCAGGTCTGCACGGTGCTGGACACCTGTTTGCGGGTGGCGGGCAGCACCTTGCGAAGCAGCTCGACCACACGCTGGTATGCGCTGACCGCTTCCTCTTCGGAATACAGGGAGGCTTTGTACCAGGCGGTGTCCTGCGCGCCGATGGTGTATTCGCCGAGTTCTCCCGCGCGATACAGCTTCTGGGCCCATTCCTCCATCTTGTCCGCGATGGAATGGGCGGACTGCTTGGCCAGACGCACATGCGTGGTCGGATGCGTGGGCAGGACGGCGATTTGTGCGAGGTTCTGGATGGTCTGGTATGCGGACACGCCCCATTCCTGGCTGACGCCATGCAGGTCGCCCAGATAGCGGGCCAGGCGGGAGCGTACGCCCACCAGTTCGTCGGAGATCTGGTCGAAACGCGAAGTCGCGACGCCGGATTGGAAACCGACTGCGGCTATCAGCTGACGGTCGATTGCCGCATTGGCGCCGTCATCGGCGATGTCCAGCAATTGGCCGCTCATCTCGTTGGCCGCGATCGTCTGCATGAAACGGCGCTTTTGGTCGGTGACGCACGGCACGTACAGCACGCTGTGTCCGCCCATCACGCAACGGGAGGCGATTGCCGCGGCCTGTTCGGCCGTGTTGCCGCTGATCGCGCTGTCCACGAAAATCGAATGCCCGGATGCGGCCAGCTGCGCCGCGTATCGGACGGTGTTGTCAACGTCGCCAATCTCGTATTCGCCATGGGGATCGGCGTCGAACGGACTGTATTCGGGAATCTGCGCGTCTTTCAGCGCGTCCGCGGCTTCCTTGTTCCCGGCGAGCGCGTCCAGGACGGTGTTGCCTGTCGGGCCTTGGGACAGCTGGTTGATGATCTGGCGACTTTCCACCAGCATCTGCGAGGACGGATCCATGAAGCAGCCGAGGATGATGTGACGTTCGATTTCGAAATCGGGGAAAACGCTGGACGCGCGCGCTGTGATGGCCGCGAACACCGCGGACGTTTCGGGGGTGCCGCTTTCGTAATTCGAACCATCGAAGAGCTTGGTCTCGTCCAATGTCACGTTGTTTTCACGCATCACGGCGGCGAAGGCCGCGTTCAGACGCACTCGTCCGGTGAACGCGATGACGGTACCGTTCTCGATGTTGCGGCCTTCCTTGCGCACTTCGACCGGATACATGAGCACCGGCATCTGGTTGCCTTTCCAAATGGCCACGCCGACCACCAAGGAGAGTTCGCCGACGCCGCTGACACGGCTTTTCGCGTCACGGTCGTCGAGCACGCGTTCCACACGCCTGCCCGCGGCGCGCAGCATGCCGTTGTCTCGGAACAACGAGTCCAAGGTGACGTGTCCTTTGGCGAACAGCTGCGCGATGCCCGATGGGTGCGCATGCGTCAGGTCAAGCTGGGCGCTCAGTTGCGTCACATCCTCAAGCGGGGATGGTGCCAGACCAAGGCGATACTCCTCACGCCATCCACGGATACGGTCCAACGCGGTGGCCGTCTCTTCGTTTTCGCTCATATACCGACTCACTTCCCTACTGCCTTGCGGTATTCCTCATATCCCGGATTGTGTGCCAAAGCCGCATCGATGTCTTGGTTGCCCAATGCGCCCAACCACGCGTACAGGTCATCGTATAGGGATGGGTTCATGGCGAGGAACGGCAACAGTTCCGGATGACGCGCCATCTGGAACTGCACTGTGAAATCATCCGTGCGTTTGGCGTCATCGGAGGTCAGGCCGTCGACCTCGATGGTCTGCTCCTGCTTGGCGAGGCCGCCTTTGGACACACGGTCGAATACCGATCCCGGTTCGAAGATCGGCTTGAATGCGGCGGTTTCGTCCGGCGCGGGCTGCGATTGGCTGTTTTGCGGGCGGAACCGCTCGTCGTCGTCTTCCGCGGTCACCGTTCCCGGCTGTTCCGTCTGCGGCTGCGTAGCGTGCATCGGCTTCGACTGCTGTTCGGCGGGCTGCTGTTCGGCAGTTTCCGATGTGGGCTGTTCCGCCATCTGCGATTGTTCGGCGGACTGCGTCTGTTCCTGGGCGGACGCGTCAGCCGCATTGTCAGCCTTGTCAACGTTGCCTGTGTTATCGCCAGTGTCGTTCCTGTCGGGCAGAGCGACGGCGATTGGCGTGCTGGGGCGCGCGCTGAACAGCTTGTCCACCGGAATCAGGTTGTTCTTGTTACCGTCATGGGATGCTTCCAAGGGCCGAGCGGCTGTCTCGGTTGATGCGGCAGCCACCTCGGCATCGGTCGCAGCCGCATCAGCGGAATCGGCCACATCGGCCTCGATCTCAGCTTCAGCCTCGGCCTGCGCTGCGGCGTCGGCGAACAGGTCGCGGGGCTTGTCCGCGGCCACGACGGTTTCCTGAACCAAGGAGACCGAGGGGAATGCATCTTCGAGTTCCGGCTTGTCGGCATGCTCCGGCGTGAAGGTCTGACGTTCCGCCTGGTGCAGAGCATCGGCACGGTCGGTGACATTGCGTGCGTGGAAGAACGTCGTCGGCTCGCCGGCACGCAGATTGAGGATGTCGTCCACGGACATGTCGGCTGCATCCGGTTCCTGCGGAGCCTCGTCGGAGACCGCGTATTCGAACAGGTTCGAAACCGGCTGGCTTGTATCATCCGAGACACCGGAGGTGGCGTCGTCATCCTCGTCATCGTGTTCGAATGCGGATTCGAGCGTAAGACGCACGTCGCCGAACTGCAGGGTCATCGAGTCGATGGGCAGCTTGATGTCCTCGCCTGCGGGCAGGCGCATCAGTTGGCCGTTGTTCGTCACCACGAACGAGCCGTTGGTGGAATGCAGATCTCGTACGGAGCAATTGCCCTGCTTGTCGACGGAGAGGACCGCATGTCTTTTCGACATGGACTTGCCCGGATCCATGATGTCGAGACGAGCGAACCCGTCATCCGACAGCGGGCGCAACGGTTTGCGCCCGATTTCCACGCTTTCGCCGTCATGAAGCGTTTTCACGTTGTTTCCGTCAACTTTGACGGTCCACTGCCGCGTCATTCGTCGATCCTCGCTCACCGTTGTCGGCCTTCCTTTCGCACTACACTATCTGCCATTGTGTCATGATTCATCGCGAAAGTAAGGATTCCGAACCGATAAATTGACAACTTTCGCCTAATTCCCCCATTTTAGAACATGCCTGAGTCATGCTCCATATGCGGAAAACCCCGCTGCCTTACGGCAAACGGGGTTTCCATTACAGCTTGGTGATTGCGGCTTGAAGCCGCGCGAATCACTTGAGCTCGACGGTGGCGCCGGCTTCTTCGAGCTGGGACTTGGCCTTCTCGGCGTCTTCCTTCTTGGCCTTCTCCAGGACAGCCTTCGGAGCGCCGTCGACGAGAGCCTTGGCCTCAGCCAGGCCCAGGTTGGTGATAGCGCGGACGGCCTTGATGACCTGGATCTTCTTGTCGCCAACGGCGGAGAGGATGACGTCGAACTCGTCCTTCTCTTCCTCAGCAGCAGCGCCAGCAGCCGGAGCGGCGGCAACAGCGGCGACCGGGGCAGCAGCCTCGACGTCGAACTTCTCTTCGAAGGCCTTGACGAACTCGGAGAGCTCAACCAGGGTCATCTCACCGAAAGCTTCGAGCAGCTCATCGTTGGTGTACTTAGCCATAATGGCTTCCTTTCATTCTTGGCGACGGACTGAATTGAAGAGGTGGCCGTCACCTAAAACAATTGTTTTTTCTTTTTTGTGGTTGCTTCATTCATGCGGCGAGCCGCAGCGAAATCAGGCAGCCTTTTCCTGCTTCTCGCGCAGCGCATCGATCGTACGCACGGCCTTGGTCGGCAGAGCGTTGAACAGGTACGCGGCCTTGGACATCGTAGCCTTGATGTCGCCGGCGAACTCGGCGAGCAGCTGCGGGCGAGACTTGAGGTCTGCCAGCTTCTTGGCGCCTTCAGCATCGTAGACGGTGCCATCAGCGAAGCCGCCCTTGATGATCAGTGCCTTGTTGGTCTTGGCGAAGTCACGCAGGGTCTTCGCAGCTTCGATGAAGTCACCCTTCACGAAGGTCACAGCGGTCGGGCCGGCGAGAAGTTCATCAAGACCTTCGATGCCAGCTTCCTTGGCTGCAATGCGAACGAGCGTGTTCTTTGCCACAGTGTAGGAAGTATCGCGGCCTAGCTTTTCGCGCAGTTCAGAGATCTGCGGAACGGTAAGCCCGCGGTACTCGGTCAGGTAGATAGCGTCGGCGTTACGGAACTTGTCCGTAAGCTGAGCGACCACCGCTTCCTTTTCGGGCCTCTTCATGGCGTTCCTTCCTTAGTCAACCGTTGACTGTGAGATTCGGAACACCTCGCAGGGCAATAAAAAAGCCCTGCACGCAGGCAGAGCAACATTCGACCGCTAAGCGGAAAGCCCTTGGTGGGCGTATGTTCTTCAACCTGCGCTGGCTTGGCGAACCAAACTTCGTGAGCGCTTGCACGCTCCAACCAACGGTCTGTGGTTTACAAATGGGTAATTTACTGACCCGTTTGGACTAATCCAGACCGGCGTGTCGCGCCGCCGCAAAAGCAACCCCTTACCAATCGCACGAAATTTCCATGACTTACATAGGTGCTACGTTTGCTTTGTTCAGGGACGCATGTCCCAGGCGAGTCGCGATTCTCGCCGGCGCACGCCACCATATGGCACGCGCCTACCAACCCAAGAAAGATGAGAAAAGAGAAAATGGAGAAATTCTTCCATCTCAAGGAGAACGGCACCACCGTCTCCACGGAGATCATGGCCGGCCTGACCACGTTCTTCGCCATGTCCTACATCATCATCGTCAACCCGCAGATCCTGTCTTCGACCGGTATGCCGTGGGGCGGCGTGTTCCTCGCCACCATCATCGCGGCCATCATCGGCACGCTCGTGATGGGCCTGTTCGCCAACGTTCCGTACGCGCAGGCCGCCGGCATGGGCCTCAACGCGTTCTTCACCTACACCGTGTGCTTCGGCCTCGGCTTCAAGTGGCAGGAAACCCTGTGCATGGTGTTCCTGTGCGGTTTGATCAACATCATCATCACCGTCACCAAGATTCGTAAGATGATCATCCAGGCCATTCCGGAAGTGCTGCAGAACGCCATCGGCGGCGGCATCGGCCTGTTCGTGGCCTACGTCGGCTTCCTCAACGTCGGTTTCTTCACCTTCACCACCAAGTCCGCGGCCAAGAGCGGCGACACCGTGCAGGCCACCCCGGGCCTTGCCGTCATGAACAATCCGACCATCTGGCTGTTCATCATCGGCCTGGTGCTGGCCATCGTGCTCACCGTGCTCAAGGTACGCGGCGGCATGCTGATCGCCATCGCCGTCACCGCGGTCGTCGGCATTCCGATGGGCCAGACCACCATGGCCAACTCCGTGTCCATCGCCGACACCTTCGCCCAGCTGCCGCAGACCTTCGGCGTGATCTTCACCAAGGATGGCTTCCCGGCGCTGTTCTCCGACGTGTCGAAGCTGCCGATCATCCTGCTGACCATCTTCGCGTTCTCCATGTCCGACACCTTCGACACCATCGGCACCTTCATCGGCACCGGCCGTCGTACCGGCATCTTCTCCGCCGAGGACGAGAAGGCTCTTGAGAACGGTTCCGGCTTCTCCTCCAAGATGGACAAGGCCCTGTTCGCCGACTCCATCGCCACCTCCATCGGAGCCATCTGCGGCACCTCGAACACCACCACCTACGTGGAGTCCTCCGCGGGTATCGCCGCCGGCGGCCGCACCGGCCTGACCTCCGTGGTCGTGGCGATCTGCTTCGCGCTGTCCGCCTTCCTCTCCCCGGTCATCTCCGCCGTGCCGTCCGCCGCGACCGCAGGCGTGCTGGTCGTGGTCGGCTGCATGATGGCTTCCTCCTTGAAGGAAATCGAGTGGGGCGACATCTCCGAAGCCATTCCGGCGTTCTTCGCGTCCGTGTTCATGGCGTTCAGCTACTCCATCTCCTACGGCATCGCCGGCGGCTTCATCACCTACTGCATCGTCAAGACCTGCAAGAAGCAGGCCAAGGACGTGCATCCGGTGATCTGGGTCGTGGCCGTGCTGTTCATTCTGGACTTCATCATCACCGCAGTGCTGTAACAGTCCTTTTCATACGGAAAATGGGCGGTTCCTTCAGTGGAATCGCCCTTTTTTTATCGACTTTCGTATCGGTTTGACGCAGATCCGCATTAGATGGCTTGGGAGAACGCGTCGACGAGCGCGGCCATCCAGTCCGTCAGGGAATCGTACCGCTCCGGCATCTGCTCGGTCAGCTCCACGATCGGAATATTGGACGATTTGGCGGCGGTGACGATCTTGCCGGTCAGCTCGGTCTCCTCCTGAATGTTGACCACCAGCAGGCCGACCTTGCCGGCCTCCAGCATGTCGGTGAACTGTTTGATGTCGGTCGGCGTTGGCTCGCTTTCGTTGGCCGTGGCACGCATGTAGCCGGTCGGCGTCGCGTCTTTGAGGCCCAGGTCCCCGGCCAAATATTCGGCGACCGATTCCGTGGCGGCATAGGCTTCGCCATCCGCCTTGCGTTTGGTCTCCGTGATTTTTCGGGCGACCTCGTCTTCCTTGGAACGCCATTGCTGGTTCAGCTTGTCGAAATCGGCCTTGCCGTCGGGCCTTGTGCCCTCGTATGCCCTGGTGATGGCCTGTGCGACCGCTTTGCGCACCGCCGCCGAGAACCAGACGTGCGGGTTGCCGCCATCCTTGACGCCACCGATCTCCGCCGCGTTGATGACTTGCGATTTGGCGGATTGCGCGGCTTTGACGGCCCATGAGTCGTACCCGGCGCCGTTGACGATGACGATTCGTGCCTTCTGCAGTTTGGCGATGTCGGACGTGGTCGGCTCATAGTCGTGCGCGTCCACGTTGGTGGAGTTGATGATGCTGGTCACCTGCACGCCGCTTCCGCCGAGCTGCTCGGCGAGGGTGCCCCATTGGTTGATGGAGGAGACGACGGAAATCGCGCCATGCGCGGAACCGGCACCGTTCTGCGACGTTCCGCAGGCAGACGCGGAAGTGAGAAGGCCGACGGAAGCGAGTACGGCAATCGCAATTCTTGCATAACGGTTCACGATGGTTCCTCCATTTTCATACGCTTCATGCTTCGGTGAATCCATCATAACCGTAACTGAGAATGATTCTCAACAGCGCGTGTCGCTTCCACAAGAAAAACAACAAACCGACGCCGAGAGCAATCTCAACGTCGGTTTGCGGGGAAAAGGAGCTGCCGATCAGCCAAAACGTACAATTACAGAGTTTCGCACAGCGAAGCGCTATTAACTGGCCAGCTGAAGCTGACTCGCACCAACCCACCGGGTTGGCACTACGTTTTGGCGAATCGGCCTTATCGATCAGCCAAAACGTCCGGAGACGTAACGTTCGGCTTCTTCGTTCTGCGGGTTGTTGAACATCGTGGTGGTGTCGGTGAAGTACTCGAGGTGACCCGGCTGGCCGACGGCCTTCAGGTTGAAGAAGGCGGTGTAGTCGGCGATACGGGCGGCCT
>ENA-UEYD01001505-UEYD01001505.1-human-gut-metagenome-genome-assembly--contig:-NODE-1505-length-16460-cov-112.728926_pt1 | contig 16460 bp, 10 predicted proteins | sample MGYA00242907_ERZ507875 | MGnify/ENA primary metagenome ERZ507875 (study PRJEB26167, sample SAMN06115506) | human gut metagenome | host: Homo sapiens | place: China:Shandong | collected 2015-08-07...
TCCATCGGCACGTTCGGTGAAATCGCGTCAAGATGGTAGTTCGTGGACAGCGTCGACGGCGTGCGCGTCAGCAGGGAATACAGCAGGGAAGCGACCTGGCGAATCGCAAGCTGCTCCTGGTTTTCCACGGATTGCACGCGCGAAGTATCGGCCAGCATGATGCTTACCGGCGCGTCGGCGATTTCAATGCCGTTGCGGGTCAATCGCACGGTGTCCGTGCTGATCGAGAAATGCGTGAGATTGTCTTTCTGCAACACGTGCAGGGCTTCGACGACCTCACCAAGAATGGAACGGATCGCGGTGAAGCTCAGCGGCTTGCTGGACTGCGTGAGATACTCGCTCAACGACATGCCGGCATCGAGCTGCGTGATCACCAACGCCACCTCGCCCACGTGCTGAAGCTGCAGCACCTGCGTGAAATGGGCGTCGTGGGAAATCGCCAGCATGGAGGCCGTCGCATTGACGTCCTGCAAAGCCTTGCGGTTGTTGACGATAAAAAGCTGGCAATCCCGGGCAAGCACGTGATCGCTTGCCTTCCAAACCTGCAAGCCGGTTTCCTCGCGCAATGGCGAAACCAGCACATAGCGGTTGCTGATGGTATCTCCCAGTTGAGGTTTCATGGTTTCCTTCAACTCTGTAACGATTGTTCTACCTACGCTGTTATTCTTGGTCGCCGTTTTCGGCGGTACTTTGCTCAAGTTTACCGTTGGGGCTGGCCGTTCCGCCAGACTTAGGCTTGTTGCCAAGCCCTGGTATGCGGGCGGCGAGCATGCCCACGACCGAAGTGAGCTCCTCGGCACGCAGCGCCCACAGGCACGCCAGATAGACGATGGCGATGACGATGGTGAGCAGTACCGCGGACAGAACCGCCTGACCCCAGTTCATAGTGCCGTCGTCAGGGCCGATATGCGCTCCGACCAGCCGGTAGACGCCGTTGCGGCACAGCAGGCCAATCACGCAGGCGGCTATCGTGGCCACCAGCGCCTTCGCATAGGCGGTGATGATGCGCTTGTCGTCCACATCGCCGTCGAAACGGGAACGGAGCATGTGCGTAAGCAGCGGATACGGCAGGATGAAGCTCACCGAAATCGCCAATCCGATGACGGTGATCCACTGCGTGGGCGGCAGAATGAACGTCGACACGATGATGACGCCACCCTGGATGGTCATGGTGATCGCCATGAAAATAAACGGATGCTTGCCGTCTTCGAACGCGTAGAACGTGCGTTGGATGACCAGATACGAGCTGGAAAGCGGCAGGCCGATGCCCAAAGCGGCGAGCGGCGCGCTGATGAGCAGCGCCTCACGCACGCTGATGGACGGCAGCAGTGCGAGGATGATCGGCAACGGAAGCACGATGAACGCCGCTGCGAAGAAGCACATGATGAGATTGAGATTACGCAGGGCCGAGCTCAGATCCTTGCGCGCCTCGTCGATATTGCGGTCCGCGATGGCTTTCGATATTTTCGGGAAGATCGCAGTGGCGATGGACACGGCGATCAGCGAATACGGCAGCATGTAGATGGTGTACGCATTCTGATACGAGGCGTTGCCGGCCACGTCCAACTGGCTCATATGCAGCTGTTCCGAAGCCTTGAACGGCGCGCTGGTGGCCACGCGGGTGACGATGATGTTGACGATCTGATCGACGCCGACGATGCCGAGGCTCCACGCGGCGACCGGTCCCATCGAACGCAGTCCGATGCCGTGAACGCCGAATTTCGGACGGTATTTCAGGCCGATTCTCGTCAAAGGAATGAACAGCACCAGCGCCTGGAACGCCACGCCAAGCGTCCAAGTGCCGGCGGTCAGCGCGATTTTCGTCGGCGTCCAGAAGTCCAGCGGACGTTCCGTGGCCCTGCCGAACATCGCGATGAACGCGCCGAAACCGATGCAGCTGATGATGTTCGCGCCGACCGAGCTCCACGCATACGTGACGAAATGGTCCTTCGCCGCGAGAATCTGCCCGATCACCGTATACAGGCCGTAGAAGAAGATCTGGGGCATGCACCACAAGGTGAAGGAGGTGGCGAGGGCCATGGTTTCGGCGCTGCCGTTGACATACAGTTTGGTCAACAACGGCGTGGCAACGGCCATGAGCAGCGTCACACCCAACAACAAGGTGATGGCAAGGGTGATGAGCTTGTTGAGCTTGGTTTCGGCGTCCTTCGATTTCAGCGTGCGCACGATCTGCGGCACAAGCACCGCGTTGAAGATGCCGCCGGAAACCAGTGTGTAGATGACCTGCGGAATCATCGAACCGGCCTGGTAGGCGTTGGCGACATAGCCGGTGGTGCCCAAGGCCCAGGCAAGCAGGATGGTGCGGATTTGGCCGGTCACGCGCGAAGCGGCGGTACCGGAGGCCATGATCAGTGAGTTACGGCCAACGGAAGAACTCATTCGTCGGGATCCTTCTTACGGTTGAATTGACGCCACAGTCCCACAGCGCCCAAGAGCACGGCGAAGCCGATGATGACGAAACCGCTCTTGTCGCTGATCTGCAGCGCGCTGGTGATGTGGGTGACCTGCGTGGCTCCAAACGCTGCACCATTCCTGTCGAACAGGCTGATGGTGGCGTTGGCGGTGCCGGACGTGGACACACGGATGGTGAACGCCACCTGTGCCTCGCCGTGGGGCGGCACCTGCACGGTGTCGAATCGGGACGTGACGATCTGCATGGAATCGGTCAGCGACGAGACCTTCACCTTTACCGGGTACGGGTGGCTGTTGCTGATGGTCACCGGCATTTTCGCGGTTTCGCTGACCACGTTCACGCTTTCCGTCGGCGTGATCGCCACACCGTTGATCAGCAGGGCCGCGAGCTGGTTCGCGCCTTCCGCCATCGTGCTTCTGGAAGGGCTCTCGCCGCCCAACGCGTGCAGGGCCATGATGGTGTGGGCGTTCGTCAGCTGCCTGCTCCAGGTGTTGACGTCGGATTCGTCTTTTCCGTTCGGCTTGACGAGTATCGACGTATTGAAACGTTTGATGTTGCTCGATGAGTTCGCCAGCGCGCTCAGAGTCTGCTGGACGTTGCTGCGCATGCTATCGGTAAGGCCGTCCGTTTGGGGAAGATTGGTTGACATGCTGGCCGCATCTTCGGAGATGTCGGCATCCTTCAACGTGGCGAGATCGGTGAGGTTCAGCCACGGCGACTGCTCGATGTCGCTCATCAGCGCGTCTACAACACTGGGGTCGGAATCCTCGTTCAGACAGACCAGCAGGTTGCGTTCCGCATAAGGCTGTTCCATCTGGTAGAACGCGCTTTGCGCGACGAATCGCGCCAATCTGCCGGCCGTGGTTCCCTCGCTGTCGGCGTTGGCATCGTCACTGGTCGCCTTGCCTTGGGCCAGGCCGGAAAGCACATTCTGCGCGGAAAGCACGGTGATGTCCCCGGCGTCGGTGGAGACCACCGTCTTGCCGGTACGTACGGTAGCCGCATCGTCCTCTTCGAAGTCATGCGTGGCGATGACGGTGCCGTACCCCTGCTGGCGGGCCTTCGTCAACGCTTGTAGGGTCCAATTGCCGTTGCCTTGCCACGCGTATGCGGTGATGTCCGCGTTGCTGTCGCCCAATGCCGATTGATAGGTTTTCCGGGCTTTGGCTGCGGACCATTGACGGTCGTTGATACCGGCTGCGCTGTAGGCCGGAGCGTTGTTCATGGCGCTGTAGGCGGTTATGTCGAACAATGCGGGCTGGGTGATGCCGTCGACCCGCGTTGGCATCGCCATCGCCTGCAGGTAGGTCGGATCTCCTACGACCTGCAGCATGTCGTGCTTGGCGAAGGTCTGCTGCAACGATTTGAGCCGTGCGTCGTCATCCTTGCTGGGCATGGCGATTTTCGCCAGTTTCGAGGAGGAAATACCCCCTTCATCGACCAGCTGTCCAAGCAGCTTGCTGTCGGTGGTCCACCCGTTGGCGGCCAGCGGCTGGGCGACGGCGATGTGCAGCGCCGGCGTGCTGGGCGTGTGGAGTCCCGCGCCGGTGCGCGTCACGAACGTATGCGATTGAGTAAGGGGGGTTCCGTTGGCGGAATAGCTCAGCAGCACCGGCTTCGGCCCCCAAGAGTTGATGGCCGCGAGCGATTCCTGATGGGCGTCCGCGTCGATGCTCACGTTGGCGCTGGCTCCCGGCTGCAACGCGGGCACATCGGCCTGTCCCACGGATTGCGGGGTGGGGATTCGCCCGTTGCCTTCAGACCAATCCTGGATGTCGTTGCGCGAAACGAACGTGTAGAAGGCGTTCATGGCCAGCGTCAGCGTTCCCGCGGGAATCTCCTGTCCGGTCGTGTTGGTCACCGTGGCGTTCAGATGGTATCCGGAGGTGTCCGTCAATACGGCCGTGGAAGAGTTGATGGACAACATACCGTCCGTCGACTCCGCCGATGTGGTCGATTCCATGGCCCTTGCCGATGGCGTGGGCGCGTATAACAACATCAACGCCATGGTCAATACCATGGCGAGGATGGATGATAACGCGCGAAGGCCACGCGAAACGTGCCGTTGTGCGGATTGATTCACTATTACGCCTGTCTGTTGAGTTTCCTTGCGTACAACCATGCTATCTTCCGTTCGTTCGGATAGCTCAGCACATCGTCCAAATCAGCAAAATCCACCCAAATGGCGTCTTCGGCCTCATGGTCGGGATCGCCTTCGACGGTCAGCTCGCCGCCGATCTGCCGCAACGCGAAGTGGTGCACCAGCTTGTGCACGCGTTGGCTGGTACCGGTGAACCAATAGTCGATGGTGGCGATGGAATCGACCACCTCGCCCAGAATGCCGGTTTCCTCATGCACTTCGCGCACGGCCGTCTGCTGCGGCGTTTCGCCTTTTTCGATATGTCCCTTCGGCAGGCACCATTCCAAATGCCCGCTGCGTGAATGACGTGCGATGATCGCCACGCGACCCTTGTCGTCGAACACCAGCCCGCCCGCCGAATACTCGCGCACCACCGGCAGCTCCTGCGCGTCAAGCGATGCGAACGTGGTCGGACCATCCGCGGTGCGCCGGCGCGGCATCATCGCCGGCGTAGGCGCGCTCGGCGTGATGATCGTGCGCTGCTGCAATTGCTGTAGTTGTTGCAGCTGCTGCAGCGAAACCGACTGCGATGTGTACAGCAGTTCGTCCGGTTCCAGCGGATTTTGGGCATGGTCGTCCGCAGCATGGGCAAGCATGCGTGCAAGGTCTGCGGGCGTAATCATGATTCCAACCATACTCAATTCTGTGTGCAGGTGGGGTAACGGTATGCTGGTAAACGGAAAACTTGTGGTGTTGAAAGGTATGGCGTGAACTTCGAAGTGTGGCCAGAGGCCATTGAATTAGGACGTATGTTTGCTGCGGAAGGCTACGAACTGGCACTGGTCGGGGGTCCTGTCCGCGACCTGCTGCTGCATCGCAAATCGCATGATTTGGATTTCTGCACATCGGCGCGTCCCGAGCAGTTTGAGCATATTCTGCGCCGTTTTGGGCATGATGGCTTCTGGGATATGGGCCGCAAATTCGGCACGCTCGGCGCGATGCGCAGGCGTGAGGACGGCACCGAGGTGAAAGTGGAGGTGACCACCTACCGTTCCGACACGTACGACCCCGACTCGCGCAAGCCGGAAGTCAATTACGGCGACACGCTGGAAGGCGATCTTTCCCGCCGCGATTTCACCGTCAACGCGATGGCGTTGCGTGTTCCGGAACTCGAATTCGTCGATCCGTTCGGCGGTGCGAACGATTTGGCCAAAGGCGTGCTGCGTACCCCCGTCGATCCGCGGCAGTCGTTCGACGACGATCCGTTGCGCATGATGCGCGCCGTGCGTTTCGTGGCGCAGCTCGGCTTCCGCATCGAGCCGGAAACCGCCGAAGCGCTGTCCGACATGGTCGATCGCATCGAAATCGTCTCCGCCGAACGTGTGCGCGACGAACTGGTCAAGCTGCTGCTGTCCGATCGCCCGCGCGCCGGCATCGAAGCGTTGGTCGATTCCGGTCTTGCCGACATCGTGCTGCCGGAAATTCCCGCGCTGCAGCTGGAAATCGACGAGCACCATCGCCATAAGGACGTGTTCGAACACACCATGATCGTCATCGAACGCGCCGTCGCCCTCGAAACCGGTTCCGACGGTCCGGTGCCGGCCCCGGACCTGACGCTGCGTCTGGCGGCTCTGCTGCACGACATCGGCAAGCCGAAGACCCGTCGTTTCGAAGCGGGCGGCAAGGTGAGCTTCCATCGTCATGACGCCGTCGGCGCGAAGATGACGCGCAAGCGTTTGAAGGCACTGCATTTCGACCACCACATGGTCGAGGACGTCAGCGAGCTGGTCAACCTGCATCTGCGCTTCCACGGCTACGTGGAGGAGCCGTGGACGGATTCCGCGGTCCGCCGCTACGTCAAGGACGCTGGCCCGCTGTACGAGCGTCTGAACCGCCTTACGCGCGCCGACACGACCACGCAGAACAAGCGCAAGGCCATGATGTTCTCGGCGGCCATGGACGAGATGGAACAGCGTGTACGCGACCTGAAAGAAAAGGAAGACTTCGACGCGATCCGTCCTGACCTCAACGGCGACGAGATCATGCAGCTGCTAAGCATCGAACCAGGCCCGATGGTCGGCAAGGCGTACAAGCACATGCTGGAATACCGCCTCGATAACGGTCCGGTGGAGCGTGACGTGGCCGTTGCCGAGCTGGAACGCTGGTACAAGGAGCAGGGCGAATAGCGATTGACATGCGGTGGTTTCGCCGCATGCATGGAACAGTGTGCTTGGAACAGCTCGAATACGAAAACCCGCGTTCCCGATTGGGGGAGCGCGGGTTTTTCATATTGCCTATATCGATTTCGATTGGCGGTCAGCTTTGCGGATTCACCGCATCATGCTCGGGCGCCTTGGGCAGGTCGGTCATCTTGTCCACCGCGACGCAGCCCTGGATGCCGGTGATCGCCTTGCCTGCGGCGGGAACCTTCTTCGTATCCTGCAGATTGTCGAACGTGGCGCCCACGATGACGTCGATCAGCTGGTCCTGACGGTCGTCCATAACCAGCATGGCATCGGTGAAATTGCTTGCCACGGTGTACGCCTGATTCACGCCGTTCTTGCCGAAGACGATCATCGTGCGATCCACCTTCTTGGTGTAGTTGCCCGGCGTCTGGGGGTTGAACTCGCGGTTCTGCAACGCGTCGCTCACCGCCTTGGCGAAGCCGGAGAACTTCGTGCCGTTGAGCACACGCAGCGTGATGTTGCGATTCTCCACATACTTGGCCTTGTTGCCGTCGGCTTCCTTGATGGGGCACGGTGCCTGCTGGCCGTAGTTCGGCTGTACGGCGGCCGACTTGACGTTGCCCAGGCCTCCGACATGGAAAAAGAACAGCAGGGACACCACCATGGCGACCACCATGACGGCTCCGACGATGCTGAACACCGTCTTCTGACGGCGGCGAATGTACTCTTTGCGCGCGGCGCGCTCGTCGTTAGCCTGGGTCATTTACGAATTCCTTTTGAACAAACCAATTGCCATCAACTTTACTGTCATGCGGTGATATGTGTCATGCGGTGATATGCACAATCGGTCGGGCTGGGGCGTTCGTGGCGATGATGCGATCGACGCAACGGCTGTCCTGCCATGCCCGCTGCACGGCGTCCGCCGCATCCTCCGTCGGCACGAACGCGATGACGGACGGGCCGGAACCGGAGACGAACGCCTGGCTGGCTCCCGCACGCAAGGCTTCCTCGATCGCCTGTCCGCTACGCGGATGCAGGGAGACCGCCGCCTTCTGCAGGTGGTTCTCATCGCCATCGCCGGCACCGATCTGATCGAATGTGGCATACACTTCCGGCGTGCGCAGTTCCGCACGGTATGCGCCGACCAGCAGATGGCCGGTAAACCCACGTTCCGTAAGATCGCGTACGATATCGCCATCGTCATCAAGCTGTTCGATGCGTTCGCCGAAACCGGTGCCGCGCGCGTAACCGCCGGTCAGACAGAACGGCATGTCCGCGCCCAGCGTGGCCGCGACTTCCTGCAGGCGTTCGATCGGCCAATCGAGATCCCACAACGTGTTCAATGCCAGAATCGTCGCCGCCGCATCGGCGGAACCGCCGGCCATGCCCGCGCCGACGGGGATGCGCTTGTCGATGTTCAACGCCACGTCCGGCTCATGGCTGCTCGCTTCGGCCATGGCGAACAATGCCAGCACGGCGTGGTTGCGGCGCATATCGCTGCCGGAAGAGGCCAGGTCGCCCAGATACGCGCCCTCGAGATTCAGCGAGAAGCCGCTTCCCGGCGCTTTGCGTGTGGCGGTGACGGTGTCGTATACGCCGACCGCGCAATAGATGGTGTCGAGTTCATGACGGCCGCCCCATTCGGCATGCGACGGGCCCACATGCAGGGTCAGATTCGTTTTCGCCGGGCAGTCCACGCTCACGGCGTTGATGGTGGCCGTTCCGATGGCGGGCGAATCAATGGTGCTCATGACGCGAACACCTCATCCAACGCGCGTGCCAACGCCACGAATTCGTCGATGGTGAGCGTCTCGCCACGACGGGTCGGGTCGATGCCGGCCTTCTCGAACGCTTCGGACGGCACGATTTTCTTCAATGCGGCGTGCAGGGTCTTGCGGCGCTGCCCGAAAGCCGCGTCGATCAAACGGAACACGGTTTCGCGATCCACCACGGAACCGTCCGCATTGTCCGCGGCGGGGGTGTGACCGCCCGGGTAGCGCTTGAACAGCACCAGCGCGGAATCGACGTTCGGGGCCGGCCAGAACACGTTGCGGCCGATGGCGCCCACGCGTTCCGCGGTGCCGTACCATGCGAGCTTCACGCTCGGCGTGCCGTAGATCTTCGAACCGGGCTTCTCGCTCAAACGGTCCGCCACTTCCTTCTGCACCATCACCAGGAAGGTGCCCAGATTGTCGAAACGTTCCAACAGGGTGAGCAGAATCGGCGTGGCCACGTTGTACGGCAGATTGGCCACCAGCGTGAAGGAATCGTCATCCTTGAAATCGGGCAGATTCTCCGGATTGACGGTAAGTGCGTCGCGGTTGACCACACAGAAGCGGTCCACGGCGTCCGGCATGAATTCGGCGATGGTTTTCGGCAGGCGTTCGGCGACCGGCGGGTCGATTTCCACAGCCGTCATCGTGGCGCCGGTTTCCAGAATCGCCAGCGTCAGCGAACCCAGTCCGGGACCGACTTCCAGCACATGGTCGTCGGCGGTCACGCCGGCCTCGCGCACGATGCGACGCACGGTTCCCGGATCAATCACGAAATTCTGCCCGAATTTCTTCGTCGGGCTGATACCCGCGTCGGCGGCGATGCGTCGGATGTCGGCCGCCCCCAGCAAATGGCCCTGCGTATGCTCGTTCACGTTTTCCATCATTCCCGCTTCTGTCATTCCCTCATTATCCGTTCATGCCGGTACGAAAATCGTTGGCGATTAGCCGGATCAGTACCATCCGGTCTGTTCGGAGTGCTGCCATGCCGCGGACGGGCTGCCGTACCGCTGTGCGATGTAGCTCAGACCCCAGTCGATCTGCACGGCGGCATCGTCCTTCCAATTCGCGCCGAACGTGGCCATTTTGCTGCCCGGCAACGCTTGTGGAATACCGTATGCGCCCGAATACACGTTTTCCGCGCTCCAGCTCCATCCGGATTCGCGATTCCAGAGTTTGACCAGATCCGTCCAGTTCTGGCCGGTCCAGCCGCGCTGCGCCGCCGCGCCGGAAGCGTAGGCCTGTGCCTGTGCCGCGGAAGGATGGTACAAGCGGCAGCCTGCGGAAGGATTGCTCGGCTGCGGCGTGGGCTGCGGTTTGGGCTGGGGTGCGGGAGTCGGCTGCGGTGCAGGGGTTGGTGTGGGGGTCGGTGCCGGATCGTCCTTCTTGGTGTTGTTGGAATTGTTATTCGAGTTGTTGTTCGAATTGTTCTTATCCGAGGAATCCGACTTGTTCGAATCGGTTTTGTCGGAATCGGACTTGTTCGAATCGGACTTATTGTCGTTTTTATTCGAGTCGTTCTTACCCGAATCGTTCTTGCCGTCGTCCGTCTTGCCGGAATCGCCGTTATCGCCGTTGCTGTTGCCGTTGCCGCTGTTGTCGGATTTGTCGGACTTGTCGGTATCGTCCGTAGTTTTTTCCGGTCCGACCGCAATGACTTTGTCGATGGCGATTTTCGTGGTCTTCTCTCCGGTCAGCGTCTCGCTTTCCTTCACGCCATCCACGTAGGTGACGGCGTACGTCTGCTGGATTTCGCCGTTTTCGCCTTCCTGCCGTATCGTGACTTCGCCCGGCTGCAGGTTCGGGTCGATGATGGTCTGCGTGCCGAACGGCACTTCCTTCGTACGTGTTTCCTCGCCGTGGGTCACGCGGCGGACGCGCAGAATGGTCTTTTTGCCGTCCTTTTCGACGCTGACGCGATCCTCCTTGCCCGACGTGATGCCTTTGGCGTCAAGGATGGAGGCGGCGGGCAGCTTGCCGTTCGGCGCCACCGAGCTTTTCCCGTCCGCGATGACGGTGACGGGCCCCTTCTGGTTGATGATGAGACCGCCGGTGAGCTTGTTGTAGACGTTGCTGATATTGACGGTGATTTTCGCCGCTTCGGTTTCGTTTTGGTTGAAGAAGTCCAGCAACTGCTCGGCGCTGGACGCGACCGTCCAGAACGGCACTTCCTGGCCGTCGATGGTGATTGTGGTCTGGTATGCGCTCTGCACGTTCACCACATCATGGTTCTTCAGCATGCTGGTCGGGCTGGTCGACTCCACCAGGTCGTGCGTTTTGACTTTCACGCCCTGCTCCTGCAGCAGACGGTCCACGCTCATCGCATATGTGGTCACCGTGGTGGTCTCCCCATTGACGGTCAATGCCACGGATTTGCGCGCGCCCACACCAAACGCCAACGCCGAAGTCAAAGTCAATGAGGCCACGCATGCCATGACGCGGACACGACGAAGCGTCACGAATCTCCGAGGGGTCCACCTTCTCGTCATTTATCCTCTTTTCAGCGCTGCCTACAACGCCGTTATTGTAACGGCTCAGCTGGAACGGTCGCCGTGCTTTCCGATGGTTTTATCCATACCGCCACATTTTTGAAAGCAGGTGCGAAAAGCGAAAAATAAAAAGGGGGCAGGAGAGAAGGGGATGTCCTGCCCCCGGTCGGACGAGACAGGTTGGGGGACGCCTCGTCCGCTTTGCCAGAAGTCTCAAGTTGGGGGAAGACTTCTGGAGCACTTACCCATGGTAAGAGGTCCAAGCCCGTCATACGGGTTCGAGCCTCCTGTCGGGATCGAACCGACGACCTGCCGCTTACAAGGCGGCCGCTCTGGCCATCTGAGCTAAGGAGGCATGTCCTCTTTTGCTATGAAAACAACAGAGGAACGATGAATAGCATAACCAGCGCTTCCACCGCCGTCAACTTAGTATTGCGGGTTGAGACGCGCCGGCTGCCCGTAAGGGGTTATTCGCCCGTGGTGACGGAAATCGGCCCCTTCTTGGCTCCGATGGACGGCATCTTGCCGGCAACGCCGACTTCGCTGTCCTTCAGGCCGATCGATTCCAACAGACCGTCCTTAACCGTCGTCTGGGCGGTGGTCAGCTGGTCCATATCCCAATACTTGCCGTTGATGATCACGGTCGGCGTGGTCATGCTGCCCTTGTAGCTGCCGGACTGATGCCACAGTTCGGAACGCTTCGGCGTGTAAGTGTCGATCGCATCAAGCCATTCCTGATAATCGCGGCCAAACGCCTTGTCCGCAACATCCTTGGAAACACCCGCGGCGATCATCTGCTCCTTGATCTTGGCGTCGCTCACCGACTTGTATGCGGAGCCTTCCTCCGGCTGGAAATCCTCGGCGTAGACCTTCTCCAGGAAGGAGATCAGATGGTTCGGGTCGCTGTCATGCTCGGCCAGGTAGATGGCCGCGTTCGCCGCGCGACTGGAATACTCGTCGGTGGACCAACGGTCCATGAACGCCATGAAATGCAGGTCCAGATTGATCTGGCCGGCATCGACCATCTTCTGCAGGTCGGCGTCCAACTGGCGGTGCAGGTTGCCGCAGCCCGGGCACAGGAAATCCATGTAGAGCTCGACGGTCGGCGCGCCCTCCACAGCCTTGCCGTAGCCGTTCTTGGAAATCAGCAGGCCGCCCTTCTTATCGACGAGCTTCGGAGTGTTCTTCACTTTCTGCAACGCCGTGTACGCTTCCTGCACGGTTTCGGTGGAAGCCTTCGTTTCGGCCTTCTTATGCATGTTGTGGTACACGGTGAACGCGCCGATCGCCACCAGAATCACCAGCACCGCCACCACGATGCCGCCGATGATCGTCTGCTGCTTGCGTTCCTTCTCCATCTGCTCGGCGCGCGCCTTCATCGCCGCGGCCTCAGCGGCCCTACGCTCGGCGCGGCTGGTACGCTTCTGCGCATCCTTGCTGTTCTGGGCCATCGATATTCCTTTCGACCTCACGTTGTTATGCTGGGCACCATACTAGCGATGCCTTGCTATCGATTCGCCGGGAATTCCGTATTGCCTTGCGATTGCGTCGGCAGCTCGCTCAAGTGGCGCAGATACGGCTGTTTACGCAGTGCGCCGCCGCCCAATCGCAGTACGATCGCGCCCGGAGCGGCCACGGCCACAAGCCAGCCGATCGCGCAGAACGCAGCCTGCGCCAGCCCGCTTTCGGAAAGCGGACCGCCAAGCAGCGTCGGCATCGGAATCGTCAATCCAAATATCCACATATCCATCACGGCATACGGAAGCTGCAGCACGACCGTGGTGAGCGACAAACCCAGCGCGGCCACGGCCAACATGATCAGCGTCCGCACGATGGCGACGCCGAAGCCCTTCACGATGTGCCAGGGCAGTCCCGCCAATCGCAGCAGCCAGTCGGAACTTTTCTTCTCGCCGCCACGTTTGCCTTCGCGCTCGAGCTGCGCCTCCGTGTTGAATCCGATGGTGGCCAGCGCACAGGCGAACAGCAACGCGGCTGCCATCGCCGTCCACAGTGAGAACAGTCCGCAGACGGCCACGGGAATCGCCATCAGCGCGCAGGGGAGCATGCCCCGGCCCAACATCGCGCCACGCTTCACATCGGCGGGATTAGGTGCTTCCGCAACGTTCGGCCCATCCATACCGGGTACCGGCGGGAATGACATTGCGGGCGATTGCTGCGCCGCGGCCACCGTGGCCTGCGGTATGACGGACGGTGGCTGCCGCATGGCGATGCGTTGCAACGCGGGTTTGATGGTCGGGTCGACTTGCGTCGGCGCTTCCGCTGGATTCCATGCGTTCTGGGCCGGCAGCATTTGTGTTGACGGCATGGATTGCGGCATTACCTGCGTGCCTGTCGGCATCGTGCGCGTGCTGTCCACGTTGGGAAGTGCGTCGGAAAGCACGCTGGTCTCGGCATCGTCAACAGGTGCGATCACCTGCGTTGCGCTCGCGTCGGATTGGCTGGTCACTTGTTTCCCGATTACTTGAGTTGCGCTCACATCGGGCTGCCCGATCGCCTGCGTTGCTTCGCTGAGCCTTGGCATCGTGCGCGTGCCGATGGCGTTTTCGCCGGTTATATCGTCCTGCAATCGCCACAACGTGCGCGGATTGTCGGGCGATTCAACAAAAGGGGGCATCGCCTCCGTATCGCCATCCGCTGCGCCACCATTGTCGGCCGCAACCCACGCCTGCGGATTCAACGCATCCACGGCGATCGCCTGCAGCAAATCGTCCGGCGTGCACCGCTTCGTCCGATCCGGATTAAGCGCCGAACGGAACGCGGCCATCGTGCCCGCAGGAAGTCCCGCAAGATTGGCGCTGCCTGCCGCCGCACGTTCCAACACGGTCATCATCGGCTTCGTGCCGAACACCGGCTCACCCGTAGCGGCGAACGCCAATACGCTCGCCACCGACCACCAATCGGTCATTTCATCCGATTCCGCGCCATCAATGATTTCCGGCGCGATGAACCCCGGCGTGCCCATCACCAGACCGGTACGCGTCACATGGCTTTCGCCTTCGCCCATAGCGATGCCGAAATCCACCAATACCGGGCCGGTGCTCGACACCATCACATTCGTCGGCTTGATATCGCGGTGCACGATGCCGGACGCATGCACGGCACGCACCGCCTCAATCAGCTTGCGTGCCAGCCGTTCCAAATCGTCGCCCACATATCGGCCATTGACGCGCACATCCTCACGCAGATTCTTGCCTTCGATCAACTCGGTCACAATAAAAGCCAACGCGTCGTCAAGTTCCATATCCACAATGCCGCACACGCCCGGATGCCGCACCTTCTGCAACGCCATCGCCTCCCTGCGCAGGCGCTCGCGTGCGGTCAACTCGTCGCGCTGCTGCTGCGGGGAATCGTCGTCGGAGAGGGAATCGCGCAAAATCTTCATCGCATATTGATGGCCGCCATCGTCCCGCACACGCCATACCGAGCCCATGGCACCCGAACCAAGCCGGGAAATCAACGTGTAGCCGCCAACCAGGCTGCCTGCTTCCAGATTCAATGCGCTTAAGTCGCTCATACTTCCATCGTACTTGGCGTGCAGATTATGCACGCGAATTGACAGGCTGGGGAAAACGCCATGTGCCGCACGTTGAAGTCTGATGAAATCGAATCATCGACATGAAGAAGTGTCTTCACTTGCCGCACGCATCTGCAGCCACTTCACCGAAACCATGAGATGCGGGGCAGTGTTGAATGGTTTCGCGGTTCCGATAAAGGCATTGGAGCCAATGTGTCGTTTGGTTATGAGAATCAAGGAGGAGGCAGACCATGCTGCAAATCAACATGGCTGATGTCATGAACGTCATCGGTTCATTGACACCATATCTGATTGCGATCGGCGTGCTATTCGTGCTCGCGCTGATCATCACCTTCGCCGTCAACAAGAAGACGGTCAAGGACGTGGCGACCCGTAAGATCGTCCATTCCGAATCCTGGCTGGTGGCGCTGGTAGGCATCGTCGTGGCCGTGTCCATGATGCTGACCGGCCCGCTTTCCACGTTGCTCAACAATGCGACCATCACCAAGTACACGCTGTCCGACGCCACGGTTTCCAAGGCCAACGAGCTGGCCAAGGATGTGCAGTCGGAGGCCGTCACCCTGCTGAAGAATGACGATTCCAACCTGCCGCTGTCCGGCAAGAAGGTCAACGTGTTCGGCTGGGGCTCCACCAACCCCGTCTACGGCGGCACCGGCTCCGGCTCCATGTCGAAGCAGTACAAGACCGTCTCCCTGCTTGACGGCATGAAGCAGGCTGGCCTGAAGACCAATACGGAGCTGAGCAAGCTGTACACGGACTACCGCAAGGATCGTCCTGAGGTTGGCATGTTCGCTCAGGATTGGACCCTGCCCGAGGTGCCGGCCAAGCAGTACTCCGACAAGCTGGTCTCCGACGCGAAGGATTTCTCGGACGAGGCCGTGGTCGTGCTGACCCGTGTCGGCGGCGAGGGCGCGGACCTGCCGACGGACATGAAGGCGAAGGGTATCACCTACAAGAACAACTCCAAGGATTATGACGACTTCCAGAAGGGTGAGAGCTTCCTTCAGTTGTCGAAGACCGAGCGTGACATGATCGACCTGGTCACCAGCAACTTCAAGAAGGTGACGCTCGTCTACAACGGCGCGAACACGTTCCAGTTCGATTTCCTCAACGACTATCCGCAGATCCAGTCCGTCGTGTGGTGCCCGCCGGCTGGCCAGACCGGTTTCTCCGCCCTTGGTGAGGTGCTTGCCGGTGAGACCAACCCGTCCGGCAAGACCTCCGACACCTTCCTCAAGGATCTGACCAAGTCGGTGTCCTATAACAACTTCGGCAAGTTCGAATACACCAATATGGCAGACAAGGCAGCCAAGTACAAGGGCTTCACGGGTGACGACGTCACTGCCATTCCGGGCTTTGTCAACTACTCCGAAGGCATCTATGTGGGCTACAAGTTCTATGAGACCGCTTCGGACGAAGGCCTGATCAATTACGACGACACTGTCGCGTTCCCGTTCGGCTACGGCCTGTCCTACACCTCGTTCGATCAGAAGCTCGACAGCGTGAAGTACAAGGGTGGCAAGGTGACCGTCACCGCCACCGTGACCAACACCGGCGATAAGGCCGGCAAGGACGTGGTCGAGGTCTACTACAACCCGCCGTACACCGACGGCGGCATCGAGAAGGCGTCCAAGAACCTGGCCGGCTTCGAGAAGACCAAGGAACTGCAGCCGGGCGAGTCCCAGAAGGTCACCGTCAAGTTCGATGACGACGACATGGCGTCCTACGACTACAAGGGCGTGAAGGCGTACGTGCTGGAGAAGGGCGATTACGACATCTCCATCCAGTCCGATTCGCACCACGTGATCGATCACAAGGCGATCACCGTGAAGGACACCGTCACCTACGATTCCGATTCGAACACCCACAATGGCGACAAGACCGTGGCCACGAACCAGTTCGATGATGTGGCGGGCGATGTGACGTACCTGTCCCGCGCCGAC
>ENA-UEYD01001506-UEYD01001506.1-human-gut-metagenome-genome-assembly--contig:-NODE-1506-length-16450-cov-8.953094_pt1 | contig 16450 bp, 23 predicted proteins | sample MGYA00242907_ERZ507875 | MGnify/ENA primary metagenome ERZ507875 (study PRJEB26167, sample SAMN06115506) | human gut metagenome | host: Homo sapiens | place: China:Shandong | collected 2015-08-07...
ATAATAGGGAGTAGGAAGAAAGGGGGGTAGAAGTAAAAGAGTACGAATATATGTACGAGTAAAGGCGTACTTATTAGGTAAGCAAAAGGCGTACTTATTAGGTAAGCAAAAGGCGTACAAGTCTTTTGTAGTTATAGGAAGAGACTAGCTATATAAAAACGGTACTGCCAAGGGACGTCCAAGAACGACATATAGGGATAGGTAGGGGCAGATTGGTATATGTAAAAGGAATTTTGTGTCTTTGAAAGTGGAGATGTGTTTAGCGCAAATTTTATTGGTAAGCAAATTTTATAAGTATAATAAATAATAAATGTATACTTATTATATGTACTTCTTATGTGTACTTATAATGCGTACTTATAGAGCGTATTTAGCGCGGTGTCAAATTTTTCTTTGATTCTATTTTACCAAAATTTCAGAGCGTTGTCAAATTTTCAAGATATAAAAATAAAAAAAAGAGAGGTAAGAATTTCTTCTTACCTCTCCTACTTTTTACTTGACCTTGATGTAGCCGCGCTGAGGACCCTTCTTGCCCTCGACCTTTACATCAACCTTCTCTACGGTGCCATCCAGCACGAAGGGCTTCAGGAGAGAAGGAACAGATGCAATCTTTACCTCATCGGTAAGACCAGCTGCTTCAATAAGCTGTGCGGCAGTCATGCCCTCCTCATTCATTGCGTTCAGGAGAGCCTCACGGATGGGAGCCTTTTCATCCTCAGCAGCCTGCTTCTTCTCCAGAACCTTCTGGGCTCGCTTTGCATTAGCTTCATCCATCTTCTCGATAAGCTCAGTGGCCTTAGCCATCAGCTCATCATTCATCTCACCGTTGGAAATAGCAGTATAGAACTCACGATTGGTCATAAAATACCTCTTTCTGCTCCTCATTGCTTTATAAAGACAGAAGAATTTACGGCCTAAAATTTGACAGGTGGCTTGATGTGCCGTAGCCGTTTTCTTTTGGAGCTTATTCCCAGCTTAGGAGCGTTTTATTTTTTTAGTCTTCCTTGACTTTCTATATATATTATAGCGTAAAAATAGAAAGTTTTCAAATTTTATAAGTAAGAAAAATAGGTCACTAAAAATGCGTTTTTTTCAAAAGTGAAATTCCAGCTTTTCTTTTCTAAAAATTTGGAGCTTATTTGCAGCTTATAAGTCGTAGCTTATTTGCATGCTCAAAATTTGACAAGGGATAGAATTTGACAGTGGCCGGCGCGAATAAGAATCTTAGAAAATTTGACAAAAATAAAATTTAGACGATATTCGTCTAAATTTTCCTAAAAAACGGCGCTAAGCGCCGTCAAATATCATAGAAGGAATTTTCTATCGAGCAGTCAATCATTGGAGAAAGCCCTTCTTCTTCTAAATCTGAAGTTGAGATATATAGACCTGTCGAAAGATTTACGATTCCACCAATCCCATTTCTATCACAAACTTTCATATAGTCATAGACAGAATTGGGGAAATGGAGAATTGTGCCCTCTTTTATAAAACCGATGTGCGTTTTCATTTTTAGTCTCCTTCATCATATTCTTTTTCTAATTCTAACATTCCATCTGTACGAATGGAATAAATTTCATATCCGAATTTATCACCATATTTTTCGATTGCTTCAGCTTCGGCATAGACGAAAAGTGGAATCCTATTTGCATCACATTCATACTGGTCATCAAGAGGGTCACATTTTACAATTAGACAATAACCGTCATTTTTAGAAAGTCTATTCTTTTTCATTTTATTTTCTCCTTTCATTTTGTAATTATAGTATAACATAAAATTCTTATATTTGTCAAGTATAAAATTTATTAGACGAAATTCGTCTAAATTTTTCTCCGAAAAAAACTTCACCGCATTAAAGCGGTGAAGTCCTCTAAATTTAACGAATCTTGAAAATATTTTTTGTTTTGTAGTAAGTTGCGCTTTCGCCCTCAATGGTAAATTTCCCGCCTTTGGTGTCAATCGTGAAAATCTTTTTGACTTTTCGAGGAATGGAACGGCGGGCGGTATAGTCTCCGTTGATATCTGCCCCTTTTTCTAAACAATGGAACAGAATTTCGGTTTCAATCAATGTATCAGAAAGGGCGGTGTGGTCTTCGGAAAAATCGGGATTGTTTCGGATGTATTGTGTAATGGTTTCGGCGGTGGTGGAATAGTTTCCGCTTTCGGTAAATGCTTCGTGTTTCTCTGCCCATTTGAAAAACTTTTCATCCATCATGAAATGATGAACAAAACCCCGAATATCGGAAATAGGAACGGTGTCAAAGGGATTTATACACTTGAACCAATCACAGTTAAAATTGAATACTTTTTCATCAAAAAATGAATTGTAAGCAAAAGCCCGTTCGATGTTGAACGCCTTGAAATCTCGTGCCATTGTCTGCGTAATATATCCGAATTTGTCCATAGCGATTGCACGGGAACGCATAGCCTTTACATAAATAGGACGCTTGTCTGCATAATAAGCAGACGCAAAAACCATTGGATTATGCCACACCTGTTCCACGACAAATTCCCGTTTAACAAGCGTTTCTCCGCTTTCGCTATTGGCGATAAGATAGCCGATATTATAGCAAAAAGGCTTTTCAAGGGAAGTTGTTTCCGTGTCGAAAATACAAATATTCATTTTTCAATCTCCAATCAAAATTATTATAAGGGTTTACCGTCGTTCTCCTTATATTATCTATTATATCAGATTTTCCGGAAATGTCAAGAACTTTTTTCAAAAAATAAAATTTAGACGAATTTCGTCTAAAAATAAAAAGAGGGAGAATTATTTCTCCCGTAATTTACTTTTTATAAAAATTTCAATGATATTCTTCTTCTAATCTAAAAAGAAGTTCTTCTAAGATATTCTTTCGGACAATATAAAGATTTTCTCTCTCAGGCATGGGAACATATGGTAAATAAAAAAGATTAGAGATTTCTTCATAGTTGTGGAGTAATTCTTCTGTTGTAAGATGTTTGTAATTGATATTCATTATAGTTCTCCTTTCTTTTACCATATTTAAATTATAACAAAGATTTTTATAATTGTCAAGTACAAAATTTATTAGACGAATTTCGTCTAAATTTTCTACAAAAGAAAAAGGTGACGATTTCTCGCCACCCTTCCGATTACTCGTTATTTACGTTTTCTCGTTCAGTTTTCTTTGCCTTTGCCTTTTCTCGTGCAAGGCGGTCTTTCTCCATTTTCTTTTGTTTCTTCTCCTCTCGTTCTGCCTTGGCCTTGGCCTTAGCTTCACTCTCAAGGCGATAATTTTCGGCTTCCTCATAACCATCAAAGAGGTCGCCATCCCTCGTCCCCTTGGGAACGCTAAAGGTGAGGTTTAGATAGCCCTCATCATCATCCAGCGCCCACGGAATCGAAAAAGTCCCGCTCTTAATCTGAAGAACAGTTTCTCCCTCACTTTCGAGAAAATTCTTGACTTTCTGCATGAAATCCATTTTCATGACTTCACTTTTCTTTGTCATTTAAAGCACTTCCTTTCTTTACTGTAAATACAGTATAGCATAGTTTTTGTTTTTTGTCAATACCTTTTTTCTTATTTTCTAAAATTATTATAACAAAAATTTTTTTGAATTTCAAATTTTCTTTAATACTTTAATGTGATGAAGTGCCGAGGTCGATTTTATTTAGACGAACTTCGTCTAAATAGGAAGAAGAAAAAGAAACGGTGCAAAGCACCATCTCTTTATTTTTTATTAGTGTTTATTCATCAGACAATTAGTTTCAATAGTCCAACCACAGTCTTGACAAGTATAATAAAAGGTTTCGCTCCCCATGCGAGTTCTTGTTGCGCCACTCATGCGATATTCTCCGCCACATTGGACGCATATGCCATTATTGAAAGCGTTGCAGTCATTGGTGTGTTCCTGTCCAAATAGAACACCCACGCCGAAAAAGACGGAACAGCAGATAATGAATGATAACACTTTACTCCGCCATGTATCATGCCCTATGGCAATAATTAAACCAATAGGCAGACCCATAATACCACCCATAAGCAAACCAGCAACAATTATATCAGACATTTTTATTCTTCCTTTCTTTTGATAGTTTTATTATAACAGATAAATTCTAAAAAGTCAAGAGAAATACTTTTTAAACGAAAATCGTCTAAATAAAAAAGTGAAAAAGGAAACGGCGCCAAATGCGCCGTCAAGAATTATTTTATATTTCTTCAATTTTCTTTGCTAATTTCTCCATTTCTTTTTGTGTTCTTCTTTGAATTTCTTCGGCGTCTCTATTTATCATAGAGGAAAGAGTTTTCAATCCTTTCATTTCATCTTTGAAATTTTCTTCTTTCTGTTCTTTTCTGTCTATCTTCCATTGCCAAACAACAAGACACAAAAAGTCAAAATAAGTTTTCATTGAAACAAAAACTTCTTCACAGACTAAGCCATTTCCGTTTTCTTTTACATATTCTTCTCTTCCCATCGTACAGTCATTATAATAGAACCATTTATTAGGTGAAAGATTGTAGATTCTGCGGAACTGTTCAAAAGACATTTTCACATCACTGTTTTTGTGGGCTGTGTAAAATTCTGTAATAGAAAAAATAAAAACTGCCAAAAGAAAAATGCTACCAAGAATGAGCAAAAGAACAATAAGCCCTGCGATAACTCTAAACATTTCGATTACTTCCTTTCTTATTTATAACCAAAGTATAACATATAAAAATGTAAATGTCAAGTATAAAATTTTTTAGACGAATTTCGTCTAAATAATCTTTTCCAAAAAAGGGGGCGGTGATTTCTCACCGCCCCATTCTTTTTACTCGGTCACAAGACTGTACTGCTTCTGCTTGCCCTTCTTGGGAATCTTCACTTCCTCAACTGCCAGCTTGCCAGCTTCCACAAGCTGACGGCACAGAGAACTAATTTTCTGCGTGGAGAGGTCTGCGTCTGCCTCATGGATTTCACTTGCCGTCATAGGCTTGACGGCCAGAATCTCCAGCAGATGGGCCTTAATAGGCTCGTTCGCAAGCTGGGTCTTGCTGGGCTTGGAACTCCGCTGGGCATTTCGCTTGTCCAGCTTCTCCAGCTCGGTGGTGGCGTGGCTGGTCAGCTCGTCATTCACATTAGCCTTGATAATGGCATTGAAGAACTCCCGATTAGTCATAATTTTCTCCTTTCATCGGCGGATAGGTCGCCACCCATTTTACTTGTCATTCGGTTTCCCTCTTGACATTATCTATTATAACAGATTTCTTGAAAATGTCAATACTTTTTTCAAAAAAATTTTTGAAAATATTTTTTAGACGAAGTTCGTCTAAATAGAAATGTGGGATTTCTCCCACATCTTTTTAATTACGGATTTCCACCTTTTCAGCCGTGGCAAGCATCTGAAGCACATTAGCTGTAAGTGCAACGTCCGGTCTATCATAGTCATTCCCGGAAGTATCGTCCACATACCCACAATCATTATCGGCGATGATGTCATACAATTCATTGAGAATATCATAGGCATCGCATAAGGTTTTCCGTTCCTCCTCTGTCAGTTTGACATAGATGGGACTTTTGATAATTTCCATTTTGTTTTCCCCTTTCTTTTGATGGTTTTATTATAATATATTTTTTGATTATTGTCAAGTACAAAATTATTTAGACGATATTCGTCTAAAAATTTCTTTGGAGAAAAAGGGAATTTCTTCCCTTTATCTCGCCAAAACCTTCAAAACGCTTTCCATTGCATCAGGATGAAATCCACCCATTCCCCAGTCAATTAGATTTCCTGTTTCATCATCAAACAGAATATCATCAGAGGAAGAACGGAAACTTGTTTTCTTTGTGCCATATTCTACAATATGAATTTCATCAAAGGAAACACTTCTTAAATGCTGACGCAACCAGCGCATCTTTTCAGCCTTTACAGCTTCGAGAAAAGCGGGGTTTTTATCTTTACTTCCCCACGAAATCACGCCAATCTTTACACCTTTTCGCTGAACCCGGTTCAGCTTGCGTGCCAGCGTATTCATATTACAGAGAGGTCGAGTTTCTGCATAAACTTTTGCATCATAGGCCTGCAAGCGAGGCAACCAGTCTTTTGTGCTGTACAAGTCGGCAATCGTTCCGTCCATATCAAGAAAAATAGTCATAAATTTAATTCCTTTCCTTTATTGTAATTAAATTATAACAGAAATTTTCTTATTTGTCAAGTATAAAATTATTTAGACGAATTTCGTCTAAAAAAATTCTATAAAAAAGGCGGGATTTCTCCCGCCAATTTCAATCAGACAAAAATTTCTTTTAGTTTTTCCTCTACCTCTGCTTGAAGTTCAGAAACCATGGTCCTCATGCGGAAACCGCCCTCTTCTTCTGCAAAATCGGCCAAATCCATGAAAGCATCATAAACTTTTTCAAGTTTATTGGTGGTGTATTTCTTGAGACAAACACCATCTTCATGTAGGAAAATTTCCAGAGGGTCGCCCTCTCGAATACCAATGCTCCGCCGAATTTCTTTAGGAATAACGACACGCCCTAAATCATCAACTCTGCGAATAATACCTGTTGCTTTCATTTTTTTTACTACTTCCTTTCTTATTTTGTAATTACAGTATAGCATACAAAAGTGTAAATGTCAAGAATTTTTTTATTTAGACGAACTTCGTCTAAATTTTTCTATGTCCCAAAAAGCGACACGAGAAAGGAATAAAATCGTGTCGCAATTTGGGGACTAACTGAATAAGGACATATCTAATAGCGGATAACCACAAACCGCTTATTAGCTAATAAATGTCAAGAGGGAATTTCAATTTTTTGAAATTTTTTCGGATTTTAGACCGAGATGCGAACTTAATCAGCAACAAGTCCTCTCAAACCGTTCCCCCTTGATAATTATTATTATATCAGTTTTTTTAGAAAAGTCAATACCTTTTTCAAAAAATTTTTTTGAAAATATTTTTTAGACGATATTCGTCTAAATTTTATTTTTTTGAAAAAATAGCACTTCGGCGCTATTTTTCAACCGAAGCGCTATTTTTTTCAACCGAAAGTAATGAAATTTTTATCCCCACTTGCTTTCCAAGGGTTATTGATTCCAAGATTTTTCAGGAAAAAATAAATCTTGATTCTCTTAAAAATTTTCATAGTTTTCTCTTTTCTTTATTGTATTTACATATTACCATATTTAATTGGATTTGTCAAGTAGAATTTATAAAAAATTTTATTTTAGACGAAGTTCGTCTAAATTTTTTTCTGAAAAAAGCAGTAGACTTCTCTACTGCCTTTCTTTTTACTAAAAGTTTTTGTCCTGTTTACTTTATTTGATTTTCAGAATTTCTTTGCCTAGCTTGCCGGACTTGAATTCCCGACGAATGCTTACAATGTTTGCGTTTCGCAAGAATCTCTTTACGATATTATAGGCTTCATTTCCTGTGCGGGCGATAATAGGGAACGTCTGTCCCTCGGTGTTAATACAAATATAAGTATTAGTAATAGTTCGTTTCATAATCTTTTCCTTTCTTTACCAGCCCATAGAAAAAACCCAGCCGATGAAAAACACAGCTCCCAGCGCATACAGCCCAGCTCTCACGCCATAATGCCAATCGTGGCTTTTTACGAACGAATACGCACCCACAAAGGACATACCAGCGCACGCAAGCCCGGCGGACAGAATACACAGCACAGCAATAACAATCATTTCAAAAGCCTCCTTTTCAGTATATCCAAATTATACACCAAATTTCGGAAAATGTCAAGAAAAATATTTTTTAGACGAACGTCGTCTAAATTTTTTGTGAAATCTTTCACAAGCACTGTTCGTCTAAAATTTTTGTGAAATCTTTCACAATCTTCGGAATTACTTCGTCTAAATTTTTTTGTGAAAATATTCACAAATTTTTCGGAAAAAGAAAAGAGGGAAAAATTCCCTCTTTTCAATTATATCCACCTTTTTGTTATTTGTCCCAGTCAGTGTCTCCCCATTGACCTACATTGCCGTAGTAATCAATGGTTTCAATTCCTCTAAAATAGCTCCGCTGCTGGATTTCATAGGCAAGTCGTGCGCCGTTCTCTGCAGTATTGTCCAGATAGTTAGTGATAGTTTCGATAGTGTTCAAATCTGCGAATTGCTGGATAGTGACAACGCCGGTATCCTCATAATGAACGATAAGACGATAATTCATAATGTTTCCTTTCTGCCCGTCATGCCGATAGCCCAGCTTTGTTTTAGTTCCAGCAGACGTTTGTCCATTCTCCAATAGATTCCCCAGCAGAGTCGATAACTTCAATGTCTCCATTCTGGTTCCGATACTGAAGCTCATAGCCCACCTCTGCGCCGTTCTCCATGGCGCAGTCCAAGCAATGCATGAGGCTCCATGCGTCATTAGCGTCATTAAATGGAGTGGTACTCACCTCACAGGTTCTCTGCCAGCGGATAACTAAACGATAGTTCATGGTATTCCCTTTCTCCCCGTCTCGCCGATAGGCCAGCGTTCTTTTTATTGCTGGGTCAGTTCCTCATAGTAGGCTTGTAGGAACAGGTCTCTGTAAGTATCATCCCACAGCGTTTCAACCTCTTTGCCCAGCTCTCCATTGCCATGTTCATAGGCGATACACGCCGCCATGTGTGCCATACCGAAAGCCACATTGTAGCAGTCTCTGGCCTTGAAACCGTTGTTTGGAGCTTTCGCATAGTTCAGATAGCGATTGAGGTTCTTCTTCACGAAGTCGATAGTCATAGTTATGTTCCTTTCTCTGGTGGGCTGGGCTTACTAAGCCCAGCCCTATTGGTTGATACTTACAGGGTTAGTCCCTCAAAGTCTGCGCTTGTGTAGTCTCTTGTACGGTCAAACTCAACGGGCCATTGCAACAATCTTTGATACAGCTTTTTAGAGCTAACCTGAATCCCCAGCCCGTCATATTCGCCATGCTTATTCACTGTTTTTATGGCGTTCACTTCCTGAACACAATTCAGGAACAAGGCAGTCGGAATAATAAGCGGGCCGACTGAGCGCCGTTCCTCCCATGCTTCCGTCTTTTTTCCAGCCTTGTGACGTTGAACGTATTCCATAACATAAATGACAAATTTGCTTTTGTTCGTGCCGTCAATGAGGCCGTCAATGCGTCCGCCGTTCGTCTTGACTTCTGCGGGAATGTAGCGTCCGTTGTACTTGATATGAACGTCAGCCTTACCGGCAGAGCTTACGCACTTCTTACGGCTTTTTGGCCTTGCACATTGATTTTCAGTAATGCGCCCGAAGTAACCGCTATCAATGGCGGGATTATAACGTGCAGAATCCAGCGCCCGCACTGCGTCTTCTTTGGTTAAAATAGTAAAGTCTTTCATAGTAAAAAATCCTTTCTTTTGATTTTGTGGTTTTCAGTTTTCAAGATACACACTGTATTAGGCAATCAGCACCGCCCCGCTCTATTGTTCCCTTGTGTCTATTATACTACCATACCCCGCCCCGAAAGTCAATAGTTTTTAGACGACTTCAGGCTAAAAACTGCACAAAAAGAGGAGGGGATATTTTGTAAAATTGTGCATTTTGCTATCCCTCGTCCGAATCGGGTCTGGAACATTTTCTCACCGAGATTAAAAATCAAAAACAAAACTTACAAATTTTCTCACCGAGATTAAAAATCAAAAACAAAACTTATAATTTTTTCTATTTCTTGCCGAAAATTTGACTCCGACCTTTCTCCTATGATATAATAAAAATAGAAACTAAGAGCCAACTATACTTTGGCTTATACATAAGGAGCATACTAATGAATCGTCTAAATCTCGACTTCTCACTCTCAAGCGATGAAGCCCGCACCGAATACGTCCAAACCTATATCCAAAACTTCGACACAGAAAAACCACTTACAAATTCTGAACTCGAAAAAATCGCCGACTATCTCCTATGGGGTAAAAATTCCGAAGGTCTTTCCTCAGATAAAAGCGCAAATATCGAGCTAAAGTCTACCTGGTCATCTCGCCCAATTGTTTCTCTCGACGAACTACGCGAAAGCCCCGCCTTCAACGAAGACTCAATCCGTCCCATAAATGATACCCCAACCAAAACTTCAAAACAAAAATTTTCACGCCAACTCGCACGCAAAAATGCCCCGCCCCATATTTTAGCTTTACTAGAACCCCTCTGGCGCGAAATTGATGAAATCGACTTCCAGCTCTCTACCTACGAAGTTCGAATCGGTAAAAAAGAAAAAGTTCGTGAAGACCTGCGTGCCCAGTTTACTCCTTCCGAACTCCAAAACCTTGAAGAAAAATCAAAACTCTTAAACCCCTATTCCTACCTAAAACAAAAACGCCTCCTAATCGAAAAACGACGCGAGCAATTCACTCTCCAAGACTTCTACCAGACAAAACTTCAACGCTTTATTCCCCACACCTATAACCCACTCGAAACTCCAACCTTCGACGCTGATATCCCTATCTACCCGCTCGGTCTAAAAGGAACCTCAAGTTTAGCGCGACTCCTTTTCCCCGAAGGTCGTCTCCCAATTCCCTCAGACTTAAAAAACGAAAAAGACCAGCGCGCACTCTCAACCCAAATCTGGGCCCCTCGCTCCTCTCGCTACTTTGACTTTGAGGATTTAACCCATCTTCAAGCTTTGGTGAAAATTTGGGACTCCCTAGAAGAAGGAATTGACTCCTTACCTCTTGAAAGTACATTGCGCGCACTCTTCGAAACCTTTGATTGGTATAAGTCTCTAGCTGATTTGACTCCCCTCGAAGAAGACGTTTTTCAACTAAAAATGGCCCACCAGCAAAATCAACCCATCGTCGAATACATCAATAAAAAGTATAACAAAACCTATAATTCAAACTACGTCTCCACTATTTTCCATCAAAAAGCCCTCCTAAAAATTTGCGCGGCTGCTACTACTCATCGAGAGCACGCGGAAAATTTATTTTTCCCTGAAAACTTCAAATGTTGTAAGGATTGTGGAAGGACTTTACTTTTGGATACTAAGTATTTTATGAGGAGACAAAATTCTCGTGATGGATATTCTTGTCGGTGTAAGAAATGTGACCGACTATTACGATATAAAAGAGAAGGGCGTGAGGCCCCTTTGGTATAAAGGAGAAAACTATGGACAAAAATAACCGTACAAAAACTTTTATGGAACTATTAGTAGGATTAGAGGCTGTTGAATTTGTGGGCCTTTGTAAGTTTTTAGGCGTTCGGCTTATTGAGGAAAAGAGCGAGCCCGCGCCGACTACGCCCAATGACGAAGCTTCTCAAAAATTCGAAACTCGTGATTTTTCAGACTTATTTAGTGATTTACTCCAAAAATTTTCGGAGTTGTCTCGGCCTCGTCAGCGCGAACTCATAAAAATCCTCAAAAAAGTCAATAAATAAAAAGGAGGATTAGTAGTAATGCCACTACAACCAAATATACCAAAACAAAAACGCTCATTTCTTACAAAAGAATGCCCGCGCTGTAAGCAACAACAACTAGAAGAAGATTTCACAAAAACCCACTCAATTTTTTATCCAGATGGGGTACTTCCCATTTGTAATGATTGTATTACTCACTACCTCAAACAAAATGGGTTTAGTTGGCGCGCGGTCGACAAAATCTGCCAATGGGCCGACATTCCTTTTATTGTGAAAGAGTTTGAAAGATTAAGAGACTTGAATTCTGATGATACTGTTTGGGGTGTTTATGCAAAAGTTTTTGCAACAGAAGAATATAAGAATTTGGGATGGGATAGTTATAACTCCCAATATCTCGAACTAAAAAAGGTTGGACTTATTGAAGATGAGATTCCATTAGTAAAAGAGAAACATTTTGAGGAGTTGCGCCGACGCTGGGGAGGCAACTACGACGATGATGAACTTTATTACTTAGAGGACCTCTATAAAGGCTTGCTCCTTTCTCAAAACGTATCTGGCGCGCTAGCTATTGACCAAGCTCAAAAACTTTGTAAGCTTTCGTTAGAAATAGATAAACGGATTCGTGCAGGCGACAAAGACGTCGACAAATTCCTCTCATCTTATGATAAAATTGTAAAGACAGCAGATTTTACTCCTAAGTCAGTCAAAAATGCAACTGACTTTGATAGTATTGGAGAGTTGATGTTCTGGCTCGAAAAGCGCGGGCACCAAAACAAATTCTATGATAATACTACTAGAGATGTTATTGATGAGACTTTGAAGAATATTGAAGCTTGGAACCAGCGTTTGTATATAAATGAAGGTGGCCTCGGAGATGAGGTGACTGCGCGGCTTCAGGCTCTTCAGAATGTTGCTCAAACAGATAACTTTTATGACCTCCAAGCAGATAACTTTGATGCGGATGTCTATGAAGCCGAAGCCTTCAAAGAGGATGAAAGTGAGGAGTTTGATGCGGGAGGAACTCTCTAATGGCTGTAATTACTTTGCGCGACCCCACTTCAATTTATAACTCCCAAAATCGTCTTTTTAGGGAGGGCGTCGAATTAGAGAAAGGAATTGTTATAACCGAAGACTTCTTAGAGCGGAATGAGAGGTTTTTGGAAGAAGAACTTCAACTTTATACGGTTTATCCTGATATCTATTTAGATACAATAAAACCCACTGACTCCCAATTTGATTTATTTCCTTATCAACGATTATTCTTGCGCTCACTCATGCGTTATAATCAAATCTATATTACCGCAACTCGCGCGGCTTCAAAGTCATTTCTAAGCGTCCTCGGACTCTATCTTCAATGCGTCTTTATTCCCAATCACAAGTGTTCAATCGTTGCTCCTGTCAAGACACAAGGCGTAAAAATTATGAGACAAAAAGTAGAAGAAATCATAAAGATTTGGCCTCTGCTAGAAAAGGAACTTGAAGTTTTTATGGGAAAACCTCATATGAATTTTTCGAAAGATGTAGCTGAGCTCTATTTTAAAAATGGCTCTAAGTTTACTTGCGAAGGCGCTACGGACTCATCACGTGGTCTCCGCCTTCACGCAACATTCCTAGACGAGGTGCGTGATGCCGATGGTGATATTATTTCCGAAGTTATACTTCCTCAGCTAAATGTTTCTCGACGTGATGCTAATGGTTTAGTAAATCCTTATGAAGTTTGTAATCAACAAGTCATCGCCGGAACCTCAGCGGGCATGAAATCCTCTTATGCTTATTCACTTCTAATAGAAACAATGATACAAGCAATAATTGATCCAAAAAGGGCATTTGTTATGGGTCTAGATTATCGTATTCCTGCCCAGCATGGACTGGTTGATAAGAAACACGTTGAAAAGTTGAGAATGTCATCAGCCTACAATGAAATGACATTCGCATCAGAGTTCATGGGGACTTGGGCGGGAGGAAGTGAAGAGTCTTGGTTCGATTTTGGAAAGCTTTCTAAATATCGAACAAAGAAAAATCCAGAATTTACTCAGAAATTTAGAAATCAACAGAATTGTTTCTACTTTATCAGTGTAGACGTAGGACGCTTACAAGACTCAACAATTGCTTGTATCTTTCGAGTAAATATCAAGAATGACAAATACTACTCAACTCTCGTCAATATTGAAGTACTTGGAAAGCAAGCAGAGACAAAAACCTTTACACAACAGGCAATTGATTTGAAGCTTTTGATTGAGAGATATAATCCCAGAGAAGTTTTGATCGACTGCAACGGCTTGGGTTTAGGTCTCGCTGATGAGATGATAAAAACCCATACAGACGCGCGAGGTCGTGAGCTTCCTGCATACGGCTTTTTCAATAATGATGATTATAAAAAAATCCAACCTAGAGATTCTATCCCTATCTTATATTCTATGAAAGCTAATGGGCCTTTGAAATCAAAAATCAATGGAAATGCTTATTCTCGTTTGAATGGCGGATTGGTTCGGTTTTTGATTAGTGAGCAGGAGGCACGCAATGCACTTCTTGGGACAAAGCTTGGTCAAAAAATGACAATGCGTGAGCGAGTCCAACGACTACTTCCTCATGAACAAACAACGAAGCTTTTTGAAGAAATGGGAAATCTTCGCGTAAAAAATGTGGGTATGGATATTGTTCTTGAAGCAATAAACAAACGCTTCCACGATGACCGCTACTATGCTTTTGCTTATGGCCTGTGGCGTATTAAAGAAATTGAAGAAGCCCAAATGAAAAAACGACAAAGACGGGGCGCCGGAAAACGCAACTTAATATTCTTTACGGGAGGGGCATAATTTGGAACAACAAAATACCGAGTTCAAAAGAAATTTTGACCTTGCCTCCTTTAGAAGAGCGTCAAGCGGAATGGTCTCCAAAAATGATGAAATTTATGGAGATTATGATTATCTTTCTTGGCGCTCTCGGTCCCGCACTCTAAAAGATTACAAACCCGAAGAAATTGATAATATTATCAATTCAGGCTCTTTATCAAAGCAAAGAGAACTTTCAAGAAATTATTTCCTAAAAGATGGCCTATATCGTGCTATTGTCCTTTATTATGCTAATCTTCTAAAGTGAGCGAACCTTTTGATTCCAAAAGTAAGTTTTGGAAAGAAGCTTTCTGATAAAACTACTCAAAAAAGATATTATAAAGCCTTGGATTATTTAGATGAAATAAATCCCCCAATTTTATATAATAAAATTGCGACACGAGCCCTCACTGATGGCGCGTACTATGGACTAATTTCATCTCTGGATAAGGGGTCTTTTGTCTTAGTTGATCTGCCGGCCTCTTACTGTCAATCTAGATTTAGAGACATCTATGGTAGAGATATTATTGAATTCAATGTTAACTATTTTGACCATTTTACTGATGAAGATATTCGAAATCAAGTTTTAGAGATTTACCCCAAAGAAGTTATAAGTTTTTATCGTCGATATCAAAAAGGTAAAACTAAAACTTCTTGGATAAAATTATCTACTGATAATACTCTTTACTTTAGTATTCTTGAAGAGGGAAATCCGACTTTTTTGAATGTCATTCCTGCTACAATCCAATATGATGAAGCAGTAGATACTGAAAGAGAAAGAGATTTGGAAGAAATTCGTAAGATTCTCATTCAGAAAATACCTCACTTACAAGATGGGGCGCTTCTTTTTGAGCCAGATGAGGCTCTTGAAATGCACACTGGCGCTGTGGGTATGATGAAAGGAAACAAGAACCTTTCTGTTTTGACCACTTATGCTGATGTAGATAGTATTGTTTCAAAAACTTCATCTGATGCTGTTTCAAATAATCTAGAAAAGATGCTTCAAAATGTTTATGCCGAAGCTAGCGTCAGTGGTCAGCTCTTTGCACCAACTGGTTCCCAAGCTTTATCTACTTCTATCCTAAATGATATAAGCTTTATGATGCCAATTACTAATAAATTTTCAAAATTTATTAGTGAGCTTCTAACCCAACTTTTTGGAAATTCTAACATAAAATTTACTTATAAAATCCTACCGGTTTCTATTTATAACCAAAGTGATTATCTAACTGATGCTTTCAAATTAGCTCAAAGTGGATATAGTTTCTTCTTACCGGGCGCGGTTATGGACTTAAATCAGCGAGAGCTCCTAAGTATGAAAGAACTTGAGAATGAGGTTGAAAAACTTCAAGAAAAGTTAGTACCTCTAAATTCGGCTTACACTCAAAGCGGAACTTCTGGAGACCCCGGACGTCCAGAAATAAAAACAGAAGAAAAAGCACAGACTACTATTGAACAAGAAGCATCAAAAGACAAACAAGGAGGCTTAAATATAGATGAATAAATTTGAGTTTCCAGTCGCTGTTTATGGCAATATAGAAAAATATAATGATGTATTGTCGAAGGCACGGTGCCGAATTTTCTATAAATATGGTAATAGAAACGGTACTTATATAACGGATGAGTTTGCAGAAAAACTTCTAAAAACTCTTCCTTACGCGCCGGTCAAAGGCATCTATGAATATGATGACTACACTGACCATGGAAGTCGAAGAAGCGAGGGAAGAATTTATGGAATTGTTCCCGAAAATCCCAATATTAGCTGGGAGTCTCATCTTGATGAAGACGGAGTAGAAAGAACTTATGCTTGCGCGGATGTTCTAATTTTTACTGCGCTTTATGCTGAAGCTGGGGACATCGTAGGAAAATCTCAATCAATGGAACTTTATGAGCCATCTTTGAAATATCATCAGGCAATTTACAATGGACAAAAGTTCATTGTGTTTGATGAGGGATGCTTTTTAGGTCTCCAAGTTTTAGGAGATGACGTTGAACCTTGCTTTGAAGGCGCGAGCTTCTTCGAACTTCAAACTAGTATTGATAAAGTTATAAAGAGGATTCAAGAAATTGAAGCTATTTATACTAAAAATGGAGGAACAGAGACGATGGAAATAAATTTCAAACTTTCCGATAGCCAAAAGCATGATGCTCTTTGGTCTCTCTTGAACACCGAGTATAATGAGGAAGGAAACTGGACAGTTAGCTATGCTATTTGTGAAGTTTTTGATGACTACGCTCTAGCCTATAATTATGAGCCCGTTGGTGAGCTTGCCGTGAACGACGTCGTAGGGACGGATATTGTTCTGGAGGCCGGTTTTGCGGTCGATG
>ENA-UEYD01001523-UEYD01001523.1-human-gut-metagenome-genome-assembly--contig:-NODE-1523-length-16319-cov-24.406354_pt1 | contig 16319 bp, 23 predicted proteins | sample MGYA00242907_ERZ507875 | MGnify/ENA primary metagenome ERZ507875 (study PRJEB26167, sample SAMN06115506) | human gut metagenome | host: Homo sapiens | place: China:Shandong | collected 2015-08-07...
GGGCGGAACGGCAGCGTGTTGGTGTCGGCGCTGCCGATCGTGGCGTTGTTGCCGGCGCGGTATTCGGTGCGGCCCCCGAGCGGCACGGCGTAACCGATGACGCTGCCGCTGGCGCTCTTGTAAGTGTGGCGTCCGCCCAGCTCTTCCACACGGGCGATAGGGGAGTTGCGGGCGTCGCGGTATTCCCAGTAGTTGCCCACCTTGCGCACGGTGCCGAGCATGGCGTTGTTCGGCGCGGTGTAGGTCAGCACGCCGCCCATCGTCTTCGCGTAGCCGGCGACTTGGCCGCCCACGCGGTATTCGACGCCGTTGCCGAACGTGCGCCCCGTGTATCTGACGCCGCCAACGGCGACGTCGATGTTATAGGCGAAACCCGCGGCGGCGGACAGCGCCAGCGCAAAAGCGCAGAGGAACAGGAATATCTTTTTCATAAAATGGCCTCCTCGGTTTGATCTTTTTTCGATGAAAAATCACTCGCCGAACTCTTCGTCCTCCCCGTCGCCCTCGTCCCACTCGCGCATCAGCACGGCCCAGGCGAACTGGTCGGCCTGATATTCGTAGCCGTTCATGTTGGCGTTGGTCTGCGACCAGAAATAGCAGCCGCGGCTGTCGTGAAGCAGGTGGTGGATCTCGTGGAACAGGGCGAAGCTCTGCCAGAAACGGGGCAGGCGGCTGTTGAGGTGGATGCGGCATCTGCGCAGCTCGCGGTTGGTGTACGTGAAGCCCCATATGTCGGCGCTCATCGACACGCGCGCCGTCTCGGCCTCGAGGGCGATTCGCTCTTCCAGTTTCGCCAGCGCCTCGAACTCGTCCAGCCCCTGCCACTCAGCCGCTTCTTTGAGAATCGACGGTTCGACGTAACGGGGCGGGGGCGGAAAGACAAATTCCTCTTCGTCGCTAATTTTTGACGCCCTTTGCCCTGCCACGCTTCGGCTCGCCTTCCCAGTCCGACAGAGCGGCGTCGATCAGCCGGGCGATCTCGAGACCTGTCAGACGTGTGGCGGTCCCGTCCATGTTCAGCCGCATCCACCTGCCTTCCCAGTCGAACACTGGAACGTCACGAGGATCCGCGCCGAGCGGCACGATCAATCCCAGCCGCTCCGCCTCTGCCACATGCTGGTGGACCCAGCCGTGGCATCCTGTGTCACCGCTGCCACACAACTCGACGATGTTGGCGGGACTGTGCCGCACATCCGGATCCGCCGCGCGGCGCAGCTGCCGGTGATGGCCGGAGCGTCCAGGCCATCTGGACGGGTCGTGGATGTTCGCGCCGCAGCGCATGCAATGCCACCCCTGACGTTCCAGGGCGATGCGCTTGGAATCATCGAACTCACTCATGGCCAACCTCCTCCGACAAACCATCGACCAGACGCATGCAGGCCACGCAATTACCCCTCACGACACCGGCCCACCGAGCGATCTGCCCACCATGGTCGGCGAGCGCTCGCAGTTCGATGGTGCTGGCGGTCTGGGCGGTGTCGGTGAGGAGTTGGGCGAGTTTGTCGAGTTGTTCCCTGGTCATTGGTTGTTCTCCTCGTCTTCTTCGTTTTCGTCGGAGTCGGCTTCGGTGATGGCGGCGATGAGCTGGTCGAGGTGGCTGGTTTCGTCGTCGGTGGGCGTGTAGCCGAGGTCTTGGAGGATCTGGTAGTAGCCGGGGATGCGTCTGCTGATGTCATTGACGGTGGTCCAGTCGGTCGGGTCGATGAACCATTCGATGCGTGCGGCGAGGATTTGCACCGCCCAGACCGCCCAGTCGGGTTCGTCGAGGTGGTAGCGGAGTTCGGCGAGCGCCCGTTCTGGTTCGATGCCGCTGATGGTGGTGAATTGTTCGCCACCGCATGCGGCGTCGTTCCACGTGCTCAGCGCCTGCGTGTAGCCCTGCGGGTTCGGGTCGATGATCTGCAGGAGTCCGAGCCGGGCCGTGGTTTCGATGAGCTGGGCGCGTTTGATGCCGTGGAGATGGCCGTGGAGCCATGCCATGCGCTTGTCTGCTGATGCGGCGGCGTATTCCTCGAGCGCGTGCCTGCGGGCGTCGCGTTCGGCTTGTTCGGCGGCCCGTTGTGCTTCCTTTTCGGCGTCGGCGGTCTTGTCGCGGCGGGTCCAGAGGTAGACCTGCTGCGAGACCGTGTGGATGGATACGGCTGCGGGGTTATGTTCGCGGATCTTCTCGATGGCTTCTTCGGGGGTGCAGGTGGATGGGAACATGCAGCCGAGGTAGCGCCATTCCGGGTCGTTGAACGGCTTTTCGGGGTCGGGGATGAGGTTGATGCCGTTGTCGGGCTCCACGAGGAGCGCGGCGACCGATTCGATCCATTGCCGGTCGCGGTCGTCGCGTTCGATGCGGCTGAGGGTGTAGTCGAAGTTCGAGGTGCCGGCCGCCTGCGCGAGCTTCTTCTGCAGATCCGGACGGCCGTCGTATCGCGCTATGGCCACGAGCTGGCCGATGGTGAGCTGGCTGAAATCGTCGCGGGTCGCTCTGACCTCGTTGTCGATGCTGGCGGCCTTGGCGCGGTCACGCACGTAGTCGCTGCTTCGGCCGAGCTGGTGGGCGACGCTGGCGGTGGTGGCTCCGAGGTCGAGCATGCCCTGGATGGCGTCGGCCTCCTCCAACGCGGTGAGCTGTTCTCGCTGGCAGTTTTCGGTGACCATGGCTTCGAGCTGCTGCAGTGGGTCGAGGTCGAGCACGAAGCATGGGATGGCTCCGGTTCCGGCCTGTTTGCATGCGGCGAGTCTGCGGTGGCCGGCGATGACGCGATAACGCTGGCCGTGGGGCACGACGCTGAGGGGCGAGAGGAGGCCGTTGGCTCTGATGCTGTCCGCGAGGTCGGTCACGTCGCCGATGTTCTTGCGTGGATTGTCCGGGTGTGGGTCGATCAGGCTTGTGTTGATGAGCTTGATTTCGTTGCTTTGGTAGTTGCTCATTGCTTCTCCTTGCTGGTTTCTTGGTTGTTGAGTTCGTCTGCGCACGCCTGGCATGCCTTCCACCATTCGCTTGGATTGCCGTTGCGGAGGCTTCCGGTGTGGTCGTATGCGTCCTCATGCGGATCCATGAGCTGGTGGACGTGTTCGCAGTTCCAGGTGTGCTTGTGGCTTGGCGGCGGCGAGATTGGCTCGGGTGCCCAGGTTTCCCATTGGTCGCGGAGCCATGTGTTGAGCCGTGGGATGTGGCCGCTGCGGATTTGGCCGTCGTTGACGGCGCGCTTGTAGCGGCGGAGCGCGGTCTGGAGTCGGGTCAGTTCGACGGGGTTTCCGGCGATGGCCGCGTACAGGGCTCTGGCTTCGGCTTCGGTCTTGCGGCCTTTCGCGCCGATGGATCCGGGATAGGCTTCGGCGAAATGGTCGAAGCCGGATTCCGGCGTGGCGGGTTGCTTCGGTTTGCCGGCGGGAGGGGTCGGAGAGGGATTATCGGTATCGGTATCGGTTTTATGCCATGTTTTTGCTTGGCTGTCCTCTAGCAACTTGCTAGACGGTTTGCTACCTGTCTCGCTACTGTTTTGCTCTCCGTTTGCTTGGCTGTTTTCCGGCAAGTCGCCAGACGTCTGCTTGGCTTTCTGGTTGGCCGCCTTGCGGCGTCCTCCCTTGCTTCCGGCCTTTCTGCGCGCCTCGCGCTGCTCTTCGGTCAACACTCGCGGCTCCCTGCAGATGCCTTCCGCGTAGACGGGACGCCATCCGCCATCGTGCTCTTCCATAAGCCCGGAGTCGATGAGCTGCTGCAGCTGCTTCATGGTGCCGCCGGCGTCCTTGAGATCGAGCTTGTCGAAGTATCCTGGATACGCGGCCGGGTCCTTGGCCTGCATCGAGACGCCTTTGGAGTGGATGACGCAGAGTTTGACCCACAGTCCCACGGTGGCGAGAGGCAGGCGGCGGATGCGCCTGTCGTCGGCCATCTGGTCGTCGATGATGAACCACATCTCTTCTTCTCCTTCCTGTGGTTCAGTCGATCTCGCCGGTATCCGGATCGACGGTCGCCTCCACGTCGCCATCGTCCATGTCGAGACTGCGGCGCAGGTCGTCGATGAGGATCATCTGCCGTGACGAGGCGGGTTTCGCGCACATGCTCTCCATGGCCAGACCGGCGTCCAGGATGCGCTGGGCGAGGTCGGCGCAGTCGTACACGACCTCGGTGATGGCGTGCATGCCGCCCCACTTGTCGATGTGCTCCTTTTTGGTCTTGGTGTCCATGCATGCGCGGCATGCCTTGAGCACGACGGCCGCGGCCTTGGTGACCTGCTGCGTCTTGCCGATGAGGTCGATGAGCAGGTCCGGTGTGGCTTCCTGCGGGATGAGCGCCTGCTGTTCTGTGGCTTTCATTGATGCTCCTTGTCCTTAAAAGTCCGGCTCGCCGTCGGCCTTGCCGAATTCTCCGAATGATGACTGGCCGTCTGTCGGCGCGCTCCACGGATCATCCGCAGGCGGAGCCGGTTGCGCGGGCTGTTGCGTCTGCTGCGGCTGTTGGCTCCAGCCGCCGGCGCCGGTGTTGACGGTCGTCGGCTGTGGAGAGGCGGGGTTGCCGTAGACGGGGCCGTCCTGGCGGCTGATGCGGTGGACCTGCGCCGTCGCGTACCGGAGCGATGGGCCGAGCTCGTCGACCTGCAGCTCCACGACGGTGCGGTTCGAGCCGTCCTGCGCCTGATACGAGCGCTGCTGGAGTCTGCCCTGGGCGATGACGCGCATGCCCTTGGCTAAGGAGCGGGCGCAATGCTGCCCGAATTCGTTCCAGGCGGAGCATCGCATGAAGAGTGTCGAACCGTCCTCGTATTGGCCGGTCTGCTTGTTGAAGTTGCGCGGCGTGTTGGCGATGGTGAAGCTGGCGACCTGCGCGCCCTGGCTGGTGGTCCTGATCTCCGGATCCGAGGTGAGGTTGCCGATGATGGTGATGACGGTCTCGCCGATGGCCATGTCACTCCCCTCTCACGTATCCGGCCGGTTCCGGGCCGAGCTGGCTTGGATCCTTGGCCTTCCACGCGCATTTCGCGCGCAGGCATCCGGCCTCGCGGTCGATGATGATGTCTCCGAAACGTGCCGGAGCGACCAGCGTGAGATTCCAGCTGCGGTCATGGTTGAGCGCGGTGACGGTCTCATACAATTCGCGGATAAGTTCGGCCGCCGTCATGCCGATGCTGGTCGGCGTGAGCGGCCATTCGAACCACCGCTCGCCTTCCGGCCTGGCTGTCTTGCTTGGCATCGTGTGCCTCCTTTGGGATTGGATTGGATGTCGTGCCGGAGCGCGGAATCGAACCGCGCATCCATCCGCCGGCGTTATCGGAGCGCCGATCTATGGCGCCCGCATCCTGTCGCGGGCTCCGGCGGGGCGGACGGGAGGAGAAGAAGAAGATGACCCGTCCGGCCGGTTTTAGCGTCTTTTCCTTGACGGTTGGATGGCTCCCGCATGGACGCGCATGACGAACCACGTCCATGCCGCAATGTGAGCGGAGCCATCCAAGTCCTTCACTTCTGCTGCTCCAGCCATCGCATGACGCGGGGATCCGAGCAGATGCGGCACGTGACGACGGCCGCGGGGATGAGCACCGCGATCGGCGCGGCGATGAGGTGTTCGATGGGATGCGTGCACGCCGGTGTGCAGTACAGCATCCAGATGGCGGCGATCCAGATGGCGGCGACGAGCTGGCAGAGGATGACATGTGCGAGCTTGGTCATGATTCCTCCTCGTCCATCTCGCGCAGCAGTCGGCCGATGCTGGCCTGCAGCGATTCAAGCGCCGCGCGGCTGACTGTCACGCCGGCGAGGTGATTTTCGTCGGTGATGATGCTGATTCGTGCGGCCTGGACGTCGTCGCCACAACTGCGGTCGCGAACGACGGCGACCGCGTATGAGCTTTGCGGCTTCTTGGTTTCCTTGCGCATTGTTGTCTGTCCTTAGTGTCGGCGCGTTCCGGCGTTGGCATCGAATTCCTCGATGCTGGCGACGCTGACCATGAGCTTGCCGTGGTATCCGCTTGGCTGACGCATCTTGATGCGTCCGGCCCTTGCCCACTTACGGAGAGTCTTCTGATCGACGCCGCCGAGCATCGCGCTGGCTTGCTTGAGACTGACCCATCGCGGCGCATATGCCGTTTGTCTGACGGCTTCCTTGGCTATCTCGCGCGCGAGCGCGGTCGGATCGAGCAGCGGTTGTTGGTTCGCAGTGACTGTCTCTCGCATGCGTTCTCTCCTCTCCCCTATTTGTGATGCGTCAAGCCACGTCGGCGAGCGCTGACTGCTCCTGAATCTTCTCGGTAATGAGCTGCAGCGGATCGACTTCACTTTCGGAGACCGAGGCAAACCACATACTTAACGTCATGTCTTCCGCATCAAGAGCCCTGCTGACAGTTGTTCGATTTCGATTGCATCGAGCGGCGATGTCAGTCATCTGTGTCTTGCTAATCAGGACGTCGTTCCTCGTTTGCCTGATAACTGCTTTTGCAAGTTTGATGCAATCAACCTTCTTGTCAATCGTCATCTGTTTTCACCTCCACATGTAAGCACATGCTTACTTAATGAGGCCGATGTTAGCTCGTGCTTACATCTTGCGCAAGTGCGGCGTGTCAACATGTGCTAACGTTATGCACATGGCTACAAAGTACGAATGGACGGCGTTTGATTACGCCTCGCAACATGCAGCAGCAAAAATCATCGCCGGCTCCGGCTATTCATATCGGACCATCTCCGACATGATGAACAACGCCGTAAGTCATGTTCGAATTAGCGATATCGAAAAAGGCCGGAAAGCTCCCATTAAGCTTTCCGAGTTTCTCCTGCTTTGCCAAGCTTGCGAAGTAGATCCGATCGCGACGCTTCGAGAAATCATCAAAACTGCCAGCGAATACGAGGCCCGCGAGCGCGAGTCCCAGATCACGGATGATCTGGTGGACCGGATTGCCGCACATCCGGAGGACTTCGACGTAGCCGCAAACACTGATCCGAACAAGGAGGCCGAAATGAACGGCGGTGAGGGCCGATAGACAGATACGACGACCTGCTGCTGGAGGCGGAATCGATGGATGTGCGCGTGGAGGAGCGGAAGCTGGGGCGCGGATTGTGCGGCCTGTACTGCGACGCGCTGAGGCTCATCATCATCGACAATCATCTGCTCGACCATCAGAAGCTCTGCACGCTCTGCCATGAGCTCGTGCATGCGAGACACCATGACCCTGGATGCGGAATCATCGGAGCAAAAACGGAACAGCGCACCCGCAAGGAGACCGCGTTATGGCTCGTGGGCCCCGTCGAATATGCGACCGCCGAACGACTGTACGACGGGGACTCGTATCTCATCGCATGTGAGCTTGGCGTGACGGTGCAGGTTGTGGAGGATTACAAGTCGCTGTTGGCTTCTCGTGTCACGACGGCTTATGGAGAAAGGACAGTGGAATGACGCTGGTCATAGTCATCGTTGCCGTTGCGGCCATCGCCTACGCCGTATCGAAGAAGAACAAGGGACAATCGTCCGTACCTGCGGAAAGTGGATTGTCCGGAGAATCGCATGCGGGCGATGACGGTCTGGATTCGTTCGCCGAGTTCAGTATGAACGCCGCCATCGCCGACGCCGTTGTCATCGACACGGAAACGGTAAACTCCCCTTCCGGAATGCGCATCATCGATATCGGCGCCATCTTGGTGAGGAACGGCGCGCCAATCTGCGAATGGGAACAGCTCATCTCCCCCGAATGCGAGATCCCGATGTCATCGACGCTTTTGACCGGGATCACCAGAGATTCTTTGGCGTCGCAGCCGAAGGCAGAACAGGTGATGCCGGAATTCATTGCGGCCATCTCGAATCTCACCGTGATTGGCCATAACGTCAGCTATGACATCTCCGCATTGAACAATGAGGCATCACGAATCGGCATTGCCGGTCTGGACGTATCCCGCATCGATACAATGTCGCTGGCGAGGGAGAAGTTCCCGAACGCCCCGTCGGCAAGCCTGCAGGAGACGATGCGGCTGCTTGGCATACAGGCATCCGAGGAGCATCGCGCCCTGTCCGACGCCCGATGGACTCTCGAATGCTGGCATCGGCTGGAATCCATGTACAGTCCGAGGACACTCACGCAAGCCGAAAGAGACGAATCGAAACGGCGAGCGCTCAGCGACAGACGTCGTAAGGATTCCTTTTTCATGAAGAGCGCTTATCTTGGCGGCGAGATGCCAAGCGCGGTTAACGCGAAGCCGGATGGCGCTGTGATTGAGACCATTGCGTGCGGCGTGGAGATCTCCGGTGACGAGAACCACCAGTGGATTCTGCGAAAGTACGGGTACGACGCATGGGTCTGGGTGTACGTCGTCGAGGATCTGATTCGGAAGGGCAAATACGCCGGATACCCCACGTACTGGGTGTTCCTCGACGGTGAGGAGATCGGTCACATAACCGAATACCAGATGGAGCGCCATTGCGGTCAGGTGCCTGCCGAGGGCGCCGTGATGCTCGCCCACGTGCGCAACAGAAAGGCGGACAGGGAACGGCATGTATGGCAGTTGCGCCTGCAGATGCCCGAGGAGCACGACCCGATGGAGCTCCCCCGGCAGAATGTTCCGAAACCGCTTCCGGCGAAGAAGCCGCAAGAACCAAAACCCATCAAGCCAAAGTCACAGGACCATTTCGTCTCCGCGCAGAGGGTCACGTTCTCGAATCCCAAACCACACAAGAAGGTACTCACTCCCATCGGCCGGACAGTAGTTATCGAACCAGCCGATGGACTTGATTCAATCCTCGCCCAGTTCGATGATCAATCGCATATCTGGGTGACGGTGAAGCTCTCGTCAGACGCGTTGATGGTCAGGCTGAGCGGCATAGTCCTGGGAACCGTGGCGTTGCCGACAGATTCCACGCCGTTCGGCGACGAAGCGAAGGTCACCGCCGCCGCCATCGGAAAAAGCGACGGGCGTGTAACCGTCTCCGTCGACCTTCCGCTGGATAATGCCTCATCCGCACAGCAGCAGCCTTCACGCTCTTAGAACTTAGAACCGTTGGAAACATTGGCAATAGACCATTTTGCCGACGTCAGGAAAATGGTCGGGAAAGGATGAACATGGACAAGGAAACCATTGCCCGATACGCCGCGTCCTTAGACACGCTCCTCAATAAAGACGAGAATGGCGTGGAATTCTGGCACGCCAGAGAACTGATGAAATATATGGGCTATACGAAATGGGAGAACTTCACAAAAGTAATCCAGCGCGCACGATCGGCATGTCAGAACGCCGGACAACCGGTCGAAGCGCATTTTCGCGACACCAAACGGGACGTCGAGCTCGGCAGCGGAGCCATCCGCTCCATCGATGATGTGAAGCTGACCCGTTACGCCTGCTATCTGGTGGCCCAGAACGGTGATCCTCGCAAGGAAGAGGTCGCGCTGCTGCAAAGCTATTTCGCCGTACAGACGCGCACCGCGGAGCTTCTGGAGCAACGCATGGGCGAGATCCTGCGCATCGCAGGAAGACACGCGTTGACCGCCGAGGAGAAACAGCTCAGTTCGCTCGCATACAAGCGCGGGGTCGGAGAAAAGGACTTCGGCATAATCCGTTCGCGTGGCGATCAGGCGCTGTTCGGCATGAGCACAACGGAAATGAAATTCAAACTTGACGTGCCGAAGAGCCGTCCGCTGGCCGATGTGCTCCATCCAATCGCCGTGACTGCGAAGCAGCTCGCCACACAGATGACGAACTACGGAATCCAGGAACGTGACCTGCACGGGACACCGGCAATAGCCCAAGAGCATGTGGACAACAACAAAGCCGTGCGAAAAAGCCTGTTCAGCCGTGGCATCGCGCCGGAAGACCTCCCGGCGATGGAGGATATCAAGAAGGTCGAGCGCAGGGCGAAGCGCGACGAGAAGCGCATCGAGGGAACCGGCTTCAGAGACGAGGATGCCGAAACAGGTGAATGACAGCATCCTGACATCCTGGGCGGAAACATTGGGCGTTCGCGTGGAGGAACGTCGGCTGGCCGGAGACAGGTGCGGAATCTACTACGATCCGCTCCGTCTCATCATCCTCGACGAACGGCTGGCCGGATTCCAACGCCGCTGCACCTTGTGCCACGAGCTCATCCACGCCAGACACCATGACCCCGGCTGCGGTACACGATACGGGGCCAAATGCGAGCGCCGGTGTCGCAGGGAGACGGCGTTGGCGTTGATCTCGCCGGTGGATTACGGCATGGCGGAGACGGTGTATGAGGGCAATACGTGGATGATGGCCACGGAGCTGGGTGTGACCGTGCAGGTGTTGCTGGATTATCGGCAGCTGCTTCATGATTCCGGCGTGTGCGTGCAATAGTTATACGTCTTTATACGTGCTTATAGAGCCTTATATCCCTTCGGATTCCTTATAAAAAAGACCCCGGCCACCCGCATACCGCGAGCGCCGGGGGTTTGCTTTAGAATCTGAACTCGTCTTGTTTCGGCTCATATGGTTTATGGCGAAAAACCTTGGTTATGGAGTACCGTCCTTTGAGTTTCCCGTCTTTGCCCATGGTGGATACCGTGTGCAGGTTGACAAGGAACGTGTCTTTCTTGCCGATCCTCTCGCCGTCTTCGACGGCATGAATGAATGCCTCGTCCTCCATATCGACCGTGTATCTCACGTCGTTGCCCGTCGTGACATGCCATTTCTTTCCGGGCTCGAAGTGTGCGTCGAGCGGCTGCACCACGAGTTTGACATCGCTTTCGTTAATCACATCTTCGACCGGGACCCATTCCGCCATGCTTTGCGCCGTTTTCTTGTCGATGTCCACAGATTCCTTGCCCGATGACACTTCCGCCCCGTCCACTCCCTTCTGCGATGACGGCCCGCTGAGCGCCTTGCCCGCATTGTTGACGAATTTACTGTTATCGGCTATGCGCAATGAGGATTTGTATGTTTCGATCCGTTCGCCGTCGGCAGACTCTATGGTGACTCTCTCCTCTGAGAACACCATATCGTCGTTCACAGGTTTAGTATCGACGATTTTGGTCTCGCCTTTGTCATGCCTGAATTTCAAGGCCTTGAATGCGCCAATGACGATTGTCACGAACCCGACCCCGAGCACATCGCTCAGCCAATGGAGCCCCTGACCCTGATCCGATGCCGCGAAGTTTCCGAGACTTGTGAGGATGAATTGGATATCGAACGATCCCGGCTGGGTTGCCGACACACGTAATTCGACCTTGGCTTTCGGTGCCAGCTCGTCCTTGGCCGCGTCAATGGCGTCGGCAAAGCTAAGGAGCGCAGGTGCAAGCGTGCGTGCACTCATCGTATGGTCATGATCCAGGGCCGGACCATGGTATCTGAGGGATATGTTCCCGACAACGTTACCCTCGACCTCGTTCTCCTCATCCGCAACCATGTCTTCTCTCCTACCGATATTTCGATTTTTTCGATTATCCGACTCGGCATAGACGCTATCCGGGAGGTCGCTCCGTCCCTCCGATTTCCATTTCGGAAACGCGGAGGGGGAGCTGCGAGCGCAATCTCATTCACTCTCTTGCTGGCTGGATGCGAGTGCCTTGAGTTGTGCGATCTGTTTTTTGAGTTCGGCGATTTCCTTGTCTTTGTCGTTTTCGGCAGATGACGGTGCGGTGTCCGTCTGCGTCGGGGTGATGCTGGCGGCCACCTTGTCGGCGAGCGCGCGCTGTCGGTCTTCGCTGAGTCGTTGATAGTGCATGGCCATGATGGCGGTGCTGTGTCCGGCAGCAGCCATGAGTTCGCGGACGGTGGCGCCCTGTTGGGCGAGCATGGTGAGTGCCGTGGAGCGGAGGTCGTGGAATCGGAGGTCTTCGCGTCCGGCTGCGCGTCTCGCCTTGACGTAGGCGTCGCGCATGGCGTCCGTGCTGATCGGCCTGTCATGGTCCAGCGGGCTGGGGAATATCCATGCGTCCGGCTGGTCGGCCACATATTCGGCGAGGTGCGCGCGGATTTCGGGGATGACGGCTTCGGGGATTGGTTCGGTGCGTTTGCTTCTGGCGGTCTTCGGCGGCCCGGCGATGACGCGGGCGCGGGTGAGTCTGGTGCGGCGGATGTGGATGAGACGGTTGTCGAGGTCGATGTCGCCGCGTTGGAGGGCGCAGACCTCGCCGATGCGCAGGCCTCCGCAGGAGATGGCGAGGGTGATGGCGAGCCGGAATTTGCGTGGCATGGCGTCGTGGATCCGCCGGAGCTGCTGTGGTGTGGCGGCGGGTGTCTCCTCCCTGGGTGCGGGCTTGCGCACCGGCATGACGAATGGTGATTTGGCGATGACGGCGAAGCCGTCCTGGTCTGGGGTCGCGGCGGCGTCGAGGATCTGGCGGAGCTTGGACAGCAGCTCTCGACCGACGTATGGGTGGTCCTTCGGCAGTGTGGCCGCATAGCGCTCGATGTCGGCCGAGGTGATCTTGCCGATCGGCATGCCGCCGAATGCATCGATGAGCCGTTTGACCGTGCATCGGATCCCGTAGATGGTGTTGACGTGCAGTCCTTCGCCCTCACGCGTCTCCAGCCATTTCGCGGCATACTCGCCGAATGTCAGGGCAGTGTCCTTGGCCTTGCGCTTGACGATGCGCTCCGGCTCCCACACGTCAGCCTCGATGCGCCGCCTCGCCCTGGTCAGCCATGCCGCGGCCTCGTCCCTGCCGTCCTGCGTGCAGGGGAAGGTGGCCGTCTGGCGGTTCGGCAGGTCCGGCCATTCCGAAAAGGCGGACACGGGCGTAAGATAGGATGCCTCGATCCATTTCGGATTGGCCTTGCTTGGCTTGACGACGATCTTGCCGAACTTCCTGACCATGACACATCCCCCGGTTGAGGTGGTGGAGCTTTACCACTCGAATTACCACTCCAATTGTGGCGTATGAGTCTATTTTTGGTCAAAAATTCCCGCGTTTCAAAATGGCGTATCGATGATATGTACGCTGGAAACGGCTTGATTCCAACGTTTTTGTGGAGCGCGCGTCGGCGAGTGCTATTTGTTCCAGTTTTCCAGCAGACATACCGGGTGGTCATGATGCGCATGCTGCTTGAGGGGCGGACCTACGACAAACTTCCCGTGAGCCGTTTCCTCTACCCGATCACCACGCGCAAATGGTTGTCGATGGCGAAGGTGATGCTGCTCGAGAACGTGTTCCTGTTCCTGTGGACGTTCACCATCATCGGCGCGTTCATCAAACCGTATTCCTACCGTATGGTGCCGTTGTAGATGACTTTGTTTTAGCTTGTCGCTAGAGCGAAGTCATCTGCATGGCCTCGTTGCCAAGGCCAGCTCCAAGCCTCACGCGACTCTCGCCGCCGCTTGGTTCGCGTTTCGCCGGATGCCGCGTTGTCCCGCCTTTGGGGCGGGCATGTCTTACGCTTCCTCCACGCGCGTTTAACGTCTCCGGGGCACTCCCGGCGACTTGGATGTTGATGGCCGCGTTCAGGTCGCGGTCGATGACAAGTCCGCACTCCTCGCAATGGTAGACGCGCTCGGACAGGGGCAGTTTGGCTTTCACCGTCCCGCAGTTCGAGCAGGTCTTCGAGCTTGGATACCAGCGGTCGATGACATGGAGCCTCGTGCCGGTGCGTGCGGTCTTGTATTCCAGTTGGCGGCGGAACTCGTGGAAGTCCGCGTCCAGTATGTGTTTGGCAAGCCTCCTGTTATGGCTCATGCCTTGCACGTTGAGGTCTTCGATGCTGATGTCGGAATAATTGTCGGCAAGCCACGTGGTGAGCTTGCTGATGTTGTCGGCTCGTTGGGCGGCTATGCGAGCGTGGATTCGGCGCACACGCTCCAACGCCCTGTTGTACCGTTTCGACCCGCATCCATGGTTCATGCTCCTATCGCGGCGGCTTAACGACTGTTGGGCGTGGCGGAGTTCCCGTTGCGTGCGGACGTAGTTGCGTGGATTGGGGAACGTGGTGCCATCCGATAGGGTGGCGAGGGTCTTGACGCCCAAATCCACGCCGACCTGACGATTACGGTTCTTCCGTTTTCTGTTTTTCGCTGGAACGCTTTCGGTGGGACGTTCGACGGTGAGGGCCGCATACCAGAAGCCCGCATGGCGACTGACGGTCATGCGCACGATTCGTCTGCCGTGGACGCGTTCGGTGGCGTTCTCCATGCAGTGTACGCGTCCGATGCGTGGCAGTTTCAACGCCTTCGGGTCGTCTTCGATAAGGCCGAAGCTGCCGGTCGTGTATGCGAAACGCGGGACACTGGAGCGTTTCGACTTGTATTTCGGCCAGCCCACCCTACGGCCCGCGCGCCTGCCCTTCCTGCTGTCCGACCAGTTCCTCAACGCTTGGGACAGCCATTCAAACGCGCTGCTGTACGCCTCCTTGCTGTTCTCTCGCCACCACGGGGCGATTTCGTCCTTCCACTCGTTCCACCAGCGGCGCATCGCGTACAACGTCCAGTCCGGTTTCTCACCCAAGGAGATTTGGCGCTGGACGTGCGCGAGCATCAGATTGTACGCGAAACGCGCACCACCCGCATGGGACTCCAACAGCCGTGTCTGCCGTGGGGTTGGGTCGAGCCGAATTCTAACGGCCTCATACGCGCTCATCGCGCATCGCCTCCAACGCCTTCTCCGCACGGTGCTTGGCTGCGCGGCGTCCGTACAGTCTCGCGCAGAACGAGGTCAGCACCTCGGTCATGTCGCACACCAGATCGTCATCCAGCTCCGTGTCATCCACCACGATGATTCGGCGTCCCTGCGCCTTCAACGCGCTCTCCACCAAGCCCGCGTTCATACGGGCGAACCGGTCGCGATGCTCCACGATTATCGTGCCGACGGTCGGGTCGGACAATAGCCGGTTGAGCTTGCGTCGCTTGTCGTTCATGCCGGAACCCGTCTCCGTGACCACCTCGGGCTTCTCGACGCCCATGCTAAGAGCGAACGCCTTCAACCGGTCGGCCTGACGTTGCAAATCGTCCTTCTGTCCGCCGCTGGATACTCGCGCGTAGCAGACGGTGCGAGTGTCCGCGGGATTCGGCTGCGATGCGGTCTCGTATTTCGGGTCGTGGATGAGCCACATGCCGGTCGGCGTCTGCTCCACAGGAACGGGCATGGTGCCCTGACGGCACCATTTCCACACGGTCTGCGGATGCAATCCTTCCAGTCTGGCCCATTCCTTTACCAACATGAGACTTATTATAACATAGGATTACTTAAAAAAACAAAACAGTTCGGTAGCAGGCAACACCCCTACATCGTCGCCGAAAATCCGAATATCGGGGCACGGGAGGCCATCAGCCTGTCCAGGCGCATGATGAAGGGTCACAAGTGGGAGTGTTTCGTGGCCGACCTGTCGTTCCTTGGCTGGTGGCTGCTCAATCTGTTCACGCTCGGTTTGAGCGGCATCTTCTATTCCAACGGCTATAACGCGGCGTTTTTCGTCGAATATTACGTGCATGTGCGCGGATTGTCCAAGGATTCGGGATTGGAGGGAAGCGAGCTGCTCAGCGACGAATACCTGCACAGCAAGGCCTCCGCTGAGACATTGCATGCCGCGTATGGTGATGTTGCCGAAACGGTGGAGCAGTTGTCCAGCAATCTTGTTCCGGTGGACAAGCCGAACGGTTTCGTCGGGTTCCTGTCCGAATGGTTGGGCGTGCGTATCCTGCATACGCGGTCGGTGACCAAGTATGAGGAGTATCGCGAGCAACTGCACCAGATCGATACCGGCAGGGAGATTCTGGACGGCGCTATCTATCCTGGTCGTCTGGCTCCGGCGCCGATGGCGTTCCGGTTCCGCGAATCCCGCACCGTCAGCTCCGATCGCAGCTATTCGTTGGTCAATCTGGTCATGATGTTCTTCATCTTCTGTTTCGTGGGATGGGTATGGGAGGTGAGCCTCGCCTTCATTTCCGAAGGAACGTTCGTGAATCGTGGCACGCTGCATGGGCCATGGCTGCCGATCTATGGCACCGGCGGAGTGATTATCCTTATTCTGCTGAAGAAGTTGAGGAAGAAGCCCTTGTTCGAGTTCCTGGCCGCCATGGTCTTGTGTGGCGGGTTGGAGTACTTCTCGTCCTGGTATCTGGAGAAGACCCACGGAGGACAACGCTGGTGGGATTACACCGGTTATTTTCTCAATCTCAATGGTCGTATCTGTGCCGAGGGTCTGCTGACGTTTGGTTTGGGCGGTTTGGCGATCGTGTATCTGCTGGCTCCTGCATTGGACAACTTGCTGAGTCGTATCGATACAAGAAAGCTCACCGTTGTGGCCATCGTGCTTCTGGCGTTCTACTGTGTGGACCAGGCGTATTCGGCGCAGCATCCGAACATTGGTGCCGGCATCACCGATTACAAGGAGTCGGCCACATCGCAAGTATCGTAGCCCCTATCCGATGTGATGCATAAAGGGATTTTGCCCGTCAGCGTGCGCAAC
>ENA-UEYD01001541-UEYD01001541.1-human-gut-metagenome-genome-assembly--contig:-NODE-1541-length-16183-cov-5.221781_pt1 | contig 16183 bp, 18 predicted proteins | sample MGYA00242907_ERZ507875 | MGnify/ENA primary metagenome ERZ507875 (study PRJEB26167, sample SAMN06115506) | human gut metagenome | host: Homo sapiens | place: China:Shandong | collected 2015-08-07...
CCAGACCGAACAGATTGGACACCGTCAGCGACGGTCTGGCACTGCTGCCCTTCCCGCTCATCTCAAAACCGCTGCCGTCAATCGGGTATGCCTGATATTGCCGCCCCTGCCAGGTGACCGGCTCCCCTTTTTCATTCAGCTCATTACAGAAAAAATACCGCTCACCGCCCTGTACCGTCAGGTCGATTTCCCAGAGTACCACCCGCGGTGACTGCTCTGACTTAACCGACTCGTTCAGACTTTCTTCGCGAATATCCTGCATCAGTTCACCACCTGCTCAATCGTACAACTGAAATCACTGTGCCTGGCGTTATCTGTGACGCTCCACTCCCGGCACACCACCCTCACCGTCAGGTTATGTTTCGGCGGTCGCCACAAAAAGGCACGGTAACCACCATGCCACGATAAAAATTCATCCAGCCAGCGCCGGGTTGGTTCATCCGTCACCCGGAACACCGCCTGAAACGTCTTCAGTCTGGCATTAAGTCCCGTCGGTCGGCGCTGTTCATAACCGTCACCAAACCGAACCCTCACCACCGACGGTTTCTCACTCACCTGCATCCCTTCACGCGGGACCAGATGCAGCGTTTTTATCTCAGCCACTCAGCATTCCTCCGTCACGTCGCATGGACAGCATCACCGCCTGCACCCGCTGGTCAATCAGCTGCACAAGACTGCCTGCCGCCTCCGCCCCTATCTGTCCGTTAGCCCCGTCATTCTGAATGGCGATGTGGTAGACCGGGGAATACACCAGACCGGCACTGCCGTTCATACTGCCCACCGCGCGTACGCCCAGCGAGCCATCCGCCGCCCGGGTCAGGGGCATAATGGCTTCAGGTCCGGCTTCCCCCATCAGCCCGGCCCCTTTTGCAAACGCAAAGTACGTGGGCGTGTCCACAATGCTGTTGCTGTACGCACTCAGGTTTGCCGAGGTATACACGCCGCCTTTTGCATTGGCCACCGCACCGCCCAGCCAGTCACCAATGCTGCCAATAAATCCTCCCGCACCGGACATACCGTTTGCCGCCGTCTTAATTCCGTTGACAATCGCAGCATTCATAAGAACTTTTGAGATTTCCTGCAGTACGGATGAGGCCCAGTTGCGCCATTCCACTTTGTTTCCGTTCAGCATCTCCGTGATGTTATTCACCATCCCTGAGATACCCTCCGTCGCAAGCTGTGCTGCCTGTGAGGCGTAATCGGATGCATTGTCCACCCAGTTACTGAGCCCCTCCTGCAAGCCTTTCTGCCAGTCCGCACGCTGCGCATCCGATTCGGCATAAAAGGCTGCCTGGTCCTTAAGGCGTTCGCTCAGATACTGCGCGTTCTGTGCCCGTGCCTGTCTGTAAAAATCCTCACTGATATCCCCGGTCTGATACTGAGACTGAAGGTCCGCATCCTTCTGGCGGAAGCTGTCACGGATCTGCTGCAACTCCCGCATGCGTTCCCTGGCTCGTTCTCCCTGCCCGTATCCCAGCAGTTCGGCTTCATTTGATGCACGCGCAGCCACATTATCATTCTTCAGGGTCTCTTCCCGGGATCGCAACTGTTCCCGGATTTTTTGCTGGTCAATCAGGGCCGCGTTACGCAGCAGTTCCTGCTTCTGCATCTCCGTCAGGGTTTTCAGTTCGCCCTGCGCAGTCTGGTACTTCAGCTTCGCCAGCTCTGTATTCTGACCCGCCAGTGCCAGTTGCTCTTTCTGCTGCTTCAGTAGCCGGGAAAAACTGTCTTCCGCTTTTTCCGTCTCTGATTTTCCACCCCGGGATTTAGGTTTGTTCGCCTCGTTATTACGCCAGGCTTCCAGAGCATTACTGATATAACGCTGTCTCGCCTCCTGATACGAATCCCCCACAAAACCAAGGTCATCCGCCGCATACCCCAGCCGGGCACGCTCTTTTTCCTCCCCCTTCAGTCGGGACAGGGCCAGCTCACGTTCTGTTTTTGTCAGGGCGCTCTGCTGTTTATCATCCAGGGTGGCCTGCGGCAGCCGTAACGGTACATTCACCAGTCCCTGACGCTGCTGAAGCAGTTCATTCCCCAGCCCCAGCAGACGGTTGAATTCCGTATGCTGACCGTTCATAACCAGCATGGACTGGTACACCTTATTCTGCTCTGCCGCCTGCTGACGAATTAACGCCACACGACGGTCTTCCAGCCCGGCAAGCACATCCTGAATGGACTGCGCTTTTTCCTGCATCTGTGCCAGACGGGACTGCTCAACGGCAAGCTGCTCTGTTGCCTGAGAAAGCCCTTCCGTCACGGTCTTCACCGATGTCAGATGGTTTATCATGAATCCGTCACCGGTTGTCCAGCCAGGGTTAGCCAGAACATACTGATATCCAGCGATTTTTTCCTGCAGGGATTTCACCCGGCTGGCCTGTTCATCAATCAGCCGGTTCTGCTCTGCCAGCGCCGCCCGTGTTCGTCCTTCATTATCTGAGGCTTCAGGCAAAGACATTGACGGCGTTTTATGCGCGATTTCATCTATCGTCAGTGCATACTGGCGCGCTGACTCCCTGGCCTGCTCCTGATTCTGGTACAGCGTATACCATGCTGCTGCCCCCAGCATCACCAGTCCGGGTACGCCACCAACCAGTCCCAACGCACCAGTCATCAGACGTGAGCCCACCGCCGTTGTACTGTTCAGCTCATTCTGGGCTGCGGTTCTGGCAGCAATATTTCTGTTCAGGCGTTCCTGTGTGGCCGCCAGACGGGCTTCTGCAGCAATCTGCATCTCCGTCCCGCGGGCTGCCGCCACAGCCTGCTGTGCACGGTACACGGCTGCCCTTGCCCGCGCCGTGGCAATCTGCGTCCCCCTGAGCTGTGCTTCCGCCAGTGCCACTTCATTACGTGCTGCCGTCACAAGTCCTGCCGTGGCAGACACCGCTCCGGAGGCCATATTGCCAAAGTACCGGGCAACCCCGACGGCAACCAGCGCCCCCGCGGCTGTTGCCACATTATCAATATTACCGGCAACACCGTTCAGCACGCCGGAGAGCGTTTTCGTCGCTCCGCTGGCTTCATTCGCGCCACCCACCCAGGCCATAAAGGCGTTTTCCACCTTTGTGATCCCGTCAGAGACCGTTTCCGGCATGGCGGCATATTCATCACGCAATACCCCCAGCTGGCTGATTAACGCAGGAACGACTTTATCCGCCGTCAGTTTGCCGTCGTCCGCCATCGCCTTAAGGTCTTTACGGGCCACGCCCATACCCGCAGCCAGTGCACGTACGATCCGGTCTCCGCTTTCATTGACCGAATTAAATTCCTCACCGCGTAACACACCCTGTGCCAGCGCCTGGCTGAACTGGGTGATCACCGAGCCCGCCTCTGCCGTACTGGCACCGGAGATTTTCAGCCCCGTGGAAATGGCCTCCGTCACCTTCAGCACATCATCAGCACTGTAACCATATTCACGCATTGAGGCTGCCGAGCGGGCAAACAGGGCCGCATTATCTGAAAATGCCGTGCCCGTCCGCTGGCTGATATCCATCAGCACTTTCTGTGATGACGAAAATTCATCGGATGACTGCGACGCCTGTTTCAGTCGGGCATTCACGGAACTCCATTCATCGGCCAGAGAAATCAGGTGTCCGGTGGCAAAGGCACCTGCAAATGCCCCCGCCGTTCCGGCAGCTGAAGCGCGGATTTCCGTCAACTGGCTGTTCAGCTCAGCCAGGGCGCGTCGCTGCACCCGGGCGACTGCGGCAGCCTGACGCCCGCCATTCTGCAGGGTCCGGTAATATTCACTGCCCATGCGGGAAGCCCGCTGGATCTCCGACTGGAATGACTGCGAATTTGCCGAAATTTTGATAATCAGTTCACGTAACGTCGCCATTCACCTTTCTCCGGGCGTAAAAAAACCGCCTCAGCGGTTCTCATCATTCATGACTGTGCTGCGAAGCTCAGCGCGTCTTCCAGCGCCGCAAACGGATCCACCTCCGGCTTATCCTCATCCTCGCCCCAGCAGAGCATGGCGTCCTTCAGTGCAACATTCATCCCCTGTGCCCCAAAAACCGCTTTCACGATCTGTGCATTACGGATATCCCCGCGCTCATCACCCAGCGGGGATACCCTGTCGAACTCCATCCACATCATCGCCTCGCTCACACTCAGGCTGTGCCGCAGTTCGGATAAGGTGCGCCCCAGACGGAGCGCAAGTCGCATCAGAAAGCGAATTTCCGGGCGGGCTACTTTTTTCTGGCCGACTCTGCATCAGCGATCAGTTCCAGTGCCTGACGCAGCAACCGGGCATGTACCGGACCATAGACGGCCAGCACCTGCTCACGGTCGTCCGGAGCGAACACCCGCTGCAGATCCGTATCACACAGGACATCGCAGAACAGCGTCACATCCGCTTCTAGGTTACGGCGGGTTTTCGCCACCACCGACAGGGTATCGTCATCCTCTCCATCACCATTGAGCACTTCCTGCCACAGATACCAGGCCTCTGCCGAAGGCTCCCGCAGCACCACGCTGACATTACCCCATTCCGGCACCTTCACCGTTTTATGACGAAACCCTGACAGTCTGGCCAGCGCCAGCGTTTTCAGATCCTTTTTCATGATGACCCATCCCCTTATCCGGCGGCTGCGCTCACTGTCACGGTGCATTCAACAGACGTCACACTCTGTGCTTTCTCTGCCGAATCGGTCACCACGCAGGTATATTTCCCCGCATCAGCGGACTGCGCACCTGGCTTACTGAAGGTGTCTGTCGTCTGCCCGTCAACCGGCTGACCATCCTTCTTCCAGGCGTATTTATACGGCGGCGTTCCCCCGTTGGCACTGACTGACATTGTCAGCAGCGCACCTGTATTCACGGTAAGTGTTTTATCCAGATTTTTCACAAACGCCAGCGGTACCACAAAGGACACCGGTTTGCCTTTCATACGCAGTGAAAACGTTGCTGCCACCACGCCGTTGGTACCGGATGACCAGGTGTGCTGACGCACTTCCGCCAGGAACTTAAAGCCCTTACCGGACGGAAACAGCACCTTAAACGCATACAACGCGTCATTGTCATAGGCATCACGCAGGGCGTTCTGGGCCTGATTCAGATAAAAATTACCCGACATGGAAATCTCAGACGACGCCCCCAGACCGTTGATGTTCTCCTGCTCGGTGGAGCAGAGCGTGGTCACATCAATATCCTGTTTCTGACCAGCGGTGAACTGGACTTCCTTGATGGTGCAGTCCAGGCGCAGATATTCCGCCTTATCCATAGTTTCAGCAGTCGCCGGGGCAGATGAAATCATCACCTGCGTCAGCTGTGAGCGTTCATACAAAGCAGACATTCTGCCTCCTGATAATAAAAAACCCGCACGCGGCGGGGTATGGGTTTTGTAGAAAAAAAGAAAAAGTCACACCGTGACCTGAAACTCCAGGGTTGCACGGTAACAGCGGTTTTCCGGAATATAGTCCTGCATTTCACTGACGGATCCCGGGGCCAGCAGCATTATGGCTTCACGGGCGTCCTGACGTATCTGACGCGCCTGCGTCACAGTCCCGGCATAAACGTCTATCTGCACCGACACTGAGGACTCCGCCTGCCCGCCCATCACGTCCGCAGACACCGATGAAATCAGGCTGAAAACCACCCACGGAAGCGCCACCGACGGCCTGCCATCCAGCAGGGGGACCACATACGGGTACACCTGCCCGCCGGCAAGATGCGCCAGATGAGGATACAAATCCGCCTCCGTCATCGTCTCAGTACCTCATCAATGGCCCGGTTCATCCGCGCAATCGCCACCTGAGCTGCCTGTTCACTGCGCACATCAAACGCCGGGCGCACAAACGGGTGCGGTGGCATATTCACGGTCCCCATTTCCACAAACCGCCAGTAGAAAGCATTGCGCGGGTTATCCGCCTTCATGGTGTTATCGCTGTTACCGGTGTCCGGATTAACACCACGGATATGGACACCGGATTCCATCCCGCCATCGCGGGAGCGCCGGGAAAGGACCACCACATTGCGGCGCAGTTTTCCCCTGCGTACCGGTGCCCGTGACACCACTTCTTCTTTCAGCACATTCGCACCCGCACGGGTTGCCTCACGCAGCACCCGGTTATTTTCCGCACCACTCAGAAGCTGCAAATCGCGGCTGATGTCCTCCAGCCCCGAAAAATCCAGCAGGGTTTCGATCATTTTTCCCCTCCCAGCCGACAGAGAATTTCCAGACGCCCGCCGGTCGCATCCGGCACGGGCAGCCCGACAACGTTCAGGATCCGGTCACGCCATGGACCACTCAGCACATGAAGTCGTGACGCTGCCGTGATTTCCCGACCGGACTGACCGCGCACCCAGATGCGGATTTCCGCCTGCGCCATTTCCGCACCGGACTGCATCCGCTCCCGGCTGCTCCTGCCTCGGATATCCGCATGAATTTTCCCGCATGACACCCATTCTTCCGTCATTTCTCCGGCAGCGTTACGGGTTAACACCGGGTTCAGAACACTTATCATCTGTGTCAGACGACCTGCAGATATTGCCATTCCCCCTCCTCATAACACCGTCGGACAACGCAAATCGTAAATCAGCACGGAAACAGAAAACGGCAGCTCCCCCTGAAGCAGTTCTTCCCGCTCCGCAAGATCCGGATTCCGGTACAGCATCCCGGTCAGTCGCATGGCAGCCCCCTTCATCCGGGTTAATGCCTCGCCCGGGATCAGTTCACCGTCCTCACGGATCACTTTATCCCGGCTGCCCTGAATGTAGGCCAGCAGCACGGCGGTAGCCTGACGAACCTTGTCCATCAGCATGTCATCATCCGCGTCATGGTCGACACGCAGATGTGCCTTGATCTCTTCCAGTGTCAGTAATGCCGTCATTTTCCGCCTCCTGCATCCCGCCCACGTTTTGCAGCCAGGGTCCAGGCTGATGAATGAGCTTCTCCGGGTTTATCTTCGGTCATACTGTTGCAGTGCCACAGCGAGCCCCCCCACGTCACCGTATCGCCGGGGTGGTAGGTTTCACCGGCTCTGAACACACCGCGGTAGAGCATCACCGGCAGGGAAAATGTTTTTTCCGTACGCTGGCCACTGCTCTGCCGGACCACCACAGAGAACAACCGCTCACCCGTCATGCTGACGTCAATATCCGCCACCCCGTCAACCAGGCATTCCCATCCCCGCATCCCGTGCGTTTTTTCATACGCCCGCCAGAGTCCGCCCTGGTGTGTGGCATACGTGCCCCGGGGAAAGGATTTTTGATCGTCAATGGCGGGGAGTATTTCCAGAGCCGTGGCATCACGCCCGTCCTGCGGAGCCGGCAGGGCACTCACCGCATCCAGAACCGCCTTCTGCAGAACATCCGGATCGTAGTCACGACCATCACGCGGAACATGAATATGGCTTACCGCCTCCTTCACCATCTGTTCAAGCATCGGACGCACATCATCCGGGGTGAGACTTTTACCGTCTGCCGGCTGCGGAATATTTGCGACCGCATCATTCACCGCCTTCTGCAGAACATCGGGATCATAGTCACGACCGTCGCGCGGAACAGGGATATGGCTTACAGCCTCCTTCACCATCTGTTCAAGCATCGGACGCACATCATCCGGGGTGAGACTTTTACCGTCCGCCGGCTGCGGAATATTTGCGACCGCATCATTCACCGCCTGCTGCAGTACATCCGGATCATAATCACGACCATCACGCGGTACCGGAATGGCCCCCACAGCGTCATCCACCATCGCCTGCAGAACCGGACGCACCTCATCCACCGTCACATGCTTCTGTAATACCGCCGACAGGGAAGTCAGTTTCTCTTCAAACGCTTGTGCCTGCGAGGCCATCTTCCCCTCAAATGTGCGCTGTAAATCCGCCAGCACTGTGGAGAATTCTTCTCCCAGTGCACGAATAATGGACAGTTCCCGTTCCGTCATTTTCTCAGTATCCCCCCTGAACATCGCTTTCACCGCATCATGCTCTGTTTCACTGATTGCCTTATTACCGTCAGATGCGCCGTCAGGCAGCTGTGATGAAACTGTTTTCCCGGCAGACGCGAACGGATCCTCACGGGCATCACGACGGGACAGCGCCTCCAGACTGTAGTTCTGCTGCTGAAGATACAGTGCATCACCGCCGGCCAGGGGCGGCAGGTTCTCCCGTTTACGGGCCTCATTGGGCGTGAGAAGCGTATTTTTCACCGCATCCCCCAGCGTTTTCATGCGCCGCTCACTGTCCATTCTCAGCAGCGTGGTGACATCAAATTCTGTACTCTCGTTTTCCCCCGTTTCCAGCGCCTCATCCAGTAACAGTTCAATGGACTCAATCAGCGTCTGCAGGCACTGGGAATAATACTGCTGCTCCAGCGCCTCCACGTTGTCACTGGAAGGCGGTTGTCCCACGCCAATCTTGTAGGCCGGGACACGGAACACCGAACAGACAATTTCAGCGGTCATCTTCAGTTGTTCCACCGTCTGCGCATCCACAGGTGAAAACGTCGTGGGGTTGTATTTTGCCCCGTTGCTCAGAATGGCCGTTTTCCCCGCATTTTCGCCTGTATACCCGCTGTCCCAGTTGCTCTTCAGTTTTTTCGCATTTTCTTCCGTAATACTGCCGGGGATCTCAATCACCCCGGACGGCCTGCCGCCATTTCTGAAAAAAGACGTCGAATTTTCCTGAATATGATGCCCCTGCGTGGCCGCCAGCCCGGCGGCATACACCGGCGGCAATCCTATAAGCGGATGAAAAAAACAGTTAAACCGGTCGTGGATCACTTCCCGGGCAGGCACCGTCACCGCCTCCGTGATCCCGCAGTTCCGGTCCGGCGTGATGCGGTAGAACACCTCGCCGTCATCCGCCACCAGAGGTTCAACCCGGCTCCAGTCCAGAATACGCAGTTCTTTGATCTGCCCCCGGGCATTACGGATTTTCAGCACCACCGTATTGCCATGACGCAGTTTGGCGTTCAGCCACAGTTCAAAAAACTGGATGCGGTTCTGCTGGGCGTTGGGACGACGACAGAGGCGGGCAATATCCCCCCGGCGCGTTTCCCTGCGTATCCCATGCGCATCCGTCTGCATAAGACGCAGCCGCATTTTGGCGATATCCTGGGATATCAGCGAAATACATGCAAACACCGCATGAAAGGAGAGGACGGCTTCAGGATCGGCTTTCACGCCCTGCTGCCAGGCGCCGGAAAAGGGCTCAGCCACCGCCTGAAACAGGCTGGTCCAGCCCGCCTCTCTTACGTCACGTCCTGATTTCTGGTTTTTTCGGGTTCGCCGTAAAAGGTTCCACATTCGCCATGCTCCGCATCACGTTTCTTTTTCTGACCTGCCGGACGTCGCACCGTGATGTACTCCGCCTTTCCCAGGCGAACCAGCACCTCCGCACACGGCTGTGCCACATCACGGATATCCCCGGCCCGGGCATCATGCGTGCCCTGCAGATATCGGATCTTTGCCATAACCTGTTACGGGAGGCGCACGCCTCCCGTCCTCCTTATCAGACTCAGCCGCCGGACGCACTGCCGTAGTTCACTCCGGTGATCACCGCCACCGCCGCAGTACGGCGACGACGCCAGTTGATCCAGCGCTCCGCACGGATGGCCACGCTGCCTGTCTGGAACATGGAAACCAGCTCCACCGGGGACGGCGTGGTACTGTCGCCGGTCGGCTCAGACTGCATTTCCAGTGATGCCTCGCGGGACATATCCACTGCCACGCCGCCGTCATCCGCCAGATAAATATCCGGGGCATTCACCAGCACCAGCTGGTCACCCACGTACTGGGAGACAATCACCGGCAGCCCCTGGAAGGAGCCACCCAGCAGGGTCATGTCCGGGTATTCCTTCTGACCCAGCGCATTTTTACGCATGGACAGTGCCAGGGCATTGGTGCTGGACATCAGCCAGACCGCACCGGTGGGCTGCAGGTTTGCTGCCACAAACTGTCCAAACGCAGCCTCTGCATCCGCATCCGGGTTACCGGTTGATGCCGTGCCCTTCACATCATGGGTGATGGACGCCGGGGAGACATCTGCCACTGCGGCTTTTTTCGGGTCCACAAAGTCTGTATCCAGACGCGCCACCACCGCTTCCGCCAGCGCATTACGGACCAGTGCATCAGCAGCCGGACTGGAAAAACGGATCAATTCTTCCGTCAGTACCGCAATGGCCGACACCTTCGCATGACTGAAGGTGATGGATTCAAAATCAAACTTCGTCAGGGGTTTTGCCTTACCCTCACCCACCCAGCCGGCAGCACCGCCGGACACCTGGGCGTGCACACGGATATTGAATGGCACCTGACGAAGTGCAGGGATCCCGCCCTGACCAAATCGCCCGATAATGGTCTGCGGACGCAGGTAATCAATAAAGTCCTGTGCGTATTCCTGATATTCAGACAGGCTGCCTGCCCACTGCGGATCCGTGGTGGTCCCCGCGCCCACTGCCGATTTCAGGACATGATGCAGACGACTGTCATCCGGATACTGACGACGGGCCACTTCCAGGGCTTCAGATCGGACGCCTTTAGCCGCAGCCAGCGATTTGGCAAAGCGGGCGAAGCCAATCCCCTTATCCAGTTTCTGCTCCACACGGATCACCGGCGCAGAAGCCACCGCGGCCACATTCCCGTTACCGGCCTGTTTCACCGGCTGCGCCGTGGCGGCCTTACCGGCTTCCAGTTCACGCAGGCGCTTCAGGTGCGCATCCACCTGACGGATTTCCGCTGCGGTGTTGTCGTAATGCTCTTCCTCCTCCACATCCAGCGTGCGCCCTTCCTCTGCGGCTTTGGTCATGACCTCCTCAAGGGAGGCTGCCAGCGCTGCACGCTTGTTTTCAAAACTTTTAATCTGTTCGCCAATATTCATTATGGTCTTTTCCTTATGAAAAACGGTTGTTGACTGTGCCGCAGCGCCGGCAGAAGATGCGATTTTCACCACCGGTTTCCGGTTGCCGGACGCGGCAGAAAACGGGCGGTCGTAAGATTTAATGGTCCGGATGGTGCATTCCGCATTCGCGGGCACGGTGACGGCAGACACCTCCATCAGTTCCCAGCGCAGAAAATGCAGTCCGCCTCCGTCCAGAAAGGTGTATTCATGGGGACGGAAGCCCACGGACAGCCCCCTGACCAGCCCGGTCTTAATGGCCGCCCAGACCTCATCCAGCCGGGCAGCCAGTTGCGACGGCATATCCGGTACGGGCTTCACCAGTGTTGCCGTGATTTCCAGCCCTTCGCTGACCCGGCGCACCGTACACTGCCCCACCGGGCGGGAATGGTCATGCTGCCAGAGAAACGGGATCGCACTGCCAAACTCCGCGCCCTCCGGCTCCAGGATGTCACCATCCCGATCCGGAGAAGGCGTTGACGCAATCCCGGTGATCACCCGTTCATCCTCACTGAAGGATTTCACCGTCAGCAGGGAACAGGCCCGTTTAAGAGTCACATCAGCCTCCTGAAAATAAAAAAACCGCCGGAGCGGTTCGTGATGGTTACAGTGTGAACAGGGTTATATGAAAAAAACCGCATATTCTTTCTTTTTCGGTTCCGGGTTAAGGGACATCAGGGAGACCGCATTGAACAGCGCCATCAGCGGGTCAATTTTTCCCCGTCCACTGGCCTGTTTGGTGATAAGAATGGCGTTACCTTTAGGCTCCACCCGGGCATTGCCGACACACCAGGCCATCAGGGGCTGGTCACCATGCACCAGCACCCCTTCAGCCAGTTTGCGCTCGGTGGTTTTAATGGCCCCGCCCAGTTTCCAGCCCTGGCTTATCCCCACCACAATTCCGTCGGGGATCCCGGCTTCCGCCAGTGAATCCAGAATCTGCCCCACCCCTGACGGGTCAATACCGATATGGTCCAGTAACTCAGCCTCATGAATGCGACGCACATATTCCGCCACTTCCGCCGTGTCATCCCCGACACGCCGGACAATGGTCATATCTCCACAGGCAACAAGATCCTGAAACCGGGACGCCTCGCTCTTCCGTCGGACCACCGCGGTTTCATGCGCCCAGGCATGGCCCCAGCCCAGCCATTCGCGGGTCTCCCGGTCACGCCCAATCACATACATCCCCAGCAGATCATCCAGCCCTCCGCCGTCAATCCCCACCGTCACCACATCAGCACGACGCAGGATATCGTCCAGGCTGATACAACGGCCCTGCTCTTCCCAGAAATCAGCCCCCGCCCAGCGGTCAGAGCGCAGGGCAAGACCAATTTCCACATTGGCGTGTTTTGACATGAACCCCCGGAATGTCTCTTCACCGGCTTCCCGGGCTTTACGGTACTCCCGGTACAGAAAGGCCTCATCCACTGAATAGCCGAGATTCGGATTGACCATGGCGAGGTTTTCCATCAGCAGGTTAGTCCCGCTTTCCACCATTTCAGGAGGGTGTTCAAATATCACCGGCAGAAAGTGCGGATCATGAATTTTGCCGTCGCGCACATCCCGGGCGTACTGCAGTTTCTGTCTGAACACCCCGGCGGGCGGTTCATTCGACTGGGTGGTCGTATACACCACAAACCCTTCCGGGCGGGAGGCAAGGCCGCCTATGGCTTCACGTAACATGTCCTCCGCCTTGCACTGCTTGCCAAACAGCCACAACTCATCAATCAGCGTACCCACGGACTTGATACCGGACACCGTATTCGGATCGGCTGCCACCACCTTCAGGGTGGTGTCCGTCACTCGGTGGGTGATGGTCCGGATATGGGTCTGTACCTGGCAGAGGTCATCCAGATCATCGTCACGTCGTACCATATCCCGGGCAGGGTTGAAGGCGTTGGCCGCCACCTCCACAGTCGGGGCCAGAATCGTGTAACCCGCCGCCTGCCGCCAGTTCAGTAACAGTGCAGTCATCATGATCCCCGCGGCCAGCGTGGACTTCGAGTTTTTCTTGGGGATAAGGATAAAAACTTCCTTGATATGGCGTACACCGGTCTGCGCATCGTAGGAGCCAAACAGGGCCGCCACCAGGTCAAACACCCACGGTGCACAGGACTCCCCGCACGTAGGGCTACCAGGTGCATCCACAATCCGCAGTTGTTTAAAAATCGCCAGGGCATGTGCGGCCTCGTCCGGATAAATCGGATCCGGAATAATCGACAGCCCCTTTTTCAGGCGCTCTGCCCAGTCCGGGCAGGCTGTGCTCCATACAGGTATCATCCGTTGCCCTCATTATCGTTATTCACCACCAGTCGGGGGGGCGGTGGCACCGCAAAACGGTTAGCCGCTTTTTTCGCGGCATCACCTTTTGCCGATTTTTTCCCGGTATCCCCTTTTTTATGGTGCGTGAACTGCGCCAGACGCCAGGCCGCATCCAGTGCCAGTTTCGGATCAATGCAGAGGTTTTCCACCAGGATCCGCCCCATGGCTTTCACCGGATCGGGAAGACCATCCTCCATATATTCAATACCAGGAGACATCACCGCGGACGGTGGCATCTCCAGATTGTTTTCGTCCGGCTGTGGTATTGCAGCCGCCTCACGGCGACGGGGTTTATCCTCCTGCTCTGATTTTTTCTGCCGGTAAACAGGAACCTCATCCACCTCCACCGTCTCGCATTGTTTACGGGCTATAAACGCAAGCACCTCAGGATCTTTTGCCAGCTGCGAGCCTTTAACCCTGGCGGTCTTCGCCGAATAACCGGCGGCAATGGCTGACGCTGTTTTGTTTTTCCCGGACATGAGCGCCAGCGCAAATTTTCGTTTTTGCGTTGTCAGCACAGCCTCCTCCCGGGTCCAGAACGCACTCAGCCGGGTATGGTTCAGCCCATTTTTCCCGGCGTCTCATGCCGCAAATGTTAACTGCTGCCTGGTTAACATTTGCTGAAAAAGCCTGTTAACATTTTTTCCGCACAACAAACTGAATAATAAAGATAAAAACCGCAAAAATGCCCGGGCAGCCAGTTAACATGTTAACTGCCCTGAAACGGGAATTTTTTCTCTGCGTGAGAGGGGGCGCGGTGTCCAAAGCGATCGTTTTTTACGCCGGATGATACCCCCCCCGGGTTGGGTTACAGTCCGATGATGTCGTCCTCTCTGCCACTACCTCCGGACACCTCCGGCAGCGTCGGGTCCGGCATACCACTCGCCGCTTCACGAGCAGACTTTTGTCGATGGCATTCGGCACAGAGCGTCCAAAGATTCGTCTCCTCATTACCACCACCGAACTGAAGTGCAATTCGGTGATCGAGTTCACTGTCACAGAGGTCAACCACACGACCACAGATACAGCACTGCCCGGCGTCCCTCAGCCAGATATGACGCTTGAGGGAAACACGTGCACTGCCACTGACACGACGCTGCTCCCCCTTCAGAATATTCACCCGTCGGGTATTCAGTGTTTTGATTCTGCTCTGGAGTGTACGAAGCTCAGCCATGTAAAATCCCCGTCATATGGCAATCAGTAAAGGAAATAAATATGTCATCGAAAAACCGGACCCGCAGAACCACAACCCGCAATATCCGTTTCCCCAATCACATAATTGAACAGATCAACATCGCCCTTGAGCATAAAGGGTCCGGTAACTTTTCAGCGTGGGTTATTGAAGCCTGCAGGAGAAGGCTGGCAACAGATGCAACGCATCTGCGCCCGGCCAGCATGACAAATAACGAGAAATGAACGTTCGGTTTCTTCCACCATCGCACCGGACAGGCGACTATGAGGGGACAACGCCGCGCTCCGTTAACGCGGTAAACCCCGGTGTGTATCGTTTTTGATTATCCCCGCACACTCGCGCAGAGGAGTCTCCCTGTCGGGCTGCGGTCTCTGTTAATGCAGGAATACGGCGACAATACCGCGCATGGATAATAAGGTCGCTCAACACACTGGCTGTAATACCATGCGGCATTTAGCGGCATTCATCGTACACTCCACGGTTAGCTCTTCATTCGTGGCATTCACCTGAAAGGTCCGGGAGTGTAATTGCGTACATTTACCACTGAACGAACCTTCAACAAGAACACGACCACGCTGCAAAATACGGAACGGAATTGTTCCCTGAAAAGGTTCTACGGTTACCCGTAATTTCTTCATGTATCCTCCGGATAATAAAAAGCCAGCTTAGTGCACTGAGTGCGGATATATTCCTGCGCCCCTTCCAGCTGCTTCTGCATTGTCATCAACCGTTCTCTGAGGATGAAATAATCCCGTTCAGCGGTGTCTGCCAGTCGGGGGCCGGTTGCATTATCCACGCTGGAGGTGCCGGTGGCTTCACGCACGGTACCGGGGCAGGTGGCGTTGACCCGCAGGCGCTTACGACCAGCGGCAACATCAGCGCGCAGAGTTTCATTTTCAGCTCTCGCATCGGCTAATTCCTTCGTGTATCTGGCATCAAGCGCAGCGACATCTCGCTGGCGCTGCTGCATGTCAGTAATAGTGGCATTCGCCAGTTTCAGCTCACTGACTTTTTTATCGCGCTGCGCTTTGTAGGTGATGGCGTTATCGCGGTAATGATTCAGCCCCAGACTAAGCACACCACAGGCTACCAGCATGACAATAATCACCACACACAGAACACGGTTCATATCACCACCAACGGATTGCCCAGACCAGAACAGCAATGGCCACAATACGAATGGCAAATGCCATTGCCCGAATAAGTTCAGCACTCATCTTTTTAAAGTTCACGATTTCAGCGCAATGACCAGTTTTGCCAGCCCATACAGCATCGGAGACACAGCAATACCAACAGCCACCCACTTAATAGCAAAAGCCAGCGCTCTGCTGATGTCATCAGTCACTGTCACCCCAGCAGCCCCGACGAAGACAACATCACCCAGGCGAGGGACAGAAAAAGAGCAACCAGCATTAGTGAAAATGAAATACCGACAATCACACACAGGACCTTTGCCGGCGTTATGAGTTTGTCTGACATAGCTACCCCTTAATTGCCACAATTAACTGGGATACTACCCATAAAAAAGGGATGCTCCAGACCAGCAAAAATTTCCAGTTTGGTAATTGACTAATCATGAGTCGCAACTCCCTAATCAGTTTGCTAAAATCAATCAAGGCAGCCTCCCATAGCTTACTGCCATAAAAACAAAACCCCGCTTGCTGCCAACAAACGGGGTTTTTACTTTTATTCACTTAGGTTTTGCCAGTTCACAGGACTTCGTGTTATCCGCCCGCGTTGGCCAACCTCATTTTTCAGCAAAATATTCTGCTTATCTGTCGATACCCCAGCACGCCAGCGCGCTCTCCTGGTCACGACGGGA
>ENA-UEYD01001573-UEYD01001573.1-human-gut-metagenome-genome-assembly--contig:-NODE-1573-length-15793-cov-17.041295_pt1 | contig 15793 bp, 10 predicted proteins | sample MGYA00242907_ERZ507875 | MGnify/ENA primary metagenome ERZ507875 (study PRJEB26167, sample SAMN06115506) | human gut metagenome | host: Homo sapiens | place: China:Shandong | collected 2015-08-07...
GGAACGACGGTGTGGCGGCTGATTGCCAACACTTGCTGGAGTGACATAGGGGCAAAAGGAAGGTATCTGATAGCGGCGCTAAACAAGGCGAAAAGAAGATAGCAGGAAGTGTTAGTCTCCGATTTGTAGTTGACAAAAAAGCAAGTATCCAGACTTTTGGTCTGAAAGGGATTCAGTGAAACAAAGAAGCAAAGAGCGTACTTAAAAAACTAAAACACAGCGCTTTTAATGTACAAGATTCCTGTCGGTAAAAGCTTTGCTTTAACACAGAGTTAAAGTTTGTTCTTTGGATGCAAATAACAAGTGTTTTACGTGCAAAAGACTTGTTATTTGCATCTAAGAATAAAATGGCCGGAAGAGGGCGTTAACAATGTTAATGAAGAGCACTGATACACCCAACCGGAAAATGAGGAAATTAAGATTAAAAGTCAGTGCTCCGACCTTTTTAAAGCAATGTACAAGGATCTTTCTGCTTAACAAAGCATTGTGACAGCAGCACGGCAAACAGAGTATCGTATACTCTTGCTTTCTGAGGACACCCCTTTACACAGGCACAGCATTTAATGCAGCGTTCGGCATCCGTATTCAACTCGTCACCTTTTATAATGGCACTCACGGGACACATCTTCGCACATGCACCACAATGAGTACACAAGGATTCGTCTTCTACCCAAGGAGTACGGGGAAGTGGGACACCACTCTTACGCAAAGCAATCACCTTTCGCAAAAAACGGAACAGCGGAAAGAAAGGCTGGCGCGGACGCCGGATTTTACGGACATCCACTGCATACAGCTTCTCCGGCTCGGCAGCAGATGCTATTTTATCCGAGATCTGCTTTCCAAAATCAGCTGCCAAAGTAAGATCACGTTCATCAGGACGTCCGGCAGCTACGGGATATTTCTCTGTACTATATGAATGTTCTCCGATGAAGGTTGCACCGGCAATCACCTTAAATCCCTGTTGAATAGCCCAATAATCAAGTTCCATCAACGATTTTTCATAAGCGCGATTACCATATACCACCACGATAACTGCCGGAGTATTATTCCCGCGTACACTTGCCAGACGATCCATGGCCAGAGGAGCCACACGCCCTCCATATACAGGTACGACAATAATGGCTAACGCAGATTCGGTAATTACTAAATCCTGAGCTGCCTGTTGTGTTAAATTCGTGTTTATCACATTTGTTATTCCAGTTCCACGAACAATTGCCTCTCCAACTTGTTTTGAGGTGTGGGTAGGCGAGAAATAAATCAGATGGACTTCGTTTGCTGTCATAATAGTTATGTTTTGTGCAACAAAGGTACACTTTTATGAAGAAAAAAAGAGTAAACGATCATAAAAACCAAATTTATTTATTATCTTTGCGGCGTTGAAACATTCCGATAATCCTCCAACGGGAGACGAAACTCGGATTTCCGATTCAACAAAACATCCCAAATTCATCATATAAAAACTGTTGCGTTTGTTAAGCTTCCGGCCATTGCGTCGTAGCTTCGGCCGTACGTATTTCAACAAATAAAATTAAAATATTAAATAACTCACATATACTGTATGTATAACATTATCCAATTGAACGACAAAAATTTGTCGGAACTACAAACTATTGCCCAGGAACTGGGTATCAAAAAAACAGACTCACTTAAGAAAGAAGAACTTGTCTACAAAATCCTTGATGAACAAGCTATAGCCGGAGCTACTAAAAAAGTAGCAGCTGACAAACTTAAAGAGGAACGTAAAGAAGACAAGAAAAAACGCTCTCGAGTGACAGTAAAGAAGGAAAACGCCGACAAGGTTTTCTCTTCTACCAAAAATGGCGAACTGACCAAGACAGATGCCAACGCACCTGCAACCAAAGCACAAGCTAAGACAACAGAACCGACTAAGGAAGCAACTAAAGAGATGAGTACTGAAACGAGCGCCACTCCGGCAGAATCGATAAAGGTGACCCCTTATGCCACTCCGAAAAAGAAACCGGGACGTCCCCGCAAAAACGCAGTGGAAGCAGAAACCAAACCTGCAGAGGTTATAGCAGACAAACCTGTAACAGCCCCAGCGGTACAGGAAGAAAAGCCGGCTGCTCAACCGGAAACGGAAAAACGCCCTATCAGCAAACCGATCCTCAAACCGAAACCAACCGTTGTAGACGAAGAAAGCTCAATCCTCTCGGATATGGATGCAGATGATGATTTTATCCCCATCGAAGATCTGCCTTCAGAAAAAGTAGAACTGCCTACTGAATTATTCGGCAAATTCGAATCAACAAAAACAGAACCGGTAACCACCACTCCCGAACCGGCTGCACAACCTCAACGTCCCCGTGTCATTCGCCCACGCGACAACAACAACTACAGCAATAATAATAACAACAATAATAATAACAATCAGCGCAACAATAACCAGCGTCCTCCTGTACAACAACGTCCCATGCCGCAACAAAATGCAACTGAGCCCGCTCCTGTTCAGGAACGCCGTGTGATTGAACGCGAAAAACCATACGAATTCGATGATATCCTCACCGGAACCGGTGTATTGGAAATCATGCAGGATGGCTACGGATTCCTCCGTTCATCAGATTACAACTACCTCTCTTCACCGGACGATATCTATGTATCTCAATCACAAATCAAACTATTTGGACTGAAAACCGGTGATGTAGTAGAAGGTGTAATCCGTCCGCCCAAAGAGGGTGAGAAATACTTCCCATTGGTGAAGGTTTCTAAAATCAACGGACGTGACGCTGCTTTCGTGCGTGACCGTGTGCCGTTCGACCACCTTACTCCGCTTTTCCCGGACGAAAAGTTCAAGCTTTGCAAAGGTGGCTATTCCGACTCCATGTCGGCACGTGTGGTAGACCTCTTCTCGCCCATTGGTAAAGGACAGCGTGCACTGATCGTAGCCCAGCCTAAGACGGGTAAGACCATCCTGATGAAAGAAATTGCCAATGCCATTGCTGCCAATCATCCGGAAGTATATATGATTATGCTGCTGATTGACGAGCGCCCGGAAGAAGTTACCGACATGGCCCGCAGCGTCAATGCCGAAGTGATTGCTTCTACATTCGACGAACCCGCCGAACGCCACGTAAAAATAGCCGGCATCGTTCTTGAGAAGGCCAAAAGACTGGTAGAGTGCGGACACGACGTAGTTATCTTCCTCGACTCTATTACACGTCTGGCACGTGCATACAACACTGTATCTCCGGCATCGGGCAAGGTACTTTCGGGTGGTGTGGATGCAAACGCACTTCACAAACCGAAACGTTTCTTCGGAGCAGCCCGTAACATCGAAAACGGAGGTTCGCTCACAATCATCGCTACCGCCCTGATCGACACCGGTTCTAAGATGGACGAAGTGATCTTCGAAGAGTTCAAGGGTACAGGTAACATGGAGTTGCAGCTCGACCGCAACCTGAGCAACAAGCGTATCTTCCCGGCTGTCAACATTGTGGCATCGAGCACACGCCGCGACGATCTGCTGCTCGACAAACAGACACTGGACCGCATGTGGATCCTGCGCAAGTACCTGTCGGATATGAACCCGATCGAAGCAATGGACTTTGTAAAAGACCGACTGGAAAAAACCAAAGACAACGACGAGTTCCTGATGAGCATGAACAGTTAAAAAAGTCCTTTTGTGAACAAAACATAAAAAAAAGAGTGAGATTCTGTTTGATTCTCACTCTTTTTATTTAGCTTTGCACTACATGCATCATAAACAAGCATAAAACAAACACCGGAAGTACAACAATTACTGTGGGAAAGTTTATTAATATAACGTTTATAGCAGTAGTAACCCTATACTCTGTCACTACACATGCTGCCAATAAAGCAACAATGCACGTGTCAGCACTCCAAAACCTGATTGACAACAGCCTCAATTATAGTAAAGAAGCTCCCAACGACAGTATCATCCAATGGGGTCATGAACTGGCTCCTATCCTGAAAAAACAGAAAGAGTACAAAACCCTCTTCCAGTTGAAACAGCTTATTGCGACTGCCTATGCCACACGCGGAGACATGAACATGGCCATCGACCATGCCCGCCAGATGTACAAGGAAGCCAAAGAACTGAATTACCCCATCGGCATTGCCCTTTCCAGCCGCGCCATCGGGGATGCTTACCTCAACGCCAACATGCAGGAACCTGCCATCGAATCCTATAAGGAAGCCCTGGAATTGCTGGACAAGATACCGGGCAGCGAAATCCTCGAACAGGAAATACTTCCGAAATTCATTCTGACCCTGATCCAGACATCACACATGGACGAAGCACGTACCTATCTAAAAAGATTCGAGAACCTGCATACCGCCGTTCCAACTCCTACATTCCACTTTTTTTTATGTGCATGTAAAGCTTACTATGACATTGAAGCAGGCAATCCGGAGAAAGGAAAAGCCAGTTTGGACGAAGCAAGGAAAATCAGTGACCAATTGAAATTCCTCTATCTCCGCAGTATCTTTAACTACATATTGGGGCAATACTACCAGGCTATCGGTGAGTATGGACTCGCCTTGCAACAATATGAACGCCTGATAAATACCCCTAAAGCACCCGCTCCCAACAAACACATCGGATTGCAATTGGAGTGTGCGCAGCTACTGACTAAGATGGGAAGGACAGAAGAAGCCTGCCTGATTTACCAAAAGGCCAACGAACAAAAAGACTCGCTGAACGCTTTGAGTTATGCCCGGCAAATCAATGACCTGAGAGGCATGTACCAGATAGACCAGATGGAAATCCGGAACCAGATACAACGCAACCAGATCACCCTGTGGGTTATCATAGCTTCCATTTTCATATTAGTGCTTATTTTGCTGCTGATCGTCCGCATCCGGCAGGAAGCCAACCGCCTTCTCCATTCCAAAGAAGAGTTGGAGATTGCACGCAAGTATGCCGAAAACGCCATACATACCAAAAGCCTGTTCCTATCCAATATGAGCCACGAAATACGGACACCGCTGAATGCCCTTTCCGGATTTTCGTCCATCCTGACCGAAGAGTCTATCGACAATGATACACGACGTCAATGCAACGACATCATCCAGCAGAATTCCGAGCTGCTGTTAAAGCTGATCAATGACGTGATAGATCTGTCGAGTCTCGACCCGGGTAAGTTGACTTTCAACTTTAAGGAATGTGGCGCAGTCAATATATGCCGCAACGTAATCGATACTGTAGAAAAGGTGAAGCAAACTCAGGCCGGAGTCAGTTTCGTCACTTCACTGGACAAACTGACTTTGCGTACCGACGAATCACGTCTGCAACAGGTATTGATCAATCTGCTGATCAATGCCACCAAATTCACCACCGAAGGCAACATCACCCTGACACTGGAGAAAGAGTCAGAGACCATGGCCCTGTTCACAGTAACGGATACCGGATGCGGCATCCCCCCCGAAAAACAGAATCAGATATTCAACCGTTTCGAAAAGCTGAATGAAGGGGCACACGGAACAGGACTGGGACTCTCCATTTGCCAGCTTATCATCGAACAAATCGGAGGAAAGATATGGATTGATCCGGAGTACACCGGAGGTGCACGCTTCCGGTTTACACACCCCATCGGACCCACAAAAGAAGAGGAGGCAGAAGGATGAAACGATTCATACTGATCCTTATTGCATGCTGTCTGGCCTCAGGAGCGTACGCGGACGGACAAACAGAAGCCGACAGCCTGTATCGGGTGGCACAGACACTTCCGCATGATTCCACACGTCTGGAAATGCTCAAGAAACTGGCACAAATAGAACAGTTGACACCGAAATGTATCACATATTCAAACCTGCTGAGAGAAGAAGCAACTCTACAGAATAACGATAAATACAACACCATAGCTGCCTATCTGCACACAGTGTACTACTATAACCAAAGCAACCGGGACAGTGTAAAGAAATGGCTGGACATTATGGAGCCTTATGCCCGGAAGTCGAAAACCTGGGATCTGTATTTCGACGCTCTCCGCTTCCAGACAGACCTCTACACTTATGAAGAGCAGTATGAACTTGCCATCAACGAGGCAAACCAGATGTTCGAAAGGGCAAAGAAAGTGGACTGTGTCCGCGGACTGATCGGAGCCAAACAATGTCTGGGCAATGCTTATATCGGCACGGAGCGATGGGACGAGGGAATGAAAGCATTGGAAGAAGCCTATCAACTATCTTCGCGAACGGACAATGCCGTGGTACGGATCTCGATCCTTTGCCAACTGATTGCGGTAGCCAAGGATAAACAGAACAACAAACAGCTGTCCGAATACCTCGGAAAGTTAAAAGAGACTTTGCAACAGCACACTGCCACAAACCCGATGCTCAAAGAGGCATTTTATGATGTTTATCTGTTCGGTGAGGTGTACTATACCTATTATTATCTGAATACCGGCCAATCGGAACAGGCACACGAAAGCCTGGAAAAAGCCGGGAAATATCTTACTCCCAATACTTTCTTCATGTACCGGGTGCTCTATTACGATGCCTATGCAGCTTATTACCGAACTCAAAAAGAGTATGACAAAGCACTTGCGAAGATGGACTCTACCATCATTTTATTACAGGAAGACCGGAACAGCAATTATATCCACCAGCAGCTGTCTAAAGCCGATCTTCTGGTAGAAGCCGGGCGGAGTGCGGAAGCTCTTCCGTTGTATATCAGGACACTCCACCTGAAAGACTCCATCGAAACGACTATTTTCGATAAACAGATGCAGCAGATAAAGGCCAAATACAATATCGACAAAGTAGCTTTGGAAGAAGAACAGTTGAAAAGCGATATCCAACTGACGGCTTTGGTCATTGTCGGCATTGTCCTGGCAATCCTGATTGTCTTCATGCTTCGTATCTCGCACGTTCGTAAAGCATTGGAGCTATCGGAAAAAGAGACACGGAAGGCAACCCGTATGGCGGAAGAAGCCAACGAGATGAAGAACCGCTTTTTGTCGAACATGAGTTACCACATCCGTATCCCGCTGAACGGCGTAGTGGGCTTCTCGCAACTGATAGCTTCCGAATCCAACATGACCGACGAAGTCCGGAAAGAATACTCCTCCATCATCCAGAAAAATTCGGAAGAGTTGATGCGCCTGGTCAATGATGTACTCGATTTATCGCGGCTTGAAGCAGGCATGATGAAGTTCAATATTCAGGAATACGGACTAACCGAACTCTGTAACGAAGCTCTCTACATGGCGCGTATGCGCAACGAAGAGAACATCTGTATCCGGCTCGGAAACGAAACAGCCCCCGGCCTGGACATCCGTATCGATACGGCCCGTTTCGGCCAAGCGCTGCTGAGTACTTTGACTTATCCGCAGAAGTGTAAAGAAAAACGGGAGATCGACTTCAAAGTGACCCATGACACAGAAAAGAACATGATCCGTTTCCGCATCATTAACTCCCCGTTGGCCGACGAAAGATTTACCTCACAGGAGGTATACATCCGCCACGAAATTAACCGGTTGTTGCTGGAGTATTTCGGAGGAAGCTATAAAGTACAGGCAAACGCAGGCGAAAAACCGACCATCCTCTTCACCTATCCGTTGGGAAAAAATTGACTTCTTTTCCCGGTGGCTCGTCAACTTCTGCAGAAAGTTGTATCTTTGCGGCCTGCAAACTAAAATCCTTATTTATGTATACCAACAAACAGATCTGGAGTGTCAGTTACCCGATTCTCCTGAGCTTGCTTGCGCAAAATGTCATAAATGTCACCGACACCGCCTTTCTGGGACGCGTCAGTGAGATAGCTCTTGGTGCCTCTGCCATGGGCGGGCTTTTCTATATTTGTATTTTCACCATTGCCTTCGGATTCAGCACCGGTTCACAGATCGTCATTGCCCGCCGCAACGGTGAAGCGCGTTATACCGACGTGGGGCCTGTCATGATCCAGGGAGTCTTGTTCCTGCTTGCCATGGCTCTTCTGCTTTTCGGCTTTACCAAAGCATTCGGTGGCAACATTATGCGCCTGCTGGTATCTTCCGAAAGCATTTATGACGCCACGATGGAATTTCTCGACTGGCGCATTTTCGGCTTTTTCTTCTCGTTTGTCAACGTCATGTTCCGGGCACTCTATATCGGAATCACCCGCACCAAGGTACTTACCATCAATGCGGTAGTAATGGCTCTGACCAATGTGGTACTGGACTATGCCCTGATATTCGGACACTTCGGATTGCCGGAGATGGGCATCAAAGGAGCCGCCATCGCCTCGGTAATAGCCGAAGCGGCTTCGCTGCTGTTCTTTCTGATTTATACGTATATCACCGTCGACCTGAAAAGATACGGTCTCAACCGTTTACGCTCGTTCGACCCGGCTTTGCTGATGCGCATCCTCAGCATATCGTGCTTCACCATGTTGCAGTATTTTCTGTCAATGGCCACCTGGTTCATTTTCTTCGTGGCTGTGGAAAGGTTGGGACAGCGTGAACTCGCCATTGCCAACATCGTACGAAGTATCTACATCGTCATGTTGATTCCGGTAAATGCACTGGCAACCACCACCAACAGCCTGGTGAGCAACGCCATCGGCGCGGGAGGCATCGAACACGTGATGCCCCTGATAAACAAAATCGGGCGTTTCTCTTTCCTGATCATGCTGGGACTGGTCATCGTAACCGCCCTTTTCCCACAGGCATTGCTTTCGGTATACACCAACGAGGCAGCGCTGATCAGCGAATCCGTACCATCGGTATACGTTATCTGCGCGGCCATGCTGATTGCTTCGGTAGCCAATGTGGTATTCAACGGCATATCGGGCACAGGCAACACTCAGGCGGCACTGATGCTCGAAGCCATCACCATCGCAATCTACGGATCGTATATCATTTTCATCGGAATGTGGGTAAAAGCTCCCATCGAATGGTGCTTTACAATTGAGATACTGTACTATACACTGTTGCTCGCCACAAGCTATATTTACTTCAAAAAAGCAAAATGGCAGAACAAAAAGATATAAAGTACAAGAGATTTTTGTACATTTGCGGCTGATTTCACCACAGATTACACAGATTAGCACAGATACTCTCTATTTCAAATACAAAATCCGTGTTAATCCGTGTAATCCGTGGTGGATTTTACACATCATTAGTAATTCATAATTCAAAGATATGTTCGACAATTTAAGCGAAAGACTCGAAAGGTCGTTTAAGATTCTGAAAGGTGAAGGCAAAATCACCGAAATCAACGTAGCAGAAACCCTGAAAGACGTGCGCAAGGCACTGCTCGATGCCGACGTTAACTATAAAGTAGCCAAAGGCTTCACGGATACGGTGAAGGAAAAAGCATTGGGACAAAACGTGCTCACAGCCGTAAAACCAAGCCAATTGATGGTGAAGATCGTTCACGACGAGCTGACTCAACTGATGGGTGGAGAGACTGTCGAGATAGATACCAAAGGCCAACCGGCAGTCATCCTGATGTCCGGTCTGCAAGGTTCGGGTAAGACTACTTTCTCAGGCAAGCTGGCACGTATGCTGAAAACCAAGAAGAACAAGCGCCCGTTGCTCGTTGCCTGTGACGTTTACCGTCCTGCCGCTATCGAACAGCTTCGTGTATTAGCCGAACAAATCGATGTACCGATGTACTCGGAAATCGACAGCAAAGATCCCGTTGCCATAGCTCAAAACGCCATCAAGGAGGCACGTGCCAAAGGTTACGATCTGGTAATTGTCGATACGGCCGGACGTCTGGCAGTCGACGAGCAGATGATGAATGAAATCGCAGCTATCAAGGAAGCCATCCAACCGAACGAAATTTTGTTCGTGGTAGACTCCATGACCGGTCAGGATGCCGTAAACACTGCCAAGGAGTTTAATGAGCGTCTCGACTTCGACGGTGTAGTGCTGACGAAGCTCGACGGTGACACCCGTGGTGGTGCCGCCCTCTCTATCCGTTCGGTTGTGAACAAGCCTATCAAATTTGTAGGTACAGGCGAGAAACTCGATGCCATCGACCAATTCCACCCCGCCCGTATGGCCGACCGCATCTTAGGTATGGGTGATATTGTTTCTCTGGTGGAACGTGCGCAGGAACAATATGATGAAGAAGAAGCCAAACGCCTTCAGAAAAAGATTGCCAAGAACCAGTTCGACTTCAACGACTTCCTCAGCCAGATTGGCCAGATCAAAAAGATGGGTAACCTGAAAGAGCTTGCATCGATGATTCCGGGTGTAGGCAAGGCTATCAAAGACATCGACATTGATGACAATGCTTTCAAGAGCATTGAAGCCATCATCTACTCCATGACTCCGGAAGAGCGCAGCAATCCGGCTATCCTGAATGGCTCGCGCCGTACACGTATCGCCAAAGGTAGCGGTACGACTATCCAGGAAGTGAACCGCTTGCTGAAGCAATTCGACCAGACCCGCAAAATGATGAAGATGGTAACCAGCAGCAAAATGGGCAAGATGATGCCGAAGATGAAATAAAACTGCACTTTTCGTCCCGAAAGCTTGACTTTGGCTTTGGGATGATGTATCTTTGTCAATGTAATCATTCAATAGATCCAATCAGAATGCAATAAAAGGAGGAAACCGTGGTTCCTCCTTTTTTTATGCACCTAACCGAAAGGAGAACCTACAGCCCGCAGCTTAAGCCTCCGAAGACGGTTGCCATACTCCCGAATGCCAGTTGCATTTCCTCCAAATGCTTACTGCATTTCAGCAAAACCCCGGCTCTACTTGTATCGGACCGAGGCTCTATCCCGAAAAGCACCTCCCTGCTTTCGACCCCTCCCCTCCTCCTGTTAATAATCTATAAAGCTACTCTTGACAAAAAACAGGAGATGGTAAATGATATTACTTTTGTCCGATACCATAAAAACATTGAATCAATGAAACACATTCTCTTCACTCTGGCGCTTGCTTCCGTAGCCGGGATAGCCAACGCACAACACAATGGGCACTCCTATACGGTAGAAGGTTTGATAAACGATTCTACCCTGAACGGACAGACACTCTATATCAGCCGTTATGACGACGGAATGAAAGTGGATAGCACGCAAGTGACCAACGGGCAATTTAAATTCACGGGAAAAGCGGACATCCCCTGTTTTTGCCGCATCGATGCGGGGAGAGAGTATGCCAACTTCATCCTCGAAGGGGGCAACATCCAGGTCAATGTACTGACTCACAATGACCCGAAGGGAACGCCAATGAATGAGGAGTATACCCACATATCTGATAAGACATCCGAGCTGGTCACAGAGTTGAGAAAAAGACATGCGGCCATCGAACAGCAAACAGAAGACAAATCGGAACAACTCCGGCTTAAAAAAGAATACGCCGATACTTACTGGCATCCGACTTATACCCGACTATACAAAGACATGTTTATGAAGAACCCGGACAATGCACTCGGAGAGTTTGCCATCAGAGAGCTTGCCATGTGCGCTTTGCCCGAAGAGATGGACACCATATTTGCGGCTTCCGGCCCCTGGTTGAAGTCACTGAGCGTATATCACCGCATCGAAAAGCAGTTTCAAGGCATGAAAGCGACGGCAGTAGGACAAAAGTTTACCGACTTCAGCGGTAAGACCATAGACGGCGCCGCAAGCTCTTTATCCGATTTTGTGGGCAAAGGTCAATACACTTTGGTAGATTTCTGGGCAAGCTGGTGTGGCCCCTGCCGTTCCGAATCGCCTCATATAGCCGAACTCTACAACACATACAAAGACAAAGGACTGACTGTTCTGGGAGTAGCAGTCTGGGACAAACCGGAAAATACCAAAAAAGCGATCAAGGAACTCAATATCGACTGGCCGCAAATTATCGACACCGGTATGACGCCCATGGATCTGTACGGTGTAAAAGGTATCCCTTTCATCCTCCTCTTCGGACCTGACGGAACCATCATCGCACGTGACCTCAGAGGAGAAGGAATGAAAAATAAAGTAGCCGAAGTACTAAACAATAAATAACTCAATAAACGAATAAGAAATGACACTGATTGATGGAAAAGCCATCTCCGAACAAGTAAAGCAGGAGATTGCAGCCGAAGTGGCAGAAATAGTGGCTCATGGAGGCAAACGCCCTCACCTGGCAGCCATCCTCGTAGGACACGACGGAGGCAGCGAGACATATGTAGCCGCCAAAGTAAAAGCTTGCGAAGTGTGCGGATTCAAGTCGTCACTGATCCGTTACGAAAGTGATGTGACAGAGGACGAGCTGCTTGCCAAAGTACGCGAACTGAATGAAGATGATGATGTAGACGGATTTATCGTACAACTTCCGTTGCCCAAACACATCTCCGAACAAAAAGTGATTGAGACCATCGATTACCGCAAAGATGTGGACGGATTTCACCCGATCAATGTAGGACGCATGTCTATCGGACTGCCTTGCTATGTATCGGCCACTCCGAATGGAATCCTCGAACTGCTGAAACGCTACCGGATAGAGACATCCGGGAAAAAGTGCGTCGTATTGGGACGCAGCAATATTGTTGGCAAACCGATGGCTGCACTGATGATGCAGAAGGCTTATCCGGGAGACGCTACGGTGACCGTATGTCACAGCCGCTCAAAAGATCTGGTGAAAGAGTGCCGGGAAGCCGATATCATTATCGCTGCATTGGGACAACCCAATTTCGTAAAGGCGGAAATGGTGAAAGAAGGTGCCGTGGTCATTGACGTAGGTACCACCCGGGTGCCCGATGCCAGCAAGAAGTCCGGGTTCAAGCTCACAGGAGATGTGAAGTTTGACGAAGTATCCCCGAAGTGTTCGTTCATCACTCCCGTTCCGGGAGGAGTCGGCCCGATGACCATCGTGTCACTGATGAAAAATACATTGCTGGCAGGTAAGAAGGCGATCTATCAATAACCCACTCCTCCGTTTCCCTCTTCATAGAAGGGGAAACGGAGAATTTGCTTTTCAATACCTTAGTATCATGAATACGATATTTAAAACCACAGGCTTGTGCGTCCTTCTCTTCGCATGTACCCCATGGGCTACCGCACAAAATTTCTCTATCGACTATCCTTCATATCAAAAAAGAAATACCGACGCACTTGAAATCAGCCGGATCGTCCGTAATGACACAGCTACCATTCTGTATATGGATGCTTACTCGCGCCCTAACTATTGGATACGGCTGGCTTCGGGGCTCTCTCTACACGGAGTGCAAAGCGGAAAGAATTACCCTGTCGTCCGATCGCAAGGTTTCGAGCTGGACAAGCAAGTATACATGCCGGCTTCGGGCAATGTGACGTTTATCCTGCAATTTGCCCCTATCGACCCGCAGGACCGGACGATAGACTTTGCAGAAAGCAACAATGAAGAGGACTTCCGGATCGAGGGGATTTGCCTTGACGCATCTGCCCCCCAAAAGAAAGTACACTGCCACCTGACCGGAAAAATGGCAGACCGCCCACAAACCAGCCGCCTGATACTCATAGAAAGCAACAAGAATACGAACGGTACCCCGTGGATTTCGATACCGGTACGCAACGGCATCTTTGAGTACGACTTCTATACCGACCACGAAAAGGCTTACGAACTTATCTGCTGGGACGACCTGCTGAACGGCTGTTGGTATCCGGTCACTTTCTTCGCAGAGAATGGAACGGTATCTTTCACCATATCTCCCATAGACGCACACCCACCCTATCGCATAGAGACCCTCAACCCACTGACCACGGCCCTCCGGCAATTTGAAGCGGAAGGGAAGGATAAGTTCAGTTTCGATGAACTCAACGCACGAAGAGATACGCTCGAGAAATACGGACGTTTTGAAAGCGAAGCCATGCAAGCACTCTGGAAAAAGTTCGATCAGGTGAAAGACAATCCCGAAGAAAAGAACAAGTTCTTCAGAGAAAGGGACCGCCTGGAAGAAAGTGGCGAAGCATTCACAGAAGAAGCAAAAGCACTGATGAAGGAAAGGGAACAACTCTTCCGGAAAAAGACTCTTTGGGAAACGGAACAAGCCTCGCAACACCCTTCGCTGTTAGGACTATTCATCTTGAAAATAAAGGTGGAGAACGCACGGAAAGGCGAAGACGTCACCCCCTATCTGGAAGCATTTCAAAAAGTGTACGCCTCCCGCTATCCCGAACATCCTTATACCCGGGAAATGCAAATGTTTGTCGACAATAACCAGCCCAAAGCGGGAAACCGTTTCATCGACTTCTCCGCTCCCGACCTGAACGGCAACATGGTTCAGTTGTCCGAACAGATCCGGGGCAAAGTGGCTCTGATCGACCTATGGGCCTCCTGGTGTGGTCCGTGCCGTACGGCCTCCAAGCAATTGATTCCCATCTACGAAAAATACAAAGACCGTGGATTCACCGTCATCGGCGTAGCGCGCGAGCAGAACAGCGATATCCGTATGAGAGAAGCCATACGGAAAGACGGTTACCCCTGGCTGAACCTTATCGAACTGAATGATGTTCAACAGATCTGGTCAAAATACCGGATACCGAATGCTGCCGGAGGAACTTTCCTGGTGAACGCCCAAGGAATCATTCTTGCCGTGAACCCTACAGCCGAGGAGGTGGAACACATTCTTCAGAAAGAACTTTAATACCTGTTGCTTATGAAACATCTGATTCTTCTTTCCCTGTTTTTCTGCTCTGTATCTTGCAGCAGCAATGCACAAGAACAGCCCGTCCCTGTCCCGGCGCCCGATACGATATCTGCGCAGAAGATTACACTCCTCTTTGCAGGCGACTTAATGCAGCATCAGGCACAGATAGATGCAGCCCGGACCACCAAGGGATACGACTACACGGACTACTTTAAACTGGTAAAAGAAGAAATCAGTAAAGCAGACATTGCCATCGGCAATCTGGAGGTAACCCTCGGAGGAAAACCTTACCGGGGTTATCCCGCTTTCAGTGCTCCCGACGAATATCTGTCCGCCATAAAAGACGCCGGCTTCGATGTATTGATAACCGCCAATAATCATTGTCTCGACCGAGGCAAAAAAGGGCTGGAACGAACCATCCTGATGCTGGATTCGCTACAAATTCCTTATGCCGGAACTTACACTGACAGTACGGCCCGCGCTTCACGCTATCCACTATTGTTGGAACAGAACGGCTTTCGGATTGCCCTGCTCAACTATACATACGGCACCAACGGCATTAAAGTTTCTCACCCAAACATAGTCAACTACATCGACAAGGCTGTCATGACACGGGACATTGAAGCTGCTAAGGCTCTGCATCCGGATGTATTGATTGCCTGCATGCACTGGGGGATCGAATATCAGTCACTGCCCAATAAGGAGCAGACCTCCCTGGCCGACTGGCTACTTAGTCAAGGAGTCACCCATGTGATCGGCTCCCACCCCCATGTAGTGCAACCCATGGAGCTGCGGACCGATACTCTCACCGGTCGGCAGAATGTAGTCCTCTACTCTTTAGGCAATTTTATTTCGAACATGTCTGCCCGTAAAACAGACGGCGGACTGCTCTTTAAACTCGAATTAATGAAAGACAGCACGGGCATATCTGTCAGTAATTGCGGATATGGTCTGGTATGGACGGCACGCCCCATACTCTCCAAAAAGAAAAATTACGTTTTATATCCCGCAAGTATTCCGACAGACTCTTTATCGGCAGAAGAACGTAACCGCCTGAAAATCTTTATTAATGACACGCGTGAACTCTTCCGCAAGCATAACCGCGGAATTAATGAATACATTTTTTGAAGAAAAAAGTTCGCGAAATGTTTGCAGATTTAAAAAGAATCGCTACCTTTGCATCGCATTTGAGAGAGATGCTAACATGGTGGATGTAGTTCAGTTGGTTAGAGCGTCAGATTGTGGTTCTGAATGTCGCCGGTTCGAGTCCGGTCTTCCA
>ENA-UEYD01001585-UEYD01001585.1-human-gut-metagenome-genome-assembly--contig:-NODE-1585-length-15638-cov-85.126341_pt1 | contig 15638 bp, 10 predicted proteins | sample MGYA00242907_ERZ507875 | MGnify/ENA primary metagenome ERZ507875 (study PRJEB26167, sample SAMN06115506) | human gut metagenome | host: Homo sapiens | place: China:Shandong | collected 2015-08-07...
AGGACGGCACGCACCTGATCAACCAGACCTACGACGCCGAGAAGTGGAAACGCGCGATGGACGCCGCCAAGGAGGCTATCGACTGCGTGGAGGCTTCGAAGGAAACGGGAGCCTACACGATGGACGACCGCCAACTGGGCCTCTCCGTGTCGAAAAGCACCAGCACGACCGACCCGTTCGAACTGGGGCGCGCCAACTACACCTACATCTTCACCGGCGACGGCAACGCGACACAGTTCTTGAACCAGAACGAGTACCTGATGAGCCTGAACAAGTCAGGCTCGATCACCTACACGCAGAAGCAGTTCGGCTGCCACCTGGCCAACAACTACACGAAGGTGTCGGGCGCCTACCGCGGCTATTTGTGCCCGACGTTCGAGGCCGTCCAGATGTATTACACCCGGAACGGACTTCCGTGGGAGGACGACCCCGAGACGAAGGACATCGACCCGCTGGCCTACAACAAGGCGGCCGGGACGGTCGAGATGCACCTCCACAAGGAGCCGCGCTTCTATGCGTCGGTGGGTTATGACCGGGGCACGTACCGCTTCAACGGCGGCAAAATGACCATCAAGGCGCACAAGGGCGAGCCGCAGGGCTTCACCGGCAGCTACGACAACGAATACCAGTCCTACAACGGTTATTTCTGCCAGAAATGGGTCAACGAACAGTCGAAGATGACGCTCAACTCAAGCGGAAACTACTCCGTCAGCACCTACATGAGCTACGTCTTCCCCTACATGCGCATCGCCGAGCTATACTTAAGCTACGCCGAAGCCGACTTCGAGTACGACGGCACGTTGAGCGACTACGGCTACGAGTGCCTGAACAAGATCCGCTCGCGCTGCGGCCTTCCGACGTTCCAGGAGTCGTGGAGCAGGGCCGGCGGCATCCCCTCGGGCCAGAAGCTGCGCGACATCATCCGCCGCGAGCGTTCGATCGAGTTCCTGATGGAGGGACGCCGTTTCCACGACATCCGCCGCTGGAAGATCGCCGAAGAGTGCCTGCGCCCCATCCCGAAGGCCTGGAACATCGAGGGCGACACGCCCGAGAAGTTCTACAAGCTGGTCGACATGAAGGAGAACGACACGCGCATCTTCACCACGCCGAAACACTACTGGCTGGCGATCCCCAACTCGCAGCTCAACATCAACGGCCAGCTGGTTCAGAATCCGGGTTATTAACCATTAGCGAAAAGAAACGACCATGAAAAAGCTATTTTTAGCGCTCGCGCTGTCGGCGGCAGCCTGCCTGGCCGGGTGCTCCGACAACGAAGAGATCGGATACGACATCGGCTCGAAAGTGCTGATCCCGAAAAACGGCCTGCAACAGGTCGCCCTGACGGCCGATGCCGCAGCGGTCGACTACGAGGTGTGGATCTACCGGAGCGGCTACAACGAAGGCGGTTCGACGGCCGCACTCTCGGTCGACGCCGAAGCGCTGGCCGCCTACAACAAGGCCAACGGTACGGCTTACGTGCTGATGCCCGAAGCCTGCTACAACCTCCCGACCGCCGCCGTGCGGCTCGACAACAACGCCCACACCGCGAAGATCGGCATTCGGATCGACGTCTCGGCGATCACGGCGGACAGTCGCTGCGTGCTGCCCGTTTCGGTCGGCAGTCCCGACACGGAGGTGAACGCGGCGGCCGCCACGGTGCTGATCTTCCCGGTCCGCCCCACGACGGAGAAGCCTGAAAACGACCAATGACCCGGCCGGATCAATCAACTGAAAAATTAACCACATAACCTTCCTAATATGAAAAAAGGGTTTTTATCGTTTTTTCTGTTCACGGCTTTCGCCCTGGCGCTCTGCCCGTCGTGCAAAGACGACGAGACGGCCGAATGGAAAAACGTCGCGTTCTCGGTAGCGTCCAACCTCGCCCCCGAAAACGGGACCATCCCCTACGAAGGGAGCACGGTCGTGTTCACCGTAACGACCGACGGCAAATGGACCTATGCGATAGACCAGAGCAAGACCGACTGGTTCACCCACCCCACCGTCGACGGCATGACGCTGGCGATTCTGATTCCGGAAAACACCGTGAGCAGGGAGCGCTCCGGCGTAGTCCGGTTCATCTCGGTCTCGGACCCCACGCTGGTCGAGGAGTTCACTATCACGCAGGAACCCGGACCCGTGCCGCCCGAAGCGCCGAAAGCCGACCTGCTCGACGTTGTCTTCCACGCCGACGGCACGGCCGAGGACGTATCGCCGCTCAAGAACGAGGTGCTCTCCTACCCCGGCACGGCGCTGACCTGCTATTACCACGACGTCTACAAGCGCATCGTGACCAACTACACGCACACCCCGGGGCAGGGTTCCCGCAAGGATTCCTATTACCGGGTGGACTACTACACGAACGAGACGTTCAAGCAGGGTCTGGACGACGGCCACACGCTGGAGGTCGTCCTGCGTTCGAACCGCAACGACGGCACGAAGGAGTACAAGCCCTTCTCGGCGCATGAAGCCGGCGGCACGGGTTTCCTGATCTGCAAGGAGGGCCAGGGAGGCCATCCGGCCTGCATCACGTTCCTGCCCAATGTGAGCACCACGGGCAAAAGCACGTGGCGCTGGGCGCAGAGCGACGTGACGCCCGAACCGGGCCGTTACTACCACGTCGTGGGCGTCTGGGACAAAACCGCCGAGAAAGCCTATATCTACGTGGACGGCCAACTCAAGGGCACGGCCGACGCTCCGGGCGAACTGATCCACGCCAAGGACGGCGCACGGTGGTTCGCGCTGGGCGGCGACTCGGCCGTAGGTTCGATGGGCAACGCATGGAACGGCGAAGTGGTTCTGGCCCGCGTCTTCGACGACGCGCTGACCGGGGACCAGATCGCCCTGCTCTACCAGGATGCGGCGTTCGCCGGCCAGACGCCCGTAGAATTCGCACTCTCGAACCTCGCCTACCTGACCAGGTGCGAGATCGGCGCAGGCTACACCTATACGATCTACGGCAACGGTTTCGCAGCCGGCGACAAGGTAAAGTTCACCTCGGCGGCCAACGTGACCGCAGCGTTCACGGCCGACGCCGCATTCACCGAAGCCTCCGGCGACAATACCCTTCAGTCGCTGGCAGTGACCCTCCCCGCAGGGATTCCCGCCGGAACGAGCCGGTATTTCATGACGCTCGTCCGCAACGGCAGCCAATACCCGATCGGCACGGTCGAATTCACCGTCTGCGACAATCCCTCCGTCTCGATGCCCCGGATCATCGCGCACCGCGGCCAGCATCAGGACGGCGTGGAGAATTCGACCGAGAATTCGATCGCTGCCCTGACCAACGCCCAGAAACTGGGCATCCACGGCGCCGAGTTCGACGTCTGGATCACCGACGACGACGTGCCGGTGATCAACCACAACGCGACGGTGGCAGGCAGCGACCTGCGGATCGAAGAGAGCGCCTATGCACAGATCAGGGACCTCACGCTGGCCAACGGCGAAAAACTGCCGACGCTTGACGCCTATCTGGAGCAGGGCGCCAAGGACGCTTCGATGAAACTGATCTGCGAAATCAAGACCCACAGTTCGGCCGCAAGCAACACGCGGGCCGTCAACGCCGTCGTGGCCGCCGTCAAGGCGAAGTCGATGGAGACGCGGGTCGATTACATCGCCTTCGACTACGAGGTCTGCAAGCAGCTCCGGGCGGCCATGCCCGCGGCCGGCGTACAGTATCTGGGCGGCGACAAGGCTCCTGCCGAAGTCGCGGCGGACAAGCTCTCGGGCATCGACTACCAGTATTCGACCGTGCTTTCGAAAAAACCCGAGTGGGTGACGGAAGCCCACGCCGGCGGAATCGAGGTCAACGCCTGGACGGTCAATTCGACGGCCGACATGATGGCCTGCATCGCGCTGGGTGTCGACTACATCACCACCGACAACCCCGCCACGCTGAAAAAACTGCTGGAGACACCGTTCGTCACGGCCCCGAAATAACCGCGGAGGCTCCGTTTCGGATTTCTGGATTCGCAGGCCGGACAATCGTCCGGCCTGCGTTCTTTGCGGAATCCGCGTTTTTTTATTAGTTTTATACCCGAAATCAACCTTATACGACAACCCTGCAATGAAGAAACTTTTGGTATTGGCATGGGCCGGCGCTGCGTTGCTGTCCGGCGGCATGCTCCGGGCGGAAAACATCCTCCTCTCGACCCGGAATTCCTCGCTGCTGCTGACGGCAGAAAAAGGCAAAACCCCTCTGTTCCAGTATTTCGGAGCGCGCGTCGCCTCGCCCGACGACATCCTCGCCAGCGGAGCGGCGTTCGGCGATGCGGCCTACCCGCAGTTCGGCGCCCAGTGTTACCGCGAAGTAGCCATTCAGGCGACGCACGGCGACGGTTCGATGTCGCTCGAACTGGCTGTCGAGTCGGTGTCGCGCGACCGCAGGGACGGCTCCGAAACCACCGCCATCGCCATGAAGGACAAGCACTACCCGTTTTTCGTGACGCTCTTCTACAAGACCTACGACGACTGCGAGGTGATCGAGACGTGGACCGAGATCAGCCACACGGAGAAGAAACCCGTGACGCTCTACCGGTTCGCATCGGCCTACATGCCCGTCCGCCGGGGCGACACGTGGCTGACGCATTTCCACGGCACATGGGGAGCGGAATGCTACCTCCACGAAGAACCGCTGACCGACGGCATGAAGGTGCTCAAGAACAAGGACGGCGTGCGCAACACGCAGCGCGACAACCCCTCGCTGATGATCTCGCTCGACGGACGCCCCCGGGAGTTGACAGGCCGCGTCATCGGCGGCACGCTGGCCTGGGCCGGCAACTACCGCATCGCCCTGGACAACGACAACACCCACACCACGCACCTCTTCGCGGGCATCAACGAGGAGCAGTCGCAATACACGCTGCAACCCCGCGAGGTCTTCACGACCCCGGTATTCGCCTTCACGTTCAGCGACGAGGGCAAGAGCGGCGTGAGCCGCAACATCCACCGATGGGCGCGCCTCCACCGGCTCAACCACGGAACCGAGCTTCGCGACGTGCTGCTCAACTCGTGGGAGGGCGTCTATTTCAAGGTCAACCAGGAAGGCATGGACCGGATGATGGCCGACCTGGCGGACCTGGGCGGCGAACTGTTCGTGATGGACGACGGCTGGTTCGGCGACAAATACCCGCGCAACAACGGCGAGACGAGCCTCGGAGACTGGACGGTCTGCCGCGAGAAACTGCCGCAGGGCATCGAGGGTCTGACCGAGTCGGCCCGCAAACACGGCGTGAAGTTCGGCATCTGGATCGAACCCGAGATGACCAACACCCGGAGCGAACTCTATGAGAAGCATCCCGACTGGGTGATCCAGCAGCCCTACCGCGAAAACCGCAAGGGCCGCGGCGGCACGCAGCAGGTGCTCGATCTGTCGAACCCCGCGGTGCAGGAGTTCGTCTTCAGCGTGGTCGACCGTCTGATGACCGCGCATCCCGACATCGCCTACATCAAGTGGGACGACAACATGACGCTCTACAACTACGGCTCGACCTTCCTGCCGGCCGACCGGCAATCGCACCTCTACATCGAGTACCACCGCGGCATGGACAAGGTGCTGCGGCGCATCCAGGAGAAATATCCCCGTCTGGTGATGCAGTCGTGCGCCAGCGGCGGCGGCCGGGTCAACTATGGCGTCCTGCCCTACTACGATGAATTCTGGACCTCGGACAACACCGACGCCCTGCAACGCATCTACATGCAATGGGGCGTGTCGAACTTCTATCCCGCCGTGGCGATGGCCTCGCACGTGAGCGCCTCGCCCAACCACCAGACGGGCCGCAACGTTCCGCTCAAACTGCGCTTCGACGTGGCCATGTCGGGACGCCTGGGGCTGGAACTGCAACCCTCAAAGATGACCGGCAAAGAGAAGGAGTTCGCCCGTAGGGCGATCGCCGACTACAAGGAGATCCGCCCCATCGTGCAGCAGGGCAACCTCTACCGGCTGATCTCGCCCTACGACAAGACAGGCTATGCATCGCTGATGTACGTCGCACCCGAAAAGGACCGCGCCGTCTGGTTCGTCTACAAGCTGGAGCACTTCCTCAACATGCCGTCGCCGGCCTTCCGCATGGCGGGTCTCGACCCCGGCAAACGCTACCGGATCACCGAGCTGAACGTCGACGGGAAGCCGGTCCCGCAGGACGGCAAGACCTTCAGCGGCGCGTTCCTGATGGAGAACGGACTCGAATTCACGGTGGGCAAGGAATATGCGAGCCGCGTACTCGAACTCAAAGCGGTGGAGTAATCATCGGTCAGAAACGGCTGTCCGAAATCCGGACCGCCCGACAAATCCCCGAAACGACGCCCGGAAGCGGGAGGTTCGTTTCGGGGATTCCGCATCTCTTTTCGCTCTTTTCCCTGCATATCCGCCGTTTCATCCGCCTCGCTGCAATTCCGGCGGCGGCGTTCTTCACACACAAAGGTTTTAACAAGGCATCCTGTCATTTAATTATGAATTATGAATTATGAATTATGAATTTTAGTTAACTTTGCGGATCGTAACGACTAAACATAACATATCGCCATGTACAGAACCCATACCTGCGGCTGCCTCCGGGCCTGCAACGTCAACCAAACCGTCACCCTGGCCGGATGGGTGCAGAAAGTGAGGAACCTCGGCGCCATGACCTTCATCGACTTGAGGGACCGCTACGGCATCACCCAGATCGTCGTCGAGGAACACTCCCCCGCCGAGGCGCGCGAAACGGTCTGCCGCGTGGGCCGCGAATGGGTCATCCAGGTCGTCGGCAAAGTCGTCGAGCGGCAGTCGAAAAACCCCAAAATGCCGACGGGCGACATCGAGGTCACGGCCGAGAAGGTGGCCATCCTGCACGAAGCCGAAGTGCCCCCCTTCACCATCGAAGAGGTCTCGGACGGCGGCGACGACCTGCGCATGAAGTACCGCTACCTCGACCTGCGGCGTCCGCCCCTGCAACGCAACATGATTCTGCGCCACAAGATGGCCCAGGAGATCCGCCGCTTCCTCTCCGACGAGGGATTCCTCGAGATCGAAACCCCCTGCCTGGTGGGTTCGACCCCCGAAGGAGCGCGCGACTTCGTCGTGCCGAGCCGCATGTCGCCCAACCAGTTCTACGCCCTGCCCCAATCGCCGCAGACGCTCAAGCAGCTGCTGATGGTCGCCGGCTACGACAAGTATTTCCAGATCGTGCGCTGCTTCCGCGACGAGGACCTGCGCGCCGACCGCCAGCCCGAGTTCACGCAGATCGACTGCGAAATGTCGTTCGTCGAGCAGGAGGACGTGCTCGAAATCTTCGAGCGCTGGGCCAAGCACATGTTCAGGCACGTGATGGGAATCGAGCTGACCGAGCCGCTGCGCCGCATGCCGTGGATCGAGGCGATGGAGAAATACGGTTCGGACAAACCCGACCTGCGCTTCGGCATGGAGTTCGCGGACATTACCGACCTTGCCAAAGGGCACGGTTTCAGCGTATTCGACGATGCCGAGTACATCACCGGATTCGCCGCCACAGGCTGCGCCGCGTACACCCGCAAGCAGATCGACTCGCTGACGGAGTTCGTCAAGCGGCAGCAGATCGGCGCCAAGGGCCTCGTCTGGATTCGCGTCGCGGAGGACGGCGTGAAGTCGTCGATCGACAAGTTCTACTCCCCCGAGGAGGTGCGCGCCATGGCCGAGCGCTGCGGCGCTGTGGCCGGGGATATGGTCTTCATCCTCTGCGGCAAGAAGTTCAAGACGCTGACGCAGCTGTGCGCCCTGCGCCTCGAAGTGGCCCAGCAGCTGGGGCTGCGCGACCCGCAGAAGTTCGCCCCGCTGTGGGTGGTGGACTTCCCGCTGTTCGAGTGGGACGACGAGACGCAGCGTTACTACGCCGTGCACCACCCCTTCACCTCGCCCAAGCTCGAGGATGTGCAATACCTCGACAGCGACCCGGGCCGCGTGCGCGCCAACGCCTACGACTTCGTCTGCAACGGCACGGAGATCGGCGGCGGTTCGATCCGTATCCACGACTCGAAGTTGCAGGAGAAGATGTTCGAACTGCTGGGCTTCACGCCCGAGGAGGCGCAGAAGCGCTTCGGCTTCCTGATGAACGCCTTCAAGTACGGCGCGCCTCCTCACGGCGGCCTTGCGTTCGGTTTCGACCGTCTGTGCTCTTTGTTCGGCGGCTCGGAGTCGATCCGCGACTACATCGCCTTCCCGAAGAACAACGCCGGCCGCGACGTGATGCTCGACGCCCCGGGCTACATCGACCAGACGCAGCTCGACGAGTTGTATCTGCAACTGCGCAAGCCGGAGGAGTAGAGGAAAAAATCGTTCTTAAAACAAGAGAAGAGCCGATAATTATATATCGGCTCTTCTCATTATTAAACCTATTAATCCAGAGGACAATATCCTAATCTATCATATCTAAAGTAAGTATTTATAATACTTTTTCATTACACCATACATTAAGCGACTCACATACCTTATCGAATATTAATAAATCCGTTGAATCCCATTTCCTTCAGATTCAAATCCCCAATAACAATGCCAAACCCGGCCATTGATTTTATCCAAAAGCAAAAAACTATAAATATTAGAGGTTGGATAAATTTCAAACCGGTCATTCACCCAATCATCCTCATAGTCAACAAGTCGCTTATAATTTACATCAGTTTCATACCTTTTATTATCCTCATAACTCCATTGGATTCTATAGATATACCCCATTTTAGTATCCAATTTCAAAAAATTATACATATTGGAAGTTGGATAAATTTTATATCGATTAGCCGATTTTGCAAATACTTCTCCGTGAATTTTCACCGAGTTCTCGGCATCTATGTCGGATATTGAATTTACAACTGATGTCGCAATAGAATCCGAATTTGTCGTCAAAATAGACGTAGGATCATTATTGCCAACCCGAATCGAATCACGCTGAATTTCTTGCGCAAATAAGCAATCATTCCAAAATAGGAATACAAATAAGAAGTAAAAAAATCTCATTGCTGAAACTAATTCTCCCACCCGCACCCCGGCGGCATAAACAAAAAAGAAAGCGTGGTGCCGAAGCCCATTTCAGAATCGCAGGTCGTAGGATACCTTTGCAGCCAAAATAAGCAACAACCCCCACGCCTATACCCGCAGAATACGGATACGACGCAGCAAGATGTTTGCCTATTCCGCGCTGCAATGAATTTCCTACGTTCACGATTCGGGAACAGACTTACACTTTCCGTGTTTGTCAGTATGTTCGACAAATATAGGATTATTTTTTGAAAATTTCCTATCTTTGTTCCTAATAAATCGAACATGCCATGCCGAACATTCCTTTAGCCGAACGACTGCGCCCCCGCACGATAGACGAATACATCGGGCAGGAGCACCTCGTGGGCAAAAACGGGGTGTTCCGCAAGTTCTTCGAGACGGGCAACGTCCCGTCGTTCATCCTCTGGGGACCTCCGGGCGTGGGCAAGACCACGCTGGCGAAGATCGTCGCCACACAGTTGGAACGCCCGTTCTTCACCCTCTCGGCCGTCACGTCGGGCGTGAAGGACGTGCGCGAGGTGATCGAGTCGGCGCGCAAGCAGCGGTTCTTCGACCAGAAGGCCCCGCTGCTGTTCATCGACGAAATCCACCGTTTCAACAAGTCGCAGCAGGATTCGCTGTTAGGGGCCGTCGAGCAGGGCGTCTTCACGCTCATCGGCGCGACGACCGAAAACCCCTCGTTCGAGGTGATCTCGCCGCTCTTGAGCCGCTGTCAGGTCTACATCCTCAAGTCGCTCGAAGACAAGGACCTGCAAACGTTGCTCGACCGCGCCCTGACGACCGACACCGAGCTGAAAGAGCGCGACATCGAGGTCACGGAAACCGGCGCGCTGTTCCGCTTCTCGGGCGGCGACGCGCGCAAGCTGCTCAACATCCTCGAAATCGTCGTCGGGGCCACTGACGGCAAGGTGACGATCACCGACCGGTACGTCACCGACTGCCTCCAGCAGAACATCGCCCTCTACGACAAGAACGGCGAACAGCACTACGATGTCATTTCGGCCTTCATCAAATCGGTCCGGGGCAGCGACCCCAACGCCGCGATCTACTACCTGGCGCGGATGCTGGCCGGGGGCGAGGAGCCGCGGTTCCTGGCCCGGCGTCTGGTGATCCTGGCCTCGGAGGACATCGGGCTGGCCAATCCCAACGCCCTGCTGCTGGCCAACGCCTGCTTCGACACGGTGCACAAGATCGGCATGCCCGAGGCGCGCATCACGCTGGCCGAGACGACGATCTACCTGGCCACCAGCCCCAAGAGCAATTCGGCCTACATGGCCATCAACAAGGCGATGTCGCTGGTCGAGCGCGACACCACGAACCGTCCCGTGCCGCTGCACCTGCGCAACGCCCCGACCCGCCTGATGGACAAGGCGGGCTACGGCAAAGGCTATAAATACGCCCACGACTACGCGGGGCATTTCGCCGAGCAGGAGTTCCTGCCCGAGAGCCTTTCGGGCACGAAGTTCTACGAACCCGACACGCAGAACGCCGCCGAGGCCAAAATCGCCGAACGGATGGCGCAGCTGTGGAAAGAGAAGTACCAATGAAACGCATCGGCATTATATCCGACACCCACGGAACCTTCGACGACACGCTCCGCGAATTTCTGAAAGACGTGGACGAAATCTGGCATGCGGGCGACATCGGCTCGATCGAGCTGGCCGACCGGATCGCCGCATTCAAGCCGCTCCGCGCCGTGAGCGGCAACATCGACGGCGGCATGACCCGCCGCGTCTACCCCGCGTTCCAGGTCTTCGAGTGCGAGCGGGTGCAGGTGCTGATGACCCACATCGGAGGTTATCCCCGCCATTACGACCCGCGCGCCGTGCAGAAAATCCAGTCCGTGCACCCGAAACTCTTCATCGCCGGGCATTCCCACATCCTCAAAGTCATCTACGATCCCGTCTACGACCTGCTCCACGTCAACCCCGGAGCCGCCGGGGAGTTCGGCTTCCACAAGGTCCGCACGGCCGTACGCCTTACGATCGACGGCGCGGAGATGCGCGACATGGAGGTCGGCGAGTGGCCCCGCAGCTGAAAACCCGGCGGGCGGAGAGCTAAAACCGACTGTCCGGGAGAGCCTTTTCCGTCACAAAATCACCCGAAATAAAATTTTATACCCCAAAAGGCCGGAAATGCATTCCGGGCGGATTTCGGTGATCGTCAGCGAAATATCCGGAACATTCCGGCAAGTCGCGCCATAAAAAAGCCGATTCTATACAATTCCGTTCGGAAACACTCCGATAAAGCCCGCAAGATATTGGAAGTCAGCCGGTAAACCCGATGCCTTGGGGCTGCTCCGAAAATGCCCGTCCGATGGAAACGCCTCTGCGTCAGTCACCAAAGTTCATCCACTAAACAAAAACGGCCGCATAATAATCACATACGCGCTCTCGTTAGTATGGCGAATTCATAACGACGACGCAACATGCAACCAAAAATTTCGAAAACGTTGGAGGGCATCATCGCCCGTTCGGCATTCAACACGACGAAGGCGGGAATGACGCATTCGCTCAAGGACTTCCTCACGCTGGAACTGCTCCGCGAAGAGGGGTCGCTCGCCTACCAGCTTTTATCCTCCCGGCTCAAGGACTGGGAGCTTTATCAGGTGCGCCTGCGCATCGAACGCGAGGTAATCAGCGCCAAACAGCAGGAGACCCGGTCGCCCGAGGAGTATTACCGCGACTTCACCGAGGAACTGCTCGTAATGCCGGGCGTCGCCCGGAGCGTGTCGACGGCCCACGCGCTGCTGGCCATCATCAGCGACCGTTCGACGGCGACCGCGCGCGTGCTGGAGATGTACGGCGTGACGGCCGACAGCGTGTCGGGAGACCTGCAAAAATTCGCCGTGGGCGACGACTTCCGCACCGAAGTGCAGGTTCACATGCTCGACTTCGGCGAGGAGAACAGGAACGAGGAGAAAGGCCCGGCCCACCTGCTGGACAAGTTCGGCGTGAACCTCACGCGGCTGGCCCGCGAGGGGAAGATCGACCCGGTCATAGGCCGCGAGCAGGAGATCGAACGCGTGGTGCAGATCCTCTCGCGCCGCAAGAAAAACAACCCGATCCTGATCGGCGAGGCCGGCGTGGGCAAGAGCGCCATCGTCGAAGGGCTGGCGCTGCGCATCGCGCGCGGCGAAGTGCCCTACACCATCGCCGACAAAACGCTCTTCTCGCTCGACGTCTCGTCGCTCGTGGCGGGCACGAAGTTCCGCGGCGAGTTCGAGGAGCGCATGCAGCAGCTGCTGGACGAACTGCGCAAAGCCAAGGACACGATCATCTTCATCGACGAGATACACACCATCGTGGGCGCCGGCTCCACGCAGGGCAGCCTCGACACGGCCAACATCCTCAAACCGGCCCTCGCGCGCGGCGAACTGCAAACCATCGGCGCCACGACGCTCGACGAGTACCGCGAGAACATCGAGACCGACTCGGCCCTCGAACGCCGCTTCCAGAAGGTGGTGATCGAGCCGACGACACCCGAGCAGACGCTCCAGATCCTGCGCAACATCGCGCCCCACTACGAGCGCCACCACAAGGTGCACTACACCGAGGAGGCGTTGCAGGCCTGCGTGACGCTCACCGGGCGTTACGTCACCGACCGCTATTTCCCCGACAAGGCCATCGACGTGCTGGACGAGGCCGGCTCGCGGGCGCACCTGCAATCGGCACGCGAACCGGAGGAGCTGCGGGCCATGAAGACGGCGCTCAGCGACGCCAGGCGCGAACGCCGCGAAGCGGTCGAGGCGCTGGTCTACGAGAAGGCCGCCTCGGCGCGCATGCGGGAAATCGCGCTGCGCTCGAAGCTGGGCGAGAGCCGCGCCGAATGGAAGCGCTCGCTCGAAAGCAATCCCGTGGAGATCACCGCAAGGCATATCCAGGAGGTGATTACCGCCATGACGGGCATCCCTGCGGAGCGCGTCTCGGACGGCGAGATGATCCGTCTGCAAACCCTGCGCGAACACCTCGCCAAGCGCGTCGTGGGACAGCAGGAGGCCGTGGAGAAGATTTCGCGCACCATCCGCCGTTCGCGCGCCGGACTGAAGGACGAAAACCGCCCCATCGGCGTCTTCCTCTTCGTCGGGCCCACGGGCGTCGGCAAGACGCTGCTGGCCAAGGAGGTGTCGAAATGGCTGTTCGACGAGCGCCGCGGGCTGATCCGGATCGACATGAGCGAATACGGCGAAAAACACAACGTGGCGCGCCTGATCGGCTCGCCCCCGGGATACGTCGGTTACGGCGAAGGAGGCCAGTTAACGGAGGCCGTGCGTCGTCAGCCCTACGCCGTGGTGCTCTTCGACGAGATCGAGAAGGCCCATCCCGAGGTCTTCAACGCCATGTTGCAGATCTTCGACGAAGGACACCTCACCGACGGCTCGGGACGCAAGGTCGACTTCCGGAACACGATCATCATTATGACCTCGAACGTGGGTTCGCGGGCCGTGGTCCGGAAATCGGTGCAGGTGGGTTACAGCACCACCTCGAAGAGCGCCGTGGCCGACCGGACGCCCCAGAGCGAGTACTGCAAGGCTCTGGAGCACACCTTCGCCCCGGAGTTCCTCAACCGCATCGACGACATCGTGCTGTTCCGCACGCTGGAGATCGCCGACGTGGAACGGATCGTCGACCTGGAATTGCAGGGGCTGATGGCCCGCACGGGCAGGCTGGGCTACAAGGTGAAGATCACCGAAGGGGCCAAACGCCGGCTGGCGGCCATGGGCTACGAGTCGCGCTACGGAGTCCGCTCGCTGAAACGGACGCTGATGGACAACGTCGAAGAGCCGCTTTCGTCGCTGATCATCGACGGCAAGCTCCACGAGGGCGACACCGTGGTCGTGGAGTCGGACAAGGCCCACGGCGTGAAGCTGCGCGTGGCGTAAAACCAAACAGCTGTTTATGTAATAAGGGAGGACCGTGCGGTTCTCCCTTATTACATAAACAGCTATCGGTTCAATTCAATTTCTCAATCTCAAAATTAGCATATCCACAATGACAACTCGATACGGTTACGCCGTATTTGTCTTCGATTGCCTCGATAATTTGTTTTACACTCGGTTTTGCTGATGTTCCGGTTACAAGAATCTCGACGCTCATTCCCTTCGTCAGTTTTCCAGCATTTTTGATCGCTGTCATTTTCCATAAATTTCCAGCCATAGTTTTCAATTTTTAAATGTATGATCGTTATTCCAATGAAATTGCCAAATATTTTTCAAATTCAGTTTCCTTATCCGTAACATACGCATACCGAGTGTATGTATTTATAATATCAACAAGATCGGGACCAAGATAGTCAGCCGCAGTATGGTTTACCATATCCATATAAATCGAATAAAATTCATCCGCCTCCAATTTCGCCGAAAATGCCTTTATCGTTTTCAACACGATATTACAATAATCTGAAATCCAAAACTCCGGTTCGGTTATTAAAAATCGGACCGCATCATAATACGCATTATAAACGATCTCGTATTTGTCCGAAATAATTTGAGAGTTCCCTGCAAAAAAGAGAAGAAGCCCCATAAAATCGGCATCGGCCTTGTTCTTCTTTTTTAATTTACTCAATGCCATTGTAAAATACCCGGAGATCGTTTTCGCATACATGTCCGAGTTGAGTGCCAATGAATCTGTTTTCATTAGGATAGATTTCAATTTTTTCAAATCTTGTTCATAATAATTCATCGGCTTCATTTTATCAAGAGCCGCTCTGGATGACCCTGTCATAAGGTCATATTCACTCAAGCGTATCTGCTGTGACAACTTTAAGTCCCGTTCGCTCTGCTCTCTTTTCTGCGAACAATATTCGATTAAACTCATCTGCATGGTATCCCTGAATCGGGATAAAATCCGGTTTAAATCACACAGATTCTCATAGTCCACGTTTCCGTTTTCGATTTGCATTGCTTTGTAATCGCATACGGATCGTATCATTTTATCCTTTTGGTTTTCGTAATTTTTACACCCCAAAAATGAAAGACAAAAAAATATCGACACCCCAATTACCCTATACTGTTTCATAATTTATATTTTATTAATTTACAAATATTTATCACTAATATTACAGGAATCTATTTCCACAATTATTGCCAATTCAATTATTTTCCATAAGCACTGAGATATGCGCCACTCGGCTCCTATATGGCGGTTGTCAAAAAAGAAGTGTGGAGTCGTTCGTTTATCTGAATGGAGGTTCTGGAATACCCGTGAACAAATAAACAATACCCCACACCGGACAGTATATCAAGAATGATATAACTATACACGGCGATGAGTGTTTGTATTGCTTATTCTTGTTCACGTGAAATTTTCCAGATTTCCATTCAAGAATAAAAGCGAAACACTTCTGCCAACAATATGTCGCTGCCCATCCGGACAGCAAGACAAAGATAGAAAATGTTTTGCAGAATACAACGCTCTTTTGGGGTATTGCTCCCACAAATTTCAGCAAAAAATCCCCGAAAGTCAATATTGACCAGGAACTATGTTATTTCAACTTGGAAAAATCCGCACAAACCTTTCTTCTCTTTTCCCAGAGATTATTCGTACCTTTGCGCACCTATGTACAGTTTCGCAACATACAAAGAGCAATACAAAGCCAACCTGCGGCTGGCGCTGCCCGTGGTGCTGACACAGCT
>ENA-UEYD01001591-UEYD01001591.1-human-gut-metagenome-genome-assembly--contig:-NODE-1591-length-15588-cov-19.331636_pt1 | contig 15588 bp, 11 predicted proteins | sample MGYA00242907_ERZ507875 | MGnify/ENA primary metagenome ERZ507875 (study PRJEB26167, sample SAMN06115506) | human gut metagenome | host: Homo sapiens | place: China:Shandong | collected 2015-08-07...
GTGCCCGCCTGACGCTCCAGATGCGTCCACATACCGATCAGGCGCGGCAGCAGGTACTGATACTGCGCGAGCTCGACCTGAAGCCGGCCCTCTTTTGTCTTCGCCCGCTGGGCGAAGATATCGAGAATGAGGCCGCTGCGGTCGAGCACCTGCACGCCGAATTCTTCGCACAGAACGCGCATCTGCGAGGGCGAGAGGTCATTGTCGAAGATGACCATTGTCGCCTCCTGCGACTTTACCAGCTCGCGGATCTCGTCCACCTTGCCCTCGCCGATGAATGTGTGCGGGTTCGGCGACGGCAGCGTTTGTAAAACCACGCCGACGCTGACGCCGCCCGCCGTTTCGACGAGCGCACCGAGCTCTTCAAGGCTCTCCTCGTCGGCATTCTCTTTTCGATCGAGCCGCGGCGACGAAAGGCCGACTAAAATCGCCCTGTCGCGCGGCGCGTTGTTCTCTTTCAATTCTTCCATAGATTCTCCTTATCGCGCCGAAATCGGCGCTGTACAAATCATTTTTATTATAGTGTATTTTCCGCCAAAAGAAAAGGCAAAAACGCTTTTCATTGACATTTCCGCCCCTTTCATGTGAAAATAGGGTGGACGCAACCTCAGGTTGACAAAAAGAAACGCCCGGTTGGTGGTGTTTTCTCCCGTTTTCCTGCTATGCTTTTCCTGCAAAGGCGCAGTGCACGGCGTCGAACGCAGCAACATTTCCCCAAGGAGGAACCTTTCATGGAACTATATGAAAAGCTCTACGAACTGCGCCGCGCGAGCGGCATGTCGCAGGAGGAGCTGGCGGAGAAGCTCGGTGTCTCGCGCCAAGCCGTCTCCAAATGGGAGAGCGGCGCCACGCAGCCGGAGCTTAGCAAGCTCATCGAACTCTCTAAGCTCTACTCCGTTTCCGTCGACGAGCTGCTCAGTCTGGAGCATGCCAAACCCGAGCAGGATGCCGCCGAATCGCCGGTTCAAAGCAACGCCGAAAAAGCTCCCGCGGAAAAGCTGAGCTTCCGCGATTTCTGCATACAGCACAAGAAGATCATCGGCGGTGCGGCCGTGGCGCTCGCCGCGCTCATCGCCGTCGGCGTGCATTACAACAACCGCATCAACACGCTCAGCACGCAAGTAAATGACCTTCGCAGCCAGCTCTACAACGTGCAGAACAACCTCTCGAACCAGATCGCGGGCATCAGCAATAATGTCTCGGACATCTTGGCGCGCGAGTCGAGCCTGATCTCGCAATACAGCTGCGAGGTCAAAAGCGTCAACCTCAAAAAGCAGGAGTGCACGCTTGCCTTTTCTCTTCTGCCGAAGACGATCAGTGAGAACACGATCGTCAACATCGGCGTGATCGACCATGGCAATTCCTCGCCGCTGGACAGCTATCGGCCGGGCTACTCTGCCGACCTTACGCAGGATGGCTTCGGGTATCTGCACGGTAGTGTAACCGTCCCTCTGAGCGACGAGCTCGGCGTTGGTGTCAACTTCAAGCACGACGGTGAGACACAGTCAGAGGATCTCGACACGATCTATGATCTCAAATCCCGCTATCAGCCGCAGCTCAAAAGCTTTCTAGCCCCCATCTCCTACGAGCGTCAGGCCGGCAGCAAATGGCAGTACCAGTTCACACCGGGCAATGCCGGCATCCCGCTCGGCACCATCTCGCTCGGCGCGCTGTCCGATGTGTCCATCCGCAGCGCGTGCCTTGAATACACGTGCGCCAATCAGCTGCTCAGGCGCGTGCCGCTCGAAGCATCGTACAGCGATGGCAGCGCCGTCACCTATGTCGGCGATGACAGCGCCGAAGCCGTGGGCGCATCCGTCATAGAGGGCGTGTCGTACTATGACCTCGCCTATGCCTCCAGCAGCGAATCGGAGGCTTTCACGCTCCCGCTCGGGGCAACGCCGCTCGTCTGCGAGCTTGTCGTCAACCTTGCGGACGACACAGTACTGCGCGTCCGCCTCTTCCAGGTGCGCGCCATTGCAGGCGGCGACAGCTACGAGGAGATAAACTACCTCGACCAAAGTCTCAGTGAGCCGCTCCCCTTCATCGTCGAATATCCCGACGGGCAAAACTGAGCGTTCCAAAAAAGCAGAAAAAAGCAGCTCTGCCGTAGCAGAGCTGCTTTTGTGATTGAATTAGTTCAGGCCGAACTTCTTGTTGAACTTGGCAACGCGGCCGCCGGTATCGACCAGCTTCTGCTTACCAGTGAAGAAGGGGTGACACTTAGAGCACACTTCCACCTTGATATTCTGCTTGGTGGAACCTGTCTCAATCACATTACCGCAGGCGCAAGTAATAGTAGTCTGCTGATAATTGGGATGGATTCCTTCCTTCATTGCTCGTGTTCACCTCTTTCTGATCCAAATGTACTTTTCTAAAAAAGCCATATAGGATATTACCACGCTTTGTGTCAAATTGCAAGAGAAATTTTTGATCCTCTCCGTGCTTTTCTCTTCCTTAGCACTTTTCCCTAATTTCATCGTCAATTTTTCAACGCTCGCTATGCAATTTCTCTTTACTTCTGCCGTTTTCAGTCGTATAATGGCACTTACGCGCCTTGCGCACGGATGATTGGAAGTAAAGGAACATCAGAATTATGTCGAAAAAACATTTCCTGCGGGGACTGCGCGACGGCATCCCCATTGGGCTTGGTTATTTTGCTGTCAGCTTCGGCATCGGCATCAGCGCGCACAACGCGCACCTGAGCATTTTTCAGGGTTTTTTGCTGAGCTTTTTGAACAACGCCTCGTCGGGTGAATACGGCGGCATCACCATCATCGCCGCCGACTCCGGCCTCTGGGCCATGGCGCTGATGATGCTGGTCGTCAACGCGCGCTATCTTCTGATGAGCTGTGCGCTCAGCCAGCGTCTCTCGCCCGATACGCCGCTTCCCTGGCGGCTCCTCATCGCCTATGACCTGACGGATGAGATCTTCGGCCTCGCCATCGCGCAGCCTGGGTATCTTGAGGTGTGGTATTACTTCGGCACCATGTGTGCGGCCATGCCGGGCTGGAGCATCGGCACCGTGCTCGGCGTGCTGATGGGGAATCTTATGCCCGTCTGGGCCGTCAGCGGTTGCTCCGTGATGCTGTTCGGCATGTTTCTCGCCATCATCATCCCCGTCGGCAAGCAGAACCGCATCGTGCTCGGCTGCATCGGCGTGAGCTTTCTCTGCTCGCTTCTTGCAAGCGTTTTGCCGTTCACGCGCGAGCTGTCCGAGGGCATGCGCATCCTGGTCTTGACCATCGTGATCTCTGCTGCCGCCGCCATTCTGTTCCCGCACAAGGAGGATGATCTCGTCGCATGAAAACGTATTTATATCTTTTCGTCATGGCGGCCACGACCTATCTCATCCGCGTCCTGCCGCTCACGCTGATCCGCAAGCCGATCCAGAATCCCTTCCTGCGCTCGTTTCTCTTCTACGTGCCCTACGTCACGCTCGCGGTGATGACGTTCCCCGCCATCATGAACGCCACGCAGTCGCCCATCGCGGGCGCGGCGGCCATGGTCATCGGCATCGGCGCCGCCTGGTGCGGACTGGGACTTCTCCCCGTCTCGCTCGTCTGCTGCGCGACAGTGCTGATCTTAGAGCATTTTATCGTGTGAGCAAATCTTGTAAAACACCCTCCGCGGATTTCCCGCGGAGGGTGTTTTTATGTATTCACAGCACCTTTTCTTCGCCGACCGAGAAGAAATACAGCACCTTTTCCCTGACCTTTTTGCCCATCACGCGCATAAGGGCCATGGAGTATGTCTCAAGCTGAGGGCGGTAGTGCTCAGCTCGTTCTTCGATCTGTGTTCTTCCGATGCGGTCAGTCTTGAAGTCCACGACCACAAGCTCGCCGTTCTCTTCAAAAAAGCAGTCTACCACGCCCTGCAGCAGCACCGCGTCGTCGGCGTCCAGCGTGGCAAAGTCCCGCACCGGCCGCAGCAGCGAGAAGCGGTACTCGCGCCGCACCGTCTGCGCATTCTTGCGAATGCGCGCGGCAAGATCACTTCGCAAAAATCGGACGATCGCGCGCACATCGACGGCGCTTGCCTGCTCGTCGGTCAGCTTGCGCTGCGCTCTGAGCTTTTCGACCTGCTCACGCACGCTCTGCTCGCTTGCTTCGCAGGAAAAGTCAAGGTCCTGCATCACAAGGTGCAGCGCCGTGCCCCGCTCCGCACCCGTGAGCGTCGTTTCGCCCGCAAGGAATTTTGGTTTATATAGGCTGCGCAGCCGCGGTGGGAGCGTTGTATTTTCGGATATCTCCTCGTCCAGCGCGCGGCCCTTGAGCTGCGTGGCCGTCAGCTTGGCGGGAAAGGCCGTCTGCCCCGCGTAGGGGTAGCGGTACGACAGCGCAGCAAAATCCACCGGCAGCTCATCCTTCGGCGGCGCGGCATCCACTGGCGCGTCATCGGGCCGCTGCTGCGGCGTCACAAAGCTCAAACCGTCGTGCACACGCACCGTCCACGGCGTTTCGTCAGCATAGAAGCTCCCCTCGACATTCTGCCCCGCAAGCTCGCGCAGGGACGCCGCTTCGCTGCGCTGCAAAAGCGGCAGCATGATCCAGTCGCCCATGCACTTGCCGCTGTCCACAGCCTCGGGCAGCACAGGACAATCGCTCAGCGCCAGAAGGTCGGCGACGCGGCTTTTCGCGTTTGCCTGCGTGTGCACCATGACGAGCTTTTCCTTCGCGCGCGTCATCGCAACGTACAGCACACGCAGCTCCTCGGCCTTCGCCTCGCGCCGCAGCGTGCGCTCGAGCGCCTGCCGTGCGACCGTCGGGTACTGGATGTGCCTTTGCGTGTCCACGCACACCGGCCCCAGCCCGAGCTGCGGGTGCACGAGCACCGAACTCAAAAAGTCCATATTGCTGAAGCGACGCGCGAGGTCCGAGAGGATCACGACCGGAAATTCGAGGCCCTTCGACTTGTGGATCGACATGATGCGAACGCCTGATGATGCGTGTGCGGTCTGCATCGAACCCGCCTCGCCTTCGGCAAGCTGCTCGCGCAGCGTGCGCACAAAGTCGAAAAGGCCCTGCCGCCCCGAGCGCGCGTAGTCCTCGCTGAGCTCCAAAAACGCGAGCAGATTTTCCTTGCGCTCCGCCCCGCGGCGCATCGCGCCGAAGATGCCGAGCACATTGCACCGGCGGTAAATTTCACTCAGCAGCTCGCGCACGCTCAGGTGCGCCGCGCTGTTGCGCAAAGCGTCCAACGTATCGAGAAATTCTCTGCTGTGGTCTTCCTCACTCAAAAGCAGCGCATCGTAGAAGTCACCCGTGCGCTGCCGCGCGCGGATCGCCGCGAGCTCATCGGGTGTAAAGCCGAAGAGCGGAGAGCGCAGCACGGCAATGAGCGGCACGTCCTGCCGCGGATTGTCGATGACCTGCAAGAGCGCGAACAGTACTGCGATCTCCATCGAGGCAAAAAAGTCCTCGCCCGCGTCAGCGGCGCAGTGGAGGCCGCGCGCTTCCAGCGCGCGGCGGTAGTCCAAAAGGCGCGTGCTCGGCGAGCGCATCAATATGACGATGTCCTCCTCGCACACGGGCCGCAGCTCTTTTGTTTTGTCATCCTGTATAGGAAATTCACTTGTCAGCATATTGCTGATATAGTCCGCGACGAACGCGGCCTCAGCCTCGCTTGCGCGCACGCGCTGCTCGCCCGTCTGCGTCGGCAGATCGAGCAGATGGAACTCCGCGCCGCACGCGCTCGATTCGACATAATTCGCGCCGAGGCGCAGCATTTCATCCGCGCCGTAGTCGAGCTCACCCATTTCCTCGGAAAGAATATTGCAGAAGATAAAATTCGTCGCGTCCAGCACTTCCTTACGCGAGCGGAAGTTGCGCGAGAGCAGCAGCTTCGCGCTGTCGTGCTCCTCTGCGTCCTCAAGCGGCGGCCAGGTGTTATAATGCTGCAAAAAAATACGCGGGTCGGCTAGGCGGAAGCGATAGATGCTCTGCTTGACATCGCCAACAGTGAAAAGGTTTTCTCCTTTATAAGAAATTGCGTCAAAAATGCGGTTCTGCACCTCGTTGGTGTCCTGATACTCGTCCACCATGATCTCGCGGTAGCGCGCGCTGACGATGCGCGCAAGCTCTGTCGGCGCGCCGTCTTCTCCGATGAGAAGGCGGATGGCCTCGTGCTCCTGATCGGAGAAGTCAGCAGAATTCCGCCGCCGTTTTTCCTCGTTGAACCGGCGGGAAAAGTCCGCCGTCAGGTCGATGAGCGCGAGCATTGCACTCGCCATCGTGCGCAGGTCCTCCACCGCCTCGTCGGACGAGGCGGAAAAAATCTCGGCAAAGCCCTTGACGGTCTCCTTGCAGTTGTCCCACAGGCTTTTCATGCGCGCTTTCATCTCGCCGCCGTCGCTGTCCTTCACCGCGGCGAGGCGCGGAAACGCGATGGTCACGCCGCGCGCGGCGTCCCAGCCCTCTGCGGTCTTCCCCTCCAGCGCTTCAAGCTGGTAGGACGCGTCGAGGAACGCGGGCGCATACTTCTGGTTCAGCGCGTCATTCGCGCACATCTCCTGCGCCGCGCGCTGCAAAAGGTTTTTGCAGTGGCGCGCCTTGCGCCGCACCTCATTGAGCAGAATTTTTCCATAGGGCGTGTCCTCGATCTTATCCGGCACGGCGCGCCAAAACGCGCGCTGCGCCTCGAGCCATTTGTCCTCATACGGCTGCGCCTGCAATTTTGCGTGCAACTCGAGCACTAAGTCCTCAAGCGCGCTGTCGTCGCGCCCCGCGCCGAGCGTGTCGGCGAGCAGTGTGCTGCCAGTCGTCAGACGGCCGTAAAAATCGTCCAGCGTGCGCGCGAGCACGCGCTCGCGCAGCACCTGCGCCTCGTTCTCGTCCAGCACGCGGAAATCGGGCCGCAGCGCGTGGCCGCGCGCGTCCTCGCCGAGCAGATGGCAGTTTTCGCGCAAAAGCGCGGTGCAGAACGCGTCCACCGTCTTGATGTCCGCACGGTAGACGCGCAGCATCTGCTGCCGCAGATGGTAGTTGCCGGGGTCGCGCTCCATGCGCTCGGTGAGCGCCTTGGCGATTTTGCCGCGCAGCTCGCTCGCCGCGGCGCGCGTGTAGGTGATGATGAGGAAATCGTCGAGATTCGCGCCCTCGCGCTCTACGTAGGAAAAGAGCCGCTCGACGAGCACCTTTGTCTTGCCCGAGCCCGCCGCCGCGGAGACGAGCAGACTGCGCTCGCGGCTGTCCACCGCCGCTTGCTGTTCGTTTGTCAGCTTTTCAGCCATTTTTGTGCGCCCCCTCTCCGTTCACCTCGTCGATGTACTGCCAGAATTCGTCGTTTTTCGTCGCCTTGATGTATTCCATACGGTCACTGCCGCAGCCGTTTTCAAAGTGGCACGCGCTCGCGAACTCGCAGTAGGTGCAGGCCGATTGCTGCGGCGTGCGCGCGTAGGGGTCGGCGTCGATGTTGCCCGCGAAGACCTCCTGCGTGATTTCATGTAAAATATGGTCGACGTATTTCGAGAGCTTTCCGAGCTGCTCGGCAGAAGCAAGGCTTCCCGTCACCGCGCCGTCCCTTTTCACCGCGATGGGCAGGTAGCACGGCGATTCGAGCGCGCTGTGCTCCATCGCCTGCAGGACCACCGGGTCCTCGAGCACCATGCCGCTGCGGCGCAGCTCCTTTTTGAGTGCTTTTTCGATCGTTTCGGGCTCCGTGTCGCGCGCGCAGCGCAGCATCGGCTCGCGCGCGGGCGTATAGAGAACGCCCGCGGGAACGATCTCGTGTCCGCCGAAAAGCATCTGTCCCTCTTCTTTAAGCGTAAAGAGGTAGAGCAGCATTTGGAGCCCCAGCCCGTAGCGCAGCTCGGCGAGGTCGAAGCTCTTCTTGCCCGTCTTGTAGTCCACGACGCGCAAATATAGCTTGCCGTCGTGCAGCCAGCCGTCCACACGGTCGACCTTGCCGACAACGCGCGCCGTGCCGTTTTCCTCGCGGATCGTGATGGCGGGCAGCTGCCCGTCCGCACCAAATTCCAGCTCAAATGCCAGCGGCTCAAAGTCGGAGCTTTGCAGCTCCTCGCTCACCTCGTCCATGATGCGCTCGACCGTCGCACACAGGCGGTTGAACAGATAACGGAAGCGCGCGCTTTTTTCGCACAAGTCCGGCAGCACGCGGTCGATGTATTCCTCGATCGACGCGCGCACGAGCGCGTGCAGCTTGTCCTTCGATAGCGTATGCAGTCCGCCGCACTCCTTCGCCTGCCGCAGCGTATGCTCCATCACATCGTGCACGAACGTGCCGATCTGCGGCGCGTCAAAGCCCGCGCCCGTGCGCTCCCTGGCTTTCAGGCCGTAGCGCATGAAATAGGCAAAGTGACATGAGCGCGCCATGTCCATGCGCGAGGCGGACAGTGTCACCGCGCCGCCGTAGAGCGCGTGCACCGCGTCGCGCGACAGATGCCCGCGCGTATAGCGCGAAGCGTCCTTCATCGCGGCAAGCGCACGCTCCGCGTCGCCCTGTCCTTCAAAATACTGCCACAGCGCGCCGCCGATATGCTCGCCCGCATACTCGAGCGCCGTCGACTTTGCTGACAGGCGATATTCCTTGTCAGCGCTCTCTGTTTCGACGCTGATCGACGGCAGCAGACGCGCGATGCGCCCGATGACGAACGATGGCCGCTTCTCCGCGCCCTTTCCGTCCGAAACGGGATAGGACACCGTCAGCTTTTCCGTCGGCTGGGCCAGCGCGGCGTAAAGATTCTGAATTTCCAGATGAAACTGCTCCATCCCGTGCGGCGCGAGGAAGATTTGCTGCCTCTCGAGCGCCTCGCGGTCCTTGTCGCGCAGCACGCCGCCGCGGTTCTCCGCCGCAGGCAGCACGCCGTCGTTCGCGCCGAGCAGGAACAGCGCGCGCACCGTGTGGCGGTCGTTTCGCGTCATTTCGCACAGGTTCACCGCGTCGAGCGTCACGGGGATCGTGCCCACGCTGTACTGCGTCAGCACAAGGCGCATCAGACTCGCAAACTCCTCGGCGTCGAGGATCGCGTCGCCCAGGATTTCCACAAACTGGTCGAGCACGCTGCAAAGAATGCCCCACAGCTGCGCCGTTTCCTCGGCGCGCTGGGCCTCGCCCGCGGCGAAAAGCTGCTCGGTCTGCGCCTGCAAGGTCTCCGGCAGGTTCACCTCTTCCAAATAGTCGTACAGCGCGCGCACCTTCTGCTCGGCCTCGCCGATGCCGCCCACGCCTTTTTTTAGGCGCGCAAACGGCCCCTGCACGCGCTCGCGCAGTGCGTTGATCGTCTTGAGCCGCGCCCTTGCCTCGTCCGTCCATTCTTCGCCGTAGCCGTCGGGATGCGCCGACCAGGGCGTCTCGCGCGTCCACATCGCGCCGCGGATCTCCCACTTGAGCGCATAATTTTCCAGAATGTCGCATTCCGCCATGCTGAGGCCGGCGAGGCCGGTCTTGAGACAGCGGAACACATCCTCATACTCAAAGCCGCCGCTCGCGGCGTCGAGCGCGCCGAGCAGCAGCGTCAGCACGGGACTTTTCAAAATGTCGCTGCGGTGGGCATAATAAAGCGGAATACCGTAGCGGGCGAATACGCTCTCGATCGCACCTGCGTAGGAGTCGAGATCACGCGCCGTGACGGTGATCTCGCGGTAACGATAGCCCTGCTCACGCACTAATTTCAAAATCTGCGACGCGACCCACTCGCATTCACTGTACGCGCTGCCCGCCTCATAGAGCGCGACGGTGTCGGTCGGCTGGGTAAATTCGTCCGCCGCGCCGAAAAAGCAGCGCTCGATATGGTCGAGCGCGCCGCGCACCTCGCCCTGCGGAAGAATTTCCTCCTCGCATGCGACGCCGGCATCGCGCGCGAGCGCGTACAGCCGCTCGCGCACGCGCAGGCTCTCGGAAAAGAGCTCGCGGTCCTGCGTGTCGCCAAGGAGCGTGACGGTCACGCTCTTCGCGCGCCGCAGCAGGATACGCAGAATGCGCAGCTCACGCCCCGTAAAATACGAAAAACCGTCGAGGAAAATGTCTTTATTGTCAATATATCCCGACGCTTCGAGGTTTTCCTCCAGCTTTTCAAGCACATCGCGCGTGTCGTGCCCCGGTGCGTGGAGCTTGCTGAGGTAAATGCCGTAGATGAGCGAAAGGTCGCGCAGCTTGTCGCCGCTCTCGCCTTCGATCTGCGCTACGCTCTCGGATAGCTGCTCGGGCGATACGGCGTAGGCCTGCAATTCCTCCATCACGGCGAGCAGGCTCTCCAAAAATGCCGCGCGCTGCGACGGGCGCTTGTAGACCTTGAGCACCGGCGCAAGCTCCGTGAGCGTACGCTGGAGCGTCAGGAGCTTTCCGCCCGAATCGAGCGTCACGTCCGCGCTGCCGCCGCAGATGCTCAGCACGCGCGAGGCGAGCAGCTTGAACGTCAAGGCCTCGGCATGGCGCGACGCGGTGTCGCCGCAAACACGGCACAGGTCCATCTCCGCCACATGCGAGGCGTGCTCCGGCACGAGCAGGATTTGCTGCGACGAGTCCCCCAGTGCGGCGATCCTTTGCAGCACGCGCTCGGATTTGCCCGTGCGCGCGCGTCCCATCAGTATGTGCAGCAAGCGTCCTTCCCCCTTTTTCTCTCTTAAAGTTATCAATATTTTATCCTAATTTTATCATAGTTTTCTTTTTCGGGCAACGCAGAAAACGCCGTACGCATATTTTCGCCCATCACGGGAAGACTACCGAAGACCAAACCATCTTTTTAAGGAGGGAACTTCATGGTCATCGACAAGATCGCGCTGACGCTTGCTATCATCGGCGCGCTCAACTGGGGCAGCGTGGGCCTTTTCGGCTTTGACTGCGTCGCCTTTCTCTTCGGCGGACAGACCGGTATGCTCAGCCGCGTGATCTACACGCTCGTAGGCCTTGCCGGCATCTGGTGTATCACGATGCTGTTCCGCGAGAAAGAGCCGATGGAAAGCGGCGGCCAGGCGTAAAAAATAAAAGGAGAGGGGCTTGCCCTCTCCTTTTATTTTTGCGTTAAAAATTTTCTTTACCGCTCCCCAATCGCTTCCGCACCTCCCATCTCGCGCATTGAGCGGCGGAACTGGCGATAGAATGTGAAGCTCGTCAGCGCCACCGCGCCGAAGTCCGCCACGGGCTCGGCCAGGAACACCGCGAACGCCTTGTCCGCGAAAAAGTGCGGCAGAATATAGATGAGCGGGATGAGCAGGATGATCTTGCGCCACACGGCGAGGAAGAGCGACGTCTTCGCGTTGCCGAGCGCCACAAACGTCTGCTGGCAGGCGATCTGGATGCCGAAAATACCGCTGCACCCCATGTAGATGCGCACGGCCCACGCCGCGTATTCGACCAGCGCGGGGTCATTATTGAAAATCAGGATGAACGCGCGCGGGAAGAGCTCGACCAGAAGCCAGATGGCCATTGAATAAGTAAAGCACGCGCGCAGCAGGCAGAAATAGGCGTCGCGCACGCGCTGGGCGTTCTTTGCGCCGAAGTTGTAGCTCACGATGGGCTGTGCGCCCTGTGTCAAGCCCTGAAGCGGCATGTTCGAAAACTGCATGATGCTCGTCAGCACTGTCATCGTGCCGACGGCCATGTCGCCGCCGTAGCGCAGGAGAGATGAGTTGAAGCAGATGGCGATGAGGCTCTCCGTCGACTGCATCACAAACGGGGAAAGTCCCAGCGCGATACACGGCAACACGATCTTCGCGTCCACGTGCAGGTTCTCGCGCTTTAAGTACCAGCGCGTCTTCTTTCCCGTGAGGAACGTCATCACCCACACGGCCGACACTGCCTGCGAGATCACCGTCGCCAGCGCCGCGCCGCGCACGCCGAGACCGAGCACGAAGATGAACAGCGGGTCGAGAGCCGTATTTAAGAGCGCGCCAATGAGCACCGTCTTCATGCTCACGGTGGCGAAGCCCTGTGCCGTGATGTAGGCGTTCATGCCAAGTGTCAGCTGCACGAAGATCGTGCCGAGGGCGTAGATGCGCATATAGTCGAGCGCGTAACCGATGGTGTTCTCGCTCGCGCCGAACATCAGTAAAAGCGGCTCGGCAAAGGACTCGAACAGCACCGTCAGCACCAGCGCCGTGATCACAAGCATCGTCAGACAGTTTCCCATGATGCGTTCGGATTTTTCGCTCTCGCCTGCGCCCTCGGCGATCGAGGCGCGCGGCGCGCCGCCGATGGCCATGAGCGACGCGAACGCCGAGATGACCATGATGATCGGCAGGCATACGCCAACGCCTGTGAGCGCGAGTTTTCCGACGGTCTCGGCGGGCTGCATGTGGCCGATGAACACGCGGTCGACCAGATTGTAGAGCATGTTGACGATCTGCGAGGTGATCGTCGGCACGGAGAGCGAAAAGAGCAGCTTTTTGACGTCCCCGTGTCCCAGATCTGCGCGCTTATCCAAAATCATCACCTGAATCTTTCGTATTTTTCCGTATAAGTTGTTAGAATATCATGCCGCGGGGCGTTCGTCAAGCAAGCGGGCCGCGAAGCGCTCTATCATGGCATTTTCATAAAGCGCTTTTGGACATTTTTTCACTTTCTCCATTGCTTTTTCCGCGTGGGCTATTGTATAATTTGTTTTACAATCGCACCAGCGGAGCGCCCCGCGTTCCGCTTATCAAACAAATAACGGAGGAATCACCATGAACGAAAAGTTTTCCAAGCTTGGCTTTTATCCTTCCGACATTCTGCTGCCCAAGAAGGATGTCGATATGAGCAAGTGGGCGGTCGTCGCATGCGACCAGTTCACCTCTGAGCCCGAGTACTGGGAGCGCGTGGAGAAGACCGTCGGCGACGCGCCTTCCACCCTGCGCCTCATCCTGCCCGAGGCCAACCTGAAGGCCCCCAACGTCGACGAGTTCATCGCCGACATCAACGCCTCGATGAGCAAGTACCTCGAAGAGGGCATCTTCGAGACGCTCAAGGACTCCCTCATCTACATCGAGCGCGGCCAGAGCGATGGTAAGATCCGTCACGGCCTCATTGGTATGGTCGACCTCGACCAGTACGACTTCACCCCCGGCTCCGGCGCGCTGATCCGCGCGACTGAGGGCACCGTGCTCGACCGTATCCCCCCGCGCGCCCGCGTGCGCCGCAACGCCCCCATCGAGCTGCCCCACGTCATGCTGCTCATTGACGACCCCGAGAAGACCGTCATCGAGTCCCTGACCGCCGCGGCCGATAAGATGGAGAGCGTCTATGACTTCGACCTGATGGAAAACGGCGGCCATATCAAGGGCTACAAGCTCTCCGCTGCGCAGATCGACGCAGTCGCCGACGCGCTGACCGGCCTCACGACCGACGAGGCGATGAAGAGCAAGTACGGCGTCTCCGGCGTCGCGCCCCTGCTGTTCGCCGTCGGCGACGGCAATCACTCCCTCGCCACCGCCAAGGCCTGCTATGAAGAGCAGAAGAAGGGCAAGACTCCCGAGGAATACCTCGCGCTGCCCTCCCGCTACGCACTTGTCGAGGTCGTGAACAACCACGACGATGCGCTCCAGTTCGAGCCCATCCACCGCGTGCTCTTCGGCGTCGACCATGAGAAGTTCATGGAAGAGTTCAAGAAGTTCTACCCCAACGCCCACGAGGGCAAGGGCGAGGGCCACGTCATCGAGGTCTGCTGGAACGGCCACGACGATTTCGTCACTGTCCCCGACCCGAAGGTCCAGCTGGCCGTCGGCACGCTGCAGGCTTTCATCGACGAGTACCTCAAGCAGTTCGGCGGTGAGGTCGACTACATCCACGGCGATGAGGTCACCCGCGAGCTCGGCTCCAAGGAGGGCAACATGGGCTTCCTGCTTCCCGCGATGGGCAAGGAGCAGCTCTTCAAGACCGTCATGGCCGACGGCGTTCTGCCGCGCAAGACCTTCTCCATGGGTCACGCGCAGGACAAGCGCTACTACGTCGAGGCACGCAAGATCCGCTAAGAAAAATGACAGCTACTGCAAAAAAGCGCCGCAAGGCGCTTTTTTGCTCAGGAGGACACCAAAATGGATTACAAAGCAGCCAGAATCTGGCAGAACGTACTGCTCTTCGGCGGTGCGATCGTCTCAGCCGTCGGCGTATGGGCGTTTAACAGCATGCCCATCATGCTCGTCGGCCTCGGCATGATGATCTTTTCCATCATCGCCTGGTGGCGCTATTACCGCTGCCCCAAGTGCGGCGAACATCTGGGCCGCGGCTCGCCGTCGCGCTGCCCCAAGTGCGGCGCATGGCTCGCCAGCACGCCGGAACCCGAGCAGAAGAAGAAAATTCAGCACAAGAAAAAGAAGCACTGAGCGCACAAGGAGGCCGCGATGAACGACAAAAAGCCCCTGATGGACTATCGCAGGGCCCAAAAGCTCCAAACACCGCTGCTTCTTACCGGCGCGCTGCTCAGCGGCGTCGGCACAAGCGTCAGCGTACCGCTTGTTATTCTCGGTATCGCGATCATGCTCTTTGCCATCGTGATTGGGGTGCTTTACTACCGCTGCCCGCACTGCGGCAGACCGCTCGGACGCATAGGTGAAGGCGGTGCCTACTGCCCCCACTGCGGCAAGGCGCTGAATGCGCCGGTCGAGGAGCCCGTGCGCAGCATAACTGTCCCCGCCTATGCTAAGCTCAACCTGACGCTTGACATTCTTGGCAAGCGCGATGACGGCTACCACGAGATGCAGATGGTCATGCAGACCGTTTCGCTCCACGACGATGTGACCGTCACGCTCACAGACGGCAAAGGCATCACCTGCCGCGTCGACGGCGCGGCGCTTCCCTGCGATGAGCGCAACCTCGCTGTCAAGGCGGCGAGAGCCTTCTGCGAGGCGATGGACTGCGGCGGCGGCATCGACATCGCGCTTATAAAGCGCATTCCGTCCGAGGCCGGCATGGCCGGCGGCAGCGCAGATGCCGCGGCGGTGCTGCGCGCGCTGCGCGAGCTCGTCTCCCCCACCCTCACGGACGAGCGGCTCGAGCAGATCAGCGCAAGCGTCGGCAGTGATGTTCCCTTCTGCATCCGCGGCGGCACGCAGCTGGCCGAGGGCCGCGGCGAAAAGCTGACCGTCCTCAAGCCCGCACCGCGCTTCTTCGTCGCCGTCTGCAAGCCGGACTTCCCGATCTCCACACCCGCGCTCTTCGCGCGCGTAGACGGTGTAACGATCACCGACCGTCCTGATACGGACGCGATGCTCGCCGCCATCGAGCACGGCGACGCGGACACGCTGTGTGCAAACGTGCACAACGTCTTTGAGCAGGCGCTCGACGGCGAGCAGCGTGAGCGCATTGAGACCATCAAGCGCGATCTTCTCGCCTACGGCGCGAAGACGTCGGCGATGACCGGCTCAGGCAGCGTGGTGTTCGGCCTCTTCTCTGACAAAGCGGCTTGCCGCAGAGCGTGCGAGGCACTGCAAGGCGAGTGCCTCAAAACTTTCTGCGCCGAATTTGTTTGAAAACTCAGAAAACCGTCCATACTCGAAGCAAATTCTTTGAGATGGGCGGTTTTTCGATGAAATGGACAAAGTGGGAGCTTTCCCTTGCCGTTGGCCTCGCGGTCATGCTGCTTTTCTGCGCCGCGCGCGGCCAGACCATGCTTCAGTGGTGGAGCGCGGCGTTCTCCCCGCTGTGCGACGGCAT
>ENA-UEYD01001607-UEYD01001607.1-human-gut-metagenome-genome-assembly--contig:-NODE-1607-length-15480-cov-37.874051_pt1 | contig 15480 bp, 7 predicted proteins | sample MGYA00242907_ERZ507875 | MGnify/ENA primary metagenome ERZ507875 (study PRJEB26167, sample SAMN06115506) | human gut metagenome | host: Homo sapiens | place: China:Shandong | collected 2015-08-07...
TACTCGCTTATGTGAAATTCCGGGTTTCATGCAAAAAATGAGTTATATAAAACATCGTTATATGCCGTGTTTCCTTATCAATTTGTTTAATCTAATAACGAATGACATGAGGAAAGTTTAAGAACTATTTATAAGTTAATGATATAAAAAATAAAAATATGAGTAATGATAAGTTTTACACATCTGAGAGAAACGTTCAAATTTTGCTTTCGCTGTTAAAAGCAAACGGAATAAAGAAAATTATCGCTTCTCCTGGCACCACGAACTATTCTTTAGTTGGAAGTGTGCAGAATGATCCTTGGTTTGAGGTTTATTCTTCTGTTGATGAGCGTTCTGCTGCATATATGGCGTGTGGCATGGCAGCAGAAAGTGGTGAACCTATTGTTTTGACTTGTACAGGTGCGACAGCCTCTAGAAATTATATTCCAGGGATGACAGAAGCATTCTATCGAAAATTACCTATATTGGCAGTCACTTCTCATCAAGGAACTGATCGTATAGGTCAGTTAATCCCACAGAATATTGACCGTCGTAATATTCCTAACGATATAGCGTTGTTACAGGTTGAATTACCAGTGGTACGTGATAGTCGTGATGAGGATTATGTGATGATGGAGGCCAATAAGGCTGTACTCGAGTTACGTCGTAATGGTGGTGGACCTGTACATATAAACCTTTTTACATCTTATAGCAGGGATTTTTCGGTGAAAACTTTACCAGAGGTACGTGTAATGCATCGTTTTATGGCTTGGGATAAACTTCCTGAGATGCCAGAGGGACGTATTGGAGTCTATGTAGGTTCTCATGCACACTTTTCACCCTCCCTTGTTCATGCAATTGATCGTTTTTGTGCAACATATGATGCTATAGTTATTTGCGATCATACTAGTGGTTACTATGGTAAATATCGTCTGTTACCAACACTGGCCGAATTGCAGCCTGGAGTTCCTTCACCAATGCCGACGGCTACTCCTTCCAGCAGTATTACCAGAACAACTCCGACCTGCCGGACGATGCCATCAGCGAAATTTTCGAAGGACCGGACGACAATGTATGGATAAGGACTTCCAGCGGCTACAGTATCTATAATTATAAGACCGGTAAATTCGACAATGACTATAAACCCATACTCGATGGGCTGCAAATCCCCAGTAAAAACATTCTGAGGATGGGAAAAACATCCAAGAATGAGTTTTGGGCCTACGACTATTCCAAACTTTACATACGAAGCATGGACAACAGCTCCATCAAAGCCTATCCACTGGCAGTTGAAAAGATTTCAAACCTCTATATAGGTGTCCAGTTCATTTATATAATGTACTCCAACGGTACCCTATACAGTATCAGCAAGCAGACTTCCGAAGTCAAGGAAATAGCCATTCCCACCATCTATAGACCTTTGCTGGAGAATCATGAGCCACACATTTACATAGACCAAAACGAAAGCCTATGGGTATACACCTTCCAAAACAGCCTACTTTTGCACAAGAACAGTTTTACACAGCAATGGGAGGACATCAGCCTGAACAATAACACTCACATACAGTACAATCGCGTGCAACGCATCCTCGACCTGGGAGACGGCAACGTATGGATACTTACCAGCCATATGGGGCTGTTCGTTTACAACACCCTGACCAAATCGCTTACCAACTTGGTGCACAATCCATTGAAACCGCACACCATTGCCAGCAACAATCTGAATACCATTTACCGGGACAAAGACGGAACCATATACATAGGGAATTTCAAACACGGTATTTCCTATTATAGCCCCATGTCCCAAATCATACTATGCAACAAATCCCTGGAATATGATGATATCCTGACCTTCTGCGAAGACACCAGCCAGGAATACATTTACTACGGAACAGACGGTACGGGACTAATCCGACGTTCACTAGTGACCGATTCATACGAAAAGATAGCAACTCCCGCCAATATTGTAGTCGACTTATCCATCGACTCCAAAAACCGCCTATGGATAGGCACCTTCCAGAAAGGACTGCTATGCTACTCGAAAGGGCAAATCAAACAATACACAGTAAGTAACAGCCAGCTTCTCGAGAACAATGTGTATACAGTAAAGGTAGACAAACACGGATACATCTGGATAGGTACCATGAAAGGATACATACAGAGGTTAAATCCGGAAACCGGGCAGTTTGACACCATCTTGTACCGTCCGGGAGAATTCTTTGTCCGAGATATGTACTATGATAAAGACAGTACCCTTTACGTAGCGACCAAAGGAGGACTCATTATCATCGATACGGAAACCCAAGCCTATAATATCTACGCCGAAGCCGGCCGCTTCAAGGAGAACAATATGCTCACTGTCTATAAGGACAGCCGGGACCTTCTTTGGATAGGACATCCACACGGACTGAGTATATGGAACCAGAAGAACGACTCCATCTACTTCCTTGACCAGAAAAACGGACTTGCCGCCAACCTCGTCAGAGCCGTCACGGAAGACAACAACAACCAGATGTGGATTGGTACCGGCAACGGCATCTCACGAATCAAAATAACAAACGGTACATACGCCATCGTGAACTACTCCGTAAGCGACGGACTGATATGCAACGATACCAATGTCCACGCCATCCTCAAGCTACAGAACGGCAATATACTGATAGGCACGCCACAAGGTTACCAGACTATCATTCCACAAGACATCCTGACCACAAGTTATGATGCCAATATTTACCTTACCGGTATTGAGCTCAAATCCGGAATGACCCATCCGGACATCCTGAACGGCAGCTCACTTGAATGTGCACAACATCTTTCCTTCACTGAAAAGGAAAATTCATTCACTCTGTCCTTCTCTGCCCTCGACCTGGTGGAAACGGATAAGATAAAATATGCCTATAAGATTCATTCCAACTGGATTTATGCTGAAAACAACAAAGTAAACCTATCCATGCTGACTGCCGGAAACTATACTTTATCCGTCAAGGCATGCAACTCACAAGGCATATGGAGCCCCAACGTCAAGGAACTGAAAATAAAGATACTCCCTCCTTGGTGGCGCACTTGGTGGGCTTATACCATATATAGCGGTATCGTTTTGTGCATCCTTCTGTCCATTATCCGCAATCTGCGCTTACGCCAAAAGCAGAAACAAATCATGCAGGCCATCGAGGTGGAAAATGAAAGGCAGCAGAAAATCAACAATATGAAACTGCAGTTCTTTGCCAACATAAGTCACGAACTGCGGACCCCCTTGTCACTTATCATCAATCCGCTTGAAGAGTTTTTCGTAGACCATCCCGAATATCGTAAAGGCATTCTGGATATGGTCAAACAAAATGCCGACTATCTGCTGGAACTGATTAACCAACTGCTGGATTTCAGAAAGCTGGATGCCAAGGCTGAAACCCTGAAATGCAAACATGACAACATCCTTATCATTCTGAGTGAAATATTCCACTCTTTCGATCCGATAGCACAGAAACGGAACATCAGCTATAGCCTTACCGCTCCACAACATTCTGTATTCATGGATTTCGACTATGACAAGATACGCAAGATATGCACAAATATCCTGTCAAATGCATTCAAGTTCACTCCCAATAAAGGAAGCATCTCACTGGATATTGCCGTAAGAGGCACAAATCTGGAACTGACCTTTACCGACACCGGTTGCGGCATAGAGGATGAAGCCAAGGAGAAAATATTCCAAAGATTCTATCAGTCGGGCAAAAACCAGTCGAACAACGGAGGCAGCGGCATTGGACTGCACATTGTTTCCGAATACGTAAAGATGCATCAGGGTACTGTCTGTGTCAGGGATAACCAGCCTTGTGGTTCTGTATTCCTGATTGCCCTACCCCTACACCAGAACAGTAATGAAACCAAAAACGGAGAACCGGTCGAAGGACCGGAAATAAAAGAAGAATCCCATCCATTCACCATACTACTCGTAGATGACAACTACGACTTCTTGAAATTTCTCTCTGAAAGTCTTGCCAGGCAGTATCATGTATTAAAAGCCACAAACGGAAAACATGCACTGAATGTACTGGAAAAGGAAGATATTGATTTAGTGGTCAGTGACATCATGATGCCCGAGATGGATGGTCTGGAACTATGTTCAACCATCAAGAATGACATACGCTACTCCCATATCCCCATTATCCTCCTGACAGCTAAGGCAAGTGAAGAACACCAATTGGAAGGGCTTAGCGTTGGCGCAGACGACTATATCACCAAGCCTTTCAATATGGAAGTCCTCAAGCTGCGCATCAACAAGATTATCGAGATGAACGTCAAACGTCAGGAAATATTCAATCAGGACATTAAAATCGAGCCAAGCCGTATCACCATCACTCCCCTTGACCAGCAGCTGGTGGAAAAAGCCATCCAGATTGTAGAGGACAATATCAGCGAAACCGAGTTTTCCGTCGAGGAGCTTGCCAGCAGCCTGAATATATCACGCAGCTATTTCTACAAGAAAATGATTAAGATAACGGGAAAGAAACCCATCGAATTCATCAGGACCATCCGTATGAAACGTGCACAACAACTCTTGACAGAAAGCCAGATGCAAGTTTCGGAAATTGCATATACCTTGGGGTATAACTCCCCCAAGATATTCTCCAAACATTTTAAAGAAGAGTTCAACATCAGCCCATCCGAATTTATAAGGCAGCAGGCTGAATAGAAACATTATTTTGACATCAAAGCATCCAACGAAGACACCAACGCCACCAAAGCAGCACTCCAATTAATGGCTATTTCATTGGAAGCATACGAACCTTCCACATCTGCATAAGACTCATCCGGCAGATTGGAAGGATAGGGTACACCGTCTTGTTGGCCAGGATTGGGACCGCCAACAAGGAAACCGGGAAGAGGTGCCTCTATATCATCCGATGCAGAAAGACGATGGTGCGGATACAGAGGACTTTTCATCCCGAAACCGGTGACATAACAATATCCCGTGGCATTCTTTCCTAAAATGTAGTCCATATTGCGGTAGGCGTTCGTCAGGTACGACTTCTCACCCGTAAGCAAATAGGCGCAAACCAGTGAAGTGGCTTGGTTAGCACACCCTTCGGCAAGGCATCCCCAAAAGAAATCTTTGGCATCGTTGCCGTAAGGAGCGTGGAAAGGAGAGCGGTCAGCACCCCGCACAGCCTCGGCAGCATAGTCCAGTAGCAGGTCTTTCATGGCATTTGCCAACTCCACGTCTTCACCCTGATATTCCCTGCCCGGTTGCAGCCAGGCAAACACGCCCAACGCAGTGGTATTGCCCCAAGAAGGAGTCTTATATGCAGTGGGCAGATGCTTCTTCACTTGTTCCCGGTAAACGGGCTTTCCCGTAGCAAGATAGAGCTCGGAAGCCGCCCAGAAGAATTCGTCATCGGCACTACGATCACCGTAAGCTCCCGTAACCACGGCAGGTTGATATTGCTTGTTGAGGAGGTCCTGATGATAGAGCGCTTGCGGATGCGCTTCTGCCCAGGCGTAAGCACGTTCGGCAGCCTGCAAAGCCACTTCCGAAAAGCCAGGATAATCCTCTTCGTAAGGAGCAAACAACACGGAAGCTTGCGCTAAAGCCGCAGCATAGTCCAATGCCGCCGTTACTGATTTCTGAACTACATAACGGGGCTGCTTACACTCCGTAGGCTTGATAAATCCCTCGAACGAAGGGGTAGTCAGCTTGTGGTAGACTCCTCCGTCGGCAGGGTCTTGCATGGTCAGCATCCATTTCAGGTTATAGTACATCTCGTCCAGCAAATCGGGCGTGTGGTTTCCGCTTTCCGGGATGTTCACCCGTTGACGGATAAAATAGTCAGGAAAGCGGGCATAAATCGCCTGCATCAATCCGATGGAATAAGCGGAGTTCACAATGTACTTGTTATAATCTCCGGCATCATACCATCCTCCCGGAGAAGAAATCACCGCTCCCGCCTTACGTTCCGGCCCGGCAGCATTGGGATGTACCAGCACCTTGTCATCTGGATGGCCTGCCGGACGGCTCCACCGACCCGCATAAGTCGCTTCGATGGGCATACCCGTACGTTGGTAATAGAAAGATTTCAAAGCGGCATCGGCCAAAGGGGACAGCACCTTTTCCTTTACTTCGAATGCCACTGAATCGCCGTTAACCAACAGAAGATATCTTCCCGGTACCGTGATGTCACTGAAATCCAATATTGTCCTGCTCCTATCCGACCAAGCGGATGAAGCGGTATATCCGGGTTTGCCGGAAAGTAGCCGATTGCCCGTGGCTGCATCTACTATGGTAAATTCACGTACCTCACCGGCATTCACCACAGCTACTTTTTCCTGCTGGGGATAATACCCTAACTGATTCAAACGTACAGTTTCTGAAGGATGCCCTAAAGTGGCCATTCCTCCCAGAACTGTAAACAGACATGTAGTTATATTCATATCACTATTCTTTATATATTAATATTATTCCATTTCAAAATTATTTATCCGACAATAAGGTAATGAAACTGATAGCCGGCAAGTGTACCCGTACCAGTCCATTCTCCACCTTCACTGCAGTTTCCTTCATGCAGTCCTTTGTATTGGTCACATAGACTTTCAGTTCCTTCACTTCTGCAGGGATACCGGAGATGACAGCCTCGCAATCCGCCCCATTATTGACCATATGGACGGCATATTCTCCGCGCACCATATTTCCGAAAGCCGCACAGTTTACATTTTTCTTGCTGCTACTGACTGGAATAGCCAAGGCATCGGCCGGAGTGGAGGCCAGCTGCTTAATGTTCCAGAAACGTTGTGTAGGACGCAAAGGACCTTTGGAGCCATAAATGCCGTCTCCCCACAACAACGAATAGTCTGAAGTGAGCTGCCACTGCAAGATGGACAATGGTTGGCAAATCGCACAAATACGTGTATACAGATTGATTTCATAAAGTGCAAACGTCGACTCATTGAATATCTCGGCATAACCATGAGCAGCGGCATCCGTACTACCCTCACCAACCAAGAGTAGTACATTAATCTCTTTGGCAGCACCCGCCCACTTCCTTAACGTAACATCATCACAACCACGCCATGAATGGAAAGAAACTGCACCAATATACTTATGAGTCTCAGGATTGTTCAAAGCAGGAAGGATAAAATCGAAAGTAGTGGCATCCGAATTGTCGCCAAGCAGCATGCGGGTAGGAAGATTCAACCCTGCCAGATAAGCACCGAACTCCTTAATGAAATCTGCATGCTCCTGCGGAGTGTGGAGGACATCAATACCCAAATCCGATTCATTGAACGAGAACATGGAGAACTCAATACCATAATACCGTTTGGCATACAACAGATAATCTGCCATGGATTTATAAATCTTCTCCTTTTTCCGGTTATCCAGACGATAAGCAATGACACCACCTTGACGGGCATAACTTGCAGGACCTCCGTCAATGGCCCATGCAGGCGGAAACCAACAGCTTAGTATTACCGGCATTCCCATCGCCTTCAAGCGCTTTGCCATGAGGAGACTTTCCTCCACCCGCTTGTTCAGTCCCCCATTCTGTGCCACGGCAATAGGATCGGATTCTTCTTCGGGTTGCCACAATCTCCACGGAAATTCCACACGGCCATAAGCTACGCGCAAGTTTTCCAGACAGTAATCTATCACTTTAGGGTCGGCAGCAGGATTCTGCAGGCGGAAATTCCCTCCAAAGCCTGCAAACAAACTTCCCGGATTCTGCATATCCAATGTAATTTCCGCGTCACTGTGATCTATCACTCCGGAAGCATGCAGTTCCATAGACAATGCTGTTCTCCCAGCCTTTTTCAGAATCGGCATTAGCGAGATATACACAACAGTACCGGTAGACTCTTTTTCAACCGTGGCCTTTACAGACTTATTGAACTTGAATTCCAACTTCCTATTGGCCGAAGTAACGGTCAGCTTCCTGCCACTTACCCTTACTTTGGCATCAATGTAGTTTTCCGGACTTAAAGCAATACAGTAATAGGCTGCCTGGTTCAAAGTAGTGTCCGACAGCGCATCAATAGAAATCTCCACCAAGCCTTTTCCCTTATCGGTCACTTTCTGATGGAACTTTACACCTCGCAGAGTAGCCGTCACTTCCTGCATATTCCCCTCACGATGGAAAACGGGACGGACCTGCTTCTCCTTTCCGGTAATCTCCATATCTCCTTTCAAGGTTCCGACACGCAGGGATGACTCAAAGTCTATCAATTCACCGTCTACGCGGACACCCGTGATATTGCTCCATGCCATCACTTCCGTCTGGGCAGAAAGCGGCAGAGATAATATACCACACAGCAATACAACTATTCCAAACTGGAAAATTCGTAAATTCTTCATAATATCAAATCTATAAAAGGTTGTCATTTCAGTCTGGTATCAATCTCAAACCCCATACGGCTGTTATGATAAGGACAATTCCACATACTTGCTTTAGGCTCCTTGTAGCGGGGAGTTCCATCTTCCAGCACCGTTCTGAACCATTCACCATACTCCTTGTCTATCATCCGTGATTTGATGAAGTTCCAGGTGCGGACGGCACTGTCCAGATAAGATTGTTCACCAGTCAGTTGCCAGGCATTGATACAGCCGACCACAGTTTCCGCTTGGCACCACCAGGAAGCGTCCTTCCTGATTTTGTCCTTATGTCGTTCATACATCATAGCTCCCATCGGGTTGATGCCCTCCTTCAAGGAAGCATCTGCAAGTTCCAATGCTACCTTCCTGCACCTCCCGATAACCTCCGGGTCACCCAGAGCCTCTGCAGCTTCCGTCAGCAGCCAAGAAGTTTCGATATCATGCCCGTAAGAGTCGATGTCATCCAGATTATTCCAATTTAAATCACAGTATGATATCAAGTGATGTGTTTGTGGGTTGTACAGCCTGGTTGTTATTAAGTCTATTACTTTTGCAAGGCGCTTGCAAAGGCTGTTATCCTTCCATACTTTATATAAAGCCGTGTATGCCTCTAATACATGGATATGTGTATTCATTGTTTTGGCAGCAATGCCATCTCCATCATACCCCAGCTTTTGGGGAGTTCCCCATTCGCGGGTAAAGGATTCTATATAGCCATCATTTACGGGATCTTTGACTTTGCTCTCCATTATCCGATAAAGCTCTATGGCTTTTTGCAGGCTTTCATTGTTGCCCGTTGCCCTGAAATGTTCGGACAACCCATAGATAGCATAAGAGCAGCCGTAAGTCTGCTTGTTCGTATCCAATGGGGTACCGTCCGCTTTTATCAGCCAATATACGCCTCCATACTGCGAATCAATGAAGTGATCTATGAAATACCGTTGCGCCCTGTCAGCCAATTTACGGTAGGCAGTATCGCCATACATCCGGTAGGCGGTTGAAAAAGTCCAAAGGATGCGGGCATTCAGTACACCACCTTTGGGAGCATCCGCTATCGGGGCACCGTCACGTCCCAATGAACCATAAAAGCCTCCGGAAGAATCTACGCTGTATCTTTCCCAAAAAGAGAGGATATTCTCTTTCAAGTCCGAGGTTATTTCATCTTTTAAAACCTTGTCTACGTGTGACTGTGCTTGCAGGAAAGGTGTAACCAGCAACCATACTGTAATCAGCAAAAAAACGGAAAACATACGTTTCATAATATAGCGATTTAAGGAGTTAGCCATAGTTACATTGCAAATGTACAAAAAAACAAATGGACACTACTCATTGCCATCCTTTTTCAAGGGATACAATTGGTTCCGATAAAGGCTGTTTTTGGGTACTGAGTCCTTGTTTTACCAGACATCAGCTTCTATTGGCTCAAACGTGGGTATCCGGCAGCTCAAGCGCCATTGTCTGACAAATATAACAATGAATATCATAAAAATAGAGGAAAAAGACACATTTCATAACGTTATTGGCTACAAACAAAAGCCATCCGTTTCCTTTTTAGTCCGTATATTAGTAGAAAATTTTGTAACTCAAAAATAGATACTATGAGAAAGAAACATTTCCTATTTGCATCAGTCTTGGCACTGCTTTGCGGCAGCAGTGCGCTGCATGCGCAAGACTTCAAGCTGACATCCTCCGGTTATTTCAAGAATCAGGGAGTCGACATCATGGCTTTTGATGATATCTATCCCGAAGGACACCAAGGAGGGGTATGTATCATCATGAACGGACACCGTGTGGCGACGAATGGAGATATCCGTCTGGAAGCCACACCCGGACAATGGCAGCCCGTACCGAAACAGCTCGACCGGAAGCTCGGTGACAACAGCATCACCGCCACGCTGTGCTATCCCGACTCCTCACGCCATCTCACCGGATTCAACCCGATGATTTACCCGGACCTCCACCTTATATATACGGTAAACGTGGAAAGCAAAGGTAAAAACATAGAGGTGACCGTAGACCTTGACCGCCCCATTCCCCAGGAATTCATCGGAAAAGTGGGCTTCAACCTTGAATTCTTCCCGGGTTCCCTCTTCGGCAAGCCCTGGATTATGGACGGTCAGAGCGGCATCTTCCCGCAACAGCCCAACTCCCCCCTGATGACAACCCAGCCCAACTATCTGCATACAGGAAACTACCATGACGGCAAAAAATCGCTGGCAGACATGGACAAACTGATAGGAAAAGGTTACAGCCCGATTGTGGCAGACGACATCATCAGCGAACCTTATGCCAAAGGAACCAAGTTCACCTCCCGGCCCGATGACCCTTACAACAAAGTTACCATCGAATCATTGAGCGGTGACCTGCAACTGTTTGACGGGCGTATGAACCACAACAACGGCTGGTTCGTACTGCGCAGCAACATAAAACCGGGTGTCACCAAAGGTGCCGTCAAATGGATTATCACTCCGAACGTAGTGGCCGACTGGATGTATCAGCCGGTTATCCAGACTTCACAGATAGGTTATCATCCCACTCAGGACAAGGAAGCCGTCATCGAAATGGATATACGTGACAACAGAAAGGAAACGGCACAAATCATCCGCATTGATGCCGACGGCGAAAAGGTTGTCAAGAACGTCACTCCTGCCAACTGGGGTAAATTCTTGAGGTATAACTATCTGAAAGTAAACTTCACAGATGTAAAGGAACCGGGGCTTTATAAGATTAAATACAATACCTCCGTGTCTCCCATCTTCCGCATCGACAATGACGTATATGCCCGTGGCGTATGGCAACCCGTACTGGAATACTTCCTTCCCGTACAGATGTGCCACATGCGCGTCAACGAAAAATACCGCGTATGGCACGACTGCTGCCACATGGACGATGCCCAGATGGCACCGGCACACAATCATATCGACGGCTACGACCAGAAAGAGGGCCTGTCCAAGTTCAAACCGGGTGAAGTGGTTCCCGGAGTGAACATAGGCGGCTGGCACGATGCCGGAGACTTTGACCTCCGCATCGAATCCCAAGCCGGAGAATCCTATATCCTGGCACTGGCCTACGAAGCTTTCCACCCGAATCTCGACGTGACTTCCATCGACCAGATAAACCGTGTGACGGAAATCCACCAGCCCGACGGTAAGAATGACTTGCTGCAACAAGTAGAGAACGGCGCCCTTACGGTAGTCAACGGCTACCTGGCACTGGGACGTCTCTACCGGGGAATCATCTGCAACGACCTGCGCCAGTACGTACTTCTGGGTGATGCCGCCGCCATGACCGACGGGAAAATCGGTAATGAAGACGACCGCTGGATATTTACGGAGGATAACCCCGGACGGGAACTGTCGACAGCTGCCCAGCTGGCTGCCGTATCACGTGTATTGAAAGGTTTCAATGATACATTGAGTGTGCATTGCCTCGACATTGCTCGCAAAGTATATGCTTCTACCGGAAGCGGCAACAACAGAGCCTTGTTCCCCAAAGTGCAGGCAGCCGTAGAGCTGTACCTCACCACCGGCGAACAACCCTATATGGACTTCATTCTGGACAACCAGGAGCTCATCATCAAGCAGATAGGCCGCATCGGCTGGTACACGGCACGTGTGGAAAAACTGTTCGCACAGATGAAGAACAAGAAAGCCAAAGCCTTTTCAGCAGCTTTCCGCAAAGCTTTGACCGGATATGAACAAGAACTGAACAAACAAGTGCAGGAGACTCCCTATGGCGTTCCCTACCGTCCGAACATCTGGGGTGCAGGCTGGGATATACAGCGTTTCGGCTTCCAGCACTACTTCCTGACAACCGCCTATCCGGAAATATTCCCGAAAGCACCGGTATTCAATGCCCTCAACTTCATTCTCGGATGCCACCCGGGCTCCAACCAGGCTTCCTTCGCCTCGGGTGTCGGCGCACAATCAGCCACTGTAGGCTACGGACTGAACCGCGCAGACTGGTCGTACATTCCCGGTGGAGTCATTTCCGGTACGGCGCTTATCCGTCCCGACTTCCCGGAACTCCTGACGTTCCCGTTCCTCTGGCAACAGACTGAGTATGTGTTGGGAGGAGGTTCGTCCCACTATATGTTCCTGGTACTTGCAGCAGAACAGTTGCTGAAACAATAAAAGACAGAGGGGGAACAAAACCCTCTGGATATTTTCTTTTAGGCGCGGATTACACGGATTTAGTTTACTGCATCCGTGGATTCCGCGTAACCCGCGCCCAATATTATAGTATAATGAAAGTGTTTATATACTTTTCACTCTTTCACCAATTATCCGTACGGAACGGAATGGTAGGCAGTTCATTCCCACCGATCATCGTACCAATCTGGAAATCATGGAAACAATAGCGCACGCTGACGGGATGGGATACCTTTTCTGAAGAGATTACCACTTCATTCGTCTGCCAGTGCAGCCATACTTTGTCGGCAGGATGGAACACACGGTCCTCACCCGCCACTTCGAAACCGCGAAGGTCATAGTTGCGACAGATACCCATTTCCAAATGGTCGAAGGAAACCCATGCTTCACTGCCTTTAGCAGTCCATGACTTATATTGTGGGCCGAAACAGTGTATCTGCTTCAATCCATAGGTAAGGTTCAATGCCAGATAGCTCAAGCGTTGACCTACCTTTGTCTTGTTGCGGGGATGGATATTGTACATCTCATAAGGCTCTACAAGGTCGTTTGTCGAAATCATGGCACTGTTCGGAATCAGGCTTTGGGCACGGAATTGCGCTTCACGTAGGTAAGCAGCTTTCTCTTGCTGGGTACCTCCATAGGCGTACGGCGCTATTTCGGCAAAGTAGAAAGGCAATTCGCCCAGCCCCCATTCCTTGCGCCACAGCTGCACCATGTCGGCCAAGCGTTCGGCATATGTTTCATGGCGACCTACGTTCGACTCTCCCTGATACCAGATGAACCCTTTGATGGTATAGTTCTGAAGCGGCTTCAGCATGGCATTGTACATCAGCATGGGGCGGAGCATGGGATGCAGGCGTTCGATGGAATCGGGGTTGAGAGATATGTCTGGATAGTTTTCCAGCAGTTCACGGCTTATCCAACCTTCTACAGTGGATCCACCGTAAGCGCTACAGATGATGCCGACCGGAATCCGGAGGGCACGGCTCAACGAAGTGGCAAAATAGTAGGCCGTCGCACTGAAATCGGGTGCGGTTTCTATGGAAGATATGTTCCAGCTACCTTTGCAGTCGGTTTGCAGTTCATAAGTCTGGTGCTTGGGAACGGTGAACATGCGCACACCCTTATTTTCGGCAGAAGCTATGATATCATCCACCCCATTCATGATGCAACAGCCGGCAAAACCTTTCAAGGGCATTTCCATATTACTCTGACCGGAAGCAAGCCATACTTCACCAATTAGGACATTCGTCAACGTAGTTTTTTCTCCATCATCAAAGGTTATCTCATAAGGCGTGTATCCTGCTGCCGGAGTTTTCACGGCAAGCAGCCAACGTCCGTCCTTATCGGCACGGCAAGTGGAGGTTTGTCCGTTCCACGAAGGCGTGACGCGTACTTCGGCTTTCGGTGCAGCCGTTCCCCACAGTTTCACTTCAGTCTGCTGCTGCAGTATCATGTTGTCGCCTACCAGTGCAGGCAGTTTTACTTTAGCGCCCAGCGAGGCGGCGCAGCATAATAGAATCAATGCAAGAGTCTTACTTTTCATGGTATATTTGTGTTTAATACTATACTCGGAATCAATAACGTGAGCAAAAATAAGGCTTTTTTGCTCACGTTCTCCGTTTCATGTGCAAAAAGTGGGTGTTTTTGCACATGTGCTCAAACAAAATTATACATAGATGTATTATACATTGATGTATAATTTGTATATTTGTCATTAAATCAAGAACAGAAAGCTTATGAAATCACCTTTTCAATACGGCACACTGGTTGATAAAGAAAGTTTCGTCAATCGGGTAGAAGAACGAAAGCAACTGAAAGAATTGCTTGGATCGGGCATCAACGTAATGCTTATTTCACCGCGCCGATGGGGAAAATCGTCGCTTGTAAAAGTAGCTATGGACGAACTGACACAAGAAGACAAGCATATCCGTGTCTGCTTCATTGATGCATTCAGCATCAAGACGGAAGCTGAATTCTACCGCATCTTTGCGCGAGAAGTCATTTCTTGCGCCGCCTCCACCCTTGAAAAGAGGCTTGAAGATGTGAAACAGTTTCTTAAAGCCGTTTCTCCCAGTATCACATTGAAGAGCGACCCAACCGATACCCTCTCCTTTGACCTGAAATTGGAACTGGAAGAAAAAAGTGTCATGGAGATACTGGAACTACCCGAAAAGATAGCAGCTGCCAAAGGCATACACCTGATTGTCTGCATCGACGAGTTCCAACAACTGGCACTACTACCCGGCTACAAAAGTATGGAGGGAAAAATGCGCTCTGCCTGGCAGAAGCAGCAACAAGTTTCCTATTGCTTTTACGGAAGCAAGCGGCATATGATGATGGACATCTTCAACAATTCTTCTAACCCCTTCTACCGCTTCGGACAAGTACTGTTCCTGCAAAAGATAAAGAAAGAGGAATGGGTGCCCTTCATCGTCAATGCCTTCCACCGGACGAACAAAGAAATCAGCGAACAGCAAGCAGAACAACTGTGCGACATCGTGAAATGCCATTCGTGGTATTTGCAACAGTTGTGCTATTTCATCTGGAGCGGTACGTCTGAAAAAGTGACAGATGAGATTATCGAAATCCGTACCCGCCAACTGATAGACACCAACATGCCTATGTTCATGAACGACACCGAGAACCTGACTGCTGCCCAAACTGCCATGCTTCGTGCTGTAGCCGATGGTGAATACCGCTTCAACTCCATCCCCGTAGTGCGGAAATATGAATTGGGCAGTGCACAGACCATCACACGCAACAAGCGTATGCTGACAGAACGTGATTTCATTGAGAAAGAAGGAAACAAGTATGCTTTCTCCGACCCTATATTCGAGCTTTGGTTCAGAAGGGAGTATTGCTAAATGCGAGAAAGGGCGTGAGCAGGAAGTGATGCTTCCTGCTCACGTGAAGATGTAATTTAAACTGTGTCAGCAAGGAATAAAATATTAATTTTGCTAACACAGTTTTTTTATGAAAGAAGAA
>ENA-UEYD01001621-UEYD01001621.1-human-gut-metagenome-genome-assembly--contig:-NODE-1621-length-15361-cov-12.022573_pt1 | contig 15361 bp, 8 predicted proteins | sample MGYA00242907_ERZ507875 | MGnify/ENA primary metagenome ERZ507875 (study PRJEB26167, sample SAMN06115506) | human gut metagenome | host: Homo sapiens | place: China:Shandong | collected 2015-08-07...
CGCTGCCGGAGCCGACGATGCCGCCCACGCTGCTCTTGCCGGAAAGCGTGAGCTTTGCCCAGCTGGAGCGGATGCCGGCGGAGGACAGTCCCGCGATGCCGCCGACATAGCTGCCGGTCTCGCTTCTTGCGCTGCCGTAGGCTTCGCAGGAGAGCACGATGCCGAGGTCCATCTCGCCGACGATGCCGCCGATGCAGTCTTTTTTGCCGCTGATGCTGCCGCGGTTGACGCAGTGCTGCACGACCGCCTTCGTCTCGTATACGCGGTCAAACACGGAGGAGGACTCCTTTTGATCGCCCTCGGGGTCCAGCTCGTATTCAATGGCCATGGCGCCGGCGATGCCGCCGACATTCAGGTCGGCGTCCACGGCGCCGTAGTTCGTGCAGCCGCGGACCTTGCCGAAAGTCACGGCGTCGATGTTCTCGTCGGAGGTATCCTCAAAAATATCCGAGGCGTCGGCGTCGGTCATATCCACAAAGATGTCAAGGCACAGATTGACGACTGCGTTCATCTGATCGTTCACCGCGCGCAGGTCGGCGGTGAGCGTCGAGCCGTCAGCAGAGAGCCCGTCGCTGAGCGCATCCAGCTCATCCATCGTGCTGCGCAGATTGGTGAAAAGGCTGTCCAGCGTGTCCTGATAGCCGTCGCCGAGGGGATAGAAGGTGAGGCTGCCGCGCGCGTTGAGATCTTCGATGAGACGGCGCGTTTTGCCCGTCGCCGTGTCAAGGCTGGCGGCGGCGTCGCTCAGCGCGTCGAGTGCCTGCTGAATATCGTCGTGCGCCTTGGGCGCGGCGTCCTTGAGAAAGTCGGAGAGGATGGCGGCGATTTTTGCCATGTCCGTCGAGATCTCCGCCATTACGCTCATGGCGTCAGAGAGCGCGGCAAGGGCGTCGGAGAGGAGTCGGCGCACCGCGTCGGTATTCCATGTCTTGCTGCCGTCAAGGTATTCCTTCAAATCGTTGACAGCGGTATTCAAGCTGTTCGCCGCAGCCTTGAGCTTGGCGCTGTTTGTCTGGATGCGTCCGCTGGCCGCGCTGAGCTCCGCGCGGTCAGCAGCGTTCAGCGTCAGATCCTTGTCGCACTGGCGGAGCGCGTCGATGGCGTCGCCCGCGTGCTTCTCCGCTGTCTCGAGCGCCTTGAGAATGTCGGGCAGCGCGTCCGTCACGGTCTTGGCGCGGTCGGTCAGCTCATTGACGCTGCCGATGTTTTTGTCGATGAAGTCGGTCGTCTGACCCGCGAGCGAATCGGCGTCGTCCACTGCGGCATTGGTATAGGCGGAGACCGAATCGAGTCGGGAGGAGATGTGATCGTTCGTGCTGTCCACATCGTCCAGCGTGGAGGAAACGAGGGCGTTGAGCTTATCCAGCTCCGCGCGCAGCTTGGCGATCAGGTCGTCACGCAGCGAGAGATGGAGATAGGGCTCCATCTGACCGACGATGCCGCCCACATCCTTGCGGCCATAGATCATGCCGTAGTTGGAGCAGAAATCCATAAAGCCGTCGCTGCGGCCCGCGCCGCCGCCAACGTTGTAGCCGAAGTGCGGGTAGCCGACCGCGCCGCGGTTGATGCAGGAGAGCAGGCTGCCGGAGGAGTAGCCGGCAATGCCGCCGGTATCCGAGGTGGCATTCCGGCTTTCCACTGCGCCGACGGAAACAAGGTCGGTGAGGGAGGAGGCTGGGTCGATGCTCAGATCGTCAAGGCTGAGCGTGGGATCGACATTTGCCGTATTCACGCTGGCGGAGTTGATGCACGCACGCAGCGTGCCGAGGTTATAGCCGGCGATGCCGCCGGTGTAGCGATTGGCGGAGATGCTGCCGCTCGCGGTGCAGTTGGCGATGAGACCGCCCTCCTCGTTGCGGCCGACGATGCCGCCTACGGCGCTGTCGCCCTTGACGACGCCGAAGAAGGAGCACTCCTCCAAGGTGCCGTAGTTGCGGCCGACGATGCCGCCGACGGCCTCCTTCGTGCCGCCGGGCGCGACCTGCCCCTCGACCTTGAGCGCGTGGACGAAGGCGCCGCGCTCGAGCGTGAGGAAAAGACCGGCGGGGGAGAGCGAGTCCGTCAGCGTCAGACCGCTGATGGTGTGCCCGCCGCCGTTGAAGGTGCCGCTGAAGCTGGCGATGGGCTCGAAGTCCACGCCGCGCAGGGAGATGTCGGCGGTCAGAAGGACCGTCTTGCCGCGCGACCAGGCGTCATAGGCGCAGCTGTCCGAAAGGGCGCACAGGTCCTTCGCCGTGTGGATGTAGATGATGTCATCCTCTCCGGCAGCGAGCGCGGGCAGGGACAGGGAAAGGCTCAGCACGAGCGACAGGGCGAGCGCGAGCAGGCGGGAAGAGCGCTTATTCGGTTTCATCGTCTGCACCTCCTTCCTCGACCATGCTGCCGGAAATGACGGTCACGTTCACATCGCCGTCCACGATCGCGCGGACCACGCCGCTGACCGTGCCGTGGATCTCGCCGTGCACCACGCCGTCGAGCCGGATGCGTCCGTCCGCCGCGTGGCGGTGAATGACGTTCGGCACGGCGAATGAGGTCCGGTCAATGACCTTGGAGCCGATGAGCAAGATCTGCGGCAGGGCGAACATGACCATGATGATGGAGATGACCGTGCCGCGTCCGAGGCTTTCGCCGATGCCGGCAATGACCGGCTCGGAGGTCATGCGGCCGATCAGAAAGCCGCTGATCGACAGGATCGAGCCGGAGGTGATGATGGTCGGGAACGCGAAGTTGAGCGTTTCAATGATGGCGTCGCGGTGGTGCATCTTGGTCTTGGTCTCCTGAAAGCGGCTGGCGATGACGATGGCGTAGTCGATGTTCGCGCCCATCTGGATCGAGCTGACAATCAGGTAGCCCAGGAAGAAGAGGTACTTGCCCGTGATGGTGGGGAACGAGAAGTTGATCCAGATGCAGCCCTGAATGACCAGGATCAGCAGCACCGGCATACCGGCGGAGTTGAAGGTAAAGAGCAGCACTGCCATGACGATCAGGATCGAAACGATGCTCACGACCTTATTGTCCACGGCAAAGGACTTTTCAAATTCGTACTCGTTGGTGGAATCGCCCGCCAGATAGACCTTCTCACCGGGGTAATACTTCTGCGCGATCGCGGTGACGGTGTCGGTGAAGGCGTAGGTCTCATCGCCGCTGACCGGCAGCGTGGAGTAGATGAGCATACGGCTGTACTGCTCGCTTTGGAGCTGGAGCTTGGCGTTCGTCATCTGTGTGTAGGCGTCGTCCAGCGTGCTTTGCAGCTCATCGTCCAGCGTGACATAGCCCTGCTGCACCTCGTCGTAGAGAAAGAGGAACATATCGATGAGCGGAACAGAGTAGGTCGAAAGCCCGCCGACGATCTTGCCGTAATTTTCATGGTTTGCGGCATAGGCACCATAGAGGAACTCGGCGACCTCATAATCGAGATCGGTCAGCTCGGAGAACTGACGGGGCGTGAGCCTGTCGGTGAGCATATAGCCGCCCATGGCTTCGACGTTGGAAAGTCCCAGCGTGGAGTCGACCTCGTCGTACTGCTCAAGCTCGTCGAGAATGGCGCGCTCCTTGTCATAGTCGCCCGCGGGGACCACGAGCGCCATGAGGTTTTTGGTGCTGAAGTTGTCGTCGATCATATTCTCGGCGATCTGTGTTTCGTTGAGCTTGGGCGCGGAGATCAGCCCGTAGCCATAGGCGTAGGGACAGTCGGACGAGAGCCGCCAGCCGATCACAGCCAGCGCGACAAAGAGAATGGGAACGACATGGCGCGTGGCGTAGGCAAACTTGCCGACAAAGGAGATCTTGGGGACAAAGCTGCGGTGGCCGGTCTTGTCGATAAGCGGGCCGAAGAGCATCAGCAGGCCCGGCATGACAACGAACGCCGAGAGCAGCGCGAAGAGAATGGATTTGATGAGGCACAGCGCCATATCGGGGCCGAGCTTGAACTGCATGAAGAGCATGGCGACCAGACCGCCGATGGTCGTGAGCGAGCTGGCGCCGATCTCGGGGATGGACTTGCTCAGCGCCACAATGACCGCCTCGCGCAGGGGCAGGGAGCGGTGCTCCTCCTTGAAGCGGTTGCAAAAGATGATGGCGTAGTCGATGGAGAGTGCCAGCTGCAAGATGCTCGTCACGGAATTGGAGATGAACGAGATTTTGCCCATCATGAAGTTCGTGCCCTGATTGAGCACGAGCGCGACCACAAAGGTCAAAATCAGGACCGGCACCTCGCCGTAGGTCTCGGAGGTGAAGAGCAGCACGGTGACAATGACGATGGCGACATAGACCATGATGACGCTGATCTCGTGGTCGATGGTCTCCTCCTGCGTGTTGCCGAGGTCGGTGGAGACATAGAGATCGTAGCCGGCGAGCGAGTTCTTGACGCGCTCGAGCGCGTCGAGACAGCGCTCGTCGTCCTCGTCGTAGTCAAAGGTGACGGAGAAGAGCGCGCTGACGTTGTTGTAGTGCTCGTCGGTCTCGTCGAACGCCACGCCCTGCACGCCCTCGACATCCTCCAGCTTCTCCTGCAGATCGAAGGCGTCGGCGAGCGGGAGGTTGGCGACCATCACGCTCGCTGTGCCGAAGGTGGTGAATTGCTCGTCCATGACGTCGAGCGCCTGGCGGGTCTCGGAATCGGCGGGGAGATAGGCGGTCAGGTCGTTTTCCACCTGCACCCAGCTGCGGGAGAAGACGGAGAAGATCAGCCCGATGATGACGACAAGAAAGACAAGGTTGCGTTTATCGACGATGAAGCGGGCGAGCTTGAGCATAAAGCTCTCGCCGCTTTGTTCCGTTGGCTTTGCCATAGACGGACCTCCTGTATCGTGATATGCCCGGCGCACCGTGCGCCGAGGCGGAAAAATCAACACCTATTATATAGCACAGACAATATAAAAATGAAATATGGAAAACGTGAAAAATCTGTGAATAAAAGGGAGTCAGGCTGTGCCTGACTCCCAAAAACGAGAGAAAATCGGACCTATTGCGCACTTTGCCCAAACGGCAGGGGATGCCGCGCGGGACGTTACTTTTCCACGATGACCTTCTGGGCGTTCTTCTCGCGGATGGCGGCGTAAATGCGGGCGATGATCTCGTCCGGCGCGCCCTTGGTCTGCTCACCGGTGACCATGTCCTTGCAGGTGACGACGCCGGAGGCGACCTCGTCCTCGCCGAGGAAGAGAACGTAGGGGATCTTCGTCTTGTCGGCGTAGTTCATCTTAGCCTTGAACTTCTTCTTTTCCGTATAGATCTGCGTGCTGACGCCCGCGGCGCGAAGATCGGTCGCGAGCGAGATGGCCTCGCTCAGGTCCTCGGTCATCGGCAGGATAAGCACGTCCGCCGGCGCGGTGCAGATGTTGCTATTCAGAAGGCCCTGCTCGCCGAGGACATAGAACAGGCGCGTCACGCCGATCGAAATGCCGACGCCGGGGAGCTTGCGGTCAGTATAGTACTCCGCAAGGTTATCGTAGCGGCCGCCGGAGCAGACCGAGCCGATCTCGGGGTGGTCGAGCAGCGTCGTCTCATACACCGTGCCGGTGTAGTAGTCGAGGCCGCGCGCGATGGTCAGGTCGACCGCGAAGTTCTCCTGCGGCACGCCGAACGCGCCGAGGTACTTGGCGACGGTCGTCAGCTCGTCGAGGCCCTGGTCGAACATCTCGTTGCGGCCGCGGTACTTTTCAAGAGAAGCGAGCACCTCTTCGTTCGTGCCCTTGATGCCGATGAAGGCGAGGATCTCATCCGCCTTTTCGCCCTCGATGGCGTAGTCGTCGACCAAGATCGCGCGCACGAGGTCAGGGCCGATCTTTTCGATCTTGTCGACGGTGCGCATGATATCGCCGGACTTGTCGGAAAGGCCCAGCATCGCGTAGAAGCCGTTTAAGATGCGGCGGTTGTTGATGCGAATTTGGAATCTCGACAGACCGAGGCGGGAGAAGACGGTATAGATGATAGCAGGGATCTCGGCATCGTTCGTGATGTCGAGCTCGCCGTCGCCGATGACGTCGATATCTGCCTGATAGAACTCGCGGAAGCGGCCGCGCTGCGCGCGCTCGCCGCGATAGACCTTTCCGATCTGGAAACGGCGGAACGGGAAAGCGAGGTCGGCATAATGCAGGGCAACGTATTTCGCCAGAGGCACCGTCAGGTCGAAGCGAAGGGACAGGTCGCTGTCGCCCTTGGAGAAACGGTAGATCTGCTTTTCAGTCTCGCCGCCGCCCTTGGCGAGCAGCACATCGCTTGCTTCGATGATGGGCGTGTCGAGCGGGGTGAAGCCATAGACGCCGTAGGACGAGCGCAGCACCTCCATAAGGCGCTCCATCTGGGTCTGCGGCGCGGGAAACAGCTCCATAAAGCCGGATAAGGTGTGAGCTTTGATCGTTGCCATGATAGTGTGTGTCCTTTCCTAATAGAATGTATGGACAGCGTACTGTACTGCGGTGGCACAGCAGCGTATCGGAGTGGTTGACAGATATTTTACGGTACGGCGCAGGGATTGTCAAGCGTCCGCGGCCGTTTTTTCCACTTTCGAGACAGTATAGCATTTTCCGCGCGGAATTGCCATAGCTTTCGCCGCCTGCGGTGCAAAAATTTTTCTTTCCGTCGCAGACAGTGTTCACGAAAAATGAAGATATCCGCCAAAAAGCACGAATTGCGCTTGACGGAACTGCTGCTTTTTGTTACCATAGAGACAATATCAACGGGCAAGCTCCGAAAATCGAGGTTCGCCCGCAAGCAGCTTCCGGGCAGCCGTCATTCGGCGTCCGCCGCGGCCACACCGCGCGGGCAGGAGTCGATCCGATCGGATCGTTGAGGAGGAACGTTGGATGTACCAGAGCAAAATGAAAAGCGAAGAGACCGATCACCTGTTCAAGGCAATTTTATCTTTGAAAACGGAGGAAGAATGCTACCGCTTCTTCGACGATCTCTGCACCTTCAGCGAGATCGAGGCGATGTCCCAGCGCTTCGAGGTGGCGTCGCTTCTTGCCGATGGCAAGACCTTCACGCAGATCTCGCAGAAGATCGGCGTTTCGTCCACGACCATCACGCGCGTCAATAAGTGCCTTTGCTACGGGGCGGACGGCTATAAGCTGCTGCTCGAGCGGGCAAAAGAAGAAAAGTAAACTTCCGTCACTTTCACCAGAACAGGCGCAGCGCGCCTGTTCTTTTTGTCTATATTGCTTTATTATAATGCCGCAGAAGCATATCAGTATAACATCACGTCATCCAGATATAGAAGAATTGACTAAAATATTTTTTGGAATCTACGCGAATTTTATTGCTTTTGCTGAACAGGTATGTTACAATTAGTTCACAAATAGATTAGGGCATGGGAAACAGCGTGCAAGAAACCGTTGCCCGACGGTGCTGTTGCCTAAGTTCTGTGTCTGTTTTTCTGTGGGACCCCTCCACAGAAAACGCACGTCCCCGCGTGCGGTGTGCAGCGTGTTCGTCATGGGGAGGAGCGGCTTCCCGCTTCCTGACGGGCAAGTATTTTTATGAAGAGAGAGGTATTTTATCAATGGCAAACGAAAAGAAAGTCGCACGGGAGCCCAGTTTTCTGCTGGCGTTAGTTCCCATTGTGGCAATGATCGGGTTCATGCTTTACTGCTTCCTCGGTCATTCCGAATCCGGTTACCATGACGCTCACCTGCCCCTGGTCATGTCCATCGTCGTCGCGTGCATCGTCGGTCACTTCTGCGGTCACGACTTTAAGGATATGCTCGCCGGTATGATCGAGCGCCTGAGCGCTTCCATGGAAGCTGTTCTGATCCTCTGCACCGTCGGTTTCCTGGTCGCGAGCTTCATGGCCTCCGGTGCGATCCCCTCCCTGATCGTTTACGGTCTGGATCTGCTGACCCCGAAGCTGTTCCTGCCTGTCGGCTGCATCCTCTGCGCGATCGTCGGTATGGCGTGCGGCTCCTCCTGGACCACCACCGCCACCATCGGTCTTGCGTTCCTCGGCATTGGCGCGGGCCTTGGCATCAATCCCGCCCTCACCGCCGGTATGATCATCTCCGGCGCGTATGTCGGCGATAAGTTCTCCCCCCTGTCCGATACCACCAACCTCGCCGCGGCTGTTGCCGAGACCGGTCTTTTCGACCACGTCACCGCGATGGTCTCCTCCACCGGCCCGACCTTGGTCATCGCCCTCATCCTCTACACCATCATGGGCCTGAACATCGACGCCAGCGCCTATGATCCGACCGTCGCCCAGTCCATTCAGGACGCGTTCCGTGGGGCCTTCGTGATCTCCCCCGTTCTGCTCATCCCCATCATCGTGGTTATCGTGATGTGCATCCTGCGCGTGCCCGGCCTTGTCGGTATCGCCATCTCCGTTGCCACCGCGACCATCTTCATGATGATCTTCCAGTCCACCGACATCTACGGCTCCCGCGCCCTGGGCGACATCTTCAACACGCTGCACTACGGTATCGGCGTTGAGACCGGCAACGAAGTCGCTGACTCCATCCTCGGCAAGGCCAAGGGCATGGACGGCACCATGTGGACCATCAACCTCATCCTCCTCGCGCTCGCCTACGGCGGTGCTCTGGAGCGCTGCGGCTGCGTCGAGCGTCTGTTCGGCGGCCTGAAGCACAAGATCCACTCTGTCGGCAGCCTCATCCTCGCGACCCTGCTGACCTCCATCTTCTGCGACGCCACCATGTGCGACCAGTTCCTCGGCATCGGCGTTCCCGCCCCCATCTATGCTGACAAGTACGACGAGCTCGGTCTCGGCCGCAATATGCTCTCCCGTTCTCTGGAAGATGCCGGTACCCTCTGGGCCGTTATGTTCCCCTGGACCGGCTGCGGCGCTTACCAGACCGGCGTTCTCGGCATGAGCCCGCTGGTGTTCTTCCCGTATGCGTTCGTCAACCTGCTCAACCCCGTTTACGCCTATGTGACCGCTCTGTTCGGCCGCAACATCTTCTGGGCTGACGGTTCCTACACCAATATCTTCGGCAAGACCAAGGCCGGCAAGCCCGCCGGCGCTCCCGAAGAGGCTCACGCCAAGGCCCTTGCGAACCTCGAGGCTCGCCGTGCCGCCGGTAAGGCCCCCAAGATCAACGCGTAATCTACGCCCCCTGCTTTACTTAGAAAGGAATCACCGCTGTGAAACAATCGCTTCCCTGGGAATCCGTCCCGCCCCCGATCTACCCCGCACAGTCGTCGCTCAAGCCACGTAAAAAGTGGGTGCAGACCGGCGGATGGATCTTGGTTGTCGTGCTGCTGCTGTTCGGCATTTCGACCCGCAGCAGAAATCCGCTGCTCGCCTTCGTCTCGCTCGCATTCTCAGTGCTGTATCTGCTGACGCTGATGACCAAAAAGGACGCCGCTCTCACGAGCCGCGGTCTCGAGATCTTCTACGATATGCAGTTCACCACCAACTACGAGTTCTTCCCCTGGGAGGACATCAATGCGATCGTGTGCGAGGACCGCGGCCATGCCGACATGGTGCGCCTGCACATCGGCCACGGCAACACGGAAAAGGCTCTCTTCTTCCCGCGCGAAGACCTCGACGAGATCTACGCGTTCATCAAAAAGAAGAATCCGGCGATCCGCATCATGGATTATGCCGCGCCCGAACCGAAGTCCAGCAAGAAGCACAAGAAGTGAACAACTGTGACCTTTCCACAAAGAATGAAGGGCGCCCCGCTTTTGCGGGGCGCTTTTTTTATCTATTCTGTCCAATTCTATCACTGTACCCTGATAGTGTGTTATCCAAATATGGTGATAACGCACAACAAAGAAAACTTTTTTCGGCAAAAAACTATTGATTTTGCACAAAAATGTGCTATACTGTTTCCAGAACGATCCTGTGGGACTTTTCCACAGGCGGAGCGCCATCCACGCACGGGCATGCGCGGAAAGTAAGGGGAACGCTTCGACACGTTTCTTGCACCTGAGGCTGTTCGGGCGACCGGACACGCCGACCGGGTCACACCGGAACTTTGAGAAAAGAGAGGACACTACCATGATCATGAATCCTACCGCGATCAAGCATGTCGTCGTCGATGGCCACAGCCTGACGCTCGAATCCTTCGTCGCCATCGCTCGCTACAATGCGACCGTCGAGCTGGCTCCCTCCGCTCTGGAAGCCATGAAGAAGTCCCGCGCCCTGGCCGAGAAGATCGCCGCTGAGGGCCGCGTCGCTTACGGCATCACCACGGGCTTCGGCGAGTTCCAGAAGGTCGCCGTCCCCAAGGAGATGAGCAATCAGCTCTCCACCAACCTGATCCTCAGCCACTGCACCGCCGCCGGCGAGCCGTATGCTGACGAGATCGTCCGCGGCATGATGCTGCTGCGTGCCAACGCTCTGTGCGGCGGCGTGAGCGGCGTTCGTCCCATCCTCGTCGAGATGCTGCTCGAGATGCTCAACAAGGGCGTGACCCCTGTTGTCCCGCAGAAGGGCTCCCTCGGCTCCTCCGGCGACCTGGCTCCTCTCGCTCACATGACGCTCCCCATGCTCGGCAAGGGCGAGGCCATGTACGAGGGCGTGAAGATGCCCGGCGCTGAGGCCATGGCCAAGGCTGGCATCAAGACGCTCGACACCCTGGTCTCCAAGGAAGGCCTCGGCATGACGAACGGCACCTGCGCAATGACCTCCGTCGGCGCTCTCGCGCTGTACGACACCATCTGCGCCGCCCAGCTCGGCGACGTGATCGCGTCCATGTCCTTCGAGGGCCTGACCGGCCTGCGCAACGCCTTCGACCCCCGCATCCATCAGGTGCGCGGCCAGAAGGGCCAGATGCTCGTCGCCGCGAACATGCGCAAGCTGCTCGACGGCTCCGAGATCCTCGACAACTGCCAGAAGGACCGCGTTCAGGACGCTTACGCCCTGCGCTGCATCCCGCAGCTGCACGGCGCCTGCCGTGACGCTCTCGATTACGTCCGCGAGAAGGTCGAGATCGAGCTCAACGCCGTCACCGATAACCCGCTGATGTTCCTCGACGACGAGGCCGTCATCTCCGGCGGTAACTTCCATGGCGAGCCCATGGCCCTGCCGTTCGACTTCCTCGGCATCGCCGCGAGCGAGCTGGCCGACGCTTCCGAGCGCCGCACCGAGCGTATGGTCAACCCTGCGCTCTCCAACGGCCTGACCGCGTTCCTGACCACCCAGGCTGGCGTCAACTCCGGCTTCATGATCGTTCAGTACGCTGCCGCTTCCATGGTCAGCGAGAACAAGATCTACGCTCACCCCGCTTCCGTCGACTCCATCCCCTCCTCCGCCAACCAGGAAGACATCGTCTCCATGGGTACCACCGCTGCCCGTAAGGCCAAGATGATCCTGCAGAACACGCAGGACGTCCTCGCCGACGAGCTGATGACCGCCTGCCAGGCCATCGACATCCGCCGCCGCCTGAACACCCACGGCCAGGGCATGACCCCGCTGCATGAGGCTCTCTATCAGCACGTGCGCGAGAAGGTCGCTTTCTATGAGATCGACCGTGAGATCTGGCCCGACATCCGCGCGGTGGAAGCGATGATTCGCTCCGGCGAGCTGCTGGATATCGTCAAGGAGTACATCCCCGACTTTGAGTAAGTCAAAATTGCGTCGGAGACGCAATTTTGAGACCTTTCATTTGGGCCATCGGCCCAAATGAAATAGGGGCTTCAAATATTTTCGCTCACCGCGAAAATATTTGTAAGGTGTCCCTGCGGACGCACATGTCGTCCTTCGGGACAATCCAAATTGTTTGCGGCGTGCGCGGCCGCAAATGTGATGCGTCTCAAAAATGGTTATTGCTACCGATTTGGGGACAATAATGCTGAAAGATTTGTGTTTTGACACGAATTGACAGGATGTAAAAGAAGGTGTAAAGTTATTTTGGCTTTACACCTTCTTTTTTTAGGAGGAACTTACTATGGAACTGAACATTTTACGGGCGGACCCGGCGGGGAACATTACGGTGTTCGTGCTCGATCCGGTCGAAAAGGCACAGCGCGCGGCCATCGCGGAGAAGATCATGGCGATCCCCGCACTCAAGGCCGAGCAGGTCGGCTACGCCTGCGCCGCCGAGGACGACGTCGACGGCCACATGGAGATGATGGGCGGCGAATTCTGCGGCAACGCGACGCGCGCCTACGGCATGTATATTGCCCAGCAAAAGGGCGGCCTTTCCTCGGTCAGGCTGCGCGTGAGCGGCTGCGACCATGTCGTCACTGCGCAGGTCGATCTGAAAAGCGGCACGGCGCGCGCTGAAATGCCCTGTCCGCGCAGCGTGAAGCGTGTCACGGTGAATGGTCACGAGGGCACGCTCGTCGACTTAACAGGCATCGCCCACTTCGTCGTTGAGGGCGTGGAGCCGAGCGAAGGGTTCTTCCGCGCGGCGGAGTCGATCTTTTCCGGAATTGCAGGGCTTGACGCCTGCGGCGTCATTTTCCTCGATGCGGAAAAGCGCAGCATGACCCCGCTCGTCAAGGTCATCGAGACAGGCTCCCTCGTCTGGGAGGGCAGCTGCGGCAGCGGCAGCGTCGCCTGCGCCGTCGCGCAGAGCGAACGCATGGAAAACGGCGGTTTTTCGTGCGAATACCGGCAGCCCGCGGGTGCGGTCCGCGCAAGCGTCGAGCGCCAAGGCGGAAACGTCATCGCCGCGAGCATCGGCGGCGAAGTCACGCTGGATGAGCCCATGCGCATCACGCTGTGACGCGGCAGAGTGAAATGAAAGCCGGGCGCTGGCAACTTTCGCTTTTCTCGTTTTGACCTTTGCCGCAAGCGTTGAAAATTCGTCCAAAAATTTCCCGTTTTTTCTTTTTAAGGCACGCGAACCAACGATTAATTTTTTAAGGTTTTTGGAAAAAAGAGGCTTGCAAAACAGTTTACCTTTCTCTATCGTTCGGCTATAATTAATTTTGTCAATAAGAGACAATTCTCCGCTTTTAAATACATAATTATTTAGGAGGTATTCCCCATGACCGACATTGAGATCGCCCAGGCACATAAAATGAAAAAAATCGTCGACGTCGCCGCCAAGGCCGGCATCGATGAAAAGCACCTTGAGCTCTACGGCAACTACAAGGCCAAGCTCGACTTAAGCGAGATCCGCAAGCTGCCCCGCAAGGCAAAGCTGATCCTCGTCACCGCTATCAGCCCCACCCCCGCAGGTGAGGGCAAGACCACCACGTCCGTCGGCCTTGCCGACGCGCTCAACAAGCTCGGCAAGAACACCATGGTCTGCCTGCGCGAGCCCTCTCTCGGCCCCGTGTTCGGCGTCAAGGGCGGCGCTGCCGGCGGCGGCTACGCTCAGGTCGTCCCCATGGAGGATATCAACCTGCACTTCACCGGCGACTTCCACGCCATCGGCGCTGCCAACAACCTGCTGGCCGCTCTTCTCGACAACCACATCCAGCAGGGCAACGTGCTCGGCATCGACCCCCGCAAGATCGTGTGGAAGCGCGCTGTCGATATGAACGACCGCCAGCTCCGCCACATCATCGACGGCCTCGGCGGCAAGGCCAGCGGCGTGCCCCGCGAGGACGGCTTTGAGATCACCGTCGCGAGCGAAGTCATGGCAGTTCTCTGCCTTGCGACCGGCCTCGCCGACCTCAAGGAGCGCCTCGGCAAGATGGTCGTCGCCTACACCTACGACGACAAGCCCGTCACCGCGCACGACCTGAAGGCTGAGGGCGCGATGGCCGCGCTCTTAAAGGATGCCATCAAGCCCAACATGGTCCAGACGCTCGAAGGCACTCCCGCGTTCATCCACGGCGGCCCGTTCGCAAACATCGCCCACGGCTGCAACTCCATCCAGGCCACTGAGACCGCGATGCGCCTGAGCGACTATACCGTCACGGAAGCCGGCTTCGCCGCCGACCTCGGCGCCGAGAAGTTCCTCGACATCAAGTGCCGCTTTGCCGGCCTCAAGCCGGATGCCGTCGTCATCGTCGCGACGGTCCGCGCGCTCAAGATGCACGGCGGCCTCGACAAGAAGGAGCTCGGCAAAATCGACATGGCAGCGCTCGAGAAGGGCATCGCCAACCTGACGAAGCACATCGAGAACATCCAGAAGTTCGGCTTGCCGGCTGTCGTCGCCATCAACGCCTTCCCGACGGATACGAAGGAAGAGCTCGACTTTGTCGAGAAGAAGTGCAATGAGCTCGGCGCGGAAGTCGCGCTGTCGGAAGTCTGGGCGAAGGGCGGCGAAGGCGGCCTCGAGCTCGCCGACAAGGTCATCGATGCGACGAAGAAGCCGAATGACTTCCACTTTATCTATGATGTCAACGAGAGCATCCCGGAGAAGATCGAGAAGATCACCAAGGAGATCTACGGCGGCGACGGTGTAGACTTCACGCCGGCAGCCAAGAAGCAGCTCAAGGAGATCGAGGAGCTCGGCTTCGACAAGATGCCGGTCTGCATGGCCAAGACACAGTATTCGCTGTCGGACGATGCGACGAAGATCGGCCGTCCGACCGGTTTCCGCATCACGGTCAAGGAGCTCCGCATCAGCGCCGGCGCAGGCTTCATCGTCGCGCTGACGGGCAACATCCTGACGATGCCGGGCCTGCCGAAGCATCCAGCCGCCGAGAACATGGACATCGATGTCAACGGCAAGATCACGGGCCTGTTCTGAGATTCGTCGATGATTTAGTATCTGCGACAGCGGACATGACAAGAGCCACTGCATCCCTGCGATGCGGTGGCTTTTCTGTTGCATGGATTCTCGTTTGGCGTGAGGACTGGCCGTAGGCTGTGATGTCTACAACTTGACAATCGTCCGATCCTGCGGTATGATAACTATACGGATTCATCATAGTAAATATGAATATGCGATATAAGTGCAATGGCGCACGAGTCGTGACAGGGGCAGTCCTGTCAGAGGTCTGCCCTTTTTCTATGCAATCATCTTGCCAGGGGAGGAATCATCATGAAAAAGAATCTGAGCCGCATGGGGCTGCCGGTAGGCTTCCTCGTGCTCATCCTGCTGCTTTTGGTGCCGACGCCGCCGGACCTCTCGACGGCCGGCCATCGCATGCTGGCCATCCTCGTCTTCTCGGTCATCATCTGGATGACCGAGGCTGTCGCCTATCCGGTCTCATCGGGCATCATCATGTCGCTCATGGCCTTCCTGCTCGGCACGGCACCCAACATGGTCAACCCGTCGAAGATGCTCGGCACGTCTGGCGCTCTCAAGATGGCGCTGGGTGGCTTCTCAAGCACAGCGTTGGCCCTCGTCGGCGCAGCTCTGCTGATTGCGGCGGCGATGATGAAGACAGGCCTCGACAAGCGCATCGCGCTCGTCGTCCTCTCGAAGATCGGCGCTAAGACACATCACGTATTGGCTGGTGTCATCTGCGTCGGCTTCGTCCTGAGCTTCTTCGTGCCGAGCACGACGGCCCGCGTCTCGTGCATGGTGCCAATCGTCATGGGCATCATCGCCGT
>ENA-UEYD01001624-UEYD01001624.1-human-gut-metagenome-genome-assembly--contig:-NODE-1624-length-15345-cov-4.648677_pt1 | contig 15345 bp, 9 predicted proteins | sample MGYA00242907_ERZ507875 | MGnify/ENA primary metagenome ERZ507875 (study PRJEB26167, sample SAMN06115506) | human gut metagenome | host: Homo sapiens | place: China:Shandong | collected 2015-08-07...
AATGGAAACGGGTCACACTGGCTGAGTATAATGTGGAACCGGGATACGGCATCATCACCGACATGAACGCCATCCGTGCGGACGAAGAAATGGACAACCTGCATTCGCTTTACGTAGACCAGTGGGATTGGGAACGTGTCATGCCGTCCCACAGCCGCAACACGGAATATCTGAAAAAAATCGTCAACCGCATTTACAATGCCATCCTACGCACGGAATTCTTTATTTGCGAGACCTACCCACAATTGAAAGCATTCCTGCCGGAGGACATACATTTCATACATGCCGAGGAACTTCGCCAGCGTTATCCCAACCTCACCCCGAAAGAACGTGAGGATGCCATCTGCCGGGAGTACGGTGCCGTATTCATTATCGGCATCGGCGGGAAGCTGGGCGACGGAAAAGAGCATGACTTACGTGCTCCGGATTACGACGATTACTCCACTACTGACAAACGTACCGGCTTGGCCGGACTGAACGGAGACCTGCTCATCTGGTATCCCATATTGGGCCGCGCCATCGAACTTTCCTCTATGGGCATCCGCGTAGACCAAGAAGCTTTACTTCGACAACTGCAACTGAGCGGAAAAGAAGACCGTAAGAACCTTTATTTCCACCGTCGGCTGCTCGATGGTACTCTGCCCCAATCCATCGGTGGCGGTATCGGGCAAAGCCGCCTGTGCATGGTGCTGCTCCACAAAGCACATGTAGGCGAAACCCAATCGAGCATCTGGCCTGAAGAAATGCGCCGGGAATGCAAGGAAGCCGGCATGATACTGATTTGACCCACATTGTTATCGCATGGTTATACAGCCCAAAAAGCCTCCCACGTTTTATAACGTAGGGAGGCTTTTACTTATATGGGGAAAAAACACACTTTCCCCTTAAACATATTCATGTTATTTCACGTGAAGTTTCACGTCGGCTTTCTTTCCGTAGACATTCGTCACTTGCACCACATAATTCTCATTTCCTTTCACGGCCAACCTGCATATGGTTGTGCCTTCCGCACATGTTTCCTCCGCCATCAGCACGCCACCGACCGTATAGACTTTCACCGAAGCCAGGCTGCCCACAGACGAAGCCACGACCACTTCACCGGAACGCACGGAATAGACCGCAAACTCATCACCGGCTTCTTTTTCCTTTTTAAGCCCCGTCCCCGCAGGCACGATGTAATAACGCCCGTCCTCGTTCGTGCGCACCGTGATTTCCATACCGTCGTAAAGTGCGGTACGAACCTGCGTCAGCGCATCGTATAGCTCTGCCCCGTTACAAACGTCAGTACCCTCGAAGCGCAAGGCCACCGCCTCGTCCTCCGCACCGTACACGCCCAACGGAATCCGTTTCGTGGCCGGGGTCACGTTGACACTCAGGGCCTGCGTGCCGCCCACAGTGTAGACGGAAGGCACATCGCCCAAGTTGGAGTCGAGGAAGAGCTCGGCATCTTCGCTTGAAACATAGTCTTCGGAAGCCCCGTCCGCATAGACCACCACGGCACGGCTCTCGCGCCCGTCTTCCGTCGTGGCCGTCAAGCGCAACAGGTTGGCATTGACATTTCCTCCGGCTGCTTCCGGCGCAAAGGCCTGCATGCCCGCCGTGAATTTCACCGTACGGCCTGCGGCGTTCTCCGCTTTCTTCACAAAGAAAGAACGCATGGGAGGCACAAGGGCAGCACCCGATGCACCTTCCGCCACAGAAATCCATCCTTGATCGCCCTGCGCAGCGGCCACGGCCGCATCCTGCACTCCGTTCTCCACATACCAATATTTCCGTTCCAAGACATCGCTGTTGACCGTCAGGAACTCGGCCACGTCCAAATGCGACATGAACGGGTTGCCCACCAAGTAATAACCACCTGCGGCAGAAGTCCCAAGCCCTACTTCGAGTGCCCCATCCACAATATTCCCCCAACCATAATCCGGTGTAAGTTTCCTCACGAACAAACTATCCGACTTCAGTTTACCCACAGCGGACTCGTTCCTTCTTATTCCGGTCGTATGTCCAGATGTCGCGCCGTCCTGGCTGTAGTACCGATAAGAGTCATCCTCCTTAGGCAAACGCACCAACACTTTGCCTCCGGCCTCGTCCGCAAGGTCCTGCACTTTCAACGAGAAGCCCCACCCCGAAGGATAACGCTCGTCCACGTCGTTGTAAAGCGCACTCCAGTTTCCGGCCACAGCCACATTTTTCACGCCGTCTTGCCGCGTTTGCAGCGGAACCGTCTCCGCATCATCCTTCCACGCCCGTTGGTAGAACGACGGGGAGAAACGGTCGTTCTCCGAGCCGTCGAACGAAATTCCCGTAAAGTATCCGGCATCCTCTCGCCCGCTCCGTTTCGTATAGAAATCCCCGGCCACCACTTCCTGCAAGGGCGAAGCCAAAGTGTACCACTGTCCGCCCTCCAGTTCCACGTCCGTGTAAGCCTTATTATAATAAAGGTATTCGGCATGCAACATCTCAGCCTCCGGCTCGAAATGGATCTCGTCCGCCATGCTCACACGGAACGGCTCGGTCTCCAATTGACTGCCATCTGCCTTATGGTCGTAAGCCATCAGGTCATATTGGATGTTGTCTGTCGGTGCACCGATATGCTGCGGACGCTGCGTCACCCATTCCTGTCCGTTGCCCGAATGCGACAAACCCGCCGCATACAGTTCCACTTTCGAGCCTCTCGGCATGACGATCTTGGAAAACAACATCGGCGTGAACGCCCGTCCGTCTCCGTCCGCATATTCCTCGTAAGTATTGTCAGTCTGCGCTTTGTGCAAGTCACCCTTGCTTGCGCGCCGCCAGTTGCCGTCTTCGTGCCAGTTGCCCGTGGCCACTCCATTTTCCCCGGCCTGCTTGTCGTCCCACACGAGATATTCGGGCACTACCTTCATTGTCACCGGGAACGAGCCCCAACAACTGGTCGTGGCCTCTCCACCACCGGTCTTTTCCTCGAAATGCACGATAAAAGTATAATAGTACCCTTCACGTGGGGAAAAGGTGAACGTAGTCCCATCCGCCAGTTGCTGTTCATCCAAGAAGAACCCAAGGTCGGCATGGTTGTCAAAGCCTCCCCCTACCTCATACTCTTCGCCTACGAGAGCCGACAACTTCCCGATAGGTAGCATGAATTCGTTAAAGTTTTCAGGCGTGGTGTTGGTAAAGTAACTTTCATACTGTGGGTCATTCGTGTTTACGAGGTACACCTGCGTATAATCCACCTCGTCCGTACCCGGATTATAGTCTATCAGGCCCAACCGATCCACGCCGTCGCTCACGTAGGAAGCATCGCGCAGGTCTATCCGCAGCGTGTTCGTACTCTGCCCTCCGTCGCATTTCACCCGCTTTATCTGGTCCAGCCCGATACGCAAGGCCGGGTTGTAACCGGCCGGATAGTCCATGATATGGTTAAAGCCGGCATACAGCGTCGGGGCCTTCCCGTTGGCATGCAATTCCAAAGGTACGTAGCTCGTACAGACCCTTGTCCATTGTTCATCGGTAATGCCTGCTTCCGCAGGAGGGAAATCCTTATGTATGGGATACACCACCAACTGCAAGCCCGTCTCCAATATCCGGATGTCCAAGTTCTCGCGGTGCAAGACGAGCGGATGGTTCAGGCCGCCCGCATCGCCTTCCACGGTCAGGTAATGGCGGATGAGGTCGATATGATCCTGCGTCAGTTCCGGCTTATCCTCATCCGCTTGTTGAGGCACCACGCCATCCAAGGTCTCCGCATCGGGATAATGCTCGCGGAAACACTGCAACGCATTAAATAAAGACACATTGCCATACTCCATGTTGCCTGTCGTGAATTCATCCTCCGTTCCGAAGAACCAGTCGAAATACACGCCTTCGTTCAACACGACAAACTGCTGTTCCCCTTCGTCATTGAAACCGGTCGGCACGCGGATTTGTGCCCCGAAGCTGAACACCTGCCCCTCGCAGAAATCGGTCTGCGGGTCGAGCACCTCGCCATTCACCTTCACCATGGTTTGGGAGGTCACGTAGAACAGTGTCTTGATGCCGCAAGGGTCGTCCATCATATCGTAGAAATCCTCCGCCGTGGCCTGTCCCTTTTGTAGGTCGCGGTCGATAATCAGCATCAGGTACGGACGGTTGGGTGAAAGGTCGGAGTAAAAGTCGACAGACAACTTGCGGTTACTTTCCGCCTCTGTTCCCGTGGCATAGAAATAGAAATTTCCGTCGTCCTTTTTATGCTTGTATGCGATGTTATATATTTTACGACCGTCAGCCCCGACCTGATGTTTCGGATACGGGTCATTTTTTTCCCAATCGAGGTAAAAGAACAAGGAAACTATAGGTTCGTCGTAACCTTCCGATTCGTCATCAGCCGCCCCCACGTTTACTATCGCGTCCTTCAGTGCTTCGATACTGTCTTGCCGGGTTCCGGCATCGGCCAACAACCGGGCATACTTCACAGTGTCGATGAAACAGAAATCTATGCCTTCAGCCGCATTGCCATGCGTCAAACTTTCATCGATGCCGAGGCGTTCGCAAAGTTGGTTCCAGTCCAACGTGATATTCAAGGGCGTGCGGTCGTTGACGCAGGTGTATTCCAACTGTTCCACCTCTGCCGTAGGTTGGGCGATAAACACCTCGATGTCGTCCAGGTAGAAGTCACCGCCGTTCGTACTGGCACAGTTGTTGTCCACCTGCAACTCGTATGACACGAAACCCGCGTTCTTTTCATCATCGTTGATAAACGAGAAGAAAATCTGATACCAGTCGTTCGTACTGTCCCATAGCCGTTATTCCCCGTATATTCTGTAGAACTTGCCCTCGTCATATACGTCGTGGTACGGATTTGCCCCGTGGACTGCTTGTACAGCGGAGTCTTGTTCCCGTCCGCATCGATGCCGTTGATGGTAAAAAGCATGGCCGCATCCTCGGTACCTGCTGCTCCGGCTCCTTTTACCCATGCACTGACAAACAACTCTGATCCCCGGCAAAGGTTTACCGCGAAAGGCAGCGTGACAATAGAACCTGGCAAATCGGCCGCATCCACATAAAGGAAATATTCCGATTTGTCGCCTTCTTCCCCACGACCACCCAAATAGGGATCCGGAGTGGTTCCTTTTAAATTAACCATATCATTATACCCCACATACGAATTGGTAATGGCATAACTACCCCATTCCACAAAAGGTTGGTTTCCATAATCAGAATTATTACTTGTAGACCCGTCAAAATCAGTTTTGAGAGACCCGTCGAAGAACGCATAGGAACTGTAGCCCCATTCCAAGGGATAAGGATAATACATATCCGACCCATAATCAGCAGCCACCGCCGGGTCGTAATCGAACGTACGCGAGGTCAGCAACTGGTAGTTTTCCCTTAAATAACGGGGTGTGCGTGTGGGCATGTACCAAGTCTGTGTTGCCACATTCCCGTCGCGCGTGTCAATCCGCTCCAACTGGTGCTGCGTCAACAACCGCGTGTCCTTGCGGAAGGTGAGGTTGAACTTGGCGATATTGTACGTCGTACGGTTCACGGTCTTCGTCACCACGATGGTGGCCTTGCTTCCGTCCGTCACGCTCCAAGGGGTACTTCCGTCCACGCCTTGCTTCCTGAATTTGATAACCCGGTTTTCATCGGACAGGTCTTTCGTTTGGAGACTCAACCCTGCCCCATTGTCGGCCAGTTGCACAGAGAGGTTCACATCAGAACTGCCTGACACGCCCGGCAATCCATATCCCATCGCACTTTTGCTCAAGGTCACCACCTCGTCCGTGTGGTCGGAAATATGGTCGCAAGGGAAAGTGATGTCATATTCTTCCAGAAACTTCTTTCCGGTGGCGTTGCCTCCCTGGTATTCCGTGCTCGACAGCCTCCCGTGCCCTTTGGTCCAGAAATCCGGGTTGTCGGGAAAGTCCTTTTCCGCATCCACGTCGTCCACCCCCACTATCACATACACGGCACGCAAGGACAACGTCGGTTCTATGGGATTCCCCCTGTTGGGCATAAAACTCAGCCGCCCTGATTGTCCTTCCACAAAGGTATTGGTAAAATCCATATAGCCGGAAAGGTCGCATGCCACGACATACATCGCGTTACCATACTCGCCGTTCTCAACATTCCATCGCCCAAACTCTTGGTTCGTCGGATAATAAAAATTCGCTTTATACATAATGCTGCTTGATCCCAACAAACCATGTCCGCCCACGTAACCGTTTGCAAGGCGGTAAACCGTTCCGCTCGACGGGGTAAGCAAATCCTGAACTTGGTTCCCTGTATTCCCCGTACGAAAAAGCCCGTCCGTCACCAAGTTGTACCATCGTTGGTATTTCTGCGCACTGTTTTGTTCTCCCGAGCTCGAGACTGTAGGCAGGTTCAACGTCACCGAACGCCCCTTGTGTACATACAACGTGTCAGTAAAGGTATGGGCGGCCTGTACGTCGTGCCCGTAAACATTGAAAGACCATACCTCGTCGTTGAACGTATCCATGGCCTTGGCCGAAGCGGACATTCCTGTGGCCTCACGCGTTTGGAACCATTTATTCTTGGTCGTGCCGGTCGCCTTATGCTGGATGGTACGGTCTGAATAATTGGTATTATATCTATTCCCATTAACCTGACCGGCTGCCGGTTGCACGGCAAGCCAAGCTGTTCCCACAATCCCCACGATGACCTTATATAAAATCCGAAGTTCTTTCATAACCGAATCTCCTCCTTATTTAATTATAGCTCAGGTTTACCCTTTCGTATTTTTGTGCATTCTCTGTCCACCCCGGCAAACTGCGCCGGTTTACAAGCCCGTAGCCGTCCATGTCGCCCAACGGCACGGTGGTCAGCGTCAGCGTCCCTTTCTTGGCGTGGGGCGTGGCGACGCTGAACTCCAACGTGGCCTGTTTGCCGGGCAAAGCCGTCAGCCAACCCACCAGAGGGATGGCCGTTTCATTCTCTACCGCCACAAGGCCGGCAGATGCCTGCGGCACGGTCCACGCCCACGATGTGACCGGCATGTCTGCGGTCTCCGTGCGCCCGAACGTGCCTTCCACCTCGAAATGGCAACCTTCCGGCACGTCCACTTCGTAATGGTCCGTCAGCGAAGGCTCCGTCATCACCGCCACCGGGTAACCGCCGATGGGAGCCACGTAGGCCGTCACCGCCAAACGGAAATCGGACAGGTTCAAGGCCAAAGGCAGGTAATGGTTGCGCGGCACGGCTGTGGCCACAGTCTTCCCCGCCATCTCGTCACCGTCTATCGTCAACGTAATCCGGAACGGGGTACTGCCGTCTGTTTCGTTCACATAAATTTCCGGCATCCCCTTTCCTCCGGACGAGAGCACAGCCTGTCCGTCGTCCCCCGTGCCGTACAAATCCATGGGAGCAGCCCCCACTGTGCGGTCGAGTGTGAAAAGGCGTGTCCTGTCGAACGACACCGTGCCCGCACTCCCGCCCTCGAACAAGGCGACGCGGTCGGCAAAGTCCCCGATGGAGAGCGAAGTCACACGCACGTCCCCTCCTTTGTCGTTCGTCAACCGGGGACGCACCTTCCCGACGAGGCGCACCAATTCGAGGCGCACCGTCCCGTCGCTCACAGGTATGCTCACTTCGCGCCGCGCTGCCATGGGGATAAAAACGTCCGCCAAATTTATTTTCGAAGCGGGGTCAGCCACGGCCGTACCGTCGTTTATCCCGGCATCCGCCCAAAGGCTTCCTTCCTTGATGCCGCCTAACACCTCCCCCAAATTTTTCCCCTCAACATCCGCATGGCCGTCCAGATTGGCAAAAGCATAGATGGTCTTGGCCCCCGTGCGGAGTGTCACGGTGGTGGAATAGTCCGTCTCGCAACCGCCCCGCCCGTTGTCCTCCGGCACAAAATTCGCATCGCCCGTGGCGCGGATGACTTTCTCCACCACGCCTTGGCCGTCCACGATGAAAAGCTCCAAGGTGTTCATGAATTCCCCGGCGATGGCCGCACCGTCACCCCCGTAAGCCCGGGTCTGCACATTACCCGCAGCCCCTACCTGTAAGGTCACCACGGCCGTAGCCGCCCCGTCCGCTTCCGACCCGGGATACTCCGTGCCGCTTTCCTGCACGCAGCCTATCGGCATAGAAAGGCATACGGTCAACACCGCCTCATACATATAGCGCACCTTCTTCGTCATATCTTTTTCCTTTCTTTATTGTAAATCTACATTCTCTTCGTCCATCGCCTGCCAATTCCTCACGGCCACTTCTATCGTCAATTCACTGTCACCGGGCTGCGGGTCACCTATGCCGCTTACCGACGTGACAGTCAGTTGGTAAAGGTTGTTGCGCACGATGGCGTATTCCATCGTGCCGAACGCTGTGTCATCTCCGTCATCGGCATGCTTGATCCAATAAGTATAATAGCACACACCTTTCGGGTAATACGTGATGCCGTACCCGGCGCAGTCCTCCACGGTCATGCTTTCCGGCGCACCGGCGGCTTCGCCGGCGGCCTCCAACGTGGCGTAGAGGCCGTTCCCATACTTGAAGATGTCGCCACCTTCGGTAAATCCGTCCGCCTTCACATTGTATTGCGCCCGGAACACCACGCCCGTGGCATAGCGGCGCAACTCGTCCGCCCCCTGTATCCGGTTCGTATTCTCCCGGACGTAGCCAAGACAGTTCCATTCCGTCCCGTTGCTTGCCGTCATGGGTAGTCCCTTAGAGAACAAGTCCTCCCATCCGGCATCCTCCGTCAGTGTGGGCAGGAAGTCCCCGAATTTCTTGTCTGCCGTCTCATAGGCGTCCACCACCCAGTTGGTGGCACGGCCTCCGTCTGCGGCCTCTTCCCGTCCGATTGCAGCATCGGCCACCTCCTCCGTATAGTCGTCAGACACATGCTTGAGCAGGTTCACATCACCGTCCAACCGGTTGACAAGGGCGGCACCTGTAATCTCCACCTCGCCCACGGTATTTTGCCCGCCATCCACCACGTCGAACACATCTTGCCCCGTCCGGTAGTCCACCCGGGCAGCCAACCGCTCCACATATACCACAGCCTTGGCCGGACTGGCCTCCGTACTGTTCCGGATGTCGGTCACCGTGGCCAGTTCCGTGGAAGACATCAGGAAATTCGTCTTCCGGATATTCTGCGGGTCTGCGGCCTCCCGCCACAAGTCGTTCCCGGTCTGCCAGTCGCGCAAGTCGGCCAAGGTCGTCCACGTGCCGTTCTCGAAGTTTCCCGAATAATCCGCGTTCACCACGGCCAGCACTTTACATTGGTCCAAATTCAAGTCGGACACGTCCAATGGGTTTTTCGTCGCGTATGAAACGTTTACACCCGTACCGACCTGCGACAAGTCGCCGCCATCGAAATAGTAAGCCGCCAACACCCGCTGGGCACGTCCCGTCTCCGAGTTCAGATCCGCCTCGTTGGGGAACAAGAATACCGTAAGCCCCGTCACCGCGTTTTCGTCGTCGTTGCCCGGTTCGCGCCCGTCACCGTCCTCTCCTCCGGCCGGGTTGGCCCGTTTCGACGGTCCGCCGTCGCCCACGGAAAGCCTCACGTCGAGGAACATCGTTCCTTCTCGCACCTCCGCGTTTTCCATCGCGTCACACCGGCCGTTGCCCCACGCCTCGTCCTCCATCTGCCCGCACGAGGCAGCGAGGCCGAGACATGCACCGCACAGCAACCCTCCCATGATATGATATGCTTTCTTCATTTCCAAACCATCCTTTTATGTTCTTAAAAGTGCGTTTTTCCGCCGCCGTCAAAGTTCCTCGAACTGCACCCTCACGCTCCAGTTCAACACGCTGATGCCGATGTTCACGTAAGCCAGTTCCCCCCCTTTCAGGAAGAAGTCCATCTGGTAGTCATACCCCCGGTCGAGGAATTCCTGCGGCGAATAGCGGTAGATGTCCGCATACTTGCGCAGGCGGCACAGCATGTCGGGCAGGTTCACGCGGATGACCTCCACACCCGTCTCGCGGTTCGTCACCGACAAGATGCCGTCGTCCGCCGCATCCTCGTGGTAGAGGATGCGCGAGGTCATGAACTCCACGTGGGCGATGTGTCCGGGCTGACCCAAGTCGTTTCCTTCGGCGTCGGTTGCCGGTACCCGGTCGTCCGTGTTCCACGCCGCGTAGGGCGTGTAGGCCACCTGCTCAGCCTCGTCCAGGGAGTTGTCCCAAAGAATACGGGCATTGCGGTCGATGATGCGGAATTCATAGTTGGCCACGTCCATCTGCGTGGGGTCATCTATCTCGCGCAGGCTGACGTTGATGTGTTTTGTGTCGCGCACCAAGGAGATGGTATCGTAGGTGGGCTTTCCCTCGAAGACCTCTGCGGCGGAAAGCTCCATGCCGTGCCACAAAGTGTCCAGAGGCAGGCCGCCATGCGCCACCTCCCATCCCGACGCGCCCGCCACGCGGTCCAGCGTCACGTCCAACGCTCCTTCCATCGCGTCGCCCGCACCCGGCTCACGGCGCACGAAACGTGCACCTCCCCCGGCCAGTTGGGCCTCGTAATCCTTCTGCCCGGCCAATACCAAAAACTTGTACTTGCCCGGGGCGAGGTTCATGCGCATCGTGTACAACGGGGAAGAAAGGGGGGCATGCCCCGGCACGTTAGCCTCTTCCTGTTTCGTCACATACCGCCCTTCCTCGTCGAAGACATACACCGTGACGGCACCCACATGGTCGTTGAACATGTCGGCCCGCTGCAGGTTGTAGTCATACTTAAAGGAGAGGTACAGCCCTGTGGGGCAATCGTCCAAGTCGTCCTGCATCATCGAACAGGAGGTCGTCATGGCGCACGCCGCCGTCAGGCCGCACCACGCCGCAAACCATTTTTTCATCTTATCCCTCATATATCCTTGTTTTTCGTTCAACATTCTTTCCTTCGTTCTTTTTCCTTTTTATATATAGTGGGCTTTGCCGCACATGCGGCTCCACCTCATGGTTTCCTCTTCCGTTGGGCAAATCCTTGCCGTTTCTATGTTCCCGCCCGACTGGTTCCGGGACCGGCGGAACGTCCCGTTTCCCTCCCTGCGGAGGGATCGCGCCCCAAGGGCGCACTTCCTTTCCCATTCCCAAAAAGGGGAGGCCGGAAAGCCCGGAGACCATGCGGCCTCCCCCTATTTCACTTTATTCATTCATCTTCTGCAAGACGCTTTTATAGTTCCACATCCTGAGAGCGTGTCGCCCAAGGCAAAATATGGATTTCCACTGCAATGTATTGGTCCAACGGGTCGTCATAGCGCGTACCTGCGTCAGGCACTTCGCAGAAACCGATGTTTTTCAGGCCCGTCACGTTGACGGTATACCACGTGTTGCGGAGCACACCGTAGCGTCCCAGCCAATTGTTGGCGGCATCCGTTCCGGGATAAGACTCCAAAACTCCGCCAGTAGGCATAGTCCAAGGCGTTTCAGTGTCTCCGAAATGCTTGATCAGCACCGGATAGTAAGCCACACCGCCCTTGTAATAGGAGATGGTCAGCATATCGTTCAACGTAGACAGATATGCTGCGGCTGCGGCGTTTATGTCAGCAATGCCTTTGCCCTCTTGGTATTCAAGGTCTGCCACGTTATCAGCATCCATTACAATGCCCGTCACCGTCGTATAGCCACCGTCGGCCTGTGCGGCACCCGTTGCGTTGCTCAGGGTCACGGTCACATTTTCCGCCTTAAACTCTCCCTTCTTGACATACGTAGAAATGATAGTCTGGAAATAATTCATCCACAAACGTTTCACTTCGTTCTCCACGCCTGACTTTTGGTAAATCGTGGCGGTGTTCTTGTTCAGCAAATAAAAGTCGCCATTGTCCTCAGCCCCGTCGATTTCCAATGTGGCTGCCACGATCACACGGGTAGTGTTCTGTTCCGTCATGTGTTTCACATCGAAAGTATTCTCCAGACAGTAGCGGGGAGTTTCGCCGGCCGGGGTCAGGCCGTCCGCCGGAATGGTCTTAGCCACCTTGTTCAACAAACTTCCCGTAGCATACTCATTATCCACGGCATAGTTGGGGTCGATACCGAAATGGGTACGATAAAATGAGACACCCGTCTCTACGGCCGCTGCATCCACGAAACGATAGTAATTTGCCGTTGTATTGTTGTACTGCCACCATGCCGATTGTGCCGTAGTCAAGTTTTCAGGTGCCACATTGCGCACCAGGTAAGTGGACTTGTTCGTGTTGTCAAGCGTCCACCCGCTAACCGTATAACCGACAAGGTTCTCATTGGCATCGTCGCTCAGCTTGTCATTATCGGCCTTTACCGTCACTTTGGCAAGGGCACGCTCCACATACACCGTGACAGCAGGGTTCTGGCGCGCTTCCAGTTCGGTCTGGAAAATCTTAGTTTGGTCGATTTCGGCCAAAGTGGTCACCATGCCGTTATCGGCCGGACGCTTAGTACCCCCGGCCACACTGTACATGGGCGCATTGCTCATGAAGAAGCTGGGATTGCCGCCGTGAGTCCGCAGAGTGTTTTCGTCCAAATCCTTGGCCAACTCACTGACTTCCTTGAAAGTCTTCTGGTGGAATTCCGTGCCGGACGCATCGCCCTCACTGGGCAACAGCCCGTTGTCGTTCAGCACGACCATGGCATAATAATTGGGCGTTTGCTGCCCTTCTCCCGTAGGAGGCACCAGAATATCCTGCACGATGTTGGCAGAAGAAGTAATCTGGGTCTCGTCGTTTTTCGTGAAGGCACTGACATCCAAGTCATACACCCGGTGCAACGTTGCAGCAGCCTCAGACTCACCGGAGAACACCAACAATTTGGCACTGTTCACCTGGTACTCATCCGGCGTACCGTCGTCGTAGCCCGCTGCACGCTTCACGCCCACAGCCGTCGGCAAGTTGATAGACATGCTGAGGAATCCCTCTTCGCCGGGCTGTACCACCACCGCACCATCTTGGCCACCGTCGCCCACGACCACGTCGTCGCTGGAGCATGCGCCAAATAGGAATCCGGCCATAGCCATTGAAAACAAATACTTAAGTTTCATTTTTAAATCTGTTTTGGTTAATAAAATGTTTAATACTCTCTTTTATATTATCTAACGCATACGTTTCACTCCATATCCATCAGCCGCAGGTTCTCCGTCGCCTCCTTCACTCCGGCCTGGCCCGCCTGCCCGAACAGGCGGCGCGCTTCGTCCTCACGCCCTTGCCTGGCAGCCATCACCCCACGGGCATGCACTACTTCGGGCAAGTTGCCGGCTTTGGCCAGATAGACTTCCGCACGGTCGTACAGCCCCGACTCTATCATCGCACAGGCCACATTAAGATTGGCCGTCGGGTCGTCCGGGAACATGCGCACGGCAATTTCGAACACTTCGTTGAACTCCTTGCTGCCCGGCTCGTAGGTCTGCGCCACCAGGAACATCTCTTCCAACGAAAGCTGCTGCGGCTTGGTATAAAGCAGGGCCTTGGCCTCTTCCACAGAGAAGGGACGCACATGGTAGGTCACGACATAATCGGAATGGCGCAAAGCCGGATACCAGGCCTGCAACATCATCCGGTAGTCATCGGGATACCTCGACTTGATGGCCCATTCCTTGGCGTCGGGATCCATGTCGCGGTCTATCCATTCCAGGATTTCCTGCTTATGCCCCAGGTTGCTGTCTTTCACGTAACGCCGCAAGCCGTCCCAATCCTCGGGAGTGTACTCCACCTTGAACAGTTTTTCGTCCAGTTCCAGCAACCTGCACACATAATCCTTCAGCATCAGGGCGCGGTTCTCGGCCAGATAAGCGTTGTGCTCGTACGTGTCTTCAGGCGAAGCGTAGCCATGTATGCCGATGTGCGTGATCGTGGTGTTCCGGTCCTCCTTCACAACATTGATAGTACGAAGTATCTTCTCCAGTTCCTGCGGATTGTTGCGGTAGTCCGGATAAAGGGTCGTTTTGTTGACGGGAAAATCCAAATAGGCCTTGCCTTCCTCATGCCGTTCTTTCCGCGCTTCGGCCTGCGGGCGGATGTAAGCCATGCGGTAATTGCGCAACCGCTGCAACACGGCCGTGTTCTGGTCCAGCAGGTCGCCGCAACCGCAAAGGTCCTCGGCCAACACGACGTTGGCGTTCTCCATCCAGCTTTCGTAAGGCAACACACCGGTGTAATGTACCGTCTGTTCCTTGCCGTTCCTGCGGCGTACCACCACCGGGTTCCCGGCAAAGTCCTTGCGGGCGAACCGCTCGTAGGATATTTGCTGTCGACGCCCGTTCACCACCACGGGAGACATCTGCCGGACATTGCCACTCCCCTTGACCAAGGGAGTGAACACGAAGCGGACATTGGAAGGCATCTTAAGGTCGTCCAGCCTCAAATCCATATCCACGACCAAGCTGCTCCCGGACTTCTCCACCTTCAAGTTTTCCAAGCCCACCGCATTTCCCGCCATGCGTATGGCCCCGTCCTGCGCGCCGGAAGGGATTGCCATACCGGCCATACATATATATAATAGAAATCTAAAGTTTTTCATACGCCATAATTTAATATCAGAACACATAAAGCACACTTATCGCCAACTTGGTAGGACCGAAATAATTGGCATGGGAAGACTTGAGCTTCTCGCCGCACTCGCCGCACTTGAATTTGTCGTACCGGATGTAGTCATACCCCACACCGAGCGAAGCCTCCAGGTTCCAATGCCTGGACAAGGGCCACTGGTAACCGGCCGTCACACCGCCGCCCGCATACCAGCCTTCGTAACGATGGGTTGACAAATCATCGAACAGCCCGAACGGAAGGTCCACCTCGCCGACGTTAAACTCGCCGCCCATCAGATGCACACCGAGAAACCACCCGTTGAAAGCCTCGCAAAACCAATAACGGTATTCGGGCTGAACCACCCAATGCTTCAAACTCTCCCCTCCGGAAGGCTCCCAAGGGTTGAGCCCGTAAAACAACTGCACCGTATGCTTCCGGGCTATCGAGGCCTCAAGACCGAGGTTGGGTGTCACAGTAGACCAATACAACAGATTGGTCTTGAGCGCCACGTTTTGCGCAACGGCTGCCCACGACAACCCTCCAACTAAAATTGTGAACATCAATAATCTTCTTATCATAATACATCAATTGAATAAGATAATACTCCGTTTGAAACACCAAAAGGCTGCTCCCCCCTGCCCGAAAGCAAAGAAAAACAGCCACAACCAACCTCCTTGCGCATGGAATACGCAAGATACCTTACGGTGTCAGCACACAAACCAGTTTCCTGATTTGCATATATATAAGCATAAAGACTACTTAAATGTGTGTGTGTGTGTGTGTGTGTTTATAAATTAAACACATATACACAAGCGTTTTTTGATACTTTAACAAAATATCTTTTGAAAGCTGTGGCCGGTCACAACCCACCGTCCGGAAACCTTGTGTTTCCGGTGTCCGGACATATCGTCCCACATGGCAT
>ENA-UEYD01001634-UEYD01001634.1-human-gut-metagenome-genome-assembly--contig:-NODE-1634-length-15208-cov-7.640341_pt1 | contig 15208 bp, 16 predicted proteins | sample MGYA00242907_ERZ507875 | MGnify/ENA primary metagenome ERZ507875 (study PRJEB26167, sample SAMN06115506) | human gut metagenome | host: Homo sapiens | place: China:Shandong | collected 2015-08-07...
TTGTACCTTGGTGTTGAAAAAGCCGGAGAGTTGTTGCTTCAATAAGTTGAATTCTTCAGGAAGTTTACCACGTTTGGGTGTTATTTTCCGTGTGCCGCTTTTCACAGCTTCTCCTTCGCTTAATGATTTAACAATTTCTTCTACTTTGCGGACTGAATATCCGTGTTCTTGTATTTCTTCGAATATTTTAACTTGTAGTTTAGGGTCGCCTAATGAAATCAGTGCACGGGCATGTCCCATGTCCAACTGCTTGTTTTGCAGGGCCATCTGTATCGGAGCCGGCAATTTCAGTAAGCGCAGGTAGTTGGCGATCGTCGTTCGTTTCTTTCCGATACGTTCGCTAAGACGTTCCTGTGTCAGTTCGTACTGATCGAGCAGATGCTGGTAGGCAAGTGCGATTTCTACGGCATTCAGGTCTTCACGCTGGATATTTTCAATCAGCGCCATTTCCATCATGTTTTCGTCGTCGGCAGTGCGTATATAAGCAGGGATCGTTTTCAGTCCTGCTCTTTGTGATGCACGATAACGACGTTCTCCCGCGATGATCTGATACTCATCGTCCGAGAGTTTGCGTAAGGTAATAGGTTGGATGATACCGATTTCCGCAATGGAATCAGCCAGTTCCTGCAATGCTGTTTCGTCAAACTCACGGCGGGGCTGGTTGGGATTGACAGTAATCTTTGCCAGCTCTATTTCATTAATGGAAGAAGACCCTTCGGTTTTCACATCATCCATTGAGAGCAAGGCGTCGAGACCACGTCCTAATGCATTTCTTTTTTGTGTTGCCATATCTTCTTCTTTCTTTTATTTATTTCGGTTGATAATCTCTTTAGCAAGGGCCAGGTGATTTTTGGCGCCGGTAGATTCCGCATCGTAAAGGATGGTCGGGACACCGTAGCTGGGAGCCTCGCTCAATTTCACATTTCGTTGAATAACGGTGTTGAACACCAGTTCCTGGAAATGACGTTTCACTTCGTCGTAAATCTGATTAGCCTGACGCAGACGAGAGTCATACATTGTCAGTAAGAAACCTTCGATTTCTAAAGCCGGATTCAGTTTCGACTTGATGATTTTGATGGTATTCAACAATTTGCTGATACCTTCAAGAGCAAAATATTCAGCTTGAACGGGGATAATCACGGAGTCGGCTGCCGTCAGGGCATTGATCGTGATCAGTCCTAATGAAGGCGAACAGTCTATCAGGATATAGTCATATTCTTTCTTCAAAGGCGTGAGTACTTCTTTTAGTATCTTTTCTCGGTTTGGGAGGTTCAGCATTTCAATCTCTGCTCCTACGAGATTGATGTGCGAAGAGATTACTTTCAAAGAATCAATCTCCGTATCAAGGATAGCGTCCTGTACGTTGGCTCTGTCAATAATACATTCATAGATAGTGCATTCCGACTGCTTGATGTCTACTCCCAGACCGGAAGAGGCATTAGCTTGCGGGTCGGCATCTATCACGAGTACCTTTTTTTCCAGTGTAGCAAGTGAAGCTGCGAGATTAATCGTAGTCGTTGTCTTTCCTACACCGCCTTTTTGATTGGCCAAAGCAATAATTTTTCCCATATTCTCTAAATTTATTGGCAGCGAAATAAGTGATAAATCCTTAGAGCGCCTACGAAAAAAGAGAAACTTTGCAATTTCTGTTGATAAGTCGCCTGTTTTGTTAATAACTGTCGGACGAAACGGTTACAAAACTTCAACAGGTTCATCATCTTCTTTTCTCTTTAACGAGCTTGCAAATATACATATTTATATTGGATATCTATTTCTTTTTTTGCTCGCTTGCAGAAGATTAAGATTTGTAAACGGGTAGGAGTGGGGCGGAAAGAGACTTTTCGATCTGATGTAGGGAGGTGTTTGGCGGTACGGCTTCTTTTTGTTACTTTTGTGCGAATATAAAAAAGGAAAGGATTGAAGATATGGAAAATGAAAAGCCGTTGATACTTGTTTCAAATGACGATGGCGTGATGGCTAAAGGGATTAATGAACTGGTGAAGTTTCTTCGCCCTTTGGGAGATATTGTGGTAATGGCACCTGATGCTCCGCGCTCGGGCAGTGGTTGTGCGCTGACGGTGACGCAGCCTGTTCATTACCAGTTAGTAAAGAAAGAAGTAGGTTTAACTGTTTATAAATGTTCGGGAACACCGACCGATTGTATCAAATTGGCACGGAACACAGTGCTCGACCGGACACCGGACTTGGTAGTCGGCGGTATCAATCATGGAGACAACTCTGCCACTAACGTGCATTATTCCGGCACAATGGGAGTGGTATTCGAAGGCTGTTTGAATGGAATCCCTTCTATAGGCTTCTCTTTGTGCAATCATGCACCCGATGCCGATTTTGAAGCTACCGGACCTTATATTCGCAGTATTGCCGCCATGGTACTGGAAAAAGGACTTCCTCCTTTAACCTGTCTGAACGTAAACTTCCCGGATACGACCGATATCAAAGGAATCAAAATCTGTGAACAGGCAAAAGGTCGTTGGACGAACGAATGGGCTGCCTGTCCCCGTCTGAACGATCCGAATTATTTCTGGTTGACCGGTGAATTTACCGATCACGAACTTGAAAATGAGAGGAACGATCATTGGGCTTTGGCAAATGGCTATGTTGCTATCACTCCGACCACGGTTGATGTGACAGCTTATCACTTTATGGATGAACTTAACAAATGGTTTAGTTAACTATCAACTATTATGAAGTATTATCTGATTGTCGGCGAAGCTTCCGGCGACTTGCACGCTTCTCATCTGATGGCTGCCTTAAAGGCAAAAGATCCGCAGGCTGATTTCCGGTTTTTCGGAGGTGATTTGATGGCTGCCGTCGGAGGAACGATGGTGAAACATTATAAAGAACTGGCATACATGGGTTTTATTCCCGTGTTGCTCCATCTGCGCACTATCTTTGCAAATATGAAGCGTTGTAAAGAAGACATTGTTTCCTGGCAACCGAATGTTGTTATTCTGGTGGACTATCCGGGATTCAATCTGGATATAGCCAAGTTTGTCCATGCAAAGACACAGATCCCGGTTTATTATTATATTTCTCCGAAGATATGGGCCTGGAAAGAGTATCGCATCAAGAATATAAAACGAGATGTAGACGAACTTTTCTCCATTCTTCCTTTTGAAGTAGAGTTCTTCGAAGGAAAGCATCAATACCCCATCCACTATGTTGGAAATCCTACCGTGGATGAGGTGGTGGCTTATCAGAAAGCTCATCCGAAAAATAAGGATCAGTTTATTGCGGAGAATCAACTGGAAGAAAAACCGGTAATAGCTCTTCTTGCAGGTAGCCGGAAACAGGAAATCAAAGATAATCTACCAGATATGTTGAAGGCTGCTTCTGCTTTTCCCGATTATCAGCTTGTTCTGGCGGGTGCTCCTGCCATTGCTCCTGAATATTATAAAAAATATGTAGGAGAGTCGAAAGTGAAAATCATTTTCGATCAAACCTATCGTTTGTTGCAACACGCAGATGTGGCGTTGGTCACTTCAGGCACGGCTACTCTTGAAACGGCATTGTTCTGTGTTCCCCAAGTCGTTTGTTATCACACTCCGATAGGGAAAGTGGTTTCCTTCTTGCGGCGTCATATCTTGACCGTGAAATTTATTTCGTTGGTTAATCTGATTGCCGACCGTGAAGTGGTAAAAGAGTTGGTGGCGGATACGATGACCGTGAAGAATATGCAAAATGAATTGAAAAATATCATTGAAAATGAAGCATATAGAAATGAAATGCTTTTGGGATATGAATATGTGGCGGAACGGTTGGGACCTGCCGGTGCTCCCCGTCATGCAGCTCGTGAAATGCTGCGCTTGTTGAAAAAATAACTTTCTTTTTCTGAATAAACGTAAAGCCGATGCAGTAATTGCACGGCTTTTTTATTTATTAAGCAGAAGACTAAAAAAAGAAAGGAAAAAGATATGAAAAAAATTAAGTGGCTTTTAGGAATGTTGTTATTGGCATTAGTGCCAATGTTGCAATCATGTGATGATGATGGTTATTCTATCGGAGATTTCAGCTGGGACTGGGCGACCGTTCGGGCAACCGGTGGAGGAGGTTACTATTTGGAAGGTGATCGTTGGGGATTGATTGATCCGGTTGCTACTTCCATACCTTGGTTTAAACCGGTGGACGGTGAACGTGTGGTGGCCTTTTTCAATCCTTTGTATGACATGGAAGGAGGAAAAGGAGTTCAGGTAAAGATGGAAGGTGTACAGGAATTGTTGACAAAGGAAGTGGAAGATATGACCACAGAGGAAGAAGCGGTGGAATTCGGTAATGATCCTATCCTGATTTATCAGGGTGACATGTGGTTGGGAGGAAAATTTCTGAATGTAATTTTCCGTCAGGAACTGCCTCGCTCGGAGAAACATCGTATCAGCCTTGTGCAAAATAAGATAGAAACGGGAGAACCGTCAGAACCGGGAACATTGAATGTCGCTGAAGATGGTTACGTACATTTGGAACTGCGTTATAATACGTATGAGGATGTGACTGACTATTGGGGATGGGGACGAGTTTCTTATAATCTGGAAAAGTTCTTCCCAACGGAAAAAGATGCCGAATCAACAATGAAAGGTTTTAAAGTGACTATAAATTCAAGAGAACATGGAGAAGGAAGAGTGATCGTTCTTGATCTGGATCATCCGGTAGGTGTGCCGGAAGCTGCGAAGGATGTACACTCCACTTCTTCGATCCGATAACCTAACTATGATTTACTGTGTGTGAAAAAGGTCGGGATACTTCTATCGAAGTTCCCGACCTTTTGTATTGTGTGCAATTCTAATCGATGAGAAAAACTCCTGTTAGGACCACGTTAATGCATATAGGTAAACGACTGCTGCCGGTATGGCCATCAAAGAACTATCAAACCGATCGAGCATCCCTCCATGTCCCGGAAGAATATTTCCCGAATCCTTTACGTGCAATTGGCGTTTTAGCAATGACTCCGTCAGGTCGCCCCATGTACCGAATATAACCACTACCAATGCCAGTCCTGCCCATTCCATCATTGACATAAATGGGAAGTAGTGAGCAAGTATAAAAGATACTCCGATTGCTACCACTCCGCCGCCGATAGAACCTTCCCATGATTTCTTGGGAGAGATGCGTTCAAAGAGTCGGTGTTTGCCTATCAGTGACCCGATGCAATAAGCACCCGTATCATTCAGCCAAAGGAAAATAAAGATGGATAACGGTAGAATCGGATTATAGCTTATGCTACTGAATTCCGATGCCGGATCATTATGGAAAGCCAATACATTCAGCAAAGCAAAAGGCAGACCGATATAAAGTTGGCTAAGCATCGAATAAGCCCAGTTAAGTACCGGGTTCTCCTTTTTCAGATACAACTCGCTAATCATCATGTAAAGCAATAAAAGCACATACGGGATGAATATCTTCGAATCGGCCGCATCAATGCAGAATCCCATGATTGCAAGGAATAGGTAAGCCCCGCCGAGCATATTAATGGTCTTGTTTATCTTCACTCCTTCTGCGCGCATATTTACCAACTGTGCAAACTCATAAATAGTCAGTGCACTGATAACGGTGAACAGAATGCCAAAACTGAATGCGTCATAAAGGATGCACCCTACCAAGATGGCAACGAAGAGTACACCCGTAATAGCTCGTTTTATGAAATTGTTAATCAAAATCTATTCGTTTTAATTAGTTGGACCCGTTAGCTTGTTCTTCTCCATTGGACTTACCCTCTACGGTAACTTTGCCTTCCACTGTAACCTTGTTACCTGCTGCGGCAACTTTGGTGTCAATGGGGGCTTGCTCCTCTGCAGTATTTTCAGCTTCTTCTTCTTTGATTTCTTTTTCTTCTTTTAACTTTTGGGCAAGTTCCCTTTCAGCTCTTGCGGCATCCTGGCTTTCTTTAGCAGCCATGATTTCTTCCGAACGGGAAGCCCAAGGGCGTTTACCGAAGATGCGTTCAACGTCTTCCGCGAAGATTACTTCTTTGTCAATCAGTAATTGCGTCAGTTCGTTGTGTCCTTCTTTATTCTCCGACAGAATTCTCTTGGCACGGTCATACTGCTCGTTTACCATTCTCTTGACTTCTTCGTCAATCAATTCGGCTGTCTTTTCGCTGTATGGACGGTTGAAAGAATATTCATCGTTGTTGTAATAACATAAGTTCGGCAGCTTGTCGCTCATACCTAAATAAGCAATCATGCCGTATGCCTGCTTAGTCACCCTTTCCAGGTCGTTCATGGCACCTGTTGAGATGCGGCCGAGGAATAAATCTTCAGCGGCGCGTCCTCCCAAAGTAGCACACATTTCGTCCAGCATCTGCTCCTTGGTAGTGATCTGACGTTCTTCCGGCAGATACCAGGCAGCTCCTAATGCACGTCCGCGAGGAACGATTGTAACTTTAATCAATGGGTTGGCATATTCCAACAACCAGGAGATAGAGGCGTGTCCTGCTTCATGCAAAGCGATAGAGCGTCTTTCTGCTTCCGTTGTAATCTTGGTTTTCTTTTCCAGACCACCGATGATGCGGTCTACCGCATCCAGGAAGTCCTGTTTGCTTACGAATTTCTTTCCGTGGCGGGCAGCGATCAGTGCAGCCTCATTGCAGACATTGGCAATATCCGCACCCGAGAATCCCGGTGTCTGACGTGCCAGCAAGTCCACATCTACACTATCGTCTATTTTAATCGGGCGCAAATGCACGCCAAATACTTCTTTACGTTCGTTCAAGTCGGGCAGGTCCACGTGTATCTGACGGTCAAAACGTCCTGCGCGGAGCAGTGCCTTGTCGAGTACGTCTACACGGTTGGTAGCAGCAAGGATAATCACACCGCTATTGGAACCGAAGCCGTCCATTTCTGTCAGCAACTGATTCAATGTGTTTTCGCGTTCGTCATTTCCTCCCATTGCAGGGTTCTTGCCACGGGCACGTCCTACGGCATCAATCTCATCAATAAAGACGATACAGGGAGCTTTTTCTTTAGCCTGTTTAAACAAGTCGCGAACACGGGATGCACCTACACCCACAAACATTTCCACGAAGTCGGAACCAGCCAATGAGAAGAAAGGTACATTCGCTTCGCCGGCCACAGCTTTGGCAAGCAATGTTTTACCGGTTCCCGGAGGGCCTACCAGCAATGCTCCCTTGGGTATCTTACCTCCCAAATCCGTATATTTCTGCGGTTCCTTTAAGAACTCTACGATTTCCTCCACTTCTTGTTTTGCTTCGGCCAGCCCCGCTACATCTTTAAATGTAATCTTGATGGCTCCGCCTTTTTCAAAAAGCTGGGCTTTTGATTTTCCTACATTAAATACGCCGCCGGGGCCACCACTGCCGCCTCCGCTCATACGGCGCATGAAGAATATCCATAACGCAACCAGCAAGACAAGCGGGAGTACCTGAATCAGAATTGCGGGGAAAATATCCGATTTGGGCGGATAGTCGGATGAACCGTCAAAATGACCGGCTTCCTTTTCTGCCTGCAAAAACTCTTCCAGTTTATCGGTAGACGGGGTTCTACTTGTAATGACAGGGTTGCGTCCCACCTTGGTAGAGTCGGCTCCAAAAACAGCCCCTACGGCAGTCGGTTTGAGGAAAGCTTCGATTGATTTATCTTCATAACCCAATACTTTGCTGACATAACCCTTTTTTACATAGTCCTGAAACTCGCTGTAAGTTACAGCTTTGCTTCCTGCTCCTTTTGAATCACTGCCCCACCAGAGGCCGAGAAGCATAAGGGCAATAATCATATACATCCAGTTCAGGTTGAACTTGGGCATATTAACCTTATTGTTAGGTTTATTGCTATTGTTATTATTGCTATTATTATTGTCCATAATCATTAATTAGTCTAGATCGGGGATTTGAGTAAGTTTGGCATCTGCCCAGAGGTGCTCAAGATTATAAAAAGCTCTTGTCTCCGGCAAAAAAACGTGTACCAATACATCGGCATAGTCCATAGCTACCCATTCTGCATTTCGGAGTCCGTCGATTGCATAAGGCTTGCTGTCCGCACCTTTGCGTGTAAATTCCTTGATTGAATCTACTATTGCACTCACTTGACTGGGAGAATTTCCCTGACAGATAACGAAATATTTACAGATGGTATCTTCTATGCTGGTTAAATCGGCAACGACTATCTTTTTACCTTTTTTCTCTTGAATTCCTTCTTTTATTTTTTCAATTAATACTTTAGTATCGTTCATTCCTGTAATTGGGATTAATAATTCATGTTCTCTATTTGTTTATAACAAAAAAAGGTGACCCTTTGTTTCTGATAATAAACGTGATATTTTTGACAAATATACGCTGATTTATTGGATACAAGAAAGTTATCCCTCAATTTTTGTGTTTTTTAGTGGAGATACTTTTGTTTGGAAAGCTTATTTGGACATTTTTGCAAAAAAAATATCGGATTTGTTTTGAATTCCCAAAATATTTGTATCTTTGCACCCGCAAACGAAAATCATTGGGCTATGGTGTAATGGTAACACTACAGATTCTGGTCCTGTCATTCCTGGTTCGAATCCAGGTAGCCCAACAAAACACCAGCTTTTTACTGACAAAAACCCGCTAAAAATGCAATTTTAGCGGGTTTTTTTGTGCTTTGACAAATACCATCCGAAAAAAGTTGACGCTAATTCGGTGGCTAATTCGGTGACACGAATGCTCTTTTTTGATATTTTTTTGAGCGGTTCTCAAAAAAAAGCAATGATGAGCCAAAAAAAGCAAACTTTCAATGTTCTTTTCTGGATAAGGAAAGGAAGAACGAATGAAAAACTGTCACCTCTTTCATGTCGGGTTACGATTTCGGGACAAAGATACGAAATTCCCACGAAACTATACCTACGGTCTGAATCATGGTCGGCAGTTGCGCAAAAGTCACTTGGTAAGACCGCCAATGACAAAGAAGCCAACCGGTATATCGAAGATTTGAAAATCACGATCGAAGATACCGTTATCAAAATCAGACAGAAAAACTACCCTCTCAACATTGAGAACTTCAAACTCATGTTTCAGACACAGGATAATGAGTTCTCTACCATCAGCACACTGTTTGATTACCATGAAATCATGGAGAAGAAAAATCTCCGTGCCAGTACATTTGTCGGCTATCACGTAACGAAGAAACACCTGCTCAACTTTATACGTATCAAATACCATGTCTCTGACTATGATTTGACCGCCATTGACAAAGCTTTCGTTTATGAGTTTTACGCCTATCTGCAAGGCTATAAGAGGGAAGGGGAGACCGTATGCGCTGTCAATGGTGCATTGAAGCATATCCAGCGTTTCAAAAAGGTGATGAATGTCGCCCTGCAAAACGAATGGATAAGCCGGAACCCTGTCTGCCTGCTCAACGCCAAGAAAACGAAAGTAGAAAGAGGATTCCTGTCCGAAAAGGAACTGAAGAGCATCGAGGAAGTCCCTTTGCCCGTCAACCTCTCCATCGTGAGGGACGTGTTTGTATTTGCTGTCTACACCGGACTGTCATTTGTCGACATCAGTAACCTGACGAATGAAAATATAAATGTCGGTATCGACAAAAGCTTGTGGCTGAACTACTATCGTCAGAAAACGGACATACACGCCATGCTGCCTTTATTGCAACCTGCTGTCTGTATATTAAAGAGGTATGAAGCATACCACAAAGGAAAACGGACTAATCATGTATTCCCGGTACCGCCCAACCAGGTGGCAAACCGATACCTGAAAAAAGTGGCCAAGGAAGCGGGAGTAGAGAAAAATATTACCTTCCACATGGCCCGACACACTTTTGCCACCACTATCACCCTGTCTCACGGCATACCGATTGAAACTGTGTCAAAAATGTTGGGACATACCAGCATCAAGACGACGCAAATCTACGCTAAGATTCTGGACACGAAAGTCATGGACGACATGGCGGCTCTCAAAGAATTGTACACCAGAAAGGAATCTCAAAAATCACCAGATAATAAAGCCGTAAACGGATGAAAACAACCGCAACCATCAGCCAGGAAGAACTGGAGCAGAAAGCTGTCGATAGCATGATAGCATACGAGAAGAGCCTCATTTCCGGACAGGAAATGAAGGATGCAGTCACCCGCGCGCTGCATCACTACGCCAACAGGGAAGGACACCGGGAAATCGTCCTGAAAGGGTGGATTATAAAAACCATCTACGCCCTCGACAGCAGCCAACTGAAAGACCTCGACCGGGTAGCTTTCACCTGCATGGATAAACAGCCGGTTAACCCCTGATAATTAACTCACATAAAAAACAAAATCATGAAAACAGAAACCAACAGCATGAGAATCGTGAAACCTGAAAAGGAATCTGAAAAAGCAGTCGTGGAACCCCAAAAGGAGAAAGCCACCGGAAAACCGAAGTACAAACCCGTGGAACCCGTCACACTCGAAACTGTTCCGGAAGATGCCGTGTTCATCCGCTCCACGGATGTATGCAAATTGCTCAACATCAGCAACTCAACGTTAAGGAACATGCGTGCGGAGCACGCAATCCCATTCTACAAACTGGGTGGGATATTTCTCTACAGCAAAGAAGAAATCATGAATTACCTCGCATCCAATTACAGTAGAAGAATCTAGCGAAAATGGCAAAAACAGGATTATCATATTATCAGGCGGAAACCGACCGCTTTCAGGACATCAAGGTAAAACGCCTGAAGAAGCGGTACGGCTGCGAAGGGTATGCAGTGTACCAGTATATCCAAAACGAGATATACCGGGTTGAAGGCTGTTATATCCGTTTCACGGACGACCAGCTTTTTGATGTTTCCGAATACTGGGGCATTGAAGAGCAACGGGTAGAAAAAATCATTGAATATTGCACGGAAGTGGAATTGTTCGACACCATTACCTGGCATACGAATCATGTACTTACTTCCGTAGATATTCAGCAGAGATATCTCGAAATCTGCCGGAGAGCCAAGAAGAAGATTGTAATACCGGAAGATATACGGCTTGTCGAGATACAAGACGTGGCTTCCGGTGTGACAGGTGCGCCGCTACCTCTTTTCTCCGGTCAGGAAATTGAGACGAAAACCGGAAAAACAGTTTATGGTTCTCCCAAACTGGATACCGGAAAACAGACCGCAACCGATATCGGAAAAGAAACCGTAATCACTGCCGGAATATCTTCCGGCGTCATTATTCCGCAGAGTTCTGCGGAAATTCCGGAAACTCCGCGGAATTCTGCGGAAAAACGGCACAAAGAAAAGGAGAGTAAAGAAAATTCCCCCTCTATCCCCCGGACTATTCCGCCGGCAAGGGATGAGGAGGATAAAGTTTCACTCTCTCCGGACGGGAATAGGGGAAATGTTTCCGCAGAATCCTGCGGGAAACGTCCGGAACATTCTGAAGATTACCGTTTGAAGTTGCAGCGGCTGGGTGAAACGTGCTACAATCTGGGGTGTTCGAAGGGAGATGTCCGTAAGGTTCTGATGATAGAAAATATTGCCATGGACGACAGCCCGATATGGCAACTGATTGAAGAGTTGAAGGCGAGCGGCGGACGTTATTCGTTCACCGGAGATGTGTTGCCCGCCCTGTGGGGACTGGTGAAGACGGGACGCCTGCAGATGATGGAAGAACATACGGATGAAGTGAAAGAGGGCGTTCATAACGTCAGGCAGATGCTGTCGGGTATCGGCGTGCCGAGTTACGACATGGACGAACTATGCGAAGAGGCGAAAGGCAAAGAAGACGTCCTGCAGGAAGTGATACGGGAAATACGACGATCGAAAGGGCGGATTCTCTCGGTGAGCTGCTTCATCAGGTCACGGCTGAAAAAAGTGAAAAAAAACGAATTGCAAAAAACGGCGTAAGCCACACGGTTATGAGTGAAGATAAAAACAAGACGCCACTGTATTACCCCCGCAAAATGCGTACAGGGTGGTGCGTGGCGCACGAAGTGACAGCCGCGGGCGTCACTATCGAGAGATACGGAATACACTGCCAGACGTATGCGGAAGCATACCGGCGGGCGGAAGTGATGAACCGGAAACAAGAGGCGGAAGTGGAAGTGGGGCGCGCCGGGACAGAAGCCGGGGAAGTCACCGATTCGCTGGAACCGTCCGTCTCCGGAGAGAAGGGGGGTGGGTGGTTATGAGCGAAAAAGTAAGCACGATCACCTTGCGACTGACAGCCGAAGAAGCCGCCCAACTGGAGATACTCAAAGACATCATTGGGAAGAAGAGCGGGAGCGAAGCGATTAAATACGTCGTCAAGGAATACCCCCGTTTCTGTACCCACTACAAGCAGGAAGCGAAGGAACACGGAGAACTGAAACGAAAGTATCGGGAGCAGGGCGAAGCACCTTCTATTGCTCCGAAGTGCTCTGCCAATGCTCCTGCCATAGCAACTAATCCTCCATTAGCAACCAATTTGGCTACATTATAAAAAGCACCCTGCACTCCGATATATTTTGCCTGATCTTCTTTGTTCAATTCAGCCATATATACACCATCACAAGCAATATCGTGCGTTGCTCCACTAAAGGCAATCACTGCCATCGTAGAGATACTTATAGCGAAAAAGTAATCGAAAAACAAAGAAAAGGCTACTACTCCAAACAATACACCACTCAATAATTCTGTAATCAATACGAAGAATTTTTTCGTCCGATACATTTCAAGAAAAGGACTCCACAAAAATTTCAGTGTCCAAGGCATCATAATCAGAGAAGTCCAGAATGCAATTTGCGTATCCGAAATTCCAAGATCCTTAAACATGAAAACAGAAACCAGATTAATAGCAATAAAGGGAAGTCCCATTGCAAAATAAGCAGTAGGTACCCAGCAAGCCGGGTTAATAGTTTTTCGTTGAGAAACAGTTTTATTCTGTTGCATAAATCATAGTATATAGATGAAAAAAACATTTTTCTGACCCATCTATATATAATACAACTAAAAGGGGGAAACTACTAACGTCTCCCCCCTACTTTTTTTATTTTATTATCACTTCGTCTATAAAGAACCACGAAGGATGGCCTACACCATAATGCCAAGTCGGACATTCTTTCGTTCCAGTGACTTCTACTTTTACATAACGAGTTTTTATCGGTTCAGCTGATTCAGCCTTGACTCCACGGAATTTTACCTCACCCGTACGTTCTTCCGGTAAATCAATCGTTTTCCAATGTGTATAATGCTCACCGTCTTCAGCGTATGAATAAACCACCTTTAGAGGAAAAAGAATCCAGGCCCCTATTTGATGAAGAAAATCTGTTTCCACACTTTGTATCTCTTTTGTTTCGTCCAAATCTATAACAAATGCACCATCGGTTCCTTCCCAACCAATCCAGCTATCAACAAAGGTTGCTCCACCAAACAAACCGTCAACCAATGCGTTCTTTCCTAATGCCGCATATTTTCCGGTAGGAGGAATTAGATAAGTAACTTTTGCACCCAAAGCTAAACTTCTTTCTTTCTGCGGCATGTAACGTTCGCGATACAATTTGCAATAGTCTACCGGTGAATTGGAACGCTCATTCAATGTAGGAACTTGAAACTCTTTCACGCGTTCCTCAAAAAGGTCTAACTTCTTATTAATATCTACCAAATCTTTTTCTGTCTCCGTTCGTGCTATTTCCAGTTCTGAATACTGAATTGGCAGGCGTGCCCGTTGAACTCGTTTTAAGAAATCTGGTTCTGCTGCAACAGCCTTTTCAGCCAAATCAAATAAATGATTATAACGACGCATCAAAGCAGGCTTTAACATGCCATATTTATGTGATACAGGTGAATCATATATCCACAACCTCTGTCCACTACCAATTAATGCGCCTTCCATTATCTTTATGTACTGATAAAGATATGGCGCTGCTTCCCCATAATATCCATGCAGAAAATGTTGCATCAATGAGTCTACATTAACTTCTGGATTCCACATTAACTTTGACACTAAATAAGCGCGAAGTTCTGCAAAATCTCCTCCCCTGCTCCCTGCTATTTGAGAGAAATGCATGGTGGCATGATTCTTTTTGAAAAGACGGATATTGTCCTGTAAAATATGGAAATTAGGAAATGGAGCCAGATAATTATCAAAGTTAATACCGTAATCCCACACGAAAATATTATTGGTAATCTTAGACCATCCTTCCATGGCTTTCACAAACTCTTTTCCCGAAGCATTCTCCGTCAAAGTTACTTCACGGTCACAGTCAATATCACATAACATAATATTCACATTCGGCAAAGGTTTCACATGTTTCGGAGGATTCATCGTATATAGATAAGCCAATGTGGAAAATTCTTTATCCGGAAAACGGGCAGCCAACTTATTCAGAAAAGTGATGATACTTCCTGATAATGCTCCTTCATAATCATCAATTGCCTTACAAGCATCACACGTACAATTTGTATAATTACCATCATTCTGACTTACAGACATGATATGCTTATCTGGATTTGCTTTGAAAATAGAATCAACACGTTGAGCTACAATCTCAAAAACCTCCGGATTACTCAAACACCACTGACTGGCCTTTCCCGGGTGGCGTTTTCCTTTGAAGTAAGAATAATATTCCGGATGTTCTTTCCCATAAATGGATGAAGGCAGAAGCTTATCAAAAGTATGCACCCAATAACCGGCAGCAAACACTTCATTCGGTTCCTCTAAACGATTCCACCACTTATAAATAGAGTCTGTATGGATAGCATAACATTGTGTCTGACGGTAACGAAAGCCCGGATTCTCGACTTTATTAATGAAGGGTAAGTTCACCGTTTTTGAAGGGGTAAGAGAATATTCATTCTCTCCCCAATAATCGATACCCCAATATTGCTCCAATAAAGTAACAACCCCATATACAACACCGTTTTCTTTACCAGATATTTTTAGAATACCATCTTGAGTAGAAATAGAGAATCCGTCCTCTGTTACTTCCGCCGAAGATTGACCACCAATGAGAATATCTCCTTTTCGAGGAGTTTGACTTATAACAACAGGCAGCTTACAACTGGTTACTTTTTGAATAAATGTTTGTAACAAATTTGCAGCTGTCCACGATATTTGATTATTCTCTTTCAAAATGATCCTAGAACTTGTATTCCCATTAGTTACTAACATAGTTTGAGAGAGAGACGGAAACGCCATACTAATTCCCATAAACCATAAACAGAACCGTAGAATAATAGATAATTTCATGTTTTTCTTGCTATTAAAAGTTATTATATAATAGTAATACAATCAATATGATACTATTAAA
>ENA-UEYD01001666-UEYD01001666.1-human-gut-metagenome-genome-assembly--contig:-NODE-1666-length-14871-cov-4.322225_pt1 | contig 14871 bp, 10 predicted proteins | sample MGYA00242907_ERZ507875 | MGnify/ENA primary metagenome ERZ507875 (study PRJEB26167, sample SAMN06115506) | human gut metagenome | host: Homo sapiens | place: China:Shandong | collected 2015-08-07...
CTAAATCCCACCGGTTTGAGGCGCCAAACTTGCTGTATACCGAGTCAAGAACAGTTTTCTCAGCTACGGACAGTTCATCAAATGTGTCCAGCGGATCTGCGGGATCAACCTTTATCGAGCTGTTGAGTGCGAGGTCGTAGTTTCCTGGATTAATGATCCAAGAGTCCCAATATTCACGATCTCCCATGAAGCAATCATAGGTTGCAGACAGAACTGGACCATAAGGCATGGAGACCATTTTGTCTCCTGTCAATCTCTCGCCGTATTGCAATAGGAATTGCTTCTCGGCAATGTACATCATCTTCATGAGCTTCAGGGACGACATCCTACGGCCTCGTTTCCAGAGGAGATAAGCCGCGACATGCGTGGCTTTTCGAATATCAAACATAGAACTCACCTTAAGACAACAAAAGAGCCAAACTGAGTTTAACAGTCTGGTTCAAAGGTTGAAAAAACTATAGATTTATAGGAGTTGTATTTTTTGGGCACTCGCAGAGTGTAGAGGTTCGAGGTAACTCTTTGCGCTCGTCGAGATCCGGCAAGAGCGAGCGTTGCGAGTGCTATCCTTCGCTGATTCCTGCAGAGTTTTGTTATCCCTGATACCCGACACCAATCAAGGCAGAGCGAGATTCACTAATCCATTCAGATTAGTCAACAAAAAATGCTTCCTTCAATGGCAGCTACCCGCTTTGGGTTAGGATGCCAAGTTCGGCACCGTCTCTTACGGCGCAGGAACCGTATCTGATCTAGAGGCGTGTGTCAAAAGAGTTTGATAGGGGTTCGGACGCCCGTCGTTGCTGATGAAACCTAAAACTATTGTCTGATCTGTGGTGCGCGAGGCCGGACTCGAACCGGCACGCCGTGAAGCGTCAGGACCTAAACCTGGTGCGTCTACCAATTTCGCCACTCGCGCACTGTGGCGTGCATTGTACAGAAGAGCACGCCGAAGTGCGGGTGCTATTCGTTTTCCAAATCGCTGCGGACAGCTTCGACCAGTGCGCGGCGGGCAGTGTTGTATTCTCCCCACGTAATTTTCCCTGACAGCAGATCTTCCTGAAGGGTATTGATCTGCGGGTCGCGCAACCGCTGAGAAAGCTCAGCACGGGCGGCGAGCGCTGGATCTTGGGTCTCTCGCATGATCCGGCGGGTTTCTTCATTGAGTTCGTGAGTGAAAGCGAAGACGGCTTCGGCGGCACGTTTCTGCGCAGCGGTAATGCGGGTGGAGTCTTTGGTCATTTCGTCTGTAATGCCTGAAGGCAGACAGGCGGTTTTCCTGTAGTACGGCTGATTGTCCTGAGCCACACAGGCCGCTCGCATGCGCTGGACGACGACTTCAATGCGTTCGCGGTAGCTTTGCGGTTCCGCTTCATCCTCTTGCTGATGAATTGGCCGGACCGTTTCGGTCGACGTCCCTGAGGCGTTGCGCTGCGGCGCGAGCGTTGTCGAGCATCCGACAAGAGAAGTGACAAGGACGACAAAGAGAGCGGCAGTTTTGTAGTTCATGGGTGGAAAGACAGATAAATGGGACAGGAGACTTTCAATGCAGCGCAAGAAGGCGTTAGTTATAATGCAAGGCTTCTCATTTGGTAGGTTTTTTTTGATTGCTGCAGATTACCGGCGATCAAAATTCCCCTGATGAGGGACAGATTTTCCGAACCGTTCGGCTGAGCTTTTTAGCCGAACGGTCTTTATTCACACATCGAGCCGCGCCGGCACCAGAAGTAGTTTTTAGGTGCAAAACGGATCGAAATTACATAAAGATCAAAGCGATGACTGAAGAAAAGACTGAACAGGCCGTCGAACAGGCTGCTGCTCCTGAAACCAAGAAGGAAGAGGCCCCGGCCGTGTCGCTCGAGCGTACGCTTGAGCTCTCCGTTCCGTCCGCTCAGGTCCGCGAGCTTGCTCAGAAGCATCTGCGCGGCTACGCCAAGGATGCCCGTATGCCCGGCTTCCGCAAGGGCCATGTTCCGATGAAGCAGGTCGAAGCCATGTACGGCATGCGCGCCTTTGACGAGGCCCTCAACGAACTCGTCGGTCAGGCCTGGTCGAAGGCTGCTCAGGCCTCCGGTCTGCAGATCGCCGGCGCGCCGAAGGTTGAAGCTGTCGAAGGCGCCAATGGCGACGAAGAAACGATGCGCTTCACGGCTACGTTTGAAGTTTTCCCTGAAATCACATATCCCGATTTCAAGGCGCTGAACCTCAAGCGTTACACCTCCACGGTTGATGATGCTGCTGTCGAAGAAACGATCAACGTCATGCGCAAGCAGCGCGTCACCTACACTGAAGCCGCTGCTGACCGCGCTGCTCAGAAGGACGACCGCGTTACGGTGAACTTCACCGGCACGAAGGAAGGCATTGAATTCCCGGGCGGCAAGGCTGAAGGCTTCCAGTTCGTCATCGGCAGCGGCCGTATGCTCGCCGAGTTTGATGCGGCGGTTGCCGGCATGAAGGCTGGTGAATCGAAGACGTTCGATCTCACCTTCCCGAAGGAATATGGTCCCGCTGATCTGAACGGTGCCACCGTCCAGTTCCTCGTTGAAGTGACCAAGGTTGAAGAACCGCACTTCCCGACGATCGACGACGAATTCGCTCAGTCCCTCGGTGTGAAGGATGGCGTTGCTGCCATGCGTGCCGACGTCAAGAAGAACCTCGAACGCGAAGTGAGCTATCGTCTTGAACAGCGCACTGCTGCTGAAGTCTTCTCTGCTCTCGACAAGGTGCTTACGTTCCCGGTTCCGGCCGCCGTCGTTGAAGAAGAACGCCGTGCTATGGCTCAGCAGTACGCTCAGGCCATGCGCAGCCGCGGCCTTGAAGCCCCGAAGGATATTCCGGACTCCATGTTCCAGGAACCGGCTGTCAAGAAGGCCCGTGTCGGTCTCTTCATCTCTGAAGTCGTTCAGCGTGAAAAGCTCACGGCCACCGATGAACAGATCACGGCTCGCGCCCAGTCGATCGCTGCTTCTTACGAAAATCCGGCTGAAGTCGTTCAGTACCTCACGACCGACCGTCAGAGCCGCGTGAATGTGGCGATGCAGGTTCAGGAAGAGAACGTCACCAACTGGCTCCTCGGTCAGGCCACCACGGAAGAAGTGCCTGTCGAATTCGACAAGGTGATGAAGGGCGAGTTCTAATCGCACTTTTTTGAAGCGGTTGGAGCACCCATCGGGCACTCCGCCACTTCCGTACTCAAGCGGCATTGCCGCTTGAGGCTGGTGAGGGCGCCTGCGGGCGCCCTTCGGCATTTTTGGCAGGCGTTAAAACGCTGGAAAAATGCGCAATTGTGCGAATTTTTCGTCCTTTCAGCGAATGCCGCCCGCAGTGTCATGCATACCGCACGCGGTTCCGCCATAATGTTCGAACCCTTTGAGCGGATGAGCCGTCCGTTCAATTTTCAACCGTTTATGCGCGCTGGCTGTGCCGGGCAGACGCCATACGGTTCACAGATTTGATTATTGGTTATGTCATTAGTTCCTATTGTTGTTGAAAGCTCCGGTCGGTCGGAGCGCAGTTTTGACATTTACTCGCGTCTGCTGCGCGACCGCATTATTTTCCTCACGACGGAAGTAAACGATCAAACGGCCTCGCTGATCGTCGCTCAGCTGCTCTTTCTTGAAAGCGAAGATCCTGACAAGGATATTTCGCTTTACATCAACAGCCCGGGCGGCTCGGTTTCTGCCGGCATGTCGATCTTTGATACGATGCGTTTCATTCGCCCGAAGGTGAATACGATCTGCCTCGGCATGGCCGCGTCGATGGGCGCGTTCCTTCTGGCCGCAGGTGAAAAGGGCAAGCGCTATGCACTGCCGCATTCGCGCATCATGATTCATCAGCCTTTGGGCGGTGCAGAAGGTCAGGCGAGCGATGTTGAAATCCGTGCTCGTCAGCTGCTGCTCATCAAGCGTCAGATGAACGAACTGATGGCCGGCTTCACAGGCCGCAGCTATGACGAACTCGTTCGCGATACGGATCGAGACAATTTCATGAGCGCGCAGGAAGCGCTCGAATACGGTCTCATCGACCGTGTGCTTACGAGCCGCGCGGATCTTTGATTTCCCTTTCCCCATGTTTGAGGCTGAGAGCTGCGCGGTTCGAAGTTGTGCGCGGCTGACCCTCAAGCAAGAACTTTCCGCATTGCGCTTGACGGCTGATGTCAGGCGCAATGCGGATGAGTTTTCCTTTCGGCCCGAAAGCGCAATGCTTTTCAAGCAATGCTCGGTGCCGGGCAACGAATTTCATACCAAAAAATGGCAAAACGCTACTGCTCTTTCTGCGGCCGTGATGAGTCGCAGTGCTCCTCCCTTTTTCAGGGCCTGCACGGTGAGCTCCTCTGCGGCGACTGTGTCCGTCTGATGGCGTCCGAACTCACCGGCGCAACGACCGGCGGCAAAACCGCTGAAGAGCCTGCTGCCGAAGCCCCTCAAGCGGCAGCTCCGGCCAAGATCCCTACGCCGCGGGAGCTCTATGAGCTTCTCGACAATTATGTAATTGGTCAGGAACGCGCTAAGCGGACACTGTCGGTGGCGGTATTCAATCATTACAAGCGTTTGAATACGTTGGGTGACAAAAAGCTCAAGGCGCTTGAAGACAAGGTTGAGCTGCAGAAGTCCAATGTGCTGCTGATCGGCCCGACGGGTTCGGGCAAGACGCTTTTGGCTCAGACGCTCGCTCGTGCGCTCGATGTGCCGTTTGCCATTGCGGATGCAACGACCTTGACGGAAGCGGGCTACGTTGGTGAAGACGTTGAGAATATCGTCGCCAAGCTTGTGCAGGCCGCCGGCGGCGACATTGAGCGTGCACAGAAGGGCATCATCTATCTTGACGAAATTGACAAGATTGCCCGCAAGAGCGAGAACCCTTCCATTACCCGCGACGTGTCGGGCGAGGGTGTTCAGCAGGCTCTTCTCAAGCTCGTTGAAGGCACCATTGCGTCCATGCCGGTCAAGGGCGGGCGCAAGAATCCGGGAAAGGCCATGATGGAAGTCGACACTTCCCAGATCCTCTTTATCTGCGGCGGTGCGTTCGACGGAATGGAGCGCATTGTTCGCCACCGCACGGAGAAGAGTGAAATCGGTTTTTCCGGTACGGTCGTCGGCAAAAAGGATCACAACCTCACGGATGTCTTCCGTCAGATTGAAACGGGTGACCTTGTGAAGTACGGTCTGATTCCGGAGTTGGTCGGTCGTCTGCCGGTGATTACGGTTCTTGAAGAACTCAATGAAGAAGCGCTCATTGAGATCCTGACAAAACCGAAAAATGCCATTGTTCGCCAGTATCAAGTGCTTTTTGCCATGGAGGACGTGGATATTGAATTCACGCCCGAAGCCCTTAAAGCCATTGCACATCAGGCGATTGAGCGCAAAACGGGCGCCCGCGGCCTGCGTTCGATTATTGAGGCGCTGCTCCTTGACACGATGTTTGAAATTCCCAGCCGCACGGATGTGGCAAAGGTGATCGTGACTGAAGCGGTTGTCACTGCCAAGGCCAAGCCAGAGTACGTGCTTCGTACTGCAGAACAAATTGAAGCGCTCAAAGCCGAAAAGGCGGCTGCTCAAGCAGCTCCGCAATCGTCGCAAGTCTGATGGAGGCGGCGCTCCAATCAAGCAATTGGTTCTACCCCACTTGGAACGGGTTGAAAATTGCGCGGAGCGTCCCCATATAGACTTCAACAATCATCTTTTATGGGGTTATTGCTTTGAACGATAACAAGACTCCCAACAACGAAGCGACTGCCGCTGCGGCGGGTCCGCTTCCGGTGATCCCCCTGCGCGACATGGTGGTGATCCCGAATTCCATGACGACGGTCTTCATGGGCCGTCAGATCTCGGTGCTCGCCGCCGAGGCTGCTATGCGTGTGCATTCCGGGCGCGTCATTCTGCTCACCCAGCGTGAAAAGAGCATTGATTCGCCGAAGCCCGAAGATTTCTGGGATGTCGGTGTACTCGGCGAAGTGGATCAGCTGCTGCGTCTTCCCGATGGTTCAGTGAAGGCGCTTGTACACGGAACGCAGCGCTGCCGCGTGACGAGCTGGACCGATGCATCTGGGTTCTACAAAGCCACCGCGGAAGAACTGCCGACAGAAGATGTGTCGGAAGATCTTGCGGCCTATCAGCGCACACTCAATCGTCAGCTTCTCGACTATGCGCAAAACGTCAAGAAGCTCACGCCCGAACACCTCCGTCCCGTAACGGAGGAAACGGATCCGGTGCGCGCCTGTGATGTGGCTGCGTCTTTCATTCCGCTGACCACTGCTGAACGTCTTGACTTTCTGCGTGCTTCCAATCCGGTGCGCCGCTATGAAATTCTCATCGGTGTGCTCGACCGTGAACTCGAAAGCGGTCAGGTTGAAAAACGCATCCAGATGCGTGTTAAGGGGCAGATGGAGAAGAACCAGCGCGAGTACTACTTGAATGAGCAGATGAAGGCCATCAAGAAAGAACTCGGTCTGGACCCGGAAACTGCAGAAGCCGAAGAGGAAGAGGCCAAACTGGAGCGTCAGGTGCGCGATGCGCAGATGCCTAAGGAAGCCGAAGAAGCTGCGCTTACGGAAATCAAGCGCCTGAAAACGATGCCGCCGTCGTCCTCAGAAGCGAGCGTCGTGCGCAGCTACGTCGAGACGCTTCTCGAACTGCCCTGGAAGAAGAAGAGCCGCGTCAACCGCGACATCGAACGGGCTCGCCGTGTCCTCGATGAGGATCATTGGGGACTCGAAAAGGTGAAGGAGCGCATTCTTGAATATCTCGCCGTGCAAAAGCGCGTGGGCAAGGTGAAGTCGCCGATTCTCTGCCTCGTAGGCGGTCCGGGCGTAGGCAAAACTTCGCTTGGGCGCTCGATTGCCCGGGCGACGAACCGCGAATACGTACGCATGGCCTTGGGCGGCGTTTCCGATGAAGCGGAAATCCGCGGTCATCGCCGTACCTACGTGGGCGCAATGCCGGGGCAGGTCATTAAGCACATGATCAAGGCTAAGGTTAAGAATCCGCTTTTCCTTCTGGACGAGATCGACAAGATCGGCGCCAATCACCGCGGTGATCCGGCAGCGGCGCTGCTTGAAGTGCTGGATCCGGAGCAGAACAACGCCTTTGAAGACCACTACGTTGAGACGCCGTTCGACTTGTCGGACGTGCTCTTCGTGGCGACCTCCAACAGCTATGACATTCCGCCGGCACTGCTTGACCGTATGGAGGTGATTTCGCTTTCGGGCTATACCGAAGACGAAAAGGTGCACATCACGATGCGTCATCTCATTCCTAAGCAGATGCGCGTCAACGGCGTGAAGGAAAACGAAGTGGTGGTGGAAGAAAGCGCGGTGCGCGACATCATCCGCTACTACACGCGTGAAGCGGGCGTACGCTCGCTCGAACGCGCTGTGGGCAAGATTCTGCGCAAGATCGTTCTGACGGAGCTCGAGGCGCCGAAGGACAAGCGTCCCACGGAGCTTCCGATCCGCGTCACGGCCGAAACGCTTGAGAAGTACCTCGGTGTGCGGCGTTTCAGCATTACGTCGGCTCAGCGTGAACCGCAGGTCGGCATTGTCAACGGTCTTTCGTGGTCCGAAGTGGGCGGCGACATTCTGATGATTGAAGCCGTGGCTTTCCCGGGCAAGGGACAGGTGCTTCGCACCGGCATGTTGGGCGACGTGATGAAGGAAAGTGTGGAAGCGGCCCGCAGTGTGGTGCGTGCGCGTGCTAAACAGCTGGGTCTCAAGTCTGACATCTTTGCCAATACCGACTGGCACATCCACTTCCCCGAAGGCGCTATTCCGAAGGATGGTCCGAGTGCGGGTGCGGCTATCGTTACGGCGATGACCTCTGCGCTTACCGGCATTCCGGTCAGAAGCGACTTGGCGATGACGGGGGAAATCACCCTTCGCGGTGAAGTGCTTCCGATCGGCGGTCTGAAAGAAAAACTGCTCGCGGCTCAGCGAGGCGGTGTGAAAACTGTCTTGATCCCGCAAGAGAACATGAAGGACCTCACCGAGATCAAGGAAGACGCACTGAAGGGGCTCGAGATTGTGCCGGTGAAGCACATTGAGGAAGTGCTTGCTCGTGCGCTCGTGCGGCAGCCGACTCCTCTCACGGATGATGCCGAGGCAACGCTCATGCCGCCGAAGATGTCGTCAGCGCCGAATACGCCGGCTGCTCAGCCTTCCGCGTAATTTGATGCTGACCAGTTAAGTCAGCAGTGTGAAAAGAATGAGCGGCGGCGAGCAAAATTCGCCGCCGCTTGCTACAATCCGCTCTCCTTCGAGTTTGATGCTCGAAGTTTCAAAGTTCGATGGATCCTTAGCTCAGTTGGTAGAGCAACGCCTTTACACGGCGTGGGTCGGGGGTTCGAGTCCCTCAGGATCCACCATCAGTCATCTTTCGGACTTTAAGTTGGAATCCCGAATCGCAGTTGGCGGTCCGGGATTTTTCGTTATGCGGAGCTGCTGAGCGGTCTGCCTCCGTAATGCTGAGCCGCTTTGATCACGTGTATGCGTCATGTAGACGTGAATTTGAGGTGGTTTTTCGACATTCCTCTTGACAGGTTTTGTGAAGTCTGTAAAATCCCAATTCTTCTCCGAAACGGAGAAGGCGCTCTCCGAGAGAAAACGGAGTGGTAGTTCAGTTAGTTAGAATATCGGCCTGTCACGCCGAGGGTCGCGGGTTCGAGTCCCGTCCACTCCGCCAAAGATTTCTTGAAAAAGGCGAGCCGTGAGGTTTCGCCTTTTTTGTTATCTGCGTCCCGGCAAAAGAACATTTCCAACTGGCATGCTCGCCGTTTCTTCGCTTTCTTCAATGATGCGCAGAAGCGGCCCTTAGACAAGGATCCCTTATGCTGCAGGCATTCCGCGAACACAAGCGTTGGCTGATGGTCATCGCAATGGTGTTCATTATTCCGAGCTTTGTGGTTACCGGCATTTATTCGTACAACCGCATGACTCAGAGTGACAACTCGATCGTCAAAGTGGGCGAGGTGTCGATTACGCCTGAAAATTTTGATTTGGCCAAGCGCCAGCAGCTTGAACGCCTGCGTCAGCAGATGGGTGAGAGCTTTCACGCCAGCCTGCTCGATACGCCTCAGGCTCGTGAAGACCTGCTTCGCATGCTGATGGATGAGGCTGCGATCAATCAGGTGGTGGCCAAGAACCACATTTCCGTCAGTGAAGCACAGGCTGTGGCCCTCATTAAGAACGCTGATGCGCTTAAGGTTGACGGCAAGTTCTCTGCTGAGCGCTATGAACAGTTCCTGCGTTCTCAGGGCAAGAGCGACCAGCAGTTCGTGATTGAGATTCGCAACGATCTCGCTAAGGAAGCGGTGGTTTCCGGCGTGAGTGCGACCTATCCGGTCCCCAAGGCGCTTACGGAGCAGTTCTACGAGATCCTCACCGAAGAGCGCAGCGTTCGCACGCTGGTTCTGCCTGCGGATGACTACCTTGACAAGGTTGCCGTTACGGACGAAGAGATCAAAGCCTACTACAACGCTCACCTGAAGGATTTCCTTTCGCCCGAGCACATCAAGGCGCAGTACGTTGTCTTTTCGCCTGACGCTTTCAGCAATCAGAAGGCCAGTCTGGACGACCTCAAGACCTTTTACGAACAAAATAAGCAGCGCTGGACCGTTCCTGAAGAGCGCCGCGCAAGTCATATTCTGATTGAGTTCGGCGATGACAAGGAAGCTGCCCGCAAGAAGGCTGAAGAACTTGCCAATGAAGTGAAGGCTGATCCTTCTAAGTTTGCTGAACTGGCCAAGGCCAATTCCGTTGACACGGGCAGCGCAGAACAGGGCGGTGATCTGTCCTTCTTCGGCCGCGGCGTCATGACGAAGGCTTTTGAAGATGCGGTGTTTAACGCCAAGAAGGGCGATATTGTCGGCCCGATTGAAACGGAATTCGGCTGGCATGTGATCTACGTGACCGATATTCATCCGGCTGCAGTTGAACCTTTCGAAGACGTGAAGAGCGAGATCGAGCGCGAGTATGCGCAGCAGCAGGCGATTCGCGAGTTCTCCACCCACGCCGATGAATTCACGAACCTGGTTTATGAGCAGTCCGATACGCTCGAACCGGCTGCAGCGAAGTTCGGTCTTAAGGTTGAGACGGCCGATTTCGTTACCCGCAACGGCGTGACGGATCCGGAACTCAGTCAGATCATTACTGAGCATGTGGCTGAATCGCTGTTCGGCACAGAAGCTTTGAAGGAAAAGCGCAATACGAGCGCTATTGAGGTTTCGGGAAATCGTTTGGTTTCTGCTCGTGTCGTGGAATACTTCCCGGAAGCCGAACGCCCGCTCGACGAAGTGAAGGGGCTCATCACCGATGCGCTCAAGCGTCAAAAGGCTGGCGCCATGGCGATTGAAGCCGGTCAGGCCAAGCTCGCTTCGGTGCAGCAGGCTAAGAGTGTTGACGGCTTCGGCGACGAGATGTGGATTTCGCGCCGCGCGCCGCAGAACCAGGAAGTGAGTGTGGTGAATGCTGCGCTTGCGCTCCCGACGGCAAAGCTTCCGAGCTACACCAATGCAGTGCTCGCTGACGGCTCCTACGTTGTCATTTACGTGAAGGAAGCCAAGAAGCATGAAGCTAAGCCCGAGGACCTCGCCGGCATCACCCGTGAACTTTCCTCCGTTTATGGTGAATCCGATCGCCGCGGATACCTCGATGCACTCGAACATTCGCTCGGTGTTGAAGTGCAGCGCCCCGATTTTGTGAAGGGTGAAGCAAAGCAGACTGAGGAATAATCAGCGCTGCGGGTTCACAGTCGGCAGCAGCTGCAATGCCCTCTGCGCCGACGTGAACCCATCAAAAGAAAGCCGCCCGGCGGTTGGAAGCAAAATTCCAAACTCCGAGCGGCTTTTGTATTGGCCTAAAACCTGATTTTTAGTGAATGGCGCGCATTTTCACGAGGCGGCTGAAGGCTGCTTTCAGATCTTCGCGAACGAGCTTTTGACGATTTTCAAAGAGTTCGCGGTAGCGGCGAGTGAGGGCCGCTTCAGGCTTATAAACGCCGCTGCGCTTAATGACGCTGCCAAGCGCAGCCTTGACGTCGTCGACGCCTTCAAGGTCACCTGCAGCATAAGCGCCGAATACGCAGTTGGTAAGAACGGCTCCGCCAGGGTTCTCAAAACGCACAACTTCTGCGCCGAGCATATTGGACTTGATTTGATTCCAGAGACCGTCGCGGCTGCCGCCCTCTGTGACGGTGATGCGTTTGAGCGGCACGCCAGCAGCTCGATAGCTGTCGGCAAGTCCCATATAGTCGTAGCCGATAGCCTCAAGGACTGCACGCCACATGACGAACTGGTTGTCATCCATCGTCATGTTGAGGAAGCACCCGCTTGCCTCTTTCTCTTCGCCGTATCCGCCCGTAAGGTAAGGGAGGAACTGTACGCCGCCAGCGCCGGCAGGAACTTTGGCAGCTCCTTCGGAGAGAGTGCCGTAGTAGCTGCCGTCACCCTCGTGACGAGCCACATGGTCTTTGAACCAGCGAAGCGACAAGCCGCCCGTACGCACGAATCCCCAATAGAAGTATGTGTCGGGCAGCGTGCCTGAATTAAAGATGAGACCCATGCCGGGTTTGGAAAGTTCGGGCACGATGCCGGAGGTGGAGACGCAGAACATCGCACATGTTCCTGCAACATCGACGCCCTGATTGGCTTCAAATACCCCGGAACCCAGCATGGACTGCATCGTGTCGCCCGCACCCGCAAGAATAGGGATGCCGGCCGGCAGGCCCGTGCGCACGGACATCGCTTCACAGAGTCCGCCGACAATGTCCCAGGGTTTGCGGATGGTCGGCATGTACTGAGGATCAATCCCGAGAATATGGAGCTGCTCTTCGGACCAGCATTTCTTTTGCACGTCGTAGCCCAGCCCCCAGCCTGACATGGCGCCCCAGTCAATAAAGGCATCTTTGCCTTTAAGGCCGGCCAGTCTCATCAGAATGTAGGGGGCGTTATGGACGAATTTCACACCCTTCGTGCGAAAGGCTTCGGAGTTGGCGATGAACCAGCGGGCGAACATCGCGGGAAACATGGGGGAGGCCTCTGGATTGCCGGTCTCACGGCTCCAGATATCCAGCTTTTTGGCGTTGATCGTTTCAACGTCAGCCATGGTGCGGCTGTCGAGGTAGTTGATGTAAGGCGTTACCGGATCCGCGTTCTCATCGATCCCGACAATGCCGCAGATGATGCCGTCACCCATAATGGCACTGACGTCTTTGGGATCGAACCCCAAACGGCGCAGTTCACTCGTGGTTTCAGCCATACAAACCACGCAGTTGTCAAGATAAGTGTTGACATCCATTTCCACCCACCCCGGCTGCGGATAGGTGAGTGATGTGGGCAGTGATCGGCTCGTGACCAGGCGAAATTGTTCATCGTAAACAGCAACCTTCACGCTTTGCGTGCCGGCATCAAAACCCATATAGAGCTTGCCCATGACGGAGCCTCCAATATCAACATGAGGCATCTATTGTAGGGGGTTTGGCGTAGACGTTGCTAAGCGGCTTTTTCTGAGGAGTGTGTCTATAACACTAGAGCGCTCTCATGCTTTTAAGGTGAGATTGCTGCAATGTCTTGAATAGTGATGTTTTCAGAACTTGTGTTTTCAGCGTTATAGCTCATACCGTTATGAGCTCTGCATTCATACACTGATCGTTCCCAGCTTGGTGGAAGTATTCGGCAAAGTCGTTAATTGGCTTGATGCTGCGGCTCGTGAAGACAGGTATGAAAATGCCGCTGCAGCACAGAATGCCGGAGTGACGGGAGCAGTGGACTTCGTGATGGCTTTCCGCCAGCCTTCCTAGTAACTCGACGGGACCGCTACTCTTTTGAAAACGATTGATGCTCTGAGCTGAAGACTATCTCAGAGATTCTCTCAATGCTCAAAAGGGTCGTTTTTCCCTCTCCTAGACAGGGAAAGGGGCGAGAAAGGGCTTCTGATGTTGAGACGGCAAGCCCACTCAGTCCAAGGGCTCGCGACGTCTGCGTCCGCCGAGGAAACTGCGAGGCCAAATAATTACAGATGGATTGTTGGAAAATTGCTAATTCCACATCCCGTCGGTATGATCCAGCCTGTTTACGTTCATACAAGATTAAATGCCCAAATGATCCCCACGTTCCATAGTTCAATCACGTTTGTCCGCGCTAAAACTTCGCAATTTCCGCACCCCTCGTTCGGCACATTCGGCAAGCTTGGCATGAAGGTTGTGCCTGTTGCTATGGCTGTTGGGATAGCAATTGCAGCGCTAACTGGCTGTGCGACGCATTCTGCCGCCTACGATGAGTCGGCGAAGTTTAGAACGAGTCAGGCGGAAGTCAATGCACGAGTGGCGGCAGCGAGGCAGAAGAACGTCGGGGAGTCGCGAGCCTACATCTCGTCGATGTCCTATGCGTCGAATCTTGTGAGCCTGATGGGGATAGGGCGCTTCGTGAGCGACGAGTACGTCCCTGCTGACCAGATGGAGAAGCTCGTGAATGCCGGAAAGTTCGACGCGACTGACAAGGCACTCTCGTATGTCGGAACGTCCTGGATCTCGGGTGCTCCCTTCTCCTTTGGCAACATTCTGTTCCTCATGACGCCGACCCCGACTGAGGACCTCTCCTATCTCAAGGAACCGATTTTCATGGGCTTCATGCCCAAGGAATCGGCTGCGACGGCTGAAGAAGCTTGGAAGAAGTTCCAGTACGATGTTGTATTGAAGGCCTTCTCAATGGCGGCTGCGGAGATGGGGTACGAGAAAGAGGTCGGTGCGTACTATCTAAAGTTCCAGCGCGGCAAAACTGCAGATCACGATGCAGGCGAGATCCTTGTCAAGCTCGATTTTCAGAGTAAGGGTGCATTACATCCGGCGCATGAAATGGCTGTTCCGCAGTGGATCTCTCAGAGAGAAGAAATTTCATGGGCCGTGGGAGTGAAGCCGAGTTGGCGGCTTACCACGGAGACACTGAGCGTCTATCGTGGGGAGGGGTTCTTGTCGAAATCATCCGATCTTGAGCTGAAGATGGAGTTCCTTGATCGCTTCGCGAAGTACCTGCCAAAGAATTGCTTTGTGTTCGTTCCTTCGTTCAAAAAAGGCGGGGATTCGAAGGAGCGGACGGCGCCTTACGTCGCGGGTAATCAACGATAGGTGTCCTTTTATTTGCTGTCGTCACTGTATTATCAGTCTTGTTTAAGTAGACCGCGTGGGTTGTGCTGTAAGTAACCTCGAATAAATCTGGCTTACGACAACACCGTTGCCATCTACTTAAATCCGTCAAATCTTCCAATAATCTGCGCATTACTCCCTCCGCTTATCACTAACAACTCACGTGTTTACAAGTTGTTAAATATATACTAATTAGCTCGCACATGTAAACTTCATCGGGTAAAAGTCGTAATTTATCTTTATGCCACCAACTTTCAGCGCCGTTAGCTAATATATCACTATTTACCAAACACACCAAAGCTAATAAATCTTCCTTAGCTAACTGAGCTCTTACAGCATGTTGTTCAAATTCCTTATATAATCTAAATGCTGGATACTTACAATTAGCATTTAGATTATTAATCATTCCTTTAGATTCTACAGGGGTCATAAATCCTCCTAATCCTCGCCCACGTCGACCACACATAAAGGCTCATTAACTTCAACTGGAATAGCGCCTATAAACGTGTACTCCTTATCAGCTAATTCGCCATGACTGTCTTCTACAATATCTAAAAGATATTTTGTGATTGTTCGAATATCGCTCTCCACATAGACTTCTTCCTCTTCCGCGTATTGCGAAAATTCTTTAGAATAATCTACCTCTCGGAGTTCGTAATCTTGGCTTAACAAATCACCGTCAAATATAAGACACATCTCACCGTATTTATATAAGTTTGCTAACTTAGAAAAACTAACTCTTGGCTTT
>ENA-UEYD01001707-UEYD01001707.1-human-gut-metagenome-genome-assembly--contig:-NODE-1707-length-14579-cov-5.178251_pt1 | contig 14579 bp, 10 predicted proteins | sample MGYA00242907_ERZ507875 | MGnify/ENA primary metagenome ERZ507875 (study PRJEB26167, sample SAMN06115506) | human gut metagenome | host: Homo sapiens | place: China:Shandong | collected 2015-08-07...
GATAAGTTTTGTCCGAAACCGGAAGCAAAAATAAGAGAATTATGATATATTTGCAACGGAATCCTAAAAATGTTTAACCTGAAATGGCAGAATCTACGATAATAACCGGACAATTCGTTCGTATCAGCCAAACGCCCGCCAGTATCGGCGAACGACTGATGGCTTTAATCATCGATTATTTTCTGATCGGGCTTTACATCTTGTCCACTATTACGCTCTTGTCTAAATTAAGTTTACCATCAGGATTCAGTTTATTCTTTTTTCTGTGCGTCGTTTATTTACCGATTCTCGGTTATTCTTTTCTTTGCGAGATGTTCAATCACGGACAGAGTTTTGGAAAGAAACTCATCAATATCCGTGTTGTAAAAGTGGACGGTTCCACTCCCAGCATAGGATCTTATCTGTTACGATGGATTCTTTTCCCAATTGATGGTCCTATCACAAGCGGCCTGGGACTTCTGGTCATTTTATTGAATAAAAATAATCAACGGCTAGGAGATCTTGCTGCCGGTACGATGGTGATTAAAGAGAAAAACTACCGTAAGATTCATGTTAGCTTGGATGAATTCGATTATCTTACCCAGAATTATCATCCGGTATATCCACAATCGGCTGATTTATCACTCGAACAAGTGAATGTAATTACCCGAACACTGGAATCCAGCGAGAAAGACCGGGCAAGACGTGTCACGGCACTTGCTAAGAAAGTACAGGAATTGCTTTCCGTTACTCCTCGTGACGGTAATCAGGAAAAATTTCTTCAGACTGTACTTCGCGATTATCAGTATTATGCATTGGAGGAAATATAACCAGAATACGCTGTTTCAGGCTATTCAGGCAAGGGATTATTCTCACCATAGTGAGAATTAATTCTCATTGCAATGAGTATTTTTTCTCATCGCAGTGAGAACTTTTTCTCATAGGCATAAGAATGTTTGAGAAAAAACACCGCACAAAAAAGGGGTATACTCACAGAGCACACCCCTTATCTTAATTTTATCTGCAATGAGACCGGACGTCGTTTAGTCCACTTGTCCCAGAGAGTTTCCGTATTCCATCTCTCCCTGAACCACAAAGAGGACTTCTTCAGGATCATATTCTCCTACTTCATCCTTTTTGGCTTCTTTTACAATGTAAGCCACAACCTCTTCCAAATCAATGTTGACATAACCATCTTCATCGGGTTGAGCGTCGAGAATGCCACTTTCAGAGTAGTACTCGTCGATTAAATCGAGAAAATAATACAATTCGTCGTCCGAGAACTTTTCCTTCAGTTCTTGAGGCAGATAGTTTTTGATAAACTCGATGGTCTTTTCATCATCGGCATCTGCTAATAAAAAATCGTCTTCCAGTCCCATTTTTTTTAGTATTAAGTGATAAGTATTATCGACTATAAAAGCTTCTTTACTTTTTCCGCAAATACAGGTTTAGCAACTGCACCTACCTGTTTGTCTACTATTTCACCGTTCTTGAAAAACAATACAGTAGGAATATTACGGATACCATATTCGGCAGCCATATCACCATTTTCGTCTACATCGCACTTACCGATGATTACTTGTCCTTCAAACTCCGCAGCCAATTCTTCAATGATAGGAGCCACCATCTTACAAGGGCCACACCAAGGAGCCCAAAAATCTACAACAACCGGTTTTCCTTCTGCAAGAACCTCTTTATAGTTGCTGTCTGTAATTTCTAAAGCCATTTTTTTAAGTATTAATTATTAAATGTTATTTCGTTAGCTTATTCTCGCCACAAATATAATCAATTTATCCTATTGTGATAGACTTTAATTGGAAGTTTTATAATAATCATTGAGAATCATCCATTTACTGGAAAAGTCTAATTTCATCCCTAAAAATGAACCTTAAATAATTAACTATTATGGTAAATATGAAGCAATGACAAGCATATCATTCAGATATCAGTCAACTATCACTGAAATAATAAATCAATCCTTTCTACAACAACTCCCTTATTCTTCTGATTTCCGATATTGTACAATTCCTCTCGAAGTGAAACTTGAACAAAGTCGATAATCTTCCAATCCAACGCAATACCATTATTCTCTTGTGCAGAAGCCGGATACCAATAAGGATTCACTCCCGGCCAATCCTGCGGTAACATAGCCGCCTTAGTCGGTACAAGGTCGGATACCGGAATCAGGATATCCGATGCGTCAGCTTTCAAATCAAACGCAGCACCATATCCTCTTCCCTCTTTATCGACAAAATTGCAAATGGCTTTATCAGTATTGTTCAATCCATAAGCGCGAATACGAATATAGGCAGGAGCCGTCTTACTTTTACTCCGACAAGTTATCCGATCACCTATATAATGGGAAAAAGTCACATCACAAGGAGCTATATAATCTTCCTTTTTCTCCAAATCAGGAACAGAAAGCTGAAAGGCAGGCAGCAATTCCGGTCCTGATACTACCGAACTGAATTGTGATTCGGGGCTCCTAAACGTGCGTGTACGACGGATATGCTTCCAATTGTCCTGTGGTCCTAAAAGAGACAAAGGAGTTGTTTCGTTTATCAGACGCATAGCGTAAGTAGCTTGTTCATAATAGTCCCACCGTTCAGGAGTGCAATATGTCTTTTCCGGAAACAAGATTGTATCATCTCCCGTATCTATGCCGAAATGATACTCATAATCCCCCTTAGCAAGCCAGCTTATATCGGCTTTCGCCGTGTATAAGAAACCGTCTTCCGCCGTCATCGGTATACGCTTGCATCCCCAGGGCTTCAACATCAGATAAACATCTACCTGTTGAGGACGTTTGGGGCCGAACACTTCACACCGGAATGTCACTTCCTTATCAGCAGTAAACTCCGAGCAGGTATGATTGGCTATTTTCCACTCTTTCATCGGAGTCTGATAGAAATCTTTGGCAGGAAGTTCTTCCCTGCTAACTATCTTTCCGTCTGACAGCAGATATTTTCCGGGCAATACAACCATTTCAGTTTCCAAACCGGGAAGCTGTATTTGAATGTTCCGTTCATTGTACGCCGATTTTCTTGACACCCTGTGTTTATTCAGCATTTTATAAGGATCATCTATATCCATTATATCAGGGTAGATTTCCAGTTGCCAGGTATTATCATCCTGTTTGTCAAGAAAATAAATACCTGTTCCCGAATAACGGACTACCGGAGAAGAGCCAACCCCGGCAATATGCTTCAATGTTGCCGGATTTTTGGGACGGGTAGACGTAGTATTTGAATAATAGAACATATCTCCGGAGTTCAATTCACTCAACTGTTCATCGTAACTCACCCGGAAATCGCCGAAAGTCTTGTTATCCGGATAATACCCGAAGTGTTTGCCACGTGGGATACGACGCATCACTTCAGCGGCAATCATACTGCTTACCGCCTTTGAAGGAGTAAAGACCATATTGAAAAAATGAGTCTGCCAGCCTAAATTCATCGGAGCTGTACGCAGCATATCATAAGAAAAGATGGCAGCAAACTGGATACCGCCCCTACGGAACTCACGCGCCATAGCCGGGAACATAAAACCGGAAGCCATATCCGTTACGTCAAATTCATAAACGATTTTTGCTTTTCCGCATAAATCGGGATGAAACATCTGCTCGTAACGGTCTACGAACAACAAGCCGTTTCCTTCAATGGAATAATTGTTATTCAACGCACTCGGATACCAGGCATGAGTAGAACCTTGTATATCCGATTTCCGAATAGCAGGAGCCACACAGAAGTCTTGGCTGACATTATAGAAAGTCAACTTCTTACAACCGGTACTCCGGATTGCCTTGCACATCCGGTTGATATAACGCACCATACCTGGAATGTCTTCCGGAAATTGGGTAGGTTCGTTGATTAGCTCGACAAACAATATGTTCGGCTCATCCTTCAGGCAGCGACCAGTGTAAGGATTACGATGATTGAGCAGTTGCTTCATGTAATTTTCCTGTGCACGAATAGCTTCCTCGTCGTGTATAAGTGTATTTTTAGGATAATATTTGGCCAGACCGGTATTTGTCGTATCACTCATTTCCGGCCATTGTGAATTATAGGTCACGATAGGGCTAAGCAACATATAAATATCCCGTTTATCCGCTTCGGCAATCAGATAGTCCAACAGATGGAGATGTTCGTTCTCTTGCAGATTACCCTCACGATCCGTATTCTGATAGTCTCCCCAAAAGCAGAGACGTAATCCGTCCCAGTTCATTCGCTTGAAATGTTCCAGGTCTTCCACAATCATTTGCTTGCGTTCACCGCCCACATAATCTGCCGCACGAAAATCGCACGCGGAAGGCAGGCAATAATTGGCACCGAACAAGGCTACTTCCTCACGGCTTTCCGTCCAACGTATTACACCTTGTTTGTCCATATAGACCTTCTCGGTACAATATCCCATTGTGCCGAGAAGAATTATTAATAATGTAAATAAGCTTTTCCTCATGATATTTATGATTATGATACTAATTTCAGGGCTACAAACCCATTACAAATTGTTCTCCCCAATGCATTAACAGATTATGACCGGCATTATTAAGATGAGCATTGTCATCTTTCCCTTGAAAATAGCGTGACCGAAAAACCGAGTCATTGGGATTGATACCACTAGTATATGCGGCATTTAAAACTTTGACGTCATTTTTACGGCACATTTCCTCTATGATGTTTATTGTCGCCGGAAATCCTTCATACGCTACATTCCAGGGAGTGACCCAACCAATTTTGGCACCGGAATACTTCCTTTTCAACCCTTTCAGCAGTTCATCCAAACGTTGGCGCAACACTTTTTGCCGGTCAATATCTCCGTTTACCAAATATGCATCATTATGACCGGCAATGATGAGTATATAGTCAGCGTTTTCCGGAATAATACTATATCGCTTATATAATGGTGCGCCATATATACTGTCACGCTCGAATGCGATACTGTTGCCGTTTTGTCCGAGATTCTGATACTTCATGCCATGCTTTGTTGCCAGTTTATAATGCCAAGTCTCTGAAACCGGACAACCATGGTTATACACATAACTATCTCCAATAACGCACATCGTTTTTCCTTCAAGCGTTTTTTCCTTCATATAACTCACTGCGACCGGTGATCCATAAGGATTGATGTCAATAGTAAGATAATCCCCCCGATATGATACTTGAAGGTTTTTGCCGTCCTGAACAGCTTTCATGCATCGATTCTTTTCCATTCCGGTAATCTTCAAGGTGAGTGGCATACGGAATACTTTACAGTCCAGACCCAAGGCGGGAGTAATTATAAGGGTATTATTACACCAACGGGTTGTCAGAGTGACGGCATTCCGTTCTTTCACATAAGCTTGTATGTTCGAGAAAGTGTCAACCCATACCGAGTCTTTCTTGAAAGCAAGTTCACGGAAGAAATTCCATAGAACCCACGGTTCATCCCACTGGTCCCATGCTGTATAAATCCCGTGAGTCATGGTCACACCCCACCGCCTGTCATTAATAAGTTGACGTAACCAAGTATCTATTGATGCCGCAGTGCAACCTGAATTCCGTTGTCCGAGTCCGAACTGTTCAATGCGTGCCCCTACCTTCTCTTCCTCGCAGACAGCTCTCACCTGAGGTGTCGTTGCATTGAAAGGGTAAAGGATGCTTGTGGGGTTTACTCCTGTCTCGGCCTTGATAATGGAGTCATTCTTTCTAATTTCCAGCAAGAGAGTATGCCTGTCAATTGCCGTCAAGTTAGGATGACTCCATGAATGGTTACATATCTCGTGACCGTCAGCCACCATGCGCCTACATTCTTCCCAAGTGAGTCGAGGGGCAAAATGGTCATCAATATCGCACATATATTTACCATTTATCCCGAACGTGCCCCGAAGTGCATACCGATTCAAATGAGGGGCTACTAAAGTATAATGTTCCTGGATACCATCGTCAAAAGTAAGGCTCACTGCGGCTTGACGATCACCCAAGAAATCAGCAACACTTACTGTTTGTGACTTGACAGAAAGAGACAAGAAAAGAAAAAAGATTGTCATGCAGAGAAACTGCTTATTTCTTGTTGCCAAGTACTCCGTTCTACAATCTGGCATATCGCTGCACATTTTTTTTGATTTTCATGATTAGATACGAATCAGTAGTTGAAAGTTCGGTTTCGATTTACATTCAACTACTGATTCACGTGAACTATTTATTTATCTCCACTTGATATTGAGGAATAATCTCCACGTTCTTAATTTCAAGCATCTGGTTATTTCCTTTAAAATCAGGAATAGCAGACTGGGGCAAATCTTGCAGACAAGTAGCATCCGAACGTAAAGGACGGAAATAGAACGACATAGCTTCTTTACTCATCATCTCTTTATGACGATTAAGACCAATCATCCATGGTTGGGCATGCCAGAATTCATCCTGTACCATCTTTCCACCGAGGAAGGCCATTGCCACATCACCCGTGTAATCTATCTTCATGAAGTATTCATTCACTTGCGGCGCGTGAACGGTATCACTGAAAGCTACGGTAATACGACGGGTGGTTATCTTCTCTACACGACATTCGGGGCTGACAGGCTGAACCTGTACTGTTTGTGATTGCCATCCTTTTGCCGAAGGATACAAGATATAATCAAAAGCGTTATTTCCAAGTTGTTGCAGGGTGATACCTTCTGCCGTCGGTAATACGGTAGCTGTCGTTATCAATAGTTGCCCATCCACCTTGATGGCATTGAGTGCCTGTTCATGATTCAGTGTCGTAATCTTTATTTTCTTACCGTTGCGGGGTGTGACAGTAATAGTACTTTTCAGACCGCTTGTGACAGCGTATTTAACCTTACCTTTGACGGTGCGGGCATCAAAACAATACTCCGGTTTCATACCTTCCGGGGCAAAGAAAATATAGTGGTCGATACCGTTATCATTGATTTTCATCAGAGGTTGTGCTGTAGCATAACGGAGTCTGGCACTTCCGAGCATCAAGTTGAATGGCAGAATCATGCTTTCATCTTTCGGCAATGTAAAAGTTCCCTGTTCAGGTATGCACAGTGTTTCATTCCGAAGATTCAGTTGCAATTGCAAACCGTCCATATCATGCCGCAATGTGTCATGATCCTGAAAGTTTATCATGAAAATAAATCCGCTGTCGTCTTTCATCCGGGCAGCGTAACGCAAATCGTCCCGATTGTCAGGAGTCATCTTGTCCCAACCTTCCGGTAATACGGTTTCCATGGGAGCAAGATTACTGCCGAAATCAGCAAGAAACGAATGGATGGTGCGCAGGTAACGATAAGACGGATGTTCCAATCCGAATTCACCAAGAGGAGCCTGGAAATCATAGGAGATTTTGGGCATCCCCATCGGTTCGTCCTGATAACTTCCTATATTATCCTGACGTAGCGGAGTGCTTCCTCCATGATACATATAGTATCCGATGCCGTTGCTTCCGCTACCGAGCGTACGAATCATCAACACCTGTGCTGCACGTGCCGTAACGATAGGCCTGCGCCGGTAAATCATCTGTATACCTGCACCCATTTCCGCACAGAACGAAGGGAATCGTTCCGCGTCATAACGCACCGGAGCATAATCAGGCACACGGTGTATATCTTTGAACATACAGAAAGGCGACATTCTCGGTTCTTCCCAGAAAGGATAGGTGTAGGCGGATGTCACAGGAATTGCTTCATTGTCAATAACAGCTGCGTTTCCCCAGCCGGTGGCTGTATAGAACGGAGTGATAATACCTTCTTCCTGTGCCATTCTTTTAAGGGTACGCATGTGTTCCTCCCCAAGTTCGGCGGTAGTGACTTTCTTATCCATTACACTTACGCCAATCATAGCATAGTCAATGTCATAACTTGCCACAGTAAAATCCAACGGTTCACCGGGATAATTCACTCCCCAAGGAGATGCAGAATGCTGCATCTCATTTTCCAACTGGCAGCCGATGATCGGACCGCCATCCTTATAATACAATCCTTGCAGTTGCCGGCCTATCTCTCCATAAAGTCTTTTTACATAAGAGAGGTATAGAGGCTGATTGCTGCGTACATCCACCGGACGGGCGAAAAGCCAGTCGGGTATGGAGCCGTTACGTATTTCACCGTGACAGAAAGGGCCGATACGTACGATGACCGGCATGTCATGCTTCTTGCAAAGTTCTATGAAATGGCGTAGGTCTTTATTGCCGCTCCAGCAGAACTTGCCTTCCTCTTCCTCATGTAATCCCCAGAAAATATAGGTTGGCAATACATTCACCCCACCGGCTTTCATCTTTACAATCTCCTGTTCCCACTGTGCACGGGGATAACGGGTAAAATGGAACTCTCCCATAACAGGTATCACAGGCTTTCCGTCGATAGACATATAATAGCTGTTTACGGAAATATTTCCACCCGATGGGTTACTGCCCCCCATCTTGAGGTGTCCCGTATATATAGTCTTCTCTTTCACCGGAGCGGAAAGCTCATAAATCTGCTGTGCATGAAAAGTGGTTGCATATAGAGCAAACGCTAAAGCTGCATAAATTTTCTTCTTCATAATATGTGTTTTTAATGATGTAATTCTTATTTAATCAGAGTCAATACTTGATTCGCAATTGTTTCCATTCCTTTTACAGTAGGATGCCCGCTTTCTTTCTCGATTCCTTGCAGTTGTACGTATTTTATTCCGTAATGTTCGCAAACAACCTTGGTCGATTCCACAATCTCCGTTTTCAAGTCATCACTGATGATAAAGTAAAGCGTCACATTGGGATAATGCTCTTGAGCCAACTCTATCAATTTAGCCAATGCAGGACGATAGGTATACAGATCGGCACGCTTGAAATCTTCATATTTGTACTCACCGATAGGAGTGTTTGCCCAATTGTCATTGATTCCACCGAAGATGAGGATGATATCAGGATTCCCCAAACGGGGAACCCTTGTAATAAATGAACGGTCGGCATAGTCCTCGTCATTATATCCCGAATAGGATACAGTAGCCCCGCTATAGGAGTCGTTTGCTCCCAACTTGAAACCGGCTTTCTTGATGACCTGCCACCACCACGTCTGTTTCACATTCACTACCCCTGTCTTAGACCAATCGGTAGTTGTGTAATACGTTTTATTGGTGTCCGGTATATACTTCTCAAAGGTAGAATATGAATCGCCCAAGACCGCAACAGTCGGTCTGATACTTTGCGCTACCGCATTTACCGTAAACAGGCAGGCAAGGATATATAAGAATATATATTTCATGGTTTATCTACTTACTACTATTTACTATCTATCATAATTATTTTGCTTGATAGCCCCTTTGGACTCATCAATGAAACTCTGCGGAATCCAGAAACGGTTGTGTCCTTCGTGTACATTGAAGTAGCCGCGTCCTTCGGATTTATTAATGGCATCAATGCGGTTATTGGCATATTCCACATACTTTCCAAAGCGAATCAAATCTTGACGGCGAAGCCCTTCGAGATAGAACTCATGACCGCGTTCCAGAAGGATGGCTTCATTGAAGGCTTCACCGGAAGCTGTTTGAGCGTCATCCAGTTCCGACAATCCGGCACGCTTGCGTACACGGTTTACCAAACCAATGGCTTCCGTTGTAGGACTGCCCTCATTACGGTTGATACACTCGGCAAGTGTCAACAGCACATCAGCGTAACGATAGATAACCACGTCAATGCCGCTTTGCCCGTCTTTCATATCCGGATCCATACCGTATTTCAAGGGTAGTGCACCCTTTGCCAACTGACTGCTATTTGAGCGGTCTATCTTTTCTCCATTTTTATTCGTATAAGCAGTCACTACGTTTTTCAGACGCAAATCGCCTTCTTCAAATGTGTCATAAAAATCCCAAGGCATTACATAGCCACCCCAACCGGTTGCCTTTTCAGCCCAAGGATAATCGGCGGGAAGCACTTCGGCAGTCATGTAGTTGGAGTACCAACTGGCGGTATTGTTGCAAGCCAGTTGCAGAATCACTTCATTGTTACCTATTCCCTCTTTGGAGAAGATATAGTTATAATCAGGTTGCAGGCTATACACACGTCCTTCCATCTCCAACAATTCGCGGGCTAAAGTTTCCGCTTTATCAAAGTAGCCTTTTATCATGTAATATTTCAACAGAATCATACGTGCCGCCCCTTTCGTCATACGTCCGCGTGCCTCCGCCACTTCGGGCAAATCACGGATTGCATCGCGCAAGTCCGTTTCCATCATCGCGTCATATTCTTCTTCCGTCAGACGGGGAAGATAGACAAAAGTCTGCGGGTCGTCTAACACCTCATCCGAAGCCACCGGCACAGGACCGAACATATCATAAAGGTAAAGCCCCATCCATCCGCGCAAAGCCTTCGCTTCACCTGAATAAAGCGCTTTTGCATCTTCACTCACCGGAGAGTTTTCAATACGACGAATGGTATTACGTGCTTTCGAAAGAAAATTATAACGCTCGAAATTCGAATAAGCATGATTCTGAATACTACCTCCCACAGTAGCATACCACTGCTGGAAATAAAGTTCATCCGACTCCCACGCCCAACAACACCAAAGCACATCAGTCGTCATATCACCTATTACTTGATATCCCATATAATCCGCTGAATAAACAGCTTTGAAATCACCGGGGTTAAAATCATAGTAGAGCGAATTTACCGCCAGTTTCAAGTCAGTCTCCGTCTTAAAGAAGTTTTCCGGAGAGATTTCGGTATAGTCCAAACGTTCCAGTTCACAGGAAGTCATTGATAACAGCATCAAGGCTGTTGCTATATATTTCATTGTTTTCATACCCAGTATATATTAGAATTTCACATCCAGACCAATAGCAAATGAAGACTGATTCGGATAAGCTCCGATACCGTTTCCGGTTTCAGGATCCATTCCCTTATAAGGAGTAAATACGGCCAGATTGCGCCCCGCGGCATACAGCCTGACTGAACGAATCTTATTCTTGAACCATTGGGCGGGGAAAGTATAACCGATTGACACATTATCCAAACGCAGATACCAAGCCTTCTCAAGGAAGAAGTCACTCTTCTTGGGGTCAACGCCCGAAGAAGCCTCCGCCACACCCGGCAATGTACCCATAGGATTGGCAGGCGACCAGCGGTTCTTTACCTCATCCAAGACATTGACGCCATACGTAATGTCTTCAATTCCATAAATGGACTGCAACTTGATGTCGTTCACCTTCCATCCGTTCAGAGAGCCATACAAGTAAATGTTGGCATCCCAGTTTTTCCAACGGAAAGTATTGTTGATACTGAAAGGAATCGGGGTACTATTTGCCAGTACCACCATGTCGGCTTCATCGAGCACGCCATCTTCTCCCGTTGTCCGGATATAACGCCCTTCACTATCCCGCATCTTTTCGCCTTTCTCATCCAGTTGGTAACCATTCAAATCCTGATACAGAATAGCTCCGGCACCAGATTTCTGGAGATGGTTGTAAGTCCGATCCATCTGAATCAGACCATTCGTCCTGTATCCGTAGATGTTGTCCCATCTTTCCACATAGTCCTGATAGACAGCAGGAATGAAGTCCGGATCACGTTTCGTTGTGTGATTGCGGTAATAGGAGAAATTGATGTCAGTAGTCCAGCCAAAGTTCTTATTGTCGAAATTTACACTGTGGATACCGATATCTATACCACGGGCACGGTAAACTGTCGCCGAATTGTAATCTATCGTCTTCACTTCCTGATAGGACATCAAATTTTTCTCCAGAATGACATCCTTACGCAGACGTTGGTAGAGGTCGACAGACCCGGACAAACGGTTGTTGAAGAAACCGAAATCAATACCGAAGTTATAGTCGGTCAGTGTCTCCCATTTCAATTTATCATTGCCCAGTTTGGAGATAGCCATACCGTTTACCAAGCTTCCGTTAGGTGCAAATGCGCCTTGTGAAACTTTATAATAGGTATTGATACCGGTGAGGTTGCCCGCATTACCGGTTTGCCCCACACCTGCGCGGAGTTTCAGGTTGCTCAACCAACCGATATTCTTCAGCCAGTTTTCTTCATTCATACGCCAGGCTGCCGATACTCCCGGGAAAGCGCCCCATTGATGCTCCTTTGAGAAGTTGGACGAACCGTCTACGCGGAGATTCACAGTCAAGATATATTTGGATGCCAGCGAATAATTCAAACGTGCAAGGAATGAAGCCATTTCACTAGCTCCCTTATATGAGCTGATAGTCGGTTTTTCCTGCTCACTTGTCCCGATATTGTTCATCAAAGAGCCGTCGTATGGGAATTGTGAAGCGACGATACCCATCCCTTCCCAAGACGACTTCTTATATTCAAAACCAGCCATCAGGTTCACGTCATGTATTTCATTGAACACTTTCGTGTAATTGGCAATCACATTGAACAGGTTCATTTGCGATTTCGCATTTTGCTTGGAAGCCTGACCGTCCACACTATATCCCTTTTTGGTCGTGGTGGGAATGTATTGGTCGGCCTGCACATCTTTCATATCGAAACCGACAGTAGCTTTTATCAGCAAATCTTTGATTGGTCGGAATTCCAGATAACCACTGACAAAAAGGTCGCGGCTCACTGTCTGGTCGGTAATATCCAATAACGAAACCGGATTCGGGTAGACATCACGAATCGGATTTACGGAATATTTACCCTCTTCATCACGCACCGGTACGGTAGGAATAAATGTCATAGCCGAGTATATCAACGCTGAATTATCATTTCGGGCATCACCCAACGGTACATCGTGATACTTTATCTGTGAGAAAGTGGAATTAATACCGGCTTTCAACATACGGTTGATAGTCTGGTCAACATTCAAACGTCCGGTAATACGGTTCATCGAATTATTTTTGGCAATTCCCTGGTGGTCATAATAACTCAATGAGAACAAGTATTTAGTGGCGTCCGTACCGGCAGAAACCGAAAGATTATGTTCATTAACGACGCCTACACGGGTTACTTCATCCATCCAGTCTGTTCCGTCGCCTACGAAATTAGCAATCTGCCCATCAGTATATTTCTTTTCATCCCCACGTCCCAGTTCATCAAACACTTTATTCTGTTCAATCATAAAATCACGCGCATTCAGGAAATCCGGCGCATCCTTAATATACTGGAAAGCAACCGAACCGGAATAAGAGATGTCGGGCTTACCTGTTTTTCCTCGTTTGGTAGTAATCAGAATCACACCGCCCGAAGCATCCGAACCGTAAATAGCCGCCGCGGAAGCATCTTTCAGAATATCAATTGTCTCGATATCATTAGGATTGAGATTAATCAGAGCATTGTCTTTCTCGCCACCACTATATGCTGTTCCTGCTGTCACTGTTTTTGTTGACAACTGCGGCACACCGTCAATTACAATCAACGGACTTTGTCCCGAAAGCCCACCACGAATAGAGATATTCATCGAACCGCCCGGATTGGCACTGTTTTGTGTGATATTCATTCCTGACGAACGTCCACGCAACATGGAACCTACTGAAGCTGATGCAGCCGTTGGCAATTCATCGGCTTTTACGGAAGCCACCGCACCGGAGATACTGCTCTTTTTAGTCGTACCATAGCCGACTACTACAATCTCATCCAATGTTTTAGTGTCTTCTTTCAGTATAAACTCCATCGGTGTAGCGGACGCTTTCTTCTCTTGAGAAATGTAACCGATATACGAAACGGTAATCGTTGCTCCCGAGGGTACGTCAGACAGGCTGAACTTACCGTCCAAATCGGTAATGGAGCCATTGGTAGTACCTTTCACGACTACACTCGCACCAATAATAGCTTCACCAGCCGGGTCTTTCACCAGTCCCTTCACTTGGATATTTTGTGCCATCAGTGAAATAGCCAACAACAGGAAGGTAAAAAAGAATCCTGTCCTCGCACATATTGAATATATTGTTTTCATAGTTGTTCTCTTTTTATTCTGTTACTTTCTTGATTGTAGCCCAAAGAATAGCTGTATCGAAGGTGATTTGCACTGCACCGTCATAGTCGCTTGCATAGCTTGCCACACTGCCACCTGCGCTTGTAGTATCTTCCCACCAGCCGCATCCGGTCGCATCGCCCCAATAGCGGAGAACATATCCCCAGTCGGACACACGGGCTGCATAGTATTGGCGCGTACTTGAATAACTGCCGATTTGGTGCAAGGTAGAGGTATAACGATATCCATTGCGCGCCATCTCTGTAGCAGGCGTACCCCAATCGGCAAAATCACTGAAGCCACAGCCGGACACGGTGAGCGATCCTGTATAGGTTGTCGCTGAAGGTTCCAGTTTCCACATGCTATAAGTATGTGCCTTTGCGAACTGTTTCAAGGTATCTATGTAGGGAAGCTGCTCTTTACCCATAGCTTCAAAATCTATGTAAAATTTTCCGTTCTCCAGCACAAAGTAGATGCAGTCCACACCATTGGAACAAATACCTATAAAATCATAATCAGTATTTCCTGCCTGCACGTTTCTCAATACATCCGGCAGTTTGTCTATCGTAATCCGGGCAGCAACCGGGATATTGGAGTTTATACCGTCGTTTTGCGTCACTCGTTTATTCCCATGCCCGCAACTCAATAAACTTAAGATAGAAGTAAATATTCCCATAATTTTTAAGAATCTCATAGTTTTATGCTTATTATTAAA
>ENA-UEYD01001722-UEYD01001722.1-human-gut-metagenome-genome-assembly--contig:-NODE-1722-length-14448-cov-4.703152_pt1 | contig 14448 bp, 10 predicted proteins | sample MGYA00242907_ERZ507875 | MGnify/ENA primary metagenome ERZ507875 (study PRJEB26167, sample SAMN06115506) | human gut metagenome | host: Homo sapiens | place: China:Shandong | collected 2015-08-07...
GCACGGAGATTCCGGATGCCGCGATGACGCTTGCCGCGATCGGGCTGATGGCTGAAGGGGAAACGGTGCTTACCGGTATCGGCTCCTGGCGCGTCAAAGAAACAGACCGGATTGCGGCCATGCAGGCTGAGCTTTCCAAATTCGGCGCCGATGTGAAAACCGGCGATGATTGGTTAAGCGTAACATCTCCTCAAAAGCTTCTTCCAGCAGAGGTCAGTACCTATAAGGACCACCGTATGGCGATGAGCCTTTCGCTCGCTGCCTGCGGCGGGGTTTCTGTACGCATTCTTGATCCCGGGTGCGTTTCCAAGACTTTCCCGGACTATTTTGAGCGGCTGGCAGGACTGGTGAAAACAGCCCCTCTGACGGATAAAGACTAGGCGCATTCATTCTTTAATTGACGAGGTTTTCTGATGACAGAAATGAAGGGACAGGTTCCTGTAATTACGATTGACGGCCCGACCGCGAGCGGCAAGGGCACGGTCGCGTCGAAAGTAGCGGAGGCTCTCGGGTTCCACTACCTCGATTCCGGCGCGCTTTATCGCATCGTGGGACTTGTCTGTCTGAGGGCCAACGTTGATCTGAAGGACATCGCGGCCGTCACGGCACACGCGATGGGTATCTCTCCCGTGTTTGCGGGAGGGAGGATTTCTCTTGGCAGCGAAGACATCACCAATGTCATCCGCACGGAAGATGTCGGCCAGGCAGCTTCCTGCATCGCTGTTATCCCCTCGGTCCGCAACGCTCTTTTTGAGCTGCAGCGCGAAGCGCGCCGCGAGCCGGGCCTCGTGGCAGACGGCCGCGACATGGGCTCGATCATCTTCCCGGATGCCGAACTGAAGATTTTCCTTACGGCCTCCGCGGAAGCGCGTGCACATCGCCGCTATAAACAGTTGATCGAAAAAGGGATTGACGTTACACTAGATGACCTCGTCAAAGAAATGAAGGAACGGGATCTTCGCGATATGCGCCGTGCCCATGCTCCGCTTGCGCCCGCTGAAGGCGCGAAGATACTGGATTCTTCATTCCTCACGATTCAGGAAACAGTTGATAAGATACTGTACTGGTGGGTTTCACGTTCTCACTGATCCCATCCGCAGATCTTTGATTCCATTTGCAGTACCGGTCGCAGAGGCCGTCAGGTGACGGTCCCCTGCTTTTATTTGTTTAACTCCACCCTGTGCACTTTGCATCTGGGTGTGCTGATTTTTTTTCATGTCCAACACTGAAGAAACCAAAAACACCGAATCTTTTGCCGACCTGTTTAACCAGAGCCTTGCTGCTCAGGAAATGCGTCCTGGCGAAGTTATTTCCGCCGAAGTCGTTCGCATGGACGGAAACTTTGTCGTCGTGAACGCCGGCCTTAAGTCTGAAGCTTACATTCCGATTGAAGAGTTCAAGGATGATCAGGGTGAAGTCACGGTCAAGCCCGGTGATTTCGTCTCTGTGGCCATCGAGTCCGTTGAAAACGGCTATGGCGATACGATTCTGTCCCGCGACAAGGCCAAGCGCCTCGCTGCCTGGATGAATCTTGAGAAGGCTCAGGAATCCGGTGAACTGGTTACCGGTACGATCACGGGCAAGGTCAAGGGCGGTCTCACCGTTATGACCAACGGCATTCGCGCGTTCCTCCCGGGCTCCCTCGTGGATACCCGTCCGGTTCGCGATACGACCCCGTACGAAGGCAAGACCCTCGAATTCAAGGTTATCAAGCTCGATCGCAAGCGTAACAACGTGGTGGTTTCCCGCCGCGCTGTGCTCGAAGCCAACATGGGCGAAGAACGCGCCAAGCTCCTCGAGACGCTCCAGGAAGGCGCCATCGTCAAGGGCATCGTCAAGAACATCACCGACTACGGTGCGTTCGTTGATCTGGGCGGCATTGACGGCCTGCTCCACATCACCGACCTCGCCTGGCGCCGCGTCCGCCACCCGAGCGAAGTCGTTCAGGTTGGTCAGGAAATCACCGCCAAGGTTCTCAAGTTCGACAAGGAAAAGTGCCGCGTTTCCCTCGGCCTCAAGCAGCTCGGCGAAGATCCGTGGATCGGCATCGCCCGCCGCTACCCGAAGGGCACCCGCCTCTTCGGCAAGGTCACGAACATCACCGATTACGGTGCCTTCGTTGAAGTCGAAGCCGGTATCGAAGGTCTCGTGCACGTTTCCGAAATGGATTGGACGAACAAGAACGTCGATCCGCGCAAGGTTGTGCAGCTCGGTGAAGAAGTCGAAGTCATGGTTCTTGACATCGACGAAGATCGCCGCCGCATCAGCCTCGGCATGAAGCAGTGCAAGGCCAATCCTTGGGAAGAATTCGCCCAGTCGCACAAGAAGGGTGACAAGGTCTCCGGCCAGATCAAGTCGATCACCGACTTCGGTGTGTTCATTGGTCTGCCTGGCGGCATTGACGGCCTCGTTCACCTCTCCGACCTCTCCTGGAATGAATCTGGTGAAGACGCCGTTCGCAACTTCAAGAAGGGCGACGAAGTCGAAGCCGTTGTGCTCGCGATCGATACCGAACGTGAACGCATCAGCCTCGGCATCAAGCAGCTTGCCGGCGATCCGTTCGGCACGTTCGCTTCCACGCACGAAAAGGGCTCCGTCATCAAGGGCACCGTCAAGACCGTTGACGCCAAGGGCGCCGTGATCGACCTCGGCAACGACGTCGAAGGCTACCTCCGCGCTTCCGAAATCGCCGCTGACCGCGTTGAAGACGCCACGACCGTCCTGAAGGAAGGCCAGGAAGTCGAAGCCGCTGTTATCAGCCTCGATCGCAAGAACCGCAGCATCCAGCTCTCCATCAAGGCGAAGGATGCCGCTGAGGCCCGCGACGCTCTCGATCGCCTCAATGCCTCTGACGTTGGTTCTGCCACCGGCACGACGAACCTCGGCGCCCTGCTCAAGGCCAAGCTCGAACAGAAGTAATTCGCTTCAGAGGAGGCAACCATGGGTAATTCCATGACCAAATCCGAACTGCTTGCTGAACTCTATGGACGTCTTCCGACGTTTCGCGAGCGCGACTGCATGGACGCGGCGGGTGTGATCATCGATACGATGAGCCAGACCCTCGTTGAAGGCGGACGCATTGAGATCCGCGGTTTCGGCTCCTTCGGTTTGAAATATCGACCGGAGCGTGTCGGCCGCAATCCTCAGGACGGTTCGGCTGTTGCTGTGCGCGCCCGCTACACCGTCTTCTTCAAGGCTGGTAAGGACTTGAGGCAGCGTGTGGACGCGAGCCGCGACTCGAAGCTTTAATAGCTTCCGCTTGATCTGAAAGATTCTCCGTACGGGGAGTCAAGGCAGATAGAAAGCCGCTTTCTCTTTCGAGAGGAGGCGGCTTTTGCTATGGGCGGCGTCCCCCAAAAATTGAGACGAGTGAAAGAGCGCGGGTGAACAGGGCTTCCCATCAGTCGGAACTCGCTGTGTGTTCAATCTGAGGTATGCGTATACCGACAACACAGGCTGAGTGAATTGAATATGAGAGGCGATCAGCTTGAGAAAATGAAGGACGTATCCGCAGGATGATGCAGGAAAAAGCAGATGCATCAATATCATTCTGAGTTTACGGGATGTGAAAGATTTGTTGCGCAAATGAAACAAGATGAAGCTGCCGGAGAGCTTTGATAAATAAGAAGAATTCTCAATGAGGCTTAAAAGGATTGTTTGCAAGCTTCAGAAACTTTGTAGGATTATCCGGACTTCAGAGGACTGCGCACGGATTCCATTTGTGCTGACAGCCCGAAGGCGGAAGCTCATGCTGGAGCTTCTTAATCAATTCACTTGATTGACCAAAGTTTGCATTTTGTTCAGTCAGGTTGCTTTTTGAATGGATTTCAAAATGAAAAAGACTCTTGCTGCGCTCGCCGTTCTCGGCGCTTTTGCCGGCTCTGCAATGGCTGCTGACGTGACGCTTTACGGCGCTCTCGATACCGGCTTCGAATACAAACATACGAAGTTGACGGGTGACAAGGCTGTTGATAAGTTCGACATGCAGACTGGTTGGGATACGGGCAACCGCTGGGGCCTGAAGGGTTCCGAAGACCTCGGCAACGGCTACAAGGTCGGCTTCAAGCTCGAAAGCGGTTTCAATGGTGACGACGGCACGATGGGTCAGGGCAGCCGCCTCTTCGGCCGTGAAGCCGGTCTGACGCTCTCCGGCCCGTTCGGCTCGATCGCTTTCGGTCGTTTCGGCGGCATTTCTTCGTCTGCCGGTACCTATGACATGCTCGGCTACGTCGAATCTTTCGACGGCGGCGACGGTGACGTTTGGGGCTTTGCTTCTTCCGACCGTTATGACAACATGGTTGTCTACCAGACCCCGCGTTTTGCCGGTCTGCAGCTGACCGCTCAGTATTCGTTCAAGACGGATAGCAAGGCTACCAATAAGCCTGATGCTGACAACAATCCTCAGTTTAACGGTGATGAAGGAACGTCCGACGCTCAGCGCTATGCCTCTATCGGTTTGTCTGGCGAATACGGTCCGGCCTCATTTGCTGTCGGCTATGAGTTGACCAAATACGGTGCTAGCGATACCGCTGGTGTTGGCCGTGAACTTGGAAAGGACGGCCAGTTGGTCTTCTTGGGTGGCAATTACGACTTTGAAGTTGTTCAGCTTTTCGCCGAAGCGCAGTACTTCAAGCATCAGACGGCTCTCAATACCAATGAGTGGGGTGAGGCTACAGCTTTCGGCAAAGATGAATTGGGCCTGCAGGGCTATGGTATGCACCTGGGTGCGGCTGCTCCGCTCGTTGGTGGTACGCTGACGGCGGGTCTCTATTACGTAGATTACTCTGAAGAATTCGACGCTAAGGCTGATCAAGACTTTAAGTTCTACGGTGTGTCTGCCCGTTATAACTACCCGCTCTCCGAACGTACCGGTGTTTATGCTGGTGCGGGTTATGGTCAGACCAAGGCTGATGACTCTGGCGACAAGGCTCAGATCACCCAGGTCTACTGCGGTCTCGTCCACACGTTCTAATTCATCAAGCCTTGCGTGATACTTGATCTCTGCTCGAGAGGAGATCAGGAACTCACAACAAGTTGATGGGGACATTGATTCCCAAGAACAAAACGGCGCGAAGTTCAATATCGAACTCCGCGCCGTTTGTTTATCCGAGGCAAAAGTTCTTGTACGGCGAGTGAAGCAGTTCTATTAAGAAAAATTCAAACAAAACAAGCAATCCGGCGTAAAATCCCTCCCTCAGTCCTTATTTCCCGTCCCGCGTTCAATCATGGAATTTGACCTTTGGTATCTGGTATTCGTACCCGTCCTCTTTTTTGCCGGTTGGTGGTGCAGGGGGTTCGATCAGAAGCAGCGGGGCGAATCCGAGAAGGTGCCGGAGATCACCACGAAAGGGCTTGCCCTTCTTCTGGACGGTGAATCCGACAAGGCGATCGACGCCTTCATTGAAGTTGTGCGCGTGGATCCGGAACTCACGGAACTTGAACGCGTTCTCGGGAATCTGCTTCGCAGCCGAGGGGAATTTGAACGAGCGGTTCGTCTGCATCGTCATCTCTACAATCGTGCGGACCTCTCGGATGAAGAACGTGCCCTAGCATTGAAGGAGCTCGCTCAGGACTTCCTTGCGGCCGGCTTCTTTGACCGCGCAGAAGCGGCTTACCGCAAACTCTCTTCGGTGCCGAGCGAACATCTTTATGCACTTCGCCAGCTGCTCTCTATCTATGTCATTGAGCATGAATGGGCGGCGGCAACGGAAACGGCTCGACTGCTCGAAACACAGGCCGGCGAAACGCATTCGCTTGAAATTGCGCATTTCTACTGCGAACGCATTGATCAGGCGCTTCGTGCCAAGCGTTCGGAAGATGCTCGTCTTTTGGTCGAGCAGCTTATGAAGTACGCGGACGCTACGCCGCGTGCCCAGATGACGATTGCCAAGGTGGCAGAGGCCGCAGGCGCCACGACTGAAGCTGTTCGCTGGTGGCGCCGGGTCATTGAGAAGAATCCGGATTATGCGCCTTTGGTAATCGGCAAGCTCGCCGATGCGATGAATGAACAGGGTGACCGCGCGGGTGCATTAAAGCTCTTGCTCGACACCACGGAACGGCTCAGTACGGCAGATGTCATGGAAGCAACGCTTTCGCGTATTGCCGCTTGGCAGGGCATCGGAGCGGCTGAGACTCTCGCGCAGAGTCTTCTGGAAAAGCATCCGACGCTCTCGGCCTACAACGCGCTTTTGCAGATTCGCCTTAAAGGCAATCCCGATGATCCCATGACAAAGCTCGTGGCGGGATTGATGGAAAAGAATGGCCGCAAGTGGAGCCGCTTCCAGTGCCGCAAGTGCGGGTTCTTAGCCTCGAGCTTCTCGTGGCACTGCTTAGGGTGCGGTGCATGGGAAAGCTTCTCACCCAAGCGCGTTGCTGATCGTTGAAATCGCCGCCTGTTTGTTACAAATAGGTGCCGATGAAGCAATCAGCCTCTCGAGTCTCAACCGTAAAATAAACTTCAAATTCCCCTAAGACTGGGCGGATTGTCTGAAGCGGATACCCCACCCTCTCAGAGAACTTCAGACATTCGCGGGGCATCGCGCTGTTGCGGCCATGAGAATAAAGACGAAGCGGCAGCTGCAATTTTTAATGCGTCCGGATGGACGCCTAGAAGGAAGAAGATAGCCATGTTTAAGCGCATCGGCCTCCTCATTTTGGCCAATCTCGCCATCTTCATCATGCTTTCCGTGATCCTCACGGTGGTGCAGATGGTGTTCGGCATCAATTTCGGCACCATGGCCGGTTCGAACCTCAACCTTGGAACCCTTTTCATCTTCGCGATGGTGGTGGGCTTCTCGGGTTCGATCATCTCGCTCCTCGCCTCCAAGGTGATGGCGAAGATGACGATGGGCCTCACGATGATTGACGTGAATAATCCCCGCAACCGCGTGGAGCAGTACGTCGTTGAAACTGTGCGCAAGCTCGCCAATGAAGCGGGTCTTCCGATGCCGGAAGTCGCCATCTATGAAGGCGAACCCAACGCTTTCGCCACGGGCCCCTCGCGCTCCAACTCTCTCGTCGCAGTGTCGACGGGACTCTTGAGCTCGATGAATGCTCAGGAAGTTGAAGCTGTTCTTGCCCATGAAATGAGCCATGTGAAGAATGGCGATATGGTGACGATGACGCTTCTGCAGGGCGTGATGAACACTTTCGTGTTCTTCATCTCCCGCATCATCGGTTGGGTGGTGGACCGTCAGATTCTGCGTAATGAAGATGAAGGTCCGGGCGTCGGCTACTATGTGACGTCGCTTGTTCTCGATATCTGCCTGGGCTTCCTCGCCTCGATGGTCGTTGCTTACTTCAGCCGCTGGCGTGAATACCATGCTGACGCTGGCGCAGCAGATCTCATGCACGACACCACGCCGATGATCAATGCGCTGCAGCGCTTGGGCGGCATGGAACCCAATGAACTTCCTGGCGCCGTAAAGGGCTTCGGTATTTCGGGCGGCATCGGCAGCCTCTTTGCTTCGCACCCTTCGATTGAAGACCGTGTTCAGGCGCTTCGCGAGCACCGCTATACGGCTAATTGATCTTTATGCGCTCTGCTCCTCAAGGCGGAGCGCAGAGAGCCGTAGATAAACAAAACCTCCTGAAGGATTTTCCGACAGGAGGTTTTTTGCGGTGCGCCCGGCAGCGAATGTGTGATTGTGTGGTGAAAGTCCACTGTCCGCCCGGTCGCGAGAAGGACTAGCAACTCGGCAGAGTCGAGGAGGCAACGAATCGATGAAGGAAGCCGATAGCAAACCGCCAGCCTGACAAACAGGAATCGGATATGAGGCACAAGGTAGGGGAGAGCTGTCCACATTCAGTTAACCCCGTAGCGGCACGGAAAGGCGATGTGTAGATCCGACAGGTAGGGCGCGAAGCGCATGTGTGATACCCGGGGAGATCCCTGTCGATGCCCGCGAGGGCTACCGATGCCGCAAGGCAGAGGGATGTTGACAGGGAAGTCAGCCGAGGTCGTAGTAGAGGCCGAACCTCGAAGGACCGAATCTAAAGTGTGTGAGTAGGCCGTTCACTCTCGCGTAAGTCGGTGGCCGAAGGCGAACAGCAGGGATCTCAGGTGAGTACCTCGCCGCCGAGGAGAAAGGACCGGAAGTCCCGACTCTGAGGGAGGCGCAAATGGGCAGAGACCAAAGCGGCGAATGAAAGGCGGACGAAAGCAAGGAGGAAATATTCAGTGATCACACTGGATCAGGTGCTCTCAGGGAGAAACATCCTGCGAGCCATCAAACAGGTGGTTTCCAATAAGGGGGCTCCGGGCATTGACGGCATGACTGTCGACCAATACGAAGCTCACCATCGGAGACACTGGCGGAGCATTGCCGAACACATCAGGGCGGGAAGCTATATTCCGGCTCCGGTGCGTCGCGTGGATATTCCCAAGCCGAACGGAGGGACGAGAATGCTCGGCATTCCGACGGTGCAGGACCGCGTGATACAGCAGGCAATAGCTCAGATACTTGTCGAAGCCTATGACCCCCACTTCTCGAACTCAAGTTACGGGTTCCGCCCTGGCCGAAGCGCCCTCGAAGCGATCGAACAGGCCTCTCGGTACATCAAGGAGGGAAAGAACTGGGTGGTGGAGATGGACTTGGAAAAGTTCTTCGACACCGTGAACCACGACCGCTTAATGGCGCGCCTGGCCAAACGGATCAAGGACAAGGCCCTGCTGAAGCTGATTGGGCGTTATTTGCGCAATGGCATCATGCAGAATGGTCTTGTCTCGCCCCGAGAGGAAGGGACGCCGCAAGGCTCGAACCTTAGCCCGATTCTGTCGCTGATCGTCCTCGACGAGCTCGACAAACACTTGGAGAGCCGAGGGTTGAGTTTCTGCAGATATGCTGACGACTGCAACCTGTTTGTCAGTTCTCGGCAGGCCGGGGAACGTGTACTGGAAAAGACGATTAAGTTCATAGAGGGAACGCTCAAACTGCGGGTGAATCGCAGCAAGAGCGGCCTCTTTCGTCCTTCGAAGTCCAAATTTCTCGGATATACGTTCGTGGGAACGTCAGGGGCGCCGCGTGTCGCTAAGGCGAGCTTTGCACGACTTATGTATAAGCTCAAGCCGATCCTGCGTCGGGGCCGCGGAAGATCCCTCTTGGGAACGATCAAGGCCCTAACGATGATCCTGCGCGGATGGAGAACCTATTACGCGCTGGACGATCGGAAAGAGGTCTTCGAACGTATCGACATTCACATTCGCCGGCATCTGCGCAAACTGGTCTGGCGGGCATGGATGCGTCCCACCACTCGGGAACGAGAGCTGAGAAGCAGAGGACTGCCAAGCGAACAAGCATGGAAATCGTCCGTCAATGGACGCGGCCCGTGGTGGAACGCCAACGCCCCTCACATGCTCAAAGCATTTCCCAACAGCGTCTTTCGACGAATGGGGCTCTACAGTCTCTTGTCAAAGGCTTAACCACTGAATCCACGACCTAACTTTAGAAACCGCCGGATGCCGAACGGCACGTCCGGTGGTGTGGGAGGGAGCGAGGTGCAAACCCGCTCTCTACCCGATCTCAGTGACTATGAGCGATGACGGCGTCAGTCCTGAGAATCAATAACTCACCGTGCACTTCAGTCCGGCGGCATGAATAAGGTCCGCAATGCGGTCAAGTTCTTCATGCGTAGCCTTGAGAAGTGATTTGCTGGGCGTTTCGCGGTCAAGGGTGTAGATCGTGACGAGTTCGGGATGAATGGATTTCACGACCTCAAGCCAAGGCAATACGTATTCATCCCCCGTATTATCGACGGATACGCCCTGCCAATCTCCCTTCATGAACATTGTCTGGATCATGCATTTGCCGTTGAAGGCCTGCATTTGCTTGATGAGTGCGGGCAGGTCATAGCGGCTGTTGGGACGGTCTACCCGGCGAATGTAGTCGGGGTCGACCGTATCGAGCTTCAGCAGCGGATTGTCAACCTTAAGAAGAGCTTCAAAAATGACGGGTTTAAGAATGTGACTGGCATTCGTGAGAACGCTGATTTTGGCCGACGGTGCAAAACGGTTTCGCAGGGCGATAACATCGTCGACAATTGCCGGAAATTCCGGATGCGATGTGGGTTCGCCGTTTCCGGCAAAAGTAAGGTTGTCGGGCTTGACGCCGTCGGCAGCCATTTCAACGAGTTTTTCCTCTAGGCTCGAGACTACGAGTGCACGGCTTGGGCAGCGCAGGTGCGGCCGATGTGAACCGTTGAGTCCGCATTCGCAATAGATGCAGTCAAAGGAGCAGATCTTTCCGTCGGCGGGAAGCAGATTGATGCCGAGCGAAACGCCAAGACGGCGCGAGTGTACGGGTCCGAAAATCGGACTGGGGAAAAGCATGGTAGACATAGTCGTACGGCCTGTAGTGCGGCTTGGTTGGGGTCGGCCGGAAGCGACAGGTAAGGTTTTTTGGAATTGAAAGAGCGCTTTCAACACACTAGCACGTCCGAGATCTCCGGGATATGCCTTAAATTTGCCGATGGTGTGAATTGCGCATCGCGCCGCATGATGGCTCGCTTCTCGGGGAGGTCCGGAATAACAAAGCGGCTTTGGCTAGTGAGCAAAAGCCGCTGTTGAAAAAAGCAGTGTGTGACAAATCTCAGTGTCGATTAGGCCGGCATGACCTGTTTGCCGCGAGCGGCTTCGATGGCTGCGGCGACTTCCGCGCTGCTGTGTTTTTCGTCTTTAGAGAAGGAGCGGGCTACCCAGAAGGCCATCACGAAGAGTGCGATGCCGGTGAGGAACAGACCGGCAGCGGTAGCTCCCCAGAAGCCATAGGCACCGTAAGGTCCGCCGGCCCATTCGCCGCCGAAGGCGAAGAAGTATCCGAGACCAAGTCCCACGCCCCAGAGGAGTACGCCGTAAATAAGCATTGGAGCGAAAGTGACGCGGTAGCCTCGCAGTGCAAAACTGCTCACAGACTGCATGGCGTCAAAGACGTGGTAGAAGCACCCGAAAAGCAGGAGCGACGCAGCGAGATCATGAACAGGCGGCTCGCTGGTATAGAGCCAGATAATCGCTCCGCGAAAGAGATAAAGCACGAGCGAGGCGAGGACAGCAATAGAAAGGGTGAGGCGCAGCGTACGCTTCATGGCGATTTCTGCGACTGCTGGCCAGCCAGCGCCCAAACTCTGCGCAATCAGCACGCTCGAGGCAATGCCGGCCGAGAGCGGCACCATGTAGCAAAGTGACGTCAGATTCGCAACGATCTGGTGGGCGGAAATCACAGCGGGCCCCAGACGCGAAACAAAAATAGCCATGAGCGTGAAGCTCGAAACTTCAAAGAACGTACAGATGCCCATCGGCACGCCGACTTTGAGGAGTTCCTTCAGACGCTGATACTGCGGACGCACGAAGCCGTTCGAGTGCATAGGCAGGAAGTAAGCGCTTTTTCGCCAGATGATCCAATAAGCAAAAAGCGAAACATAAGTGAGCACAAAGAACGACACGCCCGCGCCGCCCCCGCCCATCGCCGGGAAGCCGAGCAGTCCGTACATGAAGATAGCGTTGAGCGGCACCTTGAGGACGAGCATGCCAAGCGATACCCACATCGTAATTTTGGGCCGCGAGACCGCAGCGTTCACGGCAATGAAGACGCGTGCAGCCATTGAGCCTGGAAGCGCCATGGCGGTCCAGAAGAGATAGTCAGCCGCCATGCGCTTTACTTCACCCGTCACGCCGCCCAAATCTGTCCAAAAATCGGTAGCAGCAAGAAGCGGTACGCCAATCATGGAGAGAAAAATGACGAGCCAGAAGGCTTGGGCCACATCGATGCCGATTTCCCGCGGCCGCCGAGCGCCGAAGTGATGGCCGGCGATGGGTGAAAGCCCCTGCAGAATGCCAACGAGTCCCATCAGCACGGAAATCGTGGCGGATATGCCCAGCGCAATGGCGGCAAGATGCTCCTTACCCAGCTGCCCGCCCATAATCGTGTCGATCGTGCCGCTGCCGATGATGGCTACGTTGGCGACGAAGATTGGGCCGGCGAGCTTGAGGAGCGCCTTGAGGGAGATGTCTGGAGGTAAAAGCGTCGTCATAAAGCGGGGTCGCAATTAACGTGTTTAGGTATGCTCAAAGACCACGGGATCTGGTGCTTGGCTGCTGCGGGATGGCGTCGGCAGGATTCACCGAATCGTGCCCGCTACAAGGTAGAACGTTTCGTCGGTATGGGGTCGGGAGATCGCTTCGGTCAAAGCCTTCGCCGGCGCGTAGTCGCTGCGCACGCGTACGAGCTTCAAGGGTGCCTTTTCGCCCGGGCGAGCGAAGTCGATGCCGCCGTAGTAGTGGAGTGCGGCGCGGATGCCGCCCGGCAGATCGGCTCCGTCGATTTTGGTGCCGGTGCCTGCAAGACTCTCGATGGCTTCGGCCGTGGCACGGGCGACGCCTTGGTAAGAGCGGTTGACGTCAATGCCTTCGTGCCAGAGGCCGAGCAGCGTCACGGCTACAGCTGTCATGCCGGCCGCAGAGAGCCATGGGCCTCGCCAAACGACGATTGGGCGGTGCGTGAGGCGCCAGATGACAAAAACGAACCAGATGACAGTGACCGTAAGCGGAGCGAGGATAGACCAGTCGAGCGTGACGTCAAGCCCCGGTGCGAGCATGTAGACGGACTTGGCCATCTTGGGAGCCATGCCTGTGAGAGCGGCAAGCCAGTAAAGCCAGACCGTGAGCAATGCGACGGTAAAGACCGAAAGTGCAAACCAATCCAAAAGATTTTCACGTGAGCGGCGCAGACTCGCGAGCCCGAAGGCGGCCAGCACGCAGGTGGGCGCAATCGAGATCAGCAGGAGGTTCCCTGCAGCATCGTAACGGATGAAGAATCCGGCAAAGACGATGGCCGCGAGGAAGAGGCTCGGCAGCAGAATCTGCGTGCGGTCAAGCTGACGCCGCCAGCTGTAGAGCGCCCAGAGCGCAATCGGCCACATGGGAAGGAGAAACCAAACAGCCGTACGTGAAAGCCAGAAAATGGCGGCAGCAGAGGCGGGTTCCAGATGCTGAGCTTGGTTTGAGAACCAGAGCGGGAACCAAACTTCGGCAGCGTCGGGTACTGTGAGGCAGGCGGTGCCTATCCAGAAAATGAGCGGTGCAGCAAATCCCAATACCGTAAACGAAATTCGCAGCAGACGGCTGCCGCCCAAAGCGCGGAGCACTGCCTGTGCCGCTAGGGCGCTCAGAAAGAGCCAAAAGCCGCAGGCGAATGAAGTGGTGAGTGCGGCACCTCCGGCGGCAAGACCGGAGACGAATGCGCCGACAAAGGGGCGGCGAAGCGCCCAGGCCGCGCCGTAGAGCGCCCAGGCCGCAGCGGCAACCAGCGCTGTGTCGGCAATGGGTTCATATTGGCGGGTGGCGATGCCAAAGGACGCCACAAAGAAGAGTACTGCACAGCTCGCTGTAGTACGGGCAAAACTGACCGGGGCAGCCTGACCGCCGAAGGCGAAGGCTACCGGCTGGGCTTCGGCACGTCGCGCCAGACGCCAGGCAGTTGACCAAACCGCGACGGATGTGAAAAGGAACCAGAAAACACTCGTCAATCGATAGGCACCGATTTCGCCCAAAAGCTCAGAGAAGAGCTTCATGAAAAGCGCTGCTGCCCATCCTGCCAAGGGACCGATCTCCGCTTCCGGCGTCCCCTGAATCTGCGGCAGAAGCCAAGCTTCCAGTCCGCCGTTTGTCATGGATTGCGCTACGCCGAATCCCGCAGCATCGCGCAGCGTCCAGAGGCCGTCAGCCCAAAAGCTGCTCAGAATAAAGACCGCAAGCAGCAGCGCCAATGCAAAGCGCGGCAGCCGGCGGGCGGCTTCCTGAGACATGAAGGCGGGAGTAGGGCGTTGTGTGAGCATGACGAATGCAGCAGAAAACGAACTGGGCGCAAGGTGGCGGTGCTCTCGGGGGGAGAGTGCGGCGACCGTGTTTGCGGAAAGTTCAAACAAAGAAAAGGAGAGTCCTCAAGTCTTGAGGGGCTCTCCTTTTTTGCTCTCGGGCGAATGCGTCGGGGCTCTTTTGTAATGAGGCGGTCTCGTAGCACCCGAGCGAGAGATTGCACGCCGGCGCCTAAAAAAGGATCCGGCGGCGAAAGCTGACGAATTACTTCGTGGTCTTCGCAGCTTCGGCGGCCGTGTTGAGGGCCTGCTTCTTGGCGGCGAACTTCGCACGGAACTTCTCGACGCGGCCGGCTTCAACGATGCGGGTCTGGGCGCCCGTGTAGAAGGGGTGGCTGGCCGAGGAGGTATCGAGCTTGAAGAGCGGGTACGTCACGCCGTCGATTTCAACCGTTTCGCGCGTCTGAACGGCGGACGGGATGATGAAGGTCTTGTTGATCGAAAGGTCAACGAAGGCAACGGGACGGTACTCGGGGTGGATATTCGGCTTCATTTTGAAAGATGTTCCTAGTTTTTTGTGTCGGTCGCCCTGGCGGCCTTGCGCGTCAGCCTTCATAAAGCGGAAGGTCTTACGACGGGCAT
>ENA-UEYD01001729-UEYD01001729.1-human-gut-metagenome-genome-assembly--contig:-NODE-1729-length-14407-cov-6.847383_pt1 | contig 14407 bp, 9 predicted proteins | sample MGYA00242907_ERZ507875 | MGnify/ENA primary metagenome ERZ507875 (study PRJEB26167, sample SAMN06115506) | human gut metagenome | host: Homo sapiens | place: China:Shandong | collected 2015-08-07...
CTTCCACCCGGGTCTGAAGAAACTTTTCAAGTTGTTTTCACCAAAAAAGTAGCTTGTCTTCATGAAAAAACGAGCCTCTTTAATCTATTTTGTATCAGCTTCAGAACACATCTGACATTTAATAAAATATTGATATATAACACATTATCACTTTTACCCATGATAGTTATGATAGATAAATGATAGTTAAAAGCAAGAACTATCATAGAATAACACACTGTTTTACAAGCATATAAATTCATTTATGATAGTATGATAGTTGTTTTGCAAAAAACTAAAAATCCATGCTTACAAAACTTTATTTTGCAGACTTTGGGAAATCTCCTACATTTGCACCATAAATCTGAAATAAAATATGATGCGCATTGATATACTGACCGTACTTCCCGAGATGATCGAAGGAATGGTAAACTGTTCCATTGTGAAACGGGCACAAGACAAAGGTTTGGCTGAAATACATTTACACAATCTGCGGGATTACACGACCAACAAATGGCGGCGTGTGGATGATTATCCTTTCGGGGGTGAAGCCGGCATGGTTATGCAGATCGAACCTATCGACCGGGCCATCTCGGCTTTGAAAAGCGAAAGGGATTATGATGAAGTTATTTACACATCGCCAGATGGGGAAACCTTCAACCAGCCGATGGCAAACAGCATGTCGATGCTGAACAATCTGATCATCCTTTGCGGACATTACAAAGGAATCGACTACCGCATCCGCGAACATCTGATAACAAAGGAAATATCTGTTGGTGATTATGTCCTGACAGGAGGCGAGTTGGCTGCCGCCATCATCACAGATGCCGTCGTACGTCTTATTCCCGGAGCAATCGGCGACGAGCAAAGTGCCCTCTCCGACTCGTTCCAGGATAATTTGCTAGCTTCCCCAGTCTATACCCGGCCTGCCGATTACAACGGCTGGAAAGTTCCCGACGTCCTTCTGTCCGGGCACCAACGCAAAATTGAAGAATGGCGTCTCGGGCAAGCTCAAGAAAGGACAGCCCGGCTACGCCCCGATTTATTGAAGTAAATTGTCCTACTTCTGCTCTACCACGAAATTATAGATAAACTCATATTCATACGTGTTATTTTCCGCAGTTGCACCATTCACGGGATTGATCTTTTCTTCAATCGTCATGCCTGTGATATAATCGCCGGTCAACGTATAGCGGAATGTATATTCGGCACAAATATCCGTTGCATCGGAGACATTATACCAATAGGCACGGGTTGGCAGATTCTGATTCATCTTCCCATAGAGCAGGTTCAACGGAGAAATCACATCAAAGCCGACCGGTTGAAATGAATTGACAACTCGGAACGGAAAGTTCTCTGGACGTAATTGAGAATTATATTCATATGTAATCTCTTTCTGTGGCAGATAAGCATAATGCACCGCATTTCCATTTTCCCACGAATAGCGATCCACCTCACCAGTTCTCTTATCTGATAACCCGAACCGTCCTCATTCGGCCACTGGATAATCTGCGAAACTGATTTCAGCCAATTAGAACTATAGGTGTACCTGTTTTCTACAGCCGTATACACAGCATTACTCATATACTTGTTTTCAGATTTTTCTTCCTTGGCCGCAATCATATTTCCGCTTAGCGTGTAAACTGTATGGACAAAGGGATTAGTCGGAGAACCATCGATCATCTTCACGCCACTTACGGAAATCGTCTTGTCTACAATAATATAATTATCAGTAAACTGATTTCCTTCCGTATTTAATATAATCCGATTGATTTGCTTGTCCTGGTCATAAGTGATATTCGCGTTAAAAAAAGCATTTCCGTTTTTCGTACATGTAACACTCGTCAGCTTGTTCAACTCAGGAATAAACGGCTTATCATCATCTCCACAAGACATAAGACCTGCCACCATCAAAAGCACACTTAAAAATTTCTTCATCTCTCTTTCTTTTTATTATTCGATCTTACAAAAATAGGACATTTGCTAAAATAACGGACGAAGTAACCTATTTTAAGTAATTCTACTTGAAGAAATGCAAGTAAACCATTAGCTTTGCAATATAATTTATCATAATAAATGGCTAATAACAAACATCTTACAATAAGATAAAACGTAAAGCATACAATATCTAAAATTTAATAACATGAGAATGAAACATCTGACGGTAGCAGCACTAACATTATTGCTGTCTGTTTCTTGTAGCCAAAGACAAGAAGATTATCCGTTTCGCAATCCTGATCTCCCTATCGACGAACGCATAGACGACCTCTTGAAACGTCTGACTGCCGAAGAGAAGATCGGGCAAATGATGAATACGACTCCGGCAATCGAACGCCTCGGTATACCCGAATACGATTGGTGGAACGAAGCCTTGCACGGTGTCGCACGTGCCGGAAAAGCGACTGTTTTCCCACAGGCTATCGCGATGGCGGCTACTTTCGACGACGACGCACTGTACGAAACATTTACGATGGTGAGCGACGAAGCTCGCGCCAAATACCATCAGTATCAAAAAAATAAAGAATATGACCGCTACAAAGGCTTGACCTTTTGGACGCCGAATATCAATATCTTCCGTGATCCCCGCTGGGGCCGTGGCATGGAAACCTATGGAGAAGATCCGTACTTGACAGAACGGATGGGGGTTGCCGTAGTGAAAGGCTTGCAGGGAGACGATCCGAAATACTTTAAGACACATGCTTGCGCCAAGCATTATGCAGTCCATAGCGGACCGGAATGGAACCGTCACGAATTTGACGTCACAGTGACGCCCCGTGATTTATGGCAAACCTACCTGCCAGCTTTCGAGGCTTTGGTAAAAAAAGGAAATGTACAGGAAGTCATGTGCGCCTACAATCGCTATCAAGGCAAACCCTGCTGTAGTAGCGACAAACTGCTCATCGACATCCTTCGGAATAGTTGGGGATATGAAAACATCATCCTTTCCGACTGCGGTGCGATCAACGACTTCTGGCAACGGGACGAACGCACGCCTCGCCACGAAACACATCCCGATGCGGAAAGCGCTTCTGCAGATGCTGTCCTGAACGGGACTGACCTGGAATGCGGCAACAGCTATAAAGCTTTGATCAAAGCTTTGAAGGAGGGAAAGATATCCGAAAATGATCTGGATGTCTCCCTACGCCGCCTGCTGAAAGGTCGTTTTGAATTAGGCATGTTCGATCCGGACGAGCGGGTTCCTTATGCTCAAATCCCATACAACGTGGTGGAAAGCCCCGAACATGTGGCACAAGCACTCGAAATGGCGCATAAGAGTATGGTGCTGCTGAAGAACAAGAATAACACACTTCCACTGAGTAAAACGATCCGGAAAATTGCAGTTGTCGGTCCGAATGCCGCCGACTCGACCATGCTTTGGGCGAACTACAACGGCTTCCCGACGCATACCGTAACAATATTGGAAGGTATCCGCAACAAAGTGCCCGATACAGAAGTAATCTACGAATTAGGATGTAATCATGCGGCTGACTTCGTAATACAAGACTTGGGCAACCACATCACCTCCCCTGCCGGACAGGGATTCGCCTCCGAATTCTACAACAATACGGAATTCAAGGGAGAAGCCGTTTATAAAGGTTTAGCAAGCCAATTACATTATACGACAGGCGGAAACACGCAGTTCGCACCGAATGTAAACCTGACAAACTTCACAGCACGTTTTACCGGCGAGTTTGAAGCACCAGAGACGGAACAGGTTGAGATCAAGTTGTCAGGAAACGACGCCTTCCGCCTCTTTATCGGAGATGAAAAAGTAGCCGAAGTTTGGGAAAACGAATACGGGGCAGAAAAGACGTATATGCTGAATGCGGAAAAAGGAAAGAAATATCCTGTCAAGATCGAATATATGCAACGCACGGGTAGCGCTGACCTCAACTTCCAGATCGGTACGCGTCGACCTGTCGATTATGCCGCCACTGCCGCTAAAGTCAAAGATGCAGATGTGATTGTCTATGTCGGAGGTATTTCGCCTCGCTTGGAAGGTGAAGAAATGCCGGTCAACGTGGAAGGTTTCAAGAAAGGAGACCGCACCAATATCGAGATACCGAAAGTACAACAAGAAATGGTAAAAGCACTGAAAGCAACGGGTAAACCGGTTGTCTACGTGCTTTGTACGGGTAGTGCCCTGGCTTTAAACTGGGAAGACGCCAACATCGACGCCATTCTGAATGCCTGGTATGGCGGACAAGAAGCCGGGACAGCGGTTGCCGACATCCTGTTTGGCGACTACAATCCGTCAGGTCGCTTGCCAGTCACATTCTATAAATCGATCGACCAGTTGCCGGACTTTGAAGATTACAGCATGAAAGGTCGTACCTACCGTTATATGACCGAAACACCACTTTATCCGTTCGGATACGGCTTGAGCTACACGAACTTTGCCTATCGGAATGCGAAGCTGTCTTCTGGCAAGATTACCAAAGACCAATCTGTCACACTGACGTTCGACATTGCCAACACCGGCAAAATGGATGGTGACGAAGTCGCACAAATCTACATCAAAAATCCGAACGATCCGGAAGGGCCGATCAAAGCGCTGAAGGCTTTCTTGCGTGTACACGTAAAAGCTGGCGACAGCCAGGAAGTCAACATCGAGCTGACACCCGAAGCATTCCACTCTTTTAACGACAATACACAAACGATGGAAGTCCGTCCCGGAAAATATCAGATACTTTACGGCGGTTCATCAGACGAAAAAGCCTTAGAGAGATTAGAGTTGACAATCGAATAAAAACAAATGCCGCAGGTCTCCGGATAATCCGGAAAAACCTGCGGCATTCTATCTATTCCATAACCCTATGCATTACGCCTCCTAACCCATAAGGTTAAAGGGCGTAACCCTATGGGTCTTATCCAATATACGTCTCCATAAATTTGGCACCCGGAACCGGTGAAATCGTCACGACATCCGTATCTGCCGGAATCAGGACCGTTTGTCCTTGGTGAATATAAATTTCATTGCCTTTATTGTCACGGATAGAAGCTTTACCCTCCATACAAATATAAACGACGAAAGAATCCAGTTCGGAGAAATCACGAACCATGATCGTATCGACATCCAGCAAATTCGTTGTAAAATACTTGCAGGCTGCAAGCTCTACAGTCGCATTCGTATGCGCTTTGTAATGGGTGCGGTAGTCCGGATACAAGGTATAGTCGATCGCATCCTTTGCCAGTTCGGTATGCAATTCACGCCCTTTGCCATCCGGTCCCTTACGGTCATAATCATATATACGATAGGTGATATTGCTCGTCTGCTGGATTTCAGCAATAAAGCAACCGGCTCCGATAGCGTGTACACGGCCCGCGGGCAGGAAGAATACATCGCCAGGATTCACCTCGTATCGTTGTAACACATCCATGATCGTATTATCCTCGACACGTTTCACGTATTCATCCGCATTGATCTGCTTTGAAAAGCCTGAATATAAGCCGGCACCTTTGGCTGCATTGATCACATACCACATTTCTGTCTTGCCAAAAGAATTATGGCGTTTCTTTGCCAATTCATCATCCGGATGAACCTGAATAGACAAATTATCACGTGCATCGATAAACTTGATCAACAAAGGGAATATGGAACCAAATTGTTCGACCACCTTTTCCCCTAACAGTTGCTTGCCATATGTACGGATCAGTTCATCTAGCGTTTTACCTTCAAGTGCACCATTATCTACAACAGAATAATTGCCCTCTACATGTGAAAGTTCCCAACTTTCGCCAATACCTTCCTGCACCGGAGTGATGCCCTTAAACGGGCAAATGTCAGAGCCTCCCCAGATAATCTTCTTGAGGATAGGCTTAAATGTCATTGGATATAACATATTTGATTTTTGATTTATCAGATTTATAATTTATGATTTATGATTTACGCATTGACCACAAATCATAAATTATAAATCACAAATTATTTCGCTTTCTTTACTTTCTTCAATACAACAGCGCTGCGTGCCGGAATGTATAATTTGAGCCATTCTTTTTTCTCTTTTTTATACAATGGATCGAATTGCGTGAAATGATGAATGGTATCATCCGCGAGCCCGAAGCCACCGAATCGGTTAGCATCGGTATTCAGAACCACCTCATATTCACCCTTAGGCACAAGGAAACCGTAATCGGCAAACGATTTTGTCGGATTGAAATTGAATACGAACACCAAGTCTTTTCGCATATAAGCCAAAATCTGATCCTCATCGTTATCCCAGACTTTCTGTATCGGAGTGGACTGGAAGTTCTTCACGCTACGGATCAATTCCAACATTTCACGATCGAAATCGCCTAAGAAATGATATTTCAAATCCATATTATCGACCAAATCCCATTGGCGGCGTGCATACTTATGCGACCAGCCATTTCCTTCACGCGGGAAATCGATCCATTCCGGATGGCCAAATTCATTCCCCATAAAGTTCAGATAACCGCCGTTGATGGTGGAGGCCGTGACCAGACGGATCATTTTATGCAAAGCTACACCCCGTTCCACCATAAAATTGTGATCATCTTTCTGCATATGCCAATACATGTCGGCATCGATAAGACGGAAAATGATCGTCTTGTCACCCACCAACGCCTGGTCATGACTTTCCGCATAGCTGATTGTCTTTTCGTCAGCACGGCGGTTCGTCGTCTCCCACCAGATGGAAGAAGGATGCCAGTCTTCGTCTTTCTTTTCCTTGATCGTCTTGATCCAGTAATCGGGGATATTCATTGCCATACGGTAGTCGAAGCCATAACCGCCATCTTCATATTTGGTAGCCAATCCGGGCATTCCGCTTACTTCTTCGGCAATCGTAATCGCATTCTTATTGACTTCATGGATAAGCTTATTAGCCAACGTCAGATACGCAATAGCATCACCATCCTGATGACCGTTAAAATAATCAGCATAATTACAAAATGCTTCGCCCAGTCCGTGACTGTAATAAAGCATCGAGGTCACGCCATCAAAACGGAAACCGTCGAATTTATACTCGTCCAGCCAGAATTTGCAGTTCGACAACAAAAAATGAAGCACTTCATTCTTTCCATAGTCGAAACAAAGGGAATCCCATGCCGGATGCTCGCGACGGGCACCGCCCAGAAAATATTGCGTGTAAGATCCATCGAAACGTCCGAGGCCTTCTACTTCGTTCTTGACAGCATGACTATGTACGATATCCATAATCACAGCAATCCCCATACTATGAGCCTCGTCTATCAACTGTTTCAGTTCTTCCGGCGTACCAAAACGGGAAGATGCGGCAAAAAAACTGCTGACATGATAACCGAACGAACCATAATAAGGATGTTCCTGGATAGCCATAATCTGAATGGCATTATATCCTTCCTTCGCAATACGGGGCAGCACCATACGACGGAATTCGTCGTAACTGCCGACTTTCTCTTCATTCGAAGCCATACCGATATGACATTCATAAATCAGCAATGGAGAGACATTAGGCTTAAACCGTTTATGCTTGAACACATAAGGTTTCTCCGGATTCCATACTTGCGCGCTGAAAATTTTGGTATTTTCATCCTGAACGACACGCCGTATCCATGCAGGAATACGTTCCCCGCAGCCTCCTTCCCACTCGACTAGGAGTTTGAACAGGTCTTCATGACGCAGCAAACCTTCAGCAAGCGCAATCTCCCAAATGCCATTGCCCAACCGTTGCAACTTATACCGATCGTCCTTCTTCCATTCGTTGAAAGTCCCAATCATATATATAGCAGTAGCATTGGGTGCCCACTCACGAAAAACCCATCCACTCTTTGTCTTATGCAATCCGAAGTAGAGATACCCGGAAGCCATTTCCGACAACGTCTGTCTGCCGTTACCGGTCAGGTTCTTCTCTTTGTTTACCACGTATTGGTACCGTCCTTCTATTGCCTCCTTATAGGGGGCCAGCCAAGGGTCATTCTTTATTAGATTTAGCGACTCCATGATTTTTTGAGATTGGTTTCGCACAAAGATAGAAGAAAAAACTCACATATAAATAAAAAGTCCGTTGCAAATGCATAGGCTTAAATCAATTATCCGAAGAACTCCGTTTGTTCTTGTTCAAAATCAATGTTGACGGCATCTTTTGAAGGGCCTCTTTACGGTGTTCGGATACGTCATTCCAAGTGTTGTAGCCGATCAGCATGAAGTTATAGCTATTGAACAATCCCGGCGTCAGGTCTTTATCCGGTAACAGCTGGGTTTGTGGGATGGACGAGACGAAATCCCAAAGCTCTTTGAGAATTTGATCATGTCCGGGTGTTGTGGTGGACATCTTGGCTACAATACCGACAGAACCGTGAGTCGCTTTCAGCAATGTCCTTGTGTAGTCGAGCAGAAAGAGATCTTCTTCGGAACTGATAACCACCAACGTATTGGTGGCCTTCACGAAATTTCGGTTAATAAATACACCGACGTCGCAATTACTGCGGGCAATAAACATCTTAGTCTTATCTTTCAGCAACGCACCAGGATAAAACCAGGATTCGGGAGCTTTGAAGCGTTTGAAATAACGGTTATAGAAGGAAGTACGGTAACGGGTAGCCGCGATATCGTCCGGCGAGTCGCTCATGGAGATGCCGGAACCGACCAGCAGGAAGTCAAATCCTTCGTTATTGACGATGTCGCAAATATCCTGTCCGGCGTTATTCGAAACCTCATAGCGTGTATGGATGTGCATACCTAATTTTTTGGCTCCATACAAGATCGGTCCGAAACTCACTTCCTCAAAATTATCCGTATGTAACGGATTGACATCGGACCCGACGGTCAGGTGTAGCGCCGTCAAATCCAGTTTGTTCTTTCCACGGGCAAACATCTGGTGAGCCACATCAAGCATAATCTGTCCGTTTCCGGCACGTCCGAATGAAAGGAGAACCTTAAATATCCCGTCGGCCGGTTCCACACAAACCTGATGTTCCTTAATCTTTTCACGTGTCTTGAAACACAATTTAATGAAAGAAACCAACGGGATTGTCATAAAGGTCGTGACCAGGGTCATCAAAACCAACATGACGAAAATAGAAGGCGGCAATATCTTCATCTCATAACCGATCGTCAACACGACCAGCTCCATCAGACCGCGTGTATTCATTAAAGCCCCAATGTAAAAACTGTCTTTCCAGCTTTCACCGACAAAACGAGCGGAAAACAAAGCACCCCCGAACTTACCGATAATAGCCACTACGATGAAGATTCCACACATGACCCAAAGTTCCGGTGTGTTCAGCAGACCGATCTCCGTACGCAGTCCGGTCGAAACGAAAAAAAGCGGCAGGAAGAGCGCCAATGATACGTCTTCCACCTTTTCCGTCATGATCTTGCGGAATTTGATGTTCCCTGGCATGACCACGCCTGCAATAAAGGCGCCGAAAAGAGCATGCAACCCTAATATCTCGGTAAAATAGGAGGATACGATCAGTAACAGGAACATCAGGGCCACCAGTGCTTTGTCAATCACTTCTTTATTATGGTATATATGCCCGATCATCCGTAAGAAAGGACGAACAGCAAGAAACATAAAAAGAATGTACAGAATGGAGAATAATATATTGTAAACGGCACTCAGCATACTACCCGCCTGAGCGATGGCAATCACGACGGCCAACAGGCACCAGGCAGTAATGTCTCCGTTGGCAGCACTTGCCAATGAGATAGTTCCCAAATGTGTTTTGGTCAACCCTTTTTCCTGGATAATCCGGGCTAAAACGGGAAAAGCCGTGATACTCATGGCGATCCCGATAAATAGAGCGAACGACAGGAATGGTGTTCCTTTATGAGCATAAGATCCATAGACATAATAAGCAGTCAGCATACCGAAGAAAAACGGCACGATCGTACTGGTATGGCTGATCAGGATAGTTTCCTTCAATTTTTTACGAACTTCGCCGATATCCAGTTCCATACCGATGGCAAACATGAAAAGGATAAGACCGAATTGGCTTAATATGGTGATATTACCTAATGACTCGAGTGGAAAAAGAAACGCAGATACACCCGGCAAAAGATGGCCGAGCACAGACGGACCGAGTACGATACCGGCTACGATTTCACCGATGACGGTGGGTTGGCCGATCTTTTGAAACATCCAACCGAACAAGCGGCAGACAATTAATATGGTAATAATTTGCAGAAGAAGGATTCCCATCGACGACTGGATATGGTGAGTAACCGAATCCCAGAACACAAGAAATCCCTCCCCCATAGTTTGGGGAGCATTTTGCATGGTCTGAACGGCTGTTCCGACCTGCTGGCTTTCTCCTTCTTTGACTATGAAATACATGAGTGAGCCAAAGACCAGGATCATCATCAAATAAAAGGCTATGCTTTTTGTTCCTTTACCCATCTGCTATCTCTGATACGGTTTCTTGCAAAAATAGCGAAATGAATTAATATAACTCCTTGTATAAGGAAATATTTTACTGGCGATTTTGTTTTTTTGCAAAAAGCCACTAAAGCTACACGATCCAGATAAGCTTTAGTGGCTTTTATAGTCAAGGTCAGCTATATTTAATTAGTATGTTGTTTTTATTCAAACCCTGCATGTACACCTTTGATGGAAAAGGAGTCCGCTTCCCGTTTTTTCTCTCCGGTATACATCCATTCGATAGTGTCTTCGTATGTCTTGCCGTCTTTGCTTGCAACGGTCTTCACAATGTTCTTTCCGTCTGCCAAGGTGACATTGTCTATAATATAATGTACGTCTGTATAACCTTTATGGATACCGGACAACTCTTGGCCGTTCAAGAAAACTTTAGGTTCTCCGATATTAGAATAAACGGTGATAGAAGTAACTTTCTTTTCGCGATCCACATTCCGGCGCTGTGTCAAGTACAAGACAGGATCTTCACTCCAGTTCGCCTTGTACCAGAAATAAGAGTCTTTCTTCGTCTTGCGGTCAAAAGTGACCATACCCTTCATGTTACGGGCGGGAAGATCGCCGCGATTAGCCAGCGGAGTAGCAAAATCGAAAGTGTTCCACAAATAAGAAGCAACAATATACGGATGCTTGGCGATCACGCTCCACTGGTATTCATGTGTCTTCGTCTGAAAAGTTTCCGGATAGAAAGGTTTCGTCCAATTCAGTGAATTGTCCAGATATTCGGTCTGATGGACAATGTTGGCGTCGGCTCCATACTCCGTCAGCATCAATTTCTGATCCGGATAGTTCTTTTCCAAGCCTTCTACCCACGGTTCGATATCCTGCAATTTCTTTTCGTACCAGCCAAAATAACGATTCATTCCCTGTATGTCAGCATTCAAGTTGACCGGATGCTCCATGTGTCCGTAGCCATTTACCGAAACAGTGTAACGGTCGGGGTCTTCCGTCTTCGCAAGATCATGTAAGGATCGGGTCAATTCTTTTGTATATTCGTGCGGATGATAGACTTCGTTATGTAGCCCCCAAACATAGATGGACGGATGGTTGAAGCTCTGGCGGATCAGTTCGCGGAGTTGGTTACGGGCGTTCTCGGCTTCCTGTCCGGAGACACGGTTCACGAAAGGAATCTCCGCCCAAATGATCAATCCTAAGCTGTCACAACGCGAATAGAGGTAATCTGATTGCTGATAATGAGCAAAACGGACGGTTGTCGCACCGATATCCATAATAGTAGCCAGGTCGAAGTCATGATTTTCATTCTTCAACGCACTACCCAGCCCCCACCAGTCCTGATGGCGGGTAACACCGTACATCGGATACTTCTCGCCATTCAGATAGAACCCTTCGCCTGCAACAATCTCGTATTTGCGCAAGCCTAAGGGCTGTACCACTTCATCTATCACTTTCCCATTCCGGATCAGGCGACTCACGATCTTATATAAATAAGGATTCTTCCGCCCTTGCCACAATGTAGGATTCTTGATCTTGAAATCGGCTTCGAACGACTGTACGCCCTGCGGTGTCAGGTCAAACGAGCGGCTCTGGGTTGCTACCAGTTTCCCTTCTTGATCATAAATCGTATTCTGTAAGGTGAGCGGAGCCGGTTGCAACGTTCCATTATCCAACTTCACTTTCACTTTTACATCCGCTTGCTTTTTGGAGACATTCTTCTGGGTGATGTAGACACCGGAAGAAGCACAATCGGTCACGCAGATATTATAAGGCTCTGTCACGATCAACCAAACCGGACGGTACATCCCGCCATAAACGCCGAAAAGCACATGATTGATAGGAATCACGTCCGGACGTGACGCATTGTCGGCTTTCACTATGATCTCGTTATCCGCCCCCGGTTTCAGCGCCGTACCGATCTCGCATGAAAAAGCAGAGTAGGCTCCTTTATGAGTTGTCACAAGAGAACCGTTCACATACACCTCCGCAACAGCTCCCACACCTTCGAAACGCAGGAAGACGCGTTTGTCCTTCAGTTCAGCAGGAAAGAAATAGTGCTTTTTGTAGTAGGCAGGTCCTTCGTAGAATTGGTCATACTGCGTCTGCATATCTTTTGCATTCCACGTGTGAGGAATCTCGACCTCGGTCCATCCACTCTCCCATTTCGGCGCATTAACGGCCAGTTCCTTACCTGCCGGCGCTTTCTTAAATACCCAACCGGAATTAAACGGCTCGACAATCCGGCCTTCGGCCTGCATCACCAAACTGAAACAGACCAGCAACAAGGTTAAACTCAATACTCGTTTATTCATGATGTTTTAATTGATTGAGTTACAAAAATAGGTTTATCAACTTGTTTAACCGTGTAAAATCATCTCAATCCTGTTCAAGATCGTCTCCAAATCACTATCTTTGCGGTATAAAAGATATACAGCCATGCGTCTTTACTCATAAACCATGAAACTACGGATGATAAAAAGATTCTATACCGCATTCACTATATATATTATGGTTATGCTATATACACCTCCTGTATATAGCATAAATTTCTTCTTCTCCCACCTGGGAGTAGAAGATGGCCTGTCGCAAGTTTCCGTTCTTGATATTTTCCAGGATTCGGACGGTTACATCTGGTTCGGGACGCGCAACGGCGCGAACCGCTACGATGGCTACGAATTCGTTGTCTATCAAAACGAAGTCAACAATAATGCAACATTAACAGACAACTACATTCGGGGATTTGCCGAGGACAACCGGAAGAATATTTGGATCGCAACTTCGAACGGGATCAACTGTATCGATTATAAAACCAAAAAGATAACCCGTTTTTACCCCAAAAGCATCAACAAGGAATGCACCACCAATATCATCAACCGCCTATTAAAACATTCGGACGGGAATGTCTATGCTTTCTGCAACCGATCCGTATTCAAATGCAGTATGAACCAGACGGTCGAAACGGTCTTCCCCGACATAGCAATCCCTTCACCGACCTATTCCGTAGCACAGGCTCCGGACAAGGACATTTATATCGGAACGGAGAGCAACGGCTTGTACATTTATTCCGAAAACTGGAAACTAAAAAAACACGTACCCATCGACGGTATCATTGCAACCATATTACCAGACAACAACGGGGATATATGGCTGGGACTAGACGAAACCGGAATTTGCCTCTTCAACAAAAACAAACAGACCTTTACATGGTTGCACAAGGATAACACCAACCTCAATAACAACTCGATACGCACATTCGTTTCCTACGGCGACAGTTCCATTCTGGTCGGAACATTCCGGGGATTAAACATACTGAATAAAAAAGAACTCACCATCACTCCTGCCAATATCAATATCGCCGGGAAAGGAGGCCTGAGCCACTACTCCATCCACAGCATGCTGATCGACAAAGATCAGACACTCTGGATCGGGACCTATTCAGCAGGAGTCAATTATCATAGTCCCTTTTACAGGCCGGTTTCCTATATCACGCCAAACGAATATGCCGGCATCATCGGCAAAGGTCAACAAGACAAAGACGGGAACATGTGGTTTGCAACAGAAGGTGCAGGATTGTTTTACTATAACCCGGAAAACGGGCGACAACAGCTTTATCCCATCAAACCTCTTCACGAAGGGAATTATGAGATTAATATCATCAAATCGATCCTGATACAAGGAGACTCGATCTTGTGCTCTACCCATTTCGGGTCAGTCTATTTGTTTTCCATTCGGGATAAACAGTATAAAAAGCTATACGACTTCCAGCACAACGACATTTTCTCCCTATACATCGATAAAAGCAAACGGCTCTGGATACCGACAAACAGCAGCCAGAACTTAGTGATGGTCGACAAAGGAAAGCAAACCAACCGGTTCATGGCCAACGGCATTTCCCGCTCTTTCAAATGGGTTACTGTTATCCATGAACTTGAACCAAATCTGTTTTTGTTCGGTACATTGTCTGACAGCCTTTACCTGTACGACATGAAGAAAGAAACCGTCCGCAACCTTTCCACCGAACTTGCCCCCGGTATTAAACGAAAGGCTGAAAAAATCTTCACCAGTCTGCTCTTTTGTACCTATGTCGATATGTG
>ENA-UEYD01001733-UEYD01001733.1-human-gut-metagenome-genome-assembly--contig:-NODE-1733-length-14394-cov-5.706852_pt1 | contig 14394 bp, 10 predicted proteins | sample MGYA00242907_ERZ507875 | MGnify/ENA primary metagenome ERZ507875 (study PRJEB26167, sample SAMN06115506) | human gut metagenome | host: Homo sapiens | place: China:Shandong | collected 2015-08-07...
GCTCGGTCAGACTAACGGGGGTAGGTAGGATTGCAATCTCTTGCTTGACGGTGGGCGTACAAGAAGAAAAAACACAAGCTGATACAATGAGTAAAGAACTACTTAGTTTTTTGAACATGCGGTTAACTATTTAATAAATGATTTGTCCTGTCTTTAATTGACCATCTATATATAATACAACTAAAACATAGAAACTACTAAAAGCCCGGAAAAAGTTTTTTTTGCGACTTGACGTCACAGACTCCTATAAATGTTTATCTTTGCTAGCCAATCTCAATCAAACAATTAATTATAAAGAGTCACTTCAATGTCAAGAGAGAACATCTTAATCAAAACCTCATGGATTAGCACCATTGGCAATGCAATCCTGTCCGCATCAAAAATCATCATCGGTTTATGGGCCGGTAGTTTGGCGGTAGTGGGCGACGGTATCGACTCGGCAACCGACGTCGTTATCTCTATCGTTATGATTTTTACGGCACGCCTCATCAACCGTCCTCCTTCAAAGAAATATGTATTTGGTTATGAGAAAGCGGAAGGCATCGCGACAAAGATTCTGTCACTGGTGATATTTTATGCCGGTATGCAAATGCTGATATCTTCCATTCAAAGCATCTTTTCAGATGAAGTGAAAGAGATACCATCGGCTATCGCTATCTATGTGACTATATTCTCTATTGTCGGCAAACTGATGCTGGCTTCGTACCAGTACAAACAGGGAAAGAAAATAGACAGTTCCATGCTGACGGCGAATGCGATAAATATGCGTAATGATGTTGTCATCTCGGCCGGAGTTTTATTAGGGTTGATTTTTACTTTTATATTCAAATTGCCGATACTCGATTCGATAACGGGATTGATAATCAGCCTCTTTATCATCAAGTCGTCCATTGGTATTTTTCTCGACTCGAATGTGGAGCTTATGGATGGCGTGAAGGATGTCAATGTGTATAATAAGATATTCGAAGCTGTCGAGAAAGTGCCGGGAGCAAGTAATCCGCACCGGGTCAGGTCGAGAATGATAGGAAACCGGTATATAATTACGCTCGATATAGAGGTGAATCCGCAGATAACGATTACACAAGCGCATGAGATTGCCGGGGCGGTGGAGAAAAGTATTGAAAGCTCGATAGATAATGTCTATGATATTCTGGTGCATGTGGAACCTGCCGGGGAGTGTCAGACGGATGAGAAATTCGGGGTAGACAAGGATATGGTGTGACACGTGAAAATCTTCGGCAACAAAGAAAGCTATTCCGCTTCTTTTTCTTAACTTTGCATTCATCGTTCACATTTTAATAAAAATTTGATATGGAAGAAGGAACATTCAGGCGCTATCCTATCGGGATACAGGATTTTGAAGATTTGCGCAATAATGATTACATATATGTTGATAAGACTGCACTGATTTATCAACTCGTCAATACAAATAAGATTTATTTCCTGAGTCGTCCCCGTCGTTTCGGGAAAAGTCTGCTTGTCTCTACGCTCGAAGCCTATTTTCTGGGAAAGAAAGAACTTTTCAACGGACTGGACATGGAGCAGTTAGAGAAAGACTGGACAGTGTATCCGGTGCTACATATCGACTTTAGCGGCAGTAAATATATGGAAGCAGAGTCACTTCGCGCATCTATCAATGTTCAGCTGTTACTTTGGGAAAACGTCTACGGACGTCAGGAAGGCGAAGACACATTTAGTTTACGTCTGGAAGGTATCATCCGCCGCGCTTATGAGCAAACCGGGCAGCAGGTTGTCGTATTAGTGGACGAATATGACGCCCCGATGCTGGACAGTAACAATAACCATGAGTTGCAGCATGAGATTCGTGGTATCATGCGCGACTTCTTCAGCCCCTTAAAAAAGTCAGGTAAATATCTTCGCTTCCTCTTCCTGACGGGCATCAGCAAATTCAGCCAGATGAGCATATTCAGCGAACTTAACAATCTTCAGAACGTCAGCATGAGCGATAATTACAGCACTATCTGCGGTATCACCGAACAGGAACTGCTGACACAGATGAAAATTGATGTCGAACAGATGGCACAAGCCAACGATGAAACGTATGAAGAGGCGTGTGCCCACTTGAAGAAGCAATATGACGGATATCATTTCAGTAAATCCTGTGTGGATGTGTACAATCCTTTCAGCCTGATTAATGCTTTTGCCCAAAAGAGTTATGAGAACTACTGGTTTTCTACCGGTACCCCTACCTTTCTGATAGAACTCCTGCAACAAATGAACTTTGACATCCGGCTGCTCGACCGTATGGACGCCAAGCCGGAAGACTTCGACAAGGCTACGGATTGTCTCACCGACCCAATTCCGGTGCTCTACCAAAGCGGTTATCTCACAATCAAGTCGTACGATGCTTTCTTTCGTACCTATACATTAGGCTACCCGAACGAGGAAGTAAGAATCGGCTTTATCGAGTCGCTCATCCCTTCTTATCTTTACCAACCTACGCGCGAAAGCAACTTTTATGTAGTGTCCTTTGTGCGTGATTTAATGAAGGGGAACCTTGAATCTTGCCTTGAACGCACCCGGTCTTTCTTCGCCTCTATTCCGAACGACTTGAACAATAAAGAGGAAAAACATTATCAAACTATATTCTATCTTCTGTTCCGCTTGATGGGACAATATGTGGATACCGAAGTCAAAAGCGCTGTCGGACGGGCGGACGTGGTTATCAAAATGCAGGATGCTATTTATATACTTGAATTTAAAATGAACGGCACCGCAGAAGAGGCTTTAGCGCAGATTAACAGCAAAGGGTATGCGATTCCTTATGAGGCAGACCACCGGAAAGTGGTGAAGGTCGGCATCAACTTCGACAGTACCACGAGAACGATTGGAGACTGGAAAATCGAAACGGATTAACAGCGTACGCCACTTGCTTGAAGTAGACAAGGATATGATGTGACACATGAAAAAGGCAGCAGTTGCTCTCGTCTGTGAGTAACTGCTGCCTTTTTGCGTGTTCTGTGCTGTCGTAGCCGGGAAATTAGGGTGTATTGCCACAGCTTGCTGTGGTGCGTTTCCCTAACTTGTTGTGGCATGCTCCCCTTGCCTGCTGTGGCATGCTTCCCTAGCCTGCTGCGGCACGTCTCCCCAGCCTACTGCGGCACACATCCCTTTCCGCCGTTCCGGTTTTACGTATTCAATAGGCTGTTGCTTTGATACGCAGCTTGATGGCATTTTCGGCTGTATCCAGTACCAGTTCGCAGTTTTCAGAGGTTACAGAACTACCGGTGACGTCCATTTCCAATGAGGTGATTTTCTCAAGATCGAGTTGGGTTAAGGTGTATCCGTCTCCTTTCACCACCGTGAATCCACCTTCGGGAAAATGGGATGGCCGCATCTTCCATTGAGCCACAAACGTCAGTTTGTCCTTGTCAAGGGTGATTTTCTCTACCGGTGTAGAGTTGTCTTTGTCGTCGCCGCCGCAGGCGGTTACCAACGTTGCTGCCACAAGGCAGAGGAAAAAGATTCTTAGTTGTTTCATGCGTCTTTCTGTTTTCTTTAAAAGGGTAAATTATGAAAGGCTGCCGCCTTTTTTGTTTGCCATGAGGGCGGATGCGCTGTCTGCAGCCGGACTGTCCGTCCTCATTCGTGACCTGCTTCTTTATGCAGCCGGGTCGGGGGCTTCACCTCCTCCGGGGATTTCAGGGTCGGGCGCTTCGCCGCCGCCACCGCCGCCACCCGCGTTTTCGTCACCCAGCAGAATCGGGAAACGGTAAGAGCGTGGCGTTTTCAATGCCTTGTTGCTTCCGCTATATTGTGTCGTGATGCTTAGCGCATAGAGCTTTCCGGCTTCTATGGCAGGTAGCATGATGGTGAGTTGTGACGGTGCGTTGTGAACGATGACGGACACTTTCAACGGGACGGCTCCCTCTTCGTCTTTGGTGAGATAGATGCCGACCGAAGGGTCGTCACCGAGGATTTTAATGTTGCTTCCGCTGATAACGGCAGGACCGCCGGAAGTGATGACCTGGCTGATACTCTTCGTCACGGAGTCGGTGATGGAGTTGATGACCGGCCCCGTCTGTGCCAGCCCGTTGCAGATTACTTTTACGGCTTTGAGCTGGTCGCGCAGCAGTTGTCCCGGTGTGTAGGACACACCGAGCGAGTGCTTCGTGGCGTCAAACTGGGCGTTCTCCCCGAGGAACGAACCGCGTACGGTGACGATGTACTGTCCCACACCGTCTACCACACTCTTCCCTTCAGCGATGGCTTCCACCTTCTTCTGGTCGGCAAGGTCGAGGATGTTCTCGATGGTTTCCTGCCGGTACTCGGTACGCTCCTTGATGATGCGTGCTGCGATTTCTTTGTTGTGCAGACTGCCTGTGATGCGTGCGCGTCCGGTGTAGTCGCCTTTTTGTTCGGTCATGATGTTGTCGTAAAGGTCAACATTGAGCGTGATTTTTTCGTTTGTTGCCATGATAATGATTGTTTTAAGGAAAGTGAATATCTATTTATTGGTTACGTTCTGTGCTGCTTGTCATTTCGCACGCATCTTGATAGCATTACCGTCCAGATAAAGTTCGAAAAGACTGTCATAATATGTCATGCCCCCAGTAGTATTAGTCATCAGATGGAACTTCATAAGATCACTGTCAGTCAAGGTGTAGCTGTCGGTTCCCTTAACAACGGTTTCGGCTCCTGGCCGGACAGTGGAACTACTCAACACGTAATCATATAGATCTAATTTAAAATCAGAATCCGCCGGAAGTTCGTTTTCAACCGTAACGGTGGGGATGGTCACTTGATTGCCATTAATCGCAGCTTGCAGACAGAGGCTCCGTTCACTCTCATACGTTCCCTCCTCCCTTGCTTTTATTTTTCCGCCTTTCAGTTGCAGTATTCCTGTAGGGGCAACAAGCACTTCCTGCCCCTTTATGCTTTTGGAGATTTCAGCATCGCCTTCCATAATGAGCGTGGCATTATCACCGACAGAGATACCAATTAGCTGGTCATCAACAAACCCATCGCCGGAATATAGTTCGAAGCCGTTACCCAGCGTTAGTTCGCAAGACGCCCTAACAAATATGCAGGCGACATCAGCTGAATGGGCAGCAGCATTTCCATAAATATTGAGGTTGGTCAGCTTCAATGACGCGCCGTTTGTAAGCTCAAAAAGGCTTTTGTCGCTAGCGGTACGGGAAATAAAATAATTTCCGCCGATAGGATTATTTCCGCCGTCGATAGCAATGTGTTTGCCGTCTATTGAAAAGGCAAAATGCTCTGCATCCGCAGCAACCTCAAAGCCTTTACCGAGGATGATTTGTGTTGGTGCATCCGCAGTGCCGTCTGCCGTTTCAATAGCGGTTTTCAGTTCGGCTGCGGTAGTGACAAGCGTCTTGTTGCTGCTGACCGTCACAAGGCAGGTGGCGGACTTTTCGCGTGCGGTGGCGGTGATGGTAGCTGTTCCTTCAGCTACGGCGGTCACCAGTCCGTCTTTACTTACGGTGGCTACGGAAGTTTTGTCACTGCTCCATACTACGGATTCGGCAGTCACCCGGTCGGGGACAATGGTGGGAACCAGCGTTTCGGTCGCTCCCGATTCCAGGGTCAGAGTCTCATGATTGAGGGTGATGCTCTCTACGGGCACGGAGTTGTCGTCATTGTTGTCGTCGCCACAGGCGGTTGCCAACGTTGCTGCCATAAGGCAGAGGAAAAAGATTCTTAGTTGTTTCATACTTCTTTTGTCTTTCTAAAAGGGTGAATAAATCGTGTTCTCTTTTCGGACAAAAGTAATATGCAACAACGAAAAGGTATAGCCAAAATCCTGCATTGTATAGCCAAAATCCTGCAAATCTTGCAGGATTGCCGGAAATTCCATTGTTCGGAGAAACTTCTACCTATGCATTGATGGAAACAACAGCATTTGATGATAAAAGAGTATCGCCTTCTCCTTTAAAGTACAGACTTTTGTTGGCGGAATTCAGTAGGAGTCATTTTTACCAATTCGCGGAAATTGCGGTTGAAGGTGCGCATTGCCTTGAAGCCCGACGCTCCGGCAATGTCTTCAATTGTGTGGTTCGCGTAGTCCGGAAGCAGGAGCAAGTCCATGGCATGACGGATGCGCAGGCGGAGAAGATAATTTTGCAAGGTCAGTCCTGTGGCACGCCCCACAGCGGCGGAGAGATTACGCTCGTTTGTGCCAAGAGCTTTAATCAGGTCGTCACGCTTGAAGTTGTAGTCGAGGTACGGTTGTTCTTTCTGCAGATAGGCTTCGAGCTCTTCAAACAAGTGGTTGCTATCGCCAGATTGCAGGTAACAGATGAGGTCGCCCATATCGGCTTCGAGCGGTGGTTGGGGCAGTTTCCCATCCTGTTCGACGATAAAACGGCGTAGCATCTCGTAAGTGTAATGATAGTTAGTGTACAGCCATGCAAAAGCAGGATAGAAAACCACGATAAGGAAACTGAAACTAAACTCGGGTATCGGTCCCGGACAGACAAGTAAAACCCATGCGCCAATGCCGACACTCAACGCATAAAGGAAAGCGCGCATCGTCCACCGGAGTTCCAGTTTTGAGATACACTCTCCGGTCAATTCTTTTAAATGCGTGATGTAGCGGTGTTTTTTACGGAAAAAGAGGCGGACGTAAACGAACAGTTGTACGGTATAGGTGACACCGAACAAGGTCCGCACTGCCAACGGGAGATTGTGAACGACACACGCACGCCATTCTGCTAAAGAATATACACAGACGTCCGCTTCAATGCAGCAACTCACCACATACAGCAGAATGAAAACGAGCGAAGGCACCGCATGCTTCATCACATTGGCAAAAGTGACGTATCTGCTGTCGAACAGCAATATCAACATAAACGTGAACATCAACGCCTGCGAAGAAGCAAGCACCAACACCAATATTGAGAATAAGTCCAACGACCGGTATACGCCGAACCCGTCAACCAGCAACTCCGCCAAATGACCGACAGCGATAATGAAAGAAGCAGCGATGAAGAAATGGCATGCACGCCTGTATTTGGGATTAACGGCGTGCGCCATCTGCTTGAAGCAGACAAGACCGAAAGATATAGACAGACATATTCCGATAATAATGCCGTTTGTTAGTGTGTGTAAAGCCGGTATATCCATTACTTAGCATTTGTTTTCCCAACAAAGTTAATGAATCTTGACGAAAAACCGACTAGTTACAGCCTGTAAAATTCGACAAGTCTGCAAAATCGTATAGAAACAACCTAATAGCTAATCTTCACTCCGGCAAAGAAACTTCTCGGCAGAGAAGGCCCGTAAATATAGCCGGAATCCCGATTAGCTCCTCTATCAAAGTCCTTCTGATAAGACTCAAAGAGGTTCTGAATTCCGCCGTTTAGTTGCAAATCGACTGTTTTGTATAGCTTGAAGTCATAAGCCAGTTTCACTCCCAAATCGAAGAAACGGGGTGTACGGATGGCTTCCGCCTTTCGTTCGGGCATTGCGCCCAGTTCGGCGTTCTCGGCGGTGATATCCATGCGTTGCACTAACATTCTCCCGGTATAAGTTCCTGACAGGGCAATGGATAAAGGTTTGATGGGAGTATAAGTAGCTGTGAAGTAACCATATGTATCGGGAGTACGGAAAATTTTCTTTTCTGCCGGTGCGTCGTCATGCCATTTATGAGGTTCATCGTATCGGCTGCGTTGCAAAGTGAGTCCCGCTTGTATTTGCAGGATGGAAAGATAAGCCACTTTGCCCTCCAGCGTTAGCCCCATCACTTTCGCGCCGGGACCGTTACTGCGTGGTTTTACCAATATCCCATCGCCACGGTCATAAGGTTCGCCCAACACGAAGACATCTGTCAGTCTTGTATAAAAGCCCTCGATCAAGAAATTCGTCTGGAATACTCCGAAACGGTGATACATATCTGCGGACGCACTGAAACTTTGGGATTTCTCTTCTTTCAAGTTCTTCGCACGCTCAATCATTGCCACTGTTCCGCCCACATTTTCAATATGCATATCTTCATCAAAAGCCTGCGGAGCACGGAATCCGGATGAATAGCTCAAACGCAGGTTTATATTCTGTGTCGGGTTGAAACGCAAGTTGGCACGGGGGCTAAAGATGACATTATCTACCATGTTATGCTTATCCAGACGACCACCGATCAGAATGCCCCAACGGTCGTTCTTCCACTCGTTCTGCAGAAAAGCACTGTAAATATTTACCGTCTGATCCGTGTGGCGGTCATATCCCCACATATTATCTTTCAGACGATCACGGTTATATTCAAGTCCTGCCGTGAGGTCAGAAGGCATAAAAAAACACTTATCAAACGTATGTACATACTGCGCGCCGCCCATAGCGGTTAAATCCGTTGTTTTTCCATAGGCTTTCAGAGGATCGTTACCCGGTCCGTAATAACTGTCCCGATCTGTATTGGCGGCTGACGCAAAGATACTTAGACGGTTCTTTTCATCTGGCGAGAAATAATCGAACTTCAAACTTCCACCATCAATCGAATGTTGCAACTGCTCTGCAATATGGGCTTCGTGAGGAGGACGGTCCAACATATCCCCTCCCCGACGGAATTCCTGCATGTGGTGATATTCGAAGGTTAGTTTGGAGTAAGTGCTTGTTTTCAGATAAGAGCGGAAGCCCACTGTCTGATTCTTCAATTTAGGTAGTTCGGTGAATCCGTCTCCGTCATAATCATATCCGGACCGGTGACGGTTCTGACCAAAGATATACAGTCCGGCACGATGATCGTCCGTCACTAATGAAGCATTCAGGGAGGTATTGTTATCGAATGAGGAGCCGCCCCCTAAAGCAGTAAGGGTGTGCGACAGCTGGCCGGAATTGCGCAAAGGCTCTTTGGTGATTATATTGATGGTTCCTGCAATGGCCGAAGAGCCGAACAAGGCGGAACCTCCCCCACGCATCACTTCTACGCGTTCAATCATGCTGGCGGGAATCTGTTCCAGGCCATACACTCCGGAAAGGGCACTGAATACGGGACGGGAATCTATCAAAATCTGCGTATACGGTCCGTCCAGTCCATTGATGCGGACTTGCTGGAAACCACAATTCTGGCAGTTTGTCTCTACACGTACACCGGGCTGAAAGTTCAGCCCTTGCGATAAAGTGGAAGAGTTAGTCGTTTCAAATAGCTTCAGATCGACGACATTTACCAAAGTAGGAGCCAAACGGCGCGTCGTTTCACTGCGGTTGGCGGAAACCACTACCCCATCCAAAGCAATCGCGTCCTCTTCTATTTCAAAATCCTCTTCCAGTGTCTTTCCTTTTTTCAGAGTCACGTTGCGGGTCACGGTCTTGTAGCCGACCGAGCTAACCTCCAGTATAAAGTTACCTTCCGGCAAATTCTTCAAAAAATAATGTCCGGTAGCGTCGGTCACGGTTCCTATCGTTGTTCCTTTCAGTGCAATGGTGATGTAAGGAAGGTGCTCTTTCGTTTTCTTATCCAGTACATGGCCTATGATGTTCGCATCGGATTTTTTCAGTTCAGGGTAGTCCGGATGTTCAGCCAATGCGTATGACAGGACACAATACAGGCCGGCCAGGACTAAAAGATATTTCTTCATTGTCGTTAGTCTTTTAATGTTTAAAATCAAAAATAATAATAAGGGAAAGGGAAGCAGCGATCATTAATCGTTGTTCCTAACTGATGAATACTGTTCCCGAAAAGATAGACTAAGCGACAGGAGGTGCTCTAAGAGATATGACGCCCGGACAAGAACGGTGATATGGCTCAACTTGCGGGCGGATAAACAGGATACATAATAGAGATAAAGCAGCGACCGCGAATGTAGGTATTAATCCGCTGTCTGTCACCAATACATGATTCAACAGGTGAATGAGTTGGAATTCAACCGTCGTATGGCTATGTTCACTGCCTTTTTTAAATGGATGCGAATGGACAATCGTTACCCCGTTTACTACATGGGAGTGAGTAAATAAAGTGATTCCTGCCATGTACGAGATAAACAGTACAGGCAGAAACCACTTCATTATATGTAGGTACAATTGTTTCATCCGGTAATCTTGCACATCTATTCTGTGCAGTAAAGTCAGGGTTTAGTTTGTTTTTTTGCAAAGATAAGGATTGTCTCCATGCAAAACAATCCCTATTTATAACGATTTTAAATCTTAACCGAATCTTAATAACTGATCTTCACCCCGGCAAAGAAGCTTCTCGGAAGTGACGGACCATAGATATAGCCGGAGTCACGGTCAGCTCCTTTATCGAAGTCGTCCTGATAGGCATTGAAAATATTCTGTATGCCGGCATTCAACTGGAGGTTCATCGACTTGTAAAGTTTGAAGTCATAAGCAGCTTTCAAACCGATATCGAAAAAGTCTTTGGTATTCACCGTTATCGGATTTTCAAGGAATCCCGGAACCGGCTCGTGGGGAACCAGCATCGAACCGGTATAGGTACCGGAAAGAGCGATAGATAACGGTTTTATCGGGGTGTAGGTTGCTGTAAAATAGCCGTAAGTATTTGGCGTACGCATCATTTTCTTCACCGCCGGAGCTTCTTTGTTCCAGATGTGCGGTTTGCTGTAATGGCTCTGTTGCAGAGTGACTCCCGCCTGAACTTGGATTTTATTCAGGTAAGCCATCTTTCCTTCCAGTGTCAATCCCAGAACTTGCGCTCCTGATGCATTGTGACGGGTACGTGTCAGAATTCCATCCACTACCTCTCCGTCGGTAAGGGCAAAAACATCCGACAACTTTGTATAGAATCCTTCTACCAGGAAGTTAACCTGAAACGCACCAAAACGATGATAAATATCTGCCGAAGCACTCAAGCTCTGTGATCTTTCTTCTTTCAGATTATCGGCCAATTCAACCATCGCCACATTACCGCCTACATTCTCCACATGCAAATCCTCGTCGAAAGCCTGCGGAGCACGGAAACCGGATGAGTAGCTGAAACGAAGATTGATATTTTCCGTCGGATTATAACGCAGATTGGCACGCGGACTGAATATCACATGGTCAATCAGGTTATGTTTATCCAAACGACCGCCAATCAGAAATCCCCAATGCTCATTCTTCCATTCATTCTGAAAGAAAGCACTACCGATATTCACTTTTTGGTCTACTGTACGGTGGTATCCCCACATATTGTCTTCCAGTTTATCCTGATTGAATTCTATTCCGGCAGTCAGGTCAGCAGGCATGAAAATACATTTTCCGAAACTATAGACATATTGCGATCCTGCCATCCAGTTTAAGTCGGTAGTGTTTCCGTAAGCATTCGGATCTTGGCCGCCACCATAATAGCTGTCACGATTGATATGCTGCGCTGATGCAAACACATTGAAACGATGTTTCTCGTTAGGTGAGAAATAATCAAATTTCAGTCCTCCACCATTGATCGAGTGTTCGGTCTGTTCCGCTACATTCGCTTCGTGAGGTGGACGGTTCAACAAGTCTCCTCCCCTACGGAATTCTTCCATGTGGTGATATTCAAAAGTTAGTTTCGAATATGTCGTTGTTTTCAGGAATGAACGGAAACCGATGGTTTGGCCGTGTATCTTGGGAATTTCAGAATATCCGTCACCATCATGGTCATACGCGGAACGATGGCGATTCTGACCGAAGATATACAAACCGGCACGCTGGTCGTCCGTCACAAGTGATGCATTCAGCGCCGTACTGTTATCAAAAGCATCGCCATCACCAATACCTGTAATGGTATGCGATAACATACCGGAATTGCGCATCGGTTCTTTGGTAATGATATTGATTGTTCCGGCAATAGCAGACGAGCCGAACAAAGCAGATCCGCCTCCACGCATCACTTCCACACGTTCTATCATGCTGGCAGGAATCTGCTCGATGCCATACACACCGGAAAGTGCACTAAAAATAGGACGGGAATCGAGCAGGATTTGCGTATAAGGGCCATCCAGTCCATTGATACGCACTTGCTGGAAGCCGCAATTCTGACAATTAGACTCTACACGGACACCCGGCTGAAAGCTCAATCCTTGTGCCAAAGTCGTAGAATTGGTATTCTCAAAGATTTTCAGATCCACCACATTCACCAGTGTCGGAGCCAGGCGACGGGTAGTCTCGTTACGATTGGCAGATACTACTACGCCATCCAAGGCAACTGCATCTTCTTCTATCTCGAAATCTTCTTCCAATGTGCGCCCTTTCTTCAGCGTCACATTCCGTCTGACGGTTTTATACCCCACCGAACTAACTTCGAGCACAAAATTGCCTTCGGGAAGATTCTTCAAGAAATAATGCCCGGTAGCATCGGTTACCGTTCCGATGGTAGTACCTTTCAAGGCGACTGTTATATAGGGCAAGTGTTCTTTGGTGTTTTTATCAAGAATATGGCCAACGATATTGGCGTCTGACTTACGTAATTCAGGATGATTAGGATATTCATGAGCTTGTCCTTCAAGGGCAGGCAACAATGCGCAGCACAAGCAGACAAGCGAAAAGATGTATTTCTTCATTTTTCGTTTGTTATTAGTTTTCGATAAGTACTCACATGGATAGACAGATAATGCCCTACCTCATGCAAGGTACGGTATCATCATTCAAAGAATGGAGAAACGAATAGCCGGAGGTGCTCTAAGTCCCACTACCCCATGATACGGACAGTGATAGTGAGCATACGGCGAACGGCCGAGCAACAAATACAATAAGAAAGGAATAAAAAGGGAAAGAGCAAAAACTACGGCTGCACCGTCTGCCGTTAAATGAGACAGAAAATGAATCAGTAGCAGTTCGACTGTAGAGTGTTTATGTGCCGCCCCTTTCTTAAATGGGTGTGAATGGACGATTGTCACGCCATTGACCACATGCACGTGGGCAAAGAATGTAAAGCTTACCAGATACGATACAAACAGTATCGGCAAGAAGTAGCGTGTAATATTCAATAACAATCGTTTCACCTCATTTTTTCTTTGAGGCGGCAAAGATACGAACTATTTATTTAACAATCAATGAATCTACAAAATTCTGTTAATATACTGCCGAAGCTATGATTTGAATAAACAGAATCAGAAATACCATGGCAATCGGATAAACAGTTGCGTAAGCTACGCTCGGAATATTGCTATCCACCATCGAGTCGGCGGCAGCGAGTCCCGGAGTACTTGTCATTCCTCCTGTAATAGTTCCCAGTAAATCGAGCAGACTGATTTTAAATACGAAATGTCCGACAATGGCTGCAACAAGCATCGGCACCAATGTGATGGCGGCTCCTACTCCGAACATCAATAATCCGCTTTCCTGGAAGGTAGCTACCAGATTCTTACCGGCAGAAGTTCCCACTTCGGCAAGGAAAAGAAGCAGACCTAACTGGCGCAACAACTGGTTGGCAGGTCCGGACATAGACCAGATAATGGGTCCTGTCTTACCTATCGCACTCAACACAAGAGCTACCATCAAAACTCCCCCGGTCAGTCCCGGTGAGAATGACAGGCTATCAGAGAAAGAGATATTTATTTTGCCGAACAACACGCCCAATACAATACCCATTGCAATGGGGAAAAAGTCCGTATCAGATAGTTTCTTCGCATTGTTTCCCAACAGGCGGGCTACTCCTTTAAGTCCTTCTTTCTCACCGACTACCATCAGTTTATCACCAAACTTCAAGGCTAGATCGGGAGACGGAGATAAATCAATACCGCTTCGACGAACACGAGTCACTGTACAACCAAAGTTTTTCTGTAAGTTCAAATCACCCAGCTGTTTGTTTATCATGTCTTTTTTAGTCAACAACAAAGATTCTATTTCCTGTGTTTTATCCAAAGGCAGTTCACCTTCTTCTCTATTGCCTACCAACACAGCCAGTTGATCCAGTGACTCTTCGCTGCCTACGGCTTGTATGTAGTCTCCTTCATGCAACACCGTATGGGCGGTAGGAATGGATATTTCATCATTGTGTTTCAGACGTGAAATGACAGCACCTGTCATACCACGCGCATTAATTTGCACCAAGCTGCGATCGAACACATTCGCATTAGTGACGCGATAAATACAAGTAGTCAATTCCGGGAATTGTCCGCGACGTTCTATCTCCAGGCGACGGGCTTCTTTATCTAAATCCACCCGCATGATTTTAGGCAACAGCTTGACAAACAGAATCACGCCGATCACTCCAAACGGATATGCGATACCGTAAGCAATGGATGCCAGAGGAGAATTGGTACTGTCGATGGCAACAGCCAAACCCGGCGTACTAGTCAGCGCTCCGGCAATCAGACCGACAACACTCGGTGTATCGATATCAAATGCATATTTCAGTCCGACTGCGGTAAGACAGGCGGCGCAAATAATAAGCATAGTGATGAGAATAAGCGTCTTTCCTTTGCTACGGAAAGAATCGAAGAATCCGGGCCCTGCCTGAATACCGATGGTAAAAATGAAGAGCACCAAGCCGAAGTTTCCTAA